>Ga0058701_10002838_pt1 | contig 13417 bp, 9 predicted proteins | sample AgamicOrMae_FD_97039 | JGI IMG/M metagenome (GOLD analysis project Ga0058701, IMG submission 97039) | Agave microbial communities from Guanajuato, Mexico - Or.Ma.e | ecosystem: Host-associated > Plants > Phyllosphere > Phylloplane/Leaf | place: Guanajuato, Mexico | collected 2012-06-04 | reverse complement strand
GTATTTACCGTTTCAATACAAACGAAAATTTTGTGAATACTATCAAATACTAACGAAATACTAACGATTAGAGCAATTAGTTTTAATATTGGCGTCATGGGGTCGGCTAACTTCCTGGGCGTACCTCAATCTTATTTGTACAGTTTGAACCTTGTGATTCGTTGGCGTAGGCAAAAATCTGGGATGACGATTTAATGTGTCAGACTAACGTTATTGTGAAACGCGCTTGCCCGTGCAATTTTCCTGTAAGTCAGTTATCTGGCTGACCTTACACCTTGCAGGGGGAAGGGGTGGAGACACTAACAGGCTGTAATTAAGATAGAGGCCCTAGGGAGAAGGGGGAGGGAGGGAATCGTTGGTTGTCTTCCTCATTGTCCACTGACAGACCGAACACAGGAGCTCACTCTGTAAACTGCCCTTTATCAACTGACCTCAATGCAGACCTCAACCCTTTGAGCCTCATAGAACCGAACTGGGTTTCGAGCCTTTTAGTACGTCAATTCGAGGCTGCTAATACGCTGTAAACCAGACAGTTAAAGGTTTCTGGTACGGGTCAGTTTACATCGTTAACCGAGGCTGCAAGAATGTCAGAGATTTTCGGCGCATTGAAAAAACGTTATGAGTAGGTTTGTCAAAAATGGATGCCTTTTCCAAAATATATTCAACTTTGCGTAATCCCGAAACCATAATAACATATCGATGAATGTGGTATATTTCTGTGAATTTCATTCAGTGTGTCTTACGGTGAACCTGATGGTCGGCTTTGAGCTTGACTCAGCGGGACGAGTACCCATCATTTACGACGCATTCTTCCTCACATCCGGTTCCTTTTCAAATCAAAAAAGGCGTATTCAGACAAAAGTGTACGCGTGAGGACGATTCAACTTGTTTGACTACGCTCATTAAAATATGCCACCTCACCAGGTTCATGTTTACGCAAAAGATAACGACAAAGTTTTAAAAATAAACTTTGGGCTGATCTTGTGACATTTCTTTCTTTTATCGCTGAATCCGAGTCGGACAATAAATGCTTAAATGCGGATTTGCATAGCGGCCTCGGCCATCAACTGTTTTTATGGCAAAACATCACTTTGAATTTTTTCCGCCGCTTGTTGCCACTTTTAATAGAATCCATTTCACAATAAAAAGCTTCGAAGGGTAATCACTGTCTTATGTGGGCGTCCGGCTCATATGGATCAAGTGGAGTACAAGGTGGCTGTCAGAACACACTACTCATTGGGACTCGAACTCCCTTATCGACATCTTACACTCTGCCTAAACTCTTATGGTAAACGACATGAGGTTTATATGGATTTGCAAGACTGGTTGCTTAGTGCGTCATGGCTCTTTTCTCGGTTTGGTGATTGAAGGAAGAACTCAAATTATAGAAAAGGAAGTTTTATAATGTACTGAGGACTCGTTTTTGTTTTCAAATCCAAAGCGCTGTTAATATTTGAAGACTCGTCTCTGACCACTTTTTGAATGCAATCTTCCATTTCCTGCTGTTGTTTCAGCACTTTCGTTGAGCTAGCATTGTTTGAAATAGATTATATTATGCAATACTTCCGTTTGAAGGACAACAATACTTCCGGGGAAAGCAAAGGGTGAAACATAACAAAACGGGGATCAGGGCTGGAATTCCGGCTGCATTGATTTTGCCAGGTAGATTTTTGTCGGCGAGCGGTTAAGTTTTGGTACATTCTCGCGAATGTTTTATTACCGATAGCTTTATCTCGTTTCGTTCCAGCCCTTAATTTTTTGGATTGATTTTTTATCTTAGTGAGATTTCGTGTTAATAACTCGCTTTAAAGGGGCGCCATGTTAAGTAAAATGTGTCGGACCTTTACAATGATGTGTGCGTGAATTGCCTATGCTCTGGTCCTAAAGTCTTCAACTTCATTTTTATTTTAATTTTATTTTTTATTTTTATTTTTTTACTTTTACTTTAGGATAAAAAATTATGAAAAACGATAATTAATAAACGTCAATGCTTTAATTTTTTTATATTTAGTGAACATTTTTAAGCGTTAAATCATTATTTTTTTAAAAAAAATCACAAAATCTCTACATCACAGTTACCAAACCAAAGTTAATTAGGATATCGTCCGCTGTTTTTCGTTTTTATCCTCGTGGTATAGTGATAGGTTAAGGCAAGTTTGAACAAATGGATCGAAAACCAACATTCAAAACTGGGTGTGTTTCGGCGACGCTCCGCATGTAACAGCCTTTGTAAACACGAAGTCAAAGCGGAAAAGTGGCGATTTATGCCGTGGTAAAACAATTTCCGAATGTGTGTGTGGTGAAGTGTTTTATGTGTCCCTCCATCAGTAAATAAGTGCTCTAATGAATATGGGTGTACACGCTAATAAGTATAAGCTTGTGTGCGTGTAATTTACCTGCCGAGAACCCCGAAAGCTAGGCATACTCCGCGTGATATTAATGTCGTCTTAAGGAAATTGGCCTCGGCAAACATTGAAAGCAACATTATTCGCTTAGATAGGTGCACTCAGGGTGATGTGGGGTAGCAAGTAATAAATATGCTATGTATTGCACTATCTTGGTGTACTCTCACCTTGTCTAAGCTCTTAATCAGGTACACAGCGAAACCAACTCAGTCCAGCCCAACTAATAAACCAACCTTTGGTGTAAGTTAGCCTAGTGAAGCTTTATCTCCTCCAAACAAATTTTAACTTCATGAACTTTTAAATCAGTTATCCTAATTTAAACTAAATTTCAAAAACTTATTTATGACGATAACCTACCCTTTAAGGTAGGTTTAATCTTACCGTAGCAAACGTGAATCAACCAAAGTTGACAGAAACGAATTGTATTCAAACTAAGTAAATGGAAACAATGGTAACCCTAGCCATTCTTTAAAGTACCGAAGTCAAACTAGCGCCCAGGATAGTTAAACTACTGATACTCAAACTAACCTGATCGGATTTACCTACGAATCAAGTTTACCTTACTGTGGTAATGATATAACTAGCATGAAGACATTTCAATAATTTTTCGTATGTCATATGTAACTCTGATATCTTTATCAATCATGGACATCCACATAACCAAAGCAAGCACTTAAGAATAAACAGGAGCTGGGAAGCTAGTTCAGCGTTTTTGCTGAGCACATTTCGCGTTTGAAAATTGATAAATTATTGGTAAGATATCCAATAAATGATGATTTCTCTCACGCGGTGTCACAGTCACACTTGCTAGACAAGTACACGGATGAAAAACGTACAACTGTTCGCCTGAGATGTTTAAGTATGCCCCATAAAATGTTCAGAGACGGCAATCACTTCTCCGATATTATTACTCAAACACTACACTCGAAGAATTTTATGGTCTCCTCTTTCACGTTTCGACAAATTAAACGTAATTTACGTTTTGTTTGATGAACAGGCACCAATCAGAACGTAATTCGGTCGGCGAAGTCCGCCGAAATCAATTTCATTGACAGAACCGAGCCGGTTTCTCTCAGCGCTGTTAAAACTAAAATCATTCCGATAAAAGCTGCCTCAAAAAGAAATGGACTCCTTTCTACGGAATAAGTAAATATTTGGTGTTGTTGAGGAAATCCTGTTCAATTCTTCCTTAAGCTCGAACTTTTTGCGAAGTGATTCGCAATGCTGGGCATGCTAAAGAAGTGGGTTGTGGAAATGGCAATCTTTGCCTCGAAGGATTTTATAATGCAGGACACTGTGATAAGTGCATTTAAGATGGCCTGGGAATGAAAGTCCATCAGCCAGAATATGTAGTGACGGAAAGTTACTCGTCGACATTTGAATACCGTGGAGTCTTGTTCGTACCATCAGTGGCAAAGGTATTGCTCCCTGTCATTTTTCCAAACCTTTCTACCTTGGGTAAGATATACAGCAAAGGAGTGCCAAATGAATTCGATGGATATTTGCTGTATCTAGAATACTTTTTTGTCGTATCTCTTCCTGTTTTGGAGTTCGAGAGGTTTGAATCATATGAGAGGCAGCAAATACTTGTGCCACTGATAGTCTGACACTCGATACTTCCGTCTTATCTGTCTACCATTATGCTTTACACTTGTCTCTAGTATACTGTCTCGATATTATGTCCTTTTGGTTGGTCTAATTTTAATCCTAGCGTTACTCCAGTATAACATCCGAGCAGCATACTGAACACATCGCCATCTTCTCTTAACTCCTTATCCATGTTAAGCGGCATCAGCAGATGTCGCGGTTCCCTCCAGATAATCAGCCGAGCTACCGACGCGGCACAGGTGCTGATGTCCTATTGCAAGATGTCAATGCTTTCGAGCGAAAACTGTGCCTACTGCCATCGAGCTGCGCCGCTTCTGCCAGATGGGGAGTACGACCACATATGCATACGTCGCCGATGCTGAGGTGCGAGGACCCCACACCCGAAATTGGCTCTTAGGGGGATGCCTCTTAGGGCGGCGTGGGGAAGGGGGCTCTTAGTGGAAGGTCACATCCTCTCTTTTCGGCGATATTGGTCGGGGGGCTGGGATCGGATGCAAATCCTTTATTGGCCCAGCAGCGTCGTATCCAATTGGGAGAGGCACAAGGGACGAATAGTGCAACTACTGGCTTTCGCCTCCGAATCGGAATGGCCGAGCGGCGGAAAGGAGAGGCCCGCCGATCGCTCTGTTCTTTGTTGACTCGCAGAATTGCGCTGCGATTGCCTCGGTCCTTTAAACATCTATATTTAGAGCAGGGGTGGCCCGTGCGAGCAAGGAGAGCGAGGAATACCTTGGTCAGTACAGCACTGTGGATGTAACGGGTTCTGGTTTGTACATGTTACCTCTTTCGCTCAGCCGAACGGAACGACAGCGTTGTCAGGCAACATTACCTCAACCAACCTTACATCTTTTTACATAATCTAACTTAACCTAAAGTGGCAACCTAACTTAACCTGACCTAACTTAACGTACCGTTGCAAAACCTAATCTAACTATACCTAACTATACCTAACCTTACTATACCTAACCTAACTATACCTAACCTAACTATACCTAACCTAACTATACCTAACCTAACTATACCTAACCTAACTTAACGTAACCCAACTTAACGTAACCTAATTTAACCTACCTTAACCTAACTAAGCCTATCCTAACTGAACCTAATCTAACTAAACCTAACCTACCAAAAAATAGCCTAACTTAAGCCAGTCTGACTTCACCTAGCCTAAATTAACCTAGCCTTGCTTAGCCTTACTCAACCTTACTAAACCTAATTTACCTAAAAGCAACGATGACTTCGAACACCAAAAATCTATGCAAGATTTACGGTGGTGAAGATAATGAACACTTACTCGTTATTGCCCTAAGTGATTCCATAATGTATGGACCAAAGACGATTATGCAGAGCGTGGTTTGTATTGTCCGTAAAATCGGCGGTTCGATTTCCACGGTGCGCCTCGCCTCGGCCGCGGCTGTCGCTGCTTGCGTGCACCCCCATCATTATATAATGGCGGTTTCTTCCAAATGGAAGTGAAAATGGTTTCAAGGGGAAATCAATATAGTTCTTTTCATTGCCGACAAACGAGAACGAACGCTCGACTGTTCGACACAAGTTACATGTCAATTTCGGAATCAGGTTACATCCTTCGAACACAGGTTTGAAGAGGTAAAGTTTACAAAGAACATACGCATGGAAAATATTGTGCAATGAGATCATCAAAGGTTGGTTCGAGTGGGTCAATTAGGTCAAACTTTATGTGGGTCAGCGTTGGATGAAGTCGTAATGATCATTTCACCCCGTTCCCCTGCTTTTACAAGGCCAAGTCACACCCGGTGCACCTAATTTTTATTTCTCGTCATCAAGCTTTTGTATAGCTTGGTAACTGTGTTGTCGGAGGGCCACAGAGACCGCTTAGGGTTGTTTCGAAGGGACTCTGGTCTTTATTTGAAAGCAGAACATCTTCTCCTTTTGAGCCCACCATACAAGTGTCTCGTTACCGGCGTGCGGCGCCCTGCGCGACGCCTTGGCAACTGGTAAGCACCGCAGAAACGACCTGCCGACGCCCTTTTAGGGCCCCAAACTTGCGTCACCCCGAATCCGATGATCATCGCACTTTTAGCCCTTTTTTGTTGGCATTTTCGGTAATACCAGCCTTTTTTCGTTGCTCCCATCATTGGTTTCTGATAGAGATGCGTCCAGAGATAATCAATGTCTCTTTCAGTGTTGTAACTAACTTTGTCGTTTTTTGTTTCAGGTAAGTCGACGCAAGTTTTTTCTACATCCACTTAACACTACCGTGAGTACATACTTTTTGTAGCATTCTTGCGTTTCTTTCGCAAGAAATATCACTTAAGAAATAAAAAAGAAGTATGCTTAATTTTTATAGTAATATATGAAATGACCTTTGAGGTAGTAAATTCTTCGAAAATAAAAACATGGTTTCAATTTTGTTTGAAAGAAGAATTTTAAGTGGAGTGGATCCAAGAAATCTAAGAAAAATTTATGAAACTAAGTTAATTAAATCGATTTTGCAGAAGTATTAGCAGATTTTGGGGGCTCTAGGGAATGATTAGGCATCAGAAGCAGCATTATCCAAAGAAATGCGTGAACTGGGTACCTTCAAGCAGTAACCGTTCAGTTCGAGATGAGGGGTTACCATAACCATCCACTTTAAGGTAACGTTCCCTTTATGGTCTTGTTCGAGGACCCTTCAAAATTGAGTTTTCTATCGCCGGTATACCTTCTATTCACCAGATGTATGTTTCCTTGTCAGCAGATACTGTAGATAAACGGCATGTTGACAATCCAACTAACAAAAATATAAACATACGGGTAAATGGAAAAATTACAGATGATCGAAACTCAGTTTACAAATCATCCTCGAAATATTTTTTTGATACGTCTTCTCGCATTCGACGGTTTTAAATATTTTTTTCTGGAGCTGGATGGTTAAGGAAATCTCTTCTGGAACTGGATGATTATGGAAACCCCTCCTCGTACTAAACGGTTTTAAATACCTCTTCTACAGGTGGTCGGTTATGGAAATCTCTTCTCAAACTGGACGGCAGACGAAACCTCCAGTCGAAATAGACGTTTGTAGGACTTCCTTGAACAGAACGGATATGCAAACCTCTCGAGCTTGACGATTATGCCAACCTCCTCTCAAAATCGACGTTTATGGAAATAATCTCTCGAAGAGAATGGTTATTAAAACCACCTCTCGACCCGCACTGTTATTAGGCCTATTTATAGCTACCCAGCTATCCACGCATATCATCGTATTCAAGCTCAGTGCATTGAAAAGTGTGATACTTTCGCGCTTGATTTGTGATTAGGTAATAGGGGCTTTGGTAAGTCAGGATAGTGCTTTTTCTTGGACAACGTTGGGATAGCACGCAGGTGCACCCCATTCATCCCATGACGATCTGATTGGCGGATAGTGGAAGGGTTTTCGCGTTCCTTTCCCTTCAGATTCCAGGCTACGCTCCTGCTCCCCGCTACGCCCTGCCACGCTCAAATTTATTTGGTGCGATTTCGCGAAGAGGACACCGTGCCTCCTCGTCGCAGTCAAACGAAAAATCGCGAAGAATTCCTGCCATTCTGCGAAAAATAAAACGAAGCAGCCATTTTTTCACATATCAATAAATGTTCTTCTTCTGATGATGGTAGTTCCATTTTATAAGGTTTTTGGACATTACTTCTTTCTAAGGGGCCATCGAGTATTGGTGTTTTTCGTGAACCAACATCATGTCTTACTGGAGTGAGAATCCCCCTTGTAAGAATCATAATTCAGCAACTCTATATTGAACTGAACAGTAACAAAAAAATGTTGGATGTTTTTTCGGTGAATACCCGCGACTGCTTACGGTCAGGGTACAGTGGGACACAAAATTCATGACTTTTATTGCTTCCACAATTCAAGAACATTGCGGCCCTCTGTGCATGACTGTCAAAAGAGGTTATCATGCGCCACCTCAATTTTATATTTTGGATCTTTCACCTCTGTCTTCTACCTTTCATCAACTTGAAGATGAACGACTCTCAACTCTGTAACGCATGGGCTGACTTAAGTTAGGTTATGTTTCAGTGCTTCACCCCTCGCTCCTGTGTCGCTCAGCCATCAAGCCTGAGTTCACTGGGTGAAATAATCACCAAAAAGTAATCCGCATCAGGTTTAAAGACCCTGAGGTTAAATAAACTTTGTTCAAGTTCACCTTAGCACGCCTTCACTTCGGATTGTCTGAGGAAAGTGTAGAACTCAAGAGTTGGAAAATCCGACTTATTTTCAATCAATGCAGGGTATGATATTGAAGATGTATTTTGTTACATTTTATCATATAAAGCACAACTTGAAAAAAAAGGTCCAATCCGAAATGCGAGGAAGTTTTCGTGTTCCGTAATTTGTCTGAACTTGATTCTGGATTCATAACAGGAAGTATATCGGTAAAAGGCCGTATTTCACGTTAGCCAACCCCTTCGCTCTGCAGTCAGACTGCTCGAAAAATATGAACGACTCCATCGAACAAATCGCTCCAAGTACATTTCGGGAAGTTGTAACGCAAGCAGTGTAACGCGTGTGGCTGATGCACGGAGGGGAAAAGAAAGTTTGTGGTTAGCTGAATTGACACAGTGAGTGCAGTTCAGTTCGCTGCCAGGGTAGTTCGCCCCATGAACTCATGGCGCATAGTCCCATGGCTCATGACCCTTGGCTCAAGGCCCCGAGACTTGCTTGACACATACGAGATGGATGACCGTATGGATGGGGGGTGGGGGGTGGTTAGGGGAAAGGCCCGGCGGGCATAATTAGGTGATTCCCGCCGGGACCGCAATAGCTAACTATTTTCCTCTGAGTTATGATACGTACTTTGTTGTCCGATGAGCGAATTGCGTTTTGGGGTCGTTTGTCGGTAGTTGGTCTGAATAGAAGGAATCGAAGATGAGGCACAATGGCGGTTTGTTTTGTCCTGACAGCAAACGTCTTTACATGACTATGTACTGTAGTTCAACTGCCCTCGAAGAGTTTCTAAAACCTTTGGAGTTCTAATACTTTCTTTTTATCAAGCCAAGGTTATCCTCATCGTATCATCACCTCAATCTCCTCATCCTCAATATCCTCATTGTATCAATCACCTTAAATCTAAAAAAAAAAGGCAGAACAGACAGGCAGACAGTAAAAACAAAACACCCGTTCCAGGGAGTTTTATACTTAGGTGTTAAACCAAAAGGGGGTGGAACATATTTTGGTTATTTTTCAAGATAGACCTATATTCAGCCACATTAATGGAAAGCTCTCGCCGAGACCTTTTCAATGATAAGGCTGAACATATGTCTATCTTGAAAAATAATGGAGTAGTGCGTATTTTGGTTATTTTTACCTTGAAAAATAACCAAATTTCGTACTACCTCCTTTTTAGGTTCACACACAAAACACGTAAAAGCATTCTTTAAGGCGGGTGTTCTGTTTTTACTGAGAAGCTAGAAAACTTTAATCTATTTTTTATCCTTAATGTCTAATTTTAAAAAAGATAAGGAAATTAATCGAAAGTGATGATTAGATTCGTGGTTTCATCCGCTCTTTCGATGGACGCAGCTTATTACGTGAGCCGTGGAAAAGAAGAGTAAGAATATTCTTGGAAGTATACAAGTATGAAACCGGGTGAGGGTGAGACGTTTATTCCACACCTTCTTCGTCGGTGAGCCCATAAAGGCACTCCCCTGGAAGGTAGGCCATAAGACCGGCTTCTTGTCATCCTCTTCACTCTGCGAGTGCATTGCTACTTCTCCTAAGGACATCCATTTACTCGCACTGCGCATTCCCACAGAAATCTTGCCTTCAAGGATCAAAGTAAAAATCAACTTCTGTTTAATGCAGTCCTACACCTGTGTAAGGTATGAAACTAAAACAGAGCAAATGAGGGAAGGTTATTTTTTTAATATGCCCCTATCAGAAGTCATATCAATGGAGATCTGTCGATAAGACGTTTTCATTCATGTAATTTTTGATATGAAGCTTCATATCCATTCTCTTCCCTTATTTTAGGTTCATATCCAAAACAGGTATGGGACCACCCGAAACGGAAGTTAATTTTACTGGGATTCCTGCTTTGATATTCTTGTCCCTGGTGCTTGCTTCCGGTGTCCCAGATGATGGCTTTGTACCTACTGATGATGTCACTTGTAAATTAATCGCAACCCACTCATCCGATAGCCTGAAACATATTCCACGATCGAAAGTTATTTTAATTCTCTGTATCGAAAGGTCGATTTTCCACTTCTCTGATTTATCTAAATTTATGAATGCTGCCAATCGGTTCGAGAAGTAATACATTTAACATACCCTAACAGTTTATTTTACATGTGCCCAAGAAAATGCCTAATTTGGTGTTTTAAGAATAAGCTTCCTCATCTCTGCCCCGATCATGATATTTACGCGTTGAAAGTATCTTTAAAAAAATATGTCAAGATCTGTTCCTTTATTACAATCTTTCCAGCTCGTGATACAAATCGGTTAAAACAAATAGCTTAAAGTGATACTACTTTGGCTGTGGGATAAAGCAGAATCCAATTTTCACGCGCACCGTTTTGGTAAAGTACCCATCGCCTTAACGTCCAATGGTTCGCGCAGAGGCATTAAGGTAGCCTAGCTCCCTAAGGGATGATATAGTAAAGACCTGCCCTTTTTGTAGGTCAGGTGATCCCGTTTGTAGCTCCATGCAGGGCGCCATATCGGGGTGAGCGTTTTCCAATGCTGCCGCAATAATGTTTTGCAGGGATAAAGATCGAGAAAGATGAGCATGGGATCCTCCAGAGCCAAGGCTAAACCAAACACACACTTCGGCTCTCAGGGGTTGCATTTTATATCCCTCGTCTCCGGGCCCCTGTTCAACCTTAAAATGCGCAATTAGGTGTACAGCTCTGTAAGATTAGAATATATAAATACCTCGTGCCTCTTTTCGCTTTGGATAAACTCGGCTGGCGCTGATGATGTCACCTGCTTTTTGGCGACGGGCTGCGGCCGCTGTTAAGTAAGCGACATCAGGTTTAATGATGAAGAGTTTCGTTAAGAAGGCTTATAGTTGGTAAGGTTACTTTAAGGTCACTGGAAAAAGTTAGTTGAATTAATCCACTACCGCCCAGCGATGCCGTTCGGAAAGAGAAAAAAAATATATTTTAGAGGATCTTTATAGTTCAGTATTGTGACAATTTAAAAAATATCAACCCTCTGGAAACCCAAAATTTAATAAAGGCATTTTACAAAAGCTTTAAATTGCTTAATTTAATGGGGGAAATCCTGATTTGAATTTCCCTGGCTGAATTTCTCTCCAAGTACTTTGGGCTGTTATGGATTAAGGCTATGTTTAAGAAGCTCAGGTTAAGTAAGGTTAGATTGGAAAAGGTCAAGTTAAGTAAGGTTTGTAAGTTTGTATAAGGCTATAGATTATGGAATGTTTGGTAATGTAAAGTTAGGTTACTTAAAGTCAAGTTTTAAGAATGGGTTATGCAATTTACGGATCAGGTAAAGTTAGGTTACGCGAGGTAAGGCCAAGGAAGGTTGGGTTAAGTAAGTTTCAGTGAAGGAAGTTTGATGTAAGTTCAAGCCTGTGCCCCGCCTCTCTACCGTTCCACTCTGCCTTGTCACGAAAGGAAGAACTCAGGAGGTGGAGTATGCAACCTGTAAAACTTAAAGTGCAGTGCCCATATCCTAAACGCGCGTGGCGCAGGGACTTTAGTGCTGATATTGCCGTTTAAGGAGCAAATGAATATAGGGCGTGCGTATAAAAAGAGGGGAGGGACCATTTCGCGAACGAGACGAACATTCTGAGGCAAAACTGTGACGCGGGTTTTGAGGCTCACAAGTCAGCCGTTTTGGCTTTGCATCGTTTTGTGCGTGGAGGGTGGGGAGGTCTACGTGGGGGTGGGGGTTCTGCGTGGGGGGGTCTGCGTAGGGGGTTGGGGGTCAATGGGGGTAGAATTGAGGGAGGGGTGGTCGACGTGGGGGGGTCAACGGAACTTTATCGTTGTAGACTGCGAAGCTGTGAAGCAACGCCAAGATGAAGCAGTTGTGTGTATGAAGATCCCCTGCTTATTGTTCGGCGGGCGGATAAGCATAGTAGCGGTTTGTGTTGGGTCAAGTTCTCGCGATTCCGTCAAATATCTTCAAGTTTAAAAATACTAATCGGTGTTAGTAACTAGGTGCTTAGTCGTACATGTAAATTCCTTAAAAATGCGAAGTGAGTTGGTTTTTCATTAATTTGAATATCCTCAAAATCATACTTCGCCGACGGTTCCCAGTGCCTGATGATGCTATCAAAGATGTCACGATAAGTTAAAGATATCCGATTACAATTCTCTCACGACTGTATCACTGGATACCAAATGTCGATTCCAGTAAGCCAACTCAAGAGACAGTAGAAGGCCACTCACCGAATCTCCGTTGAGATCTAGATCAACTCATCCAACTGATTTGCGACTGAATTTAATTATAGGACGGAGACGGAGAAGCAACAACTGTTCGTTATTGATTGACTTTCTCATCTAGATTAAGAAGATTAGGTCTTCTTTTCTCACCTTGACATCCTTTTGTGAGGGGTGGGAAGATTCGCTGATGATTCTAGAACAAACATAAGGCTTGGAATAACACAAATATCCTACGACAGGATTGTAGCTTGTAAAACACTTTTTTTTTTGGTCTTGTGAGTTGCGTACGACACATAGAAAACGCAATCTTTTTTGTCAATTATCAAAGCAGTGGGAGAGATCAGATATCCTGCCCTTATCTAGATACGGAGGGGCCGTATTGCATGATGTCCTGAGTTGTTGACACATTGGGTAAATTAAGGGCACACGGTGCGAAGCATCAAGATCGCATGGAATTCCACTTTCACTGTCGGGGCGGATGGGCTTCCTCTCTAAACCCACGCTGAATTAAACTTTTGATTAATTTAAATGATCAGCGAACCTCGTATGTTTCATTAGTTATTGCCTCGCTCCGTTGGTGATCCGCTCGGAAGTACCTCGCTTCATTGCCGCTCGTCTCAGCCACCAATCCTGATGCCGCTTAGTATTCACCGGCAGTAAGCGACGTCAGACTCCCACGTTACCAATAATATATGCTGAAATATATTGCAAATTTGTAATGTATTTCAAAATATATTTCAGAATATATTCATTCTTTGCAATATATTCCAAAATATATTCTAAAATACATCTGATACTCTAGATTCAATAATATATTTCAAAATACATTTTAAAATAAATTTCAAAATATATTTTGAAATATAAAATATCAGATGTATTTAAGAATATGTTTTGGAATATATTGCAAATAATGAATATATTCTGGGATATAGTTTAAAATACATTAAAAAATACATTCAGTTCTTTTGATATTCTCTACTAAAAGATGTATTTTGGAATATATTTAGCAATATATTCCAAAATACATTTCAAAATATATTTTT
>Ga0058701_10002837_pt1 | contig 13417 bp, 5 predicted proteins | sample AgamicOrMae_FD_97039 | JGI IMG/M metagenome (GOLD analysis project Ga0058701, IMG submission 97039) | Agave microbial communities from Guanajuato, Mexico - Or.Ma.e | ecosystem: Host-associated > Plants > Phyllosphere > Phylloplane/Leaf | place: Guanajuato, Mexico | collected 2012-06-04 | reverse complement strand
ATGCTGTACTTGGGGCGTGAAACCAAAGCGGGCGTAGTGGTATTTTGGTTATTTTTCAAGATGGACATATCTTCAGCCATATCATTCAAAAGGTCTCGGCGAGAGCTTTCCACTGATATGGCTGAATATAGGTCTATGTTGAAAAGTTTCCGAAATACGCACTACCCCCGTTTTAGTTTCCTTACCCAAAACAGGTATAGTATTCCCAAAACGGGGTTTGTTATTACTGTGAAAGGTTAAGTTAGAACGTTTTAAAATGTCTGAATAGTCGAATCAGTGGATCTAAGCCCCAAGTTGTCCTTTTATTTTTTTTGTTGTTTTTGAAACTTGTCTTTATGAGCTGGAAGTATCCGTTAAAAAGGGCCGATAACCAATCGAAGTTTTCATTTTTCCAGTAATGACGGCCACAGATTTTTGCGGTTATGATCAGCTCGCAGATGGCTCGACGTTTCGATTGGCATTGTCAACAGAATCCTCTACATCCTCTGAAAGAGGCCCTTGAAGGAATACCCTCGGAAGTTCGTACGAAGTGGAACCATGTCGGAATTTCTCAGTTATGCTACGCACATTCCTCTTTTTTCGATGCCTAAAAGTCAGAGAGCCTGACAAAGTGGTATGCAAGTCATAAAGAAGCTGTGATTATGATGCGGCCACGGCCATAGCGCTGCAGCTGACCTGTGGCAGCAAGTCCCGGGAGGTGGACAGCACAAGCCCAGGACCGTATTTAACCCAGCCCAGCCGGGAAGCCGTAATTAGTACGTGGGTGAGACTGGGAGGGAAGAGTGTCCCGGAATCTCGCGTTTATGGTGAAAAACTAGCTCGAGTGTTGGACGGGACTCTGGCTCTACGAGCCAGTGTCAAAGTTGATGCATGATTCATCGAGGAATGAGGCTACAGTCCCGAGGCGAGGGCTCGCTCCGCTCCGCTCCGCTTCCGTGCGACACAACAGAGGCAGGAGCCCGTGCCGCCACTGCGCCGCCGCACCGCGCCGCACCGCGCCCCACCGCGCCGCGAACAACCAAATTGTCCTGAGGAATTCACGCTTCCAGTTGAGCGCACGCCATCGACATGTCTAATGACAGACCGCCCATGGTATTCATGGACTCTTGACTCGACTAGCGTTCGATTGGCGTCTAGTCTAAAAGCAGGCGGAGTACCTTACATTTCGCCAGCATCACAGCAATGCTTGAGTCACTGCGAGAGGGGTTGGTCTATATCGCCCAAATGGAGATGCAACTATTTTCTTCTTATAAGTGAAATCAGACTTTAAGTTAAACTTTAACGATGCAGGACTTAAGGGAAACGTCACAGTAAAAAGGAGACACTTGTTTTAAGGAGACCTATTCATTCATGTTTTGGGTATGAAACTAAAACGGGGCTAGTACGTGTTATGATTATTTTTCAAGATAGGCCTATGTTCAGCCACGTAATTCGAAAGGTCTCGGCGAGAGCTTTCCATTGATGTGGCTGAACATAGGTCTATCTTGAAAAATGATCCAAATACTTGCTACCCCCGTTTTAGTTTCACCCAAAACAGGTATAGCATTCCCTAAAATGGGTGTTTTGTTTTTACTGTGATCTTATTTCGAGGAGTTAACCGAACGAGAGTTAATCGAATTTCATTTAACCTATCTTGACCTCAGCTTCTTTAACCTTAACCCATACTATTCTATCGTAAGCTAAGCGTACCTAACCCCCAAAAGAACTCCGGAAAAATGTCTGTTTTCTCCTAACGTTCCTTCCTCCAGTGTAGCGATTGGACCAACAACGTCAACCTGTAAATAGACGTTGTCCGAAGCCCTTTAAAACTTGACCGTCACCATTGAAGCTCCCTTGTAACAATGTTTGCACATCCTGAGTAAGATGCGACTTGGCAAATGGACGGAATGAGGCAATGAAGAGTGCTGAAATGCGCGGAGATCCGCGAGGCGTGTCCTGCACCAATAGCTAAGCAAATCCTCGCCGAATCCCAAACCCAGAAGGCCGTTCTCATGCACGGGAGCAGCTCGGGATCGCCCAGGGGGGAAAATGGCCCCTGTGCCCCGCTCCCCCTACCCCTTCCCCTTCCCCTGGTCCCACAAGTACCCCGAGCCGTTCTCACGGTTCGCAGGGCCCGTAGGTGCGCTGCGCGGGCCGTCCCGCCGAGCCGCGGAGCTCTCGACGGCGGCGGCGGCGCCGAGCTCCCCTCCCGCCGGGGTAATGACAGGCCCCGGCCAACCAAGGGCACGAAATACTGCACTGCGACTCGGACACCTTATTACAATGAGCGATTAATAATTGCTTTGGAATCCTACTTATTTGCCGGCACTTTCTCGGAAAAATGGAAACCGGGTAATATTCCCGACGTGAACGTTCACTCTCACCAGTTGCGTTTAAACGCCGCGCCGCGCCACGCCGCGCCGCAAAGCCGAGAGGAGCGATTGCGGGCTGAGGCACACATCAACGGCCCTGTCATTGCCATACCTGATGCCGCTTCGGGTTTGCCTTTAAACTACGTATCATAACCTACTTTTTAGGCCCTACTGCGCCCTAAAACGTGGGTTTTCCCGACAGACCGCGCCTTATTTATGAACCCCCGCGTGCCCAGAGGACTCGTAGGAAGTGGACGATCCTCTAGATCTTGCCGAGAGGAAAGCCGCTGAATCGGACTTGGCGAAAAGTAACCCATAACAGCCCAAAGTATTTGGAGTGAAATTTAGCTTAAGAGACATTGAAAAGATTTGTTTCCATTTAAATATCCAATATTAAGCTTTGGAAAATGCCAAAATAATGAAGTGTTAGGTTTCCAGGGGGGTGACAATACTAAACTGCCAAGATCCTCTAAAATATTTTTTTTCTGTTTCCGAACTGCATTGCTGGACGGTAGTGGGTTAAGCGATGGTGACACCTAGCTTGTTGTCACTACAAAATATTTAGTTGCGTCAAGCAAAAAAAATGGTTGAGTAATCATAACGACGCACTTGGAGACTTATAGTCCGTGCTCGTGATGGAGCCTTAAAGCCAGTTGATTGGAACGCTCTCGGAAGCAATAGCTGGCTCTTGCAGTAGCTGGCTATTACCAAAAGGCAAATCACAGCCTGCAGAGGAGGAATGCCGATCGTTTAATTGAAAAAAAAAGAGGAAAGAAAGAGAAGAGACATTACGGAACTTGGATATTAAACAGATCCAAGGTTGGCAGTACTTGATGACTGTTATGACCCCAACGATTCGTAAACGACGAGCGAGTATCATTTTCGAAATGAGAAGAAAACGACCATCTAAATTATACACATTGCTTCCCCTTTGAGAGTGGAGATCGGTGTACTGGCTTGCGACGACGCCTCAACTCTCTGCCCTCCCGTCTCCAGACTCTCCAACCCGCCGAACCACCGACCATCAACTCAGGTTGCTGTCAAACGTCTCGTGTATTTTACCAACCAACCACTTTGCGAAACGAAAATGTGCGGCCACAGCGGCCAGACTACAAGCGCTATACCGAACGGCTAAGGTGTCATTTGAACCGATTGAGAGGTCGTCTAACGAAAATACCCACTTGATTGGTATATTTTGATACATCCATGCAGGAGAGTTATGACTAAAAACCCCAGTGCGAGGCCATAACTGAGGAACCGATTTCTGTAAGGTCATAACTTTTCACCTTAAAATATTAGCGTCTGATTTCTACGCTCACAAAATTTCCCAGCGTTTTTTCTACCAAGAACACACTTTACATATCAAAGTAGGCTTCCGACATGAAATACACCGAAATTAGCCCGTGGGCGTAGAAATTTAAATTTTGAAAGCACAGAAATTTTCGGCACAGTTATGACCTTACGAACTGATCTGGCCGAGCATGAGCTCCGATGCTTCAGTACCACCAACACAAGATCATGATTTCGCAAACCTAAGAGTCTCTACATTTGAACACGACCTAAGTTCCATGAACATAAAAGTCCGACGTCGATCTGCTGAATTAATGATTCCCTCCAAATACACGATTAATCTGCATTGCGTTTTCCCGAGTGAAGTGGCCGTCGCATCGCGCTGCAACGCCCTGTCGGGTCACGATGCGCCTGTCAGCGATTCGCCTTACATAATCCCTGGAGCGGAGTGGCATGGCGTGGTGCGGCGAGGCGGGCTGCGCCGTGATCTTTGAAAATGGGACGCGTTAACCCTTTGCTGCTTTCAGCTCATCGCATATTTCAGACAAACAGAAACGAAGCGAGTGGCTCCGCCCTCAACACTCGCCGCTCCGCACTCCGCACTTTCAGCACTCTTGTAACAGATCCAATTTAAAATTCGTCGTGGTCGGTGCTGAGTTCCAAGCAGCCGATAATGCTTGACTTGGAGCTGCAATCGACGCCTGTTATCTTCCACAACCTGCGCCTAAAAGCAAGGCCGCTTTAACAACACCCTGTAGCTATCGAATCTATACGTGTAAAGTCTGCTGTTTTCCGATTGCTCTCAAATGCTAAATATGACTCGGGAGGTGAGTTTAGTACGGTAGAATCAAATATGTCCTACCTATATTTCCAGTTGCGACGACGCAACTGGAAAATCGAACACGTTTTTATTAACATGCCAACAATTCGCGCTTTCAACCGTGTCGTACCATGCTGCATTGCACGAATAATTTGCAGACCACCGTCCAACATGGACATCTCGTGCTTTTGGAGAAGCACAAATTGAGTTAAACATACTGGATCTTCTTTGACTCGAGCTTCTCCTATTCGTTTCGTTGGCTCAAAAAAAATAGAGTGCTATCTTAGTTTTGATTAATTGATCTTTTACCTGTCCATTTTACCTTAAGTTAGGTTTTGGCATCGTCATTTTTAGGGGGGATTCAACACCAGGATAGATAGGCGAGATTATCCAAAAACCTTTACTTTTTGAAAATTCTTGAGAAAAAAAAATACTTTATCTATACATTAAGAACATACTAATTTGAAGAGAACAAAGTCATTAAATGAACATAAGCTTTCAATCAAAAATATGAAATCAGAGAATTTTCATTTTCCATTCTCTTACACTTGTTTTAGATGGGGATATGAACAGAAAACGAGAATAGGACGTATTTCGCCATATTCAAAATAGACCTTTCGACAGAAAAAATCATTAATAAAACCTTTGCGGAGCCCTATTAAGAACAAAGGCGCAAAGAGATACCTATTACCGTGCAGTTACAGTAACGTGATCCTTCAGACAGCCGACTTTGACAACTACAGACGCAGGGTGGAGGGCTGTGCGATGGTGATAGGATATCCTACGATATCGCGGACGAATGTGTTTGTCAAATTTCGACGTCGAAATTTTATTCCGATGGTAAACGCAATAAACCGGAAAATACTGTAGGTCCATTCTTTTTCAACTAACCGCTCCGGAAAATCGTTTATTGAGGTCGAAATTTCTTCCCAGAAACAAAGCTGAAATTATCGATGCGAAGTTTGGAGACGCTCCGAGGTGCACCTTGAAAATTCCAAAGAGATAAGACGACGAGAAGCGAGCCAATCCGGTCGCGGGATGATCGCCTCGCGATCCGAAACATTGATAAAACAGGAATCGGGTGGCGATCGGAGAAGCGGCTGCGCGGCGACGGCGACGGTTGGCCGACCAATCGCAGGGGCCGAAACAAGTCACGGCCGGCCGTGAACGGAGCGGAGCGGGTGGCTATCGCCTATCTAATAGGCCCGCTATTGTTGCACATCATGTCCGTCTGACGACCTGCCTTGGCCTTCGATGCGCAGATAACAGTGTCATCGACACCCTCACCATAGTAAGCTCTCCTTTTGTTTCGAGAAGCGCTACGAAAGAAAAACAAAACTTTTTACTTTTAAAAAACGCCTCAAGTTCGTCTTATAGGAAAAGAGACTGAGCGCACTTTTCGAGAAACCGTATAATGGTGAGTCTAGAATTAAAAAAAAATAATTTAAAAAAATATATAATTAGAAAATTGCTTTAAGACTGAAAGAGTACTCACAGTTTTCTTAAAAAAAATAAAGCTGCATGCCTTGTGAGTTTTTGTGTTTGTTTTTTTTTTTTCAGGTGCTTCCTCGTCAAAGAAAAAATTACCCTCCTCCTCAGCTATTTCTTGTTCTCAAAATCGATACCTGCTGAAAGGTCCTAGCTGAAAAACCCTGCCAGGGGTTTTGCCAACGTGAATATCTCGAAACAAAAAATCCTTAGATTTGAAACTGACGTTACTTTGGATCTACATTGTACTTCGGAAAAAGGTTTCACGCTGACCCTCCCCGAAAACAATCTCGGTTAATCTAAGCTAATCTCCACCACACCAGTCTCCAGACCAGAAACTGAAACCATATACTTGCCAACGTGGTACAATCCCGAAATCTTCGGAAACCCTTTTGGATTTCGACTCACAGAATTAAATCTGTGCGTTTCACTCGTACTTGAGCCGCTGACTTGCGAGGGTTACATTGAACATTGCAAATTAATTATTCTCTTGAGATGCCCGATCAGAAAATAATTTAATTCCTGCTTTTTTTCAAGGGGGATGTAACTCGCTTGTTGAATTGAGCGAGAATACTAATGTGCGCTTACAATTAGCAGATAGGCGATTCCGTCCAGTGACAATGTATCTTTGTTGACTTTTGAAACGTGTGCGTAATGAAGATGTGGATTGGAGCTGCGGCGCTGCTCAAGGTAATTACACGTTGCAGGCGAGCGCTGTTGAGGCCCCTGCGGTCTGCGCGGTCTCCCGGCCGGACGGAGGCTGGCGGCCGGCGGCCAGAGGGCCTGGACGGCCAGGGGGCCCGCTGCACGGACCGACGGCCGTGGCGACCGGCGGCGAGGGCTCGTGCGGCCCGCCGGCCATCGGCGCGCTGCGCTGCGCCGCCGCAGCGGCCGCGGCATCGCCTGCCAAGTCAGCGGCGCGGTGCGGCGACGAGCTGGGGCCGAAGCCCGGCCCGGCCCGGCCGCCTTTGCTTCGCGAGCGCTACCATTAAAAACGTGCAAATTGTTCCTCTCGGAGCAGCTCGACGTGGGGCACGCCCACCGGCAGGGCGCCGCCCGCCGCACGGCACTGCACCATCACGTCAACTCGCACCTTCGACTAAGCACTCTTAACTAAGCGTTCCTAACCTCACTGCATCGTTGACAATGTCGCCGTCCCATCCTCGCCAACTGAGATCACCATCGTATACCACATTGATCCACAAACTTTCTGGACCAACGTTTTCATCCGGGCTGCTTTTTTCATGGACTTGGCAATTATTGGCAAGACCTCATTGCACCAAGGAATAGAATCAGAATTCCTCCACTCAATCACAGTAAAAAAAAAAAAACCGTTTTGGGGAATGCTATACCTGTTTTGGGTTTGAAACCAAATCGGGGATAGTACGTATTTTGGTTATTTTTCAAGGTAGGCCTATGTTCAGCCATATCATTCAAAAGGTCTCGGCGAGAGCTTTCCATTGATATGGCTGAACATAGGTCCTTTTTGAAAAATAAGGGAGTAATGCGTATTTTTGTTATTTTTCAAGATATGCCTATGTTCAGCCACATCGTTCAAAAGGTCTCGGCAAGAGCTTTCCATTGATGTGACTGATCATAGGTGTACATCGAAAAATCACCAAAATACGCAATCATGAGAGGAGGGCGGCCCTCCTCTCATGACGCAATACCCCCGTTTTATTTTCATACCTCAAACAGGTTCAGCATTCCCCAAAACATGGGTTTTGTTTTACTGTGATGGTACTTCAAGCCGCTCGAACCATCATCATGATAACTTTCGCTCATGCAAACATTTATCTACTTTTTCGAAGGCGGTTTTGCGTACGGTCGGTTTGTTAGTGTGATTTATTTGTTTTTAAACTCGCCTAAATGAGGGATTGGAGAGCTTCGGGGGACGCCAATAAGTCTCCGGCTGGAGAGCAGCTTGCTCAGCTCAGAGAGCCTGCTCAAGAGAGTTAGGTCTCCGGGCGAATTGAAACAATGGGCAATGGGCCGGCAGGCGTTGCGGCTCGGCCGGCCCTGGCCCATGTAGGCTATACGAGTACCACTGTTTTGCCCCAGGACACTTGTAATGAAAGTCCTGTATCGATACACAATATCGATTTATCGATAGCGGTAAATCGCAGCAGCTGTAAATATCTCTGGCCTCGTTGTGTACGACGAGTGTAGCCAACTGGTTGCTTTGCGCGAATCGGATCGATTTTCATTTCAAGAAGGCAATCTTCAATCGAGAAAATACCATGAAATGACTAACTCCCGTTAAACGGATTTTACGGTCGGTTGTGTTTGAAAAAGAGGTATTACCAAACTATGTCCCGGTAATCCTTCGGCGTGAAATACATCCATCATTTTTGGAATTAATGTATTTAGTGCATTATTGCTTGATTTGATTGTACGCGTCATCTATAAAAAAATACTCACGAAATGAGATTTATTACTGCTCAGTGCATTTAAATAATTCATTTAAATACGGGATGAACTTTCTTAAAAATAGAAGCCAACATTACCAAAATTTACACAAAAAAATTAAAAAAAATAGTATAAAAAGAACATTAGCTCAAGGGAACGGTTTTATTCACATTAAGGTCTCATTTTCGAAAGAATCTCAAATTCATTTTTATGCTAATTGCCTTCGTCCTCGAGAGCAGACCTAGGTCGATCGCTACTCTATGTTTCGAAAATATTTCTCTAGAGGCTATTTAGAATAAAGTCTCTTTCATAAATGCATATTGCTTGAAATGAAATCCTTAGTCCGCAAATAATCAAGAATATTAATCAAGTTTTTTTCTCAAGGAGAGAGAAAAAAATGAGAAAGTAATGTTTTTGGTGAATCGGCAAACAAAGCCTAACGGCGAATTCGCCGGTAAATTTATTTTAGGCATTTGAGGCTTTGCGTAAAAACACATTTTTTTGTGACACTGACAGGTTAACCAGGGTTAATTTGAAGCGTTTACAGGTTTTGCACAATGTTCTTGAAAGAGCCTCTAATAGCACTGTTGGAGCTCCGTTAAAACGTCAACATTTTGTCCTCGTCCTGTCTCACTCCAGCCGGGCGTCTCGACTCTCGACGCAGCATCCTTGTTCCTCCCCCAGTAGACGGACTGGCGCCTACCTTCGCTCCACACTAGTATTTAAGATATATCATCATTTTTTCCAGACGAAGGAACATCTTCCTCCTTTTTTTCTAGTTGAGGGATAATGGTTGAGGCGGCCGGCCGGGGCGTTGCGAGCCGGGAAGGGTCACCCCCAGAGATGCTTATCTGAGGTCAACTCTAACGGATACACAAAATATACAAAACACGGATCCGCCGGCGACACCTTTAAAAAATCGAGACAATCTGAAATGCATTTCCCAAGGAAAGATAAATTTACATGAAGCTTCAAATTGTAAAATCAAGGCTTAAACGGACTAATATTTTTTACTCATAGCTTATAAGATTTGTGCTTTTATTTACATTTTGTAAAAAATCAACTTTCGATGATTTTTGACACATTGTTTTACGAAAAATAGTCTTAGGTAAAATAATTTTGGATATTGAAAGGACATAAACATATTAACTCATGTAGTGCAAAATAATTAAAAATTTACCCTTACAATAATTCGCACAATATACTCAATGAAAGCGGTGACAGCACCTCTTTACAAAACCATAGTATTGTGATGAAATTCAAACCTTTGGCTATACTTTACAATATTTAGCACGTACAAATCCTGTTTTATTTCGAAACGAACATTTTGTTCGTTTGTTCCGAATGTTCTAACGTTAAACGCAAAAGCAAATTATTCAAAAAAATACAAGGCAAACTTCTATACAGTTGGTACGGACTTTCGTTGTGGAGTGTGTTTCTTGCGGACTCTGAAGTTTGTTTCTTTCAGGCAGAATTATTGAATCTAACCATAAGCTTACTTCATAATCCACTTTTTTTTTAAAAAAAAAGTGGATTTTTAGTCCTCAAGTAATGTTTTATTTTCTGCAGGACCTCGTGTTGAAGTTGTATTCATGAAAGTTGTCAAAAGGATTGCAAATGCATTAGTCTTCTTACAACAACTGATTTTCTGTGTAATTTTAGTGGCACTCTCTATTTTTTGTGGTGTAACTCAGCGAGAAGCTCTCTCATTAAAAACGACTTAATCTTTATCACCTAACAAAGAAAGTTTCGGCCCACTCAGATGGCAAACGCTTACCACGTATTCATTCTAACAAACTTAAACTCAGTTTTTCATAAAATAATTCAGGAACTTGCACTTTTTCTAGAATTTTTCCCAAGAGAACAATTCCTAATGATAGAACGGCAATTGAATAAATGAAACGAGCGTGTTTGCTGGACATAGCCGTGACCGGGCGGTGACTAGCTCTTAATGAAACTGCATGTAAATTATTATGGGAAAATTAAAAAGGTGCGTAATTATTGCGTTACGACATAATTACCTTTTCGCAGAAAACGTACGTATGTCGTGACACGAATCTTGTTAGTTGCTTTTTTTAAACTATTTATGCTTGACGGCCATCTTTGCGCATAGCTTCCAAGCGTAGGTTGTTTGCAATATATTTTAACATTTTATTTTTAATCCTCTCCAATTTTATTGTTTTCAATGCCCTGAATCCTGAAAAAGTGACATAACTGCGAAACTAAAAATAAATATTTCCTGCCCGCTATTTTAGCAGTGATGTAATTGGTAAGAGTCGTCACACATGTACTACATGAGAGTAAAGGTGAAACTACATACTGCTTTCATTTATCAGAATAGAACTTACTTAAAATGCAGAAAATTCGGATAGAGCATCATTCCGTTACAAGAATAACAAGGCTTGATTTTTCTATTACTGCACCCCTTGGCATCACCTTTTTGTGACTTGTCAATTCCTCGAATTAATCAATACTAAAATAAATAACACGAGGATTGCTAGGCCTAAATATTGCCGGAAATGTGCTGGCAGGGCAATCGAACTGTTCGTTTCCCAAATTGGCCCTTTCTTCACGGTCACAAGGAGCTCTAGAGGGCTTCCTCAGAGCAGAGCTGCGTGGAGCATCAAGTAGGCCCATCTTCACCTAACAAGCCGTCTTCCTCTGAAAGCCCAAGACGAGCAGGCGCGATTTGTCATCCACCTGCTATCGCTTGGCTCCGGTGACGTCATCCGCGGTACGGTATTTATTGAGGGCGTTCGGTTCGAGAGATGCTAAATAAAAGCTCCGTGGAGAATAAAGCTGATCTTGAGACGGGACAAGCCGAGTCAAGCTGGGCTGGCTGGACGGGGGCGTAGTCTTAAGATTCCAGGACAAGCGTTCAAGCGTTGCTGCCCACTGGACCACCTATCATTATCCGTCCAGATCTGGGCGGGGCGTTGGTCGCCCGGCCGCCCGGCTCGGCTCGTCCCGGCCCGCCGCAGCACGGCTTCGCCCGGTCTCGCTCCGCGGGCTCACTCCCGCACCGCCGCGCCGGTCGCAGCGATAGACACACCGAAATTACATATCGCTTAATATTTGTAGGCTTCAACCCCTTTATTACTTTGGGTACCGTTTGCGGAGGCGGCGAGGCTCGACACAGCTTTGGAGTCTGCTTGTTTACACGGCCAAGTGACCCTCCAGGACAAGTGACCCTCCAGATCAAGTGACCCTCCAGATCAAGTGACCCATTGGGTAAATCGTATCTGATTACCCCTTCGGATAGTTTACTCCCTGGTCAATCCGTAACTAAGAGCCACGAGTAATTTTACATTCTAGTAGTAATCTATTTAACCCCCTTTCTTATGGGAACCTTAAAAAAATGGCCACAGCACCTTCCCGATGGATTCAAATAGAGCATAGGGGATTTTCCATGGTTTCTGCTGTGAAACGTGCGATAGCAATCAAATCTCTGTCAGTTTAGCTACTCTGCTTTCGATAATCTAATTTTAGACGACCAGGCCCTCGATTTCACTTCCATTTTTCAATGATCTTCACCAGTTTCAAATCTAAAGTCCATTTTACAGCCAGCTGTAAAGATTGCCACGCCATGCGATCAGAGTTAGTTAAATCTGTTTCTGAAATGCAAAAAGGGGGGGGGGGCTCTTATGGATCGTGCTGTACCCTTAATGCCGTTTTAATGCGCACCTTGTTGTGGTCCAGAGGCAATCCATTTCATCGGTGCTAGGCCAGTGCGGTGATGCGCGCCTTTCGCATTTCGCCAACGACAAAACCGACAACCTCCTGAGTGGCGTGCGGATAGCGATGACGATTCCACAGCGCGCCCAACTTTTGCGAATCGTCGACGATTCTCGTGAACGATAAGACGATGATGCATGGGTGCCGATACAGCTGTGGGTTGTCCCGACTTTCACTGACTGAGTATATGTATGTATATATTGTATATTGTCAGTTTTGATGCTATCGCCAATTAATTACATGCTAGGTGAATATTCCACCTGATTCTCATCTTTTGCCTTTGGCCGCCTCGGGCTCCAAACGGAGCCAAGGGTTGGGCCCGTCCCTGGGCCTGGCCCTGGCCCGGGCTGGCCCTGCTGCCATCCTTGTTTGGCTCACGCCCGCGGAATCGCTGCCTTCTTGTCTGATTGCACTCCGACAGCTTCTATTCGGGCTCACCTAGAATTTTTTCGCCGCATTTCTGCGAACGAATTTTAAGCATTTTTCGTGGTAACATTTTTGTCTGTATCTCCATCGCGTGTTTTTAATAATCTGCACGCAATTTTTAGGAGAAGCCATTTCCATATCTTGATGCTGGAGACATTGATCGTGAGGTTTCTAGCTTTCAACAACGAGTTTAGCGACAGAAGAGCGGTCGCGAGAAACTCAAGGTAAAGGTGACGGTTTGCAAGCCGGATGCGGCTTATCAATCGGCTGCAGTTACTGCTGCCAACACGTAAGCGGCATAGGGCTTGGCGACAGCCGAGCGGAGAGGCAGCGAAATGCTGAAGGGGGGGGGGAGCAACATTGTGGCGAGGCATAACTCCACCTAACACGAAGCTCACCCTACACAGATTGAATGTATTTCATTAAGTAATGACAGGTTGAAACCCGGTATGAAATATCCGACCTTTAAAACTAAGTGTTGAGTTGTGCGTTTACTTTTCCGTAGGAGTTAAAGCCTTATCGTACTAATATCAAACAGTATTTTACACAGTCTCTATGTAGTGAGATAACCGTAGATACACTCACTGAAACCGTATTTTCAGGGCAAAAAAACTTACTAATTAGTTAGTAGGCCTATTCATTAGACGATTTTCCCAAAAAATTACTGTAATCGGTTCTTATCGAGACCATTATAACACGTTATCTGTTCAGTCCAGCGAACATAATTTGGTGCTGGGATAAAATCTCAATCTAGGCTTGGACGCGTCTTGACGTGACGTCACTCACTGCCCCCCCCCCCCCCCCCCCCCCCCCCCCCCCCCCCCCCCCCCCCCCCCCCCCCCCCCCCCCCCCCCTCCCCTCCCCTTTCTCTCCCCCCCTCTTCTTTCTTTCTTATTTT
>Ga0058701_10002836_pt1 | contig 13418 bp, 4 predicted proteins | sample AgamicOrMae_FD_97039 | JGI IMG/M metagenome (GOLD analysis project Ga0058701, IMG submission 97039) | Agave microbial communities from Guanajuato, Mexico - Or.Ma.e | ecosystem: Host-associated > Plants > Phyllosphere > Phylloplane/Leaf | place: Guanajuato, Mexico | collected 2012-06-04 | reverse complement strand
TTCTTACAGGTTATTCGCAAGACGCAAAAAAAAAACGTTTTCATTATTCTCTTCGGGAAAAAAAGCCTATGAAACCGAAAAATCTACGACTTAAGAAATGATTTCCGAACGAAACTCGAAAAGGTCGACTTTCCTGTGTTGGCTGATTGTTCCGAGTCGATTTGCATTTTGCTAAAAAACATTTTGCGACGTCGCGAAATGGTGAGACTACCAGTATGGCTTACGTTAGTCCGGACCAGACCCCGCGTGAGGTTATTTGAGGTTAACCTAGTTCATTTGTCCTGTGCCTCGACTCGCAAACACTCCGCTCATCGCAAAACCTAAAGCAAACTCGCTAGTAGACTTGGGTAAAGTCCCTCGTTCAGGTTTGCGACGAGAGGTGAAACATAGAGAATGCAACATTTAAAATTGAGGGTTTTCAACCAGAGGTACCTACAATGATCGCAAACTACTTTGACCTCTGCTTGACTCCGGTGTCGACTAGTCACAGAATTTTTGCCCATGATTTATGAGTGTTGGAGCCCGGCGAGATGTGAAGAATTAGAGGTACTTACCCAAGGTGGACCCCCTGTCTGTAGATAAACAGACGTTCAAGTCTCCCATGTCTCTCACGTTCATGTAACTGCGTTTTTTTTTTCATTCTTTGTCGAATAAACGTTAAACTGTGGAATTCTACGAAAAGATCATTTATATGACACGTGAACCGTTTTGCCTCTCTATTTTGGTGACATTAGGCGACGCTAGTGTTTGTTTAAGTTAGTTTTGGTAGCGTATTGATGTACTGAGATATTTTTTTTATTCAATTAAAGTGTGTACGAAAATGGGTGTCTTGACGTGCGTTTAAGTAAATTATTCAAGTCTTGTATCGCACACGTGCCTTAGAAATGACACCGGCTGAAATTTTACGGCTAACGTATGTATGAAAAGGCTCTTAGACCTGATAAGTGTGCAGTGTTCAAGAGATATTATAATTTTTTGTTATGGGAACTTGAAGGATGATTAAATAGGAGGCTGTAGTTAAGGCCAAATAAATCACTAAGACTTGAAATTTTCCTTTTAAAAATCCAAAATAAATAAGAATGTGTCTTATAATTAAATGGTTTTTAAATTATTCCTTTTTTTGTTCGTTAAGTTATTTTTGATACTTCACAAAATTCTGCCACGAAGTAATGTACGGTCTTGACTGTGGGTTAAGGTTAGATTGGCCTCGGTTAGGTTAAGTTACTTTAGGCTAAGTTTTAAGGGCAAGTGAGTCGTGATAACCACTTAACAGAAATGAGTTGCGTAATAAAACATGGATTATATAGGTCAGTAAAATGTTAAAAAAAGAGGTGCGAATTTTATGCAAATATGTGATGACTGACGCTGGACGTAATCCGGTTTGGCTACTCGATCCGAGCATACCGAGTGATTTTTTTATTGTGTAAGTTTTTAACGGATTTCGCTTGCAACCTTGGCCGGCCGGCTTCGATTATTTACTCGTAGTCTCAGGTGCAAAATGCCAAAACAGAGCACTTATAAAGCTGGCTTCATGTTTTTCATTTTTTTTTAAATTTCTAACCTTTTGTGTTTGAGAAAGTTTTCAAATGTCATGCGTGTTGCCCAAGCTAGCATGAAAGTGTATCTCACAAAAAAGTTGGCATAAATTAAGTTTAGCCTACCTGAAAACCCTTAAGCTCTGTTGAAAATTGAAACTACATTTTTTGCACGCTGAAAAGGGATATTTTCAACGGACTGTCTATTCACCCGACGGACGGTCCATCTAAAACGCATTCTAGCCTTTTTACGTGCATTGTAGTCTCCCCAAACGCGTTCATGTCATTTGCCGAGCATTGAAGTCTCAATGTAAATGCATCTCAATACCCTATTTCCAATCTTCCTCGTTTTCTACAATTTTCAGACTCTACAACAGAAAGAGTTCATTGTGTGTAGGTGGGTTTAGGAGTCAGATTCGCTGGCTGTGCATTAGCTAAGAATTTTTTTGTTTGTTCCTCTCGCGGCGGGCGAGTTGATTTTCGCGGTCGCTGAACTGATTGTGAGGTAGTGTGTCTTGGGGCATCCTTTAAAATGCATGACGGGCCGCTGCGAAATGCACCCACAAAAATCGCGCGGTTCCGCTACCTTTTCCAGGCCTGGGATTGGTTGAGGTGGACCGTGTCGGGAAAGAGCCAACCAATCACACTTCGATCACGAAGCAGTTGTGCGTTTCTTAAAATCCGTCTCTTTCTAGTTTGGTAGTGCATGACCTAAGCTCATTATCCTTCGTATAACCGCATTTCGTATCACCGAACGTAACATAACCTTGCTTAACGTAGCCTAACGTTATGTAAAATAACATGGCGTAGTTTAGTCATTTAGCCGAACCTCTCAGGTGAGGTAATTTTACTTAACCCATAACAGTTCATGGTATTTGGAGTAAAATTTAATTCAATAGAAATTGGAAGGTTTTTTCCTTTGAAATACGCAATTTTAAGCTTTGGATAATGCCTAAATTATTAAATTTCAGGTTTTCAGAGGGGTGTTCCGAACGGCATCGCTGGGCGGTTGTTTGTTAACTTAAACCTATTCAAACAAACATGAAAAATAGTGTTCTACGAGAAAATGCTTTAATACTGATACTTTAAACAAAATTCAGGGATTTTTCAGTTTCATTTTAAGATTTTTCAGGGATATACAGATCTTCTTCTGACATGTATCTATATGATTTTTTGGTTAAATTTCTTTAATGACTTTTTTTTATAAAAAAGAACCCTTTTTAATAGATCCTTTCAATCAATATGCCATCATTATTCCTTTCTGAGAAAATTTAATATTGAAAAAGGGATAAAAAGCTCTTAAATATCTTTTTATCGATTGTCTTTTAGGCGCCATGAAACATGCGTTGAAGGACATTCTTTGGACACTACCTTACATTAGCACTCAGCAGGCTTCGGACCTCCCCCCCTTCCCCCCGCGGAGTACCTGCCATCATTCTTCTATCTCCCTCTCTCTCCACATACTCAGTTCGGCGCCTCTCGGGTCATTACCCCTTCCTCCTATTAACTTTTTTCCAGCTTCTCTTTCGAAGGATTTCTCTCTTTTTCCACGATTTATCAACTTTTAAGGCGGATCACTTGTATGAGAAATTGCTTACAAAGTCTTTTCTCTATCAGATTGATTACGATCCTGATTTTTATCGACTGAGCGATTTAACACACAATTTTTGACGGTGAAATTGAACGAGTTCCCCGCCGCTTGGAAAGCGACGGTGATAGAAGATGAAGCGTTTTATTTAGTAATTACCGCGAAAAATGTTGATTTTTTTCGGCTAAATATGAGACGCCATCGCTAATTAAATAATACCTTTTTTGATGGACGTACCGGATTTGAACACAAAGAAATTTTTGACGGACTCTAATTTAAAGGTATTGCGTTTATAACGCTTATTTTGGTGGTTAAAAAATGGAAAAAAAAACTTAGTTATTGATAGGGCGTGGCGAGACCTGTTCACCTCAAAATATGCCCCTTGATAAGTCTATCATGAAAAAAATTAACCAAAATACGTGTACTCGACTAACAATTATACTCCAATCAATTACCTAATTACCCAAAACAAGGATTAATCGTACGTATTCCGAATTTGAACCCATTTACCTCATCCTAAATTAAGTTTGCATCCACAGTGCATTTTTTTTCAAAGAAAAACCTGTCAAATTGAAAATACCAATGCTTTTAGATTCAGAAAAAAAATTGTTTAAAAATACTATTTACCTTTTTTTAAAAAAATTCTGTGATATTCTCAAACTCAAACAGAAGAAATCTCTTCAATCAGTTAGAATATTTGAATTTTTTTTTTTTACCAAAACGTTTTTTTTTCGGACAGAGATTTTTCAGGCGTTTTTTTTTTTTAATTCTTGTCTTGAAAAGATGCGTGTTATGGCACATGAAGTCGATATTGCCAATGGTTGTCCAAGAAATTCAATTAATTTTCTATGAGCATAAAAGGTTACTGGTTGCATTTTTCGCGGACACCAGTGGCGCCTCTAGCGGCGCTGGCGCGAAGCTACGCCGGAAGTCTGCCTCTTCTCACGGTAAATTTCACAGGCAGCGCGAATTAAGTGGCGCAGCTCGCAAACAATACCGCTTCTTTTGTTTCTAAAAAAAGAACTTTCACAATTATTTTATGACTTCGTCTAAGGAAACCTCGACAATTTAAATTTATTATTTTCGGGACACCGAACTAGAAAGCTCGCACTTTCCGCCCACCGAATTTCAACGCATAGGCTAAGACGGTGCGTTGAAACGCCCAGTATAAAAGGGAACGCCTAAGAGAGTCCTATGATACCTGTTTTGATGTTAACTAAAACTTGGTTTTTGCGTATTATAGTTACTTTTAAAGATAGGTTAATAATCAGCCAGATCTATAGAAAGGTCTCGTGGAAACCATTTTATTGGCATGACTGAATGTAGGCCTGTGTTAAAAAAAGCGAAATACGTTTTAAGCCCGATTAGTTTCTCACAAAAGAGGGGAAAGACCTCCTTAAAGCGGGAATGCTTTTTTTTTCATTTTTTTCTCGGAATTGTTTAATGTTTTCTCTGATCAGAGACGAGATCTAGACACATTTCTTTCATAATTCTTTTTGGTTCTTAATCCTAAACCCATCATCCTAAACCTTACATATTTTTTTAATTTTTTTTTAATTTTTTTTGGAAGTCTAATACAATTTTTGAGTTTTTATCCCACACGCAAAGTTGTAAATTTTAAACATTTGAGAAAAATTGTGAGCTTTGATTTCCTCATCATTAAATTTTGTGAATATATGCCGAACATAAGCAAAATCGACACTTAACCTTACTTAACCTAGCTACCTCAAATGAAAATTTAACGTAGTCTAGCTTGTCTAGATTAAACTAGGTTACGGTTAAAATATTTTATCGAATTATGGTATGTAGAGTTTACAACCTAATTTATCGATACGCGTTGGTCTGACTGAGTTGGAATCGATTGGGCTTATTCGATAAGGTTAGTCACGTGATTAGGCTAATAGCTATATGCAAACTCGATTCGAAAATTCACGAAAGCCGTCAACGAACTCTAGCTGCTCTTCGGTATTGTCGCGAAAGATGCGATAGCAGCCCGCATGGGCGCAGGATTTTGAATTTTATCGGTCGTCAGAGCGTTGGCGTGACTGTAGTAGGGTAGATGAGGCACACATGATGTGGGTCGCAAAGGACTGCTCTGACCACTCCACGCCACGCCACGACTATTCGCCCTTGAGAAATGTCCGGTGACTTCCGTTTGAATTCCACGCGCTTTTGCTGCTGCGGCGGCGGCTGCCGAAGCGGTGACCTTTGAAGCGATCCTTTCACTCCTCTCTCCCCGAAAGGCCGGCCTGTCAGTCTGGCCACATTCACCCACTTGATCCGCTAGCGTTTATTCGAGCTTTCTAGTCCGCTTACAAGTACCGCCAAATTTGAATTGCCGTGCAAAAGTACCGCTAAATTTGAATTGCGCGTAGCGCTTGATGGGTAAAGCGTGGTCTGCGGGGAGTTTTGGTCGGCCCGCATTCGGAAAGAAAGCGTGGGTTGGCGGGAGGAAAGAGCACTGCGGGTTTTAACTCACAGCGCACTTTGACCTATTATTACCTATCAAACTTCTTCTATTTTTACCTAACCTAAATTAGCCCAACCAAAGTTAATTCAACCCAATTCAGGCTGCTCTCCTTATCTTAAATTTTCTCCTTCCACGAAAAAAATAAAAAAAAAACTTTAGCTAACAACCTATATTTTACAGTCGAATCGAACATCTTAACCTTACTTTACCTAACTTTTAATCTAACTTAATTCTACACACAACGTTACTCAACGAAAAATAAAGCTATCAAGCTTATGGAACTCATTACCCAAATTTCATACTAAACCTTCCTGTTTTCCCTTTTTCCATCTTCCAAATTTAAGGAATTTTGTGTATCGATAAAAATTCCCCACTTAAAACTATTTGAGGCAAGCGAAAATGTCGCTTTGGAAACCGCCTTTGGGATATATTGAGCGTTTTGTAAACATGTATCACGGCAAATGAAAACATGTCCTTGTTCCAAACTTTTATCGAATAAAAGAGAACACACGTAACTGAATCTCAATTTGTATTTGTTTCAGGTAAGCTATTCTGCGATCTGTTTGAGGAGTTTGCGCAAGTCCGACCTAACGGTAATTTCGAGGGTATCCAATGTGACTTGGTACCCGGTGCGGGGCAGCGGGGCGGCGAAGCACGTGGTGAGGTACCTGCAAACTGAAGGCCGCGTATGTTGGCACAGATACGAATACAATAGTACCGCTTATTTTGATAGCGTTTCCGACCACCTGTGCCGCATAACGCGTAATAAGAGGTGCCTTTAATTTTGCGGAAGAGGTCCATTTATCATTTCCTTTTCAAATTTTATTTTTCACTTTTGGCCAAATATAACCTTGATCTATATTGTTGCGTTTTTACCCGTTAATGAGTGTCTAGAGATGCTTCGAAATTTTGCATCTAAACTTTATGGCTTTTCTGGAACTCGTTGGGGAAGAATCTTTAATTGAAACCAGGATAGGGCCGAAATATTAGGTGCCGTTACGACATTCAAATTCATTTCTGAAAAAGTATATTTTTTAAATTGGAGCATCTGAAACGCCTTCTTAAAAAGTTATGAGCTGTCCAAAAATGCTACTTAATTTCCGGAGTTTTTTTTAGCGTCTTTTACATGAGGTTTCTCTCGCTTCTTGATATTAGGACTGTTTCTAAGGACTGTCTCATCTTCAAACAGTCCAATCTTAAAACTGTCCCATTCCCAGACGATCCCATTTTAAGAATGTCCCATCCGAGACTGTTCCATTCTAGAACTCTCCCATGATAAGACTGCCCCATTTTAAAACTGTCCCATCGTATTAGGACTGTGCCAGCTTAGGATTATCTCCTTGTTAGGTCTGTCTCGTTATACTCTTAAGTCTGTCCCATTTTCGGACTGTCCCATTTTCGGACTGTACCATTTTCGGAATAATATTTTCGGACTCTCCCATTTTAGGACTGTCCCATTTTAGGACTGTCCCATTTTCGGACTGTCCCATGTTAGGACTGTCCCATGTTAGGACTGCCCCATTTTAAAACTGTCCCATCTTATTAGGACTGTGCCAGCTTAGGATTATCTCCTTGTTAGGTATGTCCCGTTATACTCTTAGTATGACCCATTTTAGGACTGTCCCGTTTCAGGACTGTCCCGTTTCAGGACTGTCCCATTTTAGGACTGTCCCATTTTAGGACTGTCCCATTTTAGGATTGTCCCATTTTAGAACTGTTGCATTTTAGAACTGTCCCATTTTAGGACTGTCCCATTTTAGAACTGTCCAATTTAAGGACTGTTCTATTTTACGACTGTCCTCTTTTTAGGACTGTGCCAGATTAGGACTGTCTCCGGTTGGACTTGTCTCCCTCTTAGGACTTTCCTTCAGGACTGTCCCATTTATGCGACTCTAAGACTTGTTCAAAGCCTCCGATTAACGACAATATCGATTTATCGATTTCTTGCCATCGGAAATAAACTGGGGTTAGAGCTTGATTTCCCGGGTAGCGGAAGCATGGATTACAGCCATTTATCAGCAGCTTACAGCCTTGTGCTGGTGAGTTGCGCCGCCGCGGTCAACAAAAAATTCCATTACAACGGATACGAAATATATGATAATGGTCATTACGGCATCAATTAAGACAGCGCATAAAGGATAGGGGACTCCTTTAAGGAAACTAACGTCTCACCCGCATGACTTTCTAGGTAATTCAACCCATTTATGGCCTTCATCTGACTTTAAAAAATTGTAGTTCGGACCTTTGAAATTATAAAAATAAAGAATATTGTTCATTCAAAGATATCCGTTTAGTGAAGCTATTTATTTTTTCTTTTCGGCCTCAAATATTAAATTTTAAACTTAAAGTACAGTTGATTAATTTATGAGCCGCTTTAACGCTTTATAAAATAATTTTTTAAATACATTTCTAATTATAAATTTAAGGCATTTAAATGCAAAGTCTTGGTGTAAGTTTGAATTAGAATTAAATTTGGGGGAGTGTGCGCTATCTTGTTCGGAGTGCAAATTAATTACTTGATAAGTTTTAATTGGTCGAAATGAACCCGTTGGGAATAGTCCGCGTTATTAAGTAATTAATTACTTGTAAATGCTAATGCAACAATCTCTAACGTCGCTGAAACGAAATATTTCCGAGCGTACGGTAGGCCCATTTCCGGAGCCATGAACACAGTTTGTGTGCAAAACCGGGTCATCAGAGCACCTTGTTAGTTTTTCCAATAAATGTAAGCACAGCGGTACCTCCGTCATGCGAAAGGGATTCCTAAAGATTTTTAATAGTAATTTTACGCACGAAGTTTATGGACCGCCCCCTTGGCAATGCGCACGCTAAGGGGCCGTCCCGGAGCGTTCCTGAGAAGATTCTCTCAGTAATGGAAGGGGGACGGGGAGGGGCATTGACCCCTTGGGAGGGGGGGGGGAAGGTTCCTTCCGCAGGCCTTATCCCTACGGAAATGGGTACGTTAATTAGAAGGGCCTTCTTGTTGTTTTCTTGTAGTGCTCCCGAAAATGGGACGGTCCTAAAATGGGACTAGTATGGTGAACGAAGCATAGACGTGTTTTTGGAGAAGGGAAGACTTTGAGTTGTGTCAATGATTTCGTCGGAAATAGTGTCAAAATTATTACGCTGTTTTTTTTCTTCTTATTATTTTTTTATATTTGTTTTAAATATTGTATTAGTTTTTAATATTTTTAGATATTTTTTAAATTTTCTTTAATAGTTGTTTTTTTTCATATTTGTTTTTAATATTTGTTGTTGTTTTTCACATTTATTTTAACTAAGAGAATCATACTTTCATTTGTTTTAAAAAAGGAAAAATTCTCTAACTTTGAGAAAACTCTTTTTATTTTTTATTTTTTTGTATATTTTTTAAATTTTATTTTGTTCAGTTTATGAAAAGAATCCAACATGATTAACATGCCTTCCTAGCTTTGAAAATTTAAGTAAAATTTTCAATTAATAAATTATATAAAATAACGCCTTTAAAAAGCAAAAATTAATATTAGCAGTTTCTGGAAACTCTTTGGTCATGTCAAATCATCCGCTTTCACTTAAGTTCCTGTAAATATACGAAGGTGAACCTAGGTTCCGCGAAAAATTAAATAGGTAAACTCAAGGTTTGCGGGCAAAGAAGATTAGGTAAAATAATTAACAGAAAAGAACTGCGTTTACTAAAGATTAGTAAAAAAAAAAAGCGACATCCAACTCGGCTAGTAAACGTTCCTAGATTAGCCAGTAAACGTTACTGTAAACAGTACTTTGTAACTGTAACGTGTACAAGCAAATCTGTTAGCGTTTACTAACCATATTCTGCAGTCGCATAGTTAGTTACTTTTACTAAACTTTACTAACCCACTTTTCACTGTGATTCGTTAGGTTACGTTCGGGTTAAGTCAATTTACGTAAGGCTAAGGTTTAATAAAGTGGAGTTTAATAAATTTACGTCTCAAAAACTGCGCGTCACACGTTTTGTTCCGATATCCGATTGTGCTTCTACACTGAGAAAAGAGGGTTAGTAAAGTGTACTAAAAATTAGTAGAAAAGACGACAGCCAACTCGGCTAGTAAACGTTACCAGATGCGCCAGTAAACGTTAATGTAAACAGTGCTGTGTAACGATAACGTTTACTAGCAAACCTGTTAGCGATTACTAGCCAAGTTTGGCTGTCACACTTTTTCGTTATTTTTACTAATTTTTAGTAAACTTTTCTCACAGTCAGTGTATGAAATACGAAAGGTGCAAAGCGTTGTCTGTCGCCGGGTGTGTTGCTGTGAGGCAACAATATGAGGCAGTCATGGAGCGGGGACGTCGTGCTTTATCAGTGAAGTTCCCTTCCTTTCACTGATTGTGTCCGTTTGTCTTGGGGCTCATGTATCAGTTCGACCGATTCCTGGCGTTCCCACGGACATTACGCTCGACACCCATGATGCCTCAAACCGGCTCAACTTGCCCCATCAACAAATCCGAAAGACTTTTTCTAGCTTCTTTTACCGAACTCGTCGCCGCCTAACCCTTTCGTTTCGAACATGGAACATTTTGCATGGAATTGACAAGCCAATATTTCGGACCTCGTTTTACCTTATCTTGTCGAGTTGTAGCTCCTCTCGCGTTCCTGTTTTCTAAAAAATATTAACAGTTTTACTACAATGTTGTTATCTTTAAGGCAAGATCATAAGCCTTTCCCCATGGACTATCATGTGTATATAAATCGGGCACGCCTTATGATATTGGTTGAACGGAGTGATCATGGGCGGCAATATTGTCCTTCAAAATCCTTATTGCCTTGAATTTGTAAGCACATCTCTAAATTTTTAATTTTCTTTTTGAACAATTTAAGTTTTAGTTCAAAGAATCATGTACCCGATGCTCGCACATTTCCCGCGGGCAAAAACCAATTCTCTCTAAAATTTTCAGAATTAGAAAAAGAATGATAAAATAGAATAAATAAAATTAAAAATAGTAAAATAAAAAAATAAAATGAAATAAATAAAATTAAATAAATAAAACTAAATAAACAAAATTAAATGAATAAAAGAGGAATAAAACTCATAATATTATGGCATTCCTTTGATAACGAAAAAATTAAATGGAAAATCACTATTTTTGAGCTTATTTTATATTTTTTTAAAATCATCATTGATCAAAAATTCTTTTGGAAATTGCACAATAACTTAATTTTACACAGAAATTTTGTGAGGAAGTCATTTCAGTCGGCCATTATTGAGTTGAGTATTTTTTCTTGTTCGTTGAGACATTGGTACTCTAATATAGTGTTCGTATATGTCCGTCCCAACCTCCGTTCTGCCTAGGACTTAAAACTGTTGCTGAGTAGACCTGCGTTATTGTGTTGAGTATTTTTCCGTGTACGATGGGACATGGGCTATTTAATATCTCCATAGGTGTCCCGACCAAAGGCTGGTCGATGGTTGGGACAGCATTCGGGCCCTATTTTGTTGGGACTGTTGCTATGTGACTTGAAACGTTACGCATCATTACTCTAGGCCCAGCCGAGACATCTCCTCTATGGGCCCGATCAACCACTTTATGGTCACTGCTTCCATAATAGCCGCTTCTTTAAATTTATGGCATGTTCGCCGAGCACGAATGTATCAAGTGATACTCGCGACATAAAATGCAGCTGTTAACGCATAAAATGACCCATTTATACAACCTACAAAGTCGGCTCTTTTCTTGAAATTTTATACTTTCACGCGTAAAAATATTTGTAGTCCAAAATAATCCTTGTAAAACTTTGCTTTTGATAATGGGGAATGTGCTTAAAATTGAAAATTGACGTATTTTAATATTACTGTTAGCTGATCGTTTCTTCATCGGGTGTCTTCATTTTAGACGATATTTTACTAACGACAGGTCCCAGAAGTCGGCAGTGTGTGTCCAATTGGCCCCTTGAAAAGTATCGCAAAAAATTATTACGGCTTGACCGGTCATCATTTTCTAGGAAGTGTACCTTGTGGCGCCACCCCTGGCGCCAACCCTTTGACGCCAAAATCCACCCCAACCCTGAGATGTCAGTTCTAATCTCATCAGGCTGACATCTCTCATTAGAATGTCGTAAACAATAAGGCTCTCCCCTGCCTACAGGTCTGTGTCAAAAAAAGGAAAATTGGAAGATATTTTTAAAGTCATGTTTGAAGAAAGTGGTTTCGAGTAAGAACCAGTATTGTTTTAGCGGAAGCGATACGAATCTTTAGTGGTTTAGTGAGACGATTTTATTGAAAAATCGGCGCCTAGTACCGCGTAACCGTTATTTTTCTTCTTGTTTTCTTGTTCCTGCTTTCGTTTTACAATCTGATTCACTGCGCTATTTTCAGCTGAAAAAAAAATGCCTTCTGACGAACTTTGATAACTACTTTGTTCGACTCGAAACCTTTGTTTGAATTGGGCCTAAAAGAACTGTACTATGAGCTAGGGAATAATTCTTTTCAAAAATAAGTTATCTGGAACCCTAAACCGTTGGATTAACTCTAAAGTTCCTCGAAATTTCACCCGATAAATTAAGAAAAAATGTATTAAAAAAGAGAAATAATTGAAAAATTTAGCATTCGAAATTCGACCTTATTATTTTTTTTTTTTTACTGAAATTGACTTAAGTTTAGGATTACAGTTCTATTTTCTGTCTGAAATGACTAAAATTTCTTGTGTCCCGTTTTTTAGGAGTCTTACATCACTTAGCCTAGTTCTCGCCGGTTAAGGATTCCTTATGCTTCTCTTGTGTTCTAAGCGATCGGGAAGTGTAGCTGGGCGTCTATCAATGTATTCCAAGTAATTGGGTTTTGCCTTGAGCCGTACGACGCCCTGAATTTATGGAAGTGCGTATAAAAGCGGCTGAGCATATGCCCCGGCAAAGAAGATAAGACCTCCCCCCCCCCAGGCACCCCCTGCGACCGCGACCCGGGGGCCCTCCCACGTCGTGCTCAAATTGATGCAGTGACGTCAGAACGATGTTGCGAACGTTCAACGAAGAATCCCCTCTCCTGACGTCTTGTCGACGTCAGACTGGACTTCGTGACGTCATCAGATCAACAAAAAATATCGCCCTTAAATCAAGCCTTAAAAGGTTTAAAAAAAATAATGGACATCCAAATTGAAAATTGAAAACATTCTTCTATTGGCAGATAATGCATCTATAGGTTAGTAAATGTCAGGAGAGTTTGTATATTCGTGTGCGCTGTAATATCAATATGGTTATGGCAGGGAACGCTTTTTTGAGGTTATGTTTGATAGTTGTCAGTGAGCAGGTGTTTTCAAATCGATTTACATTCGCGCGTGAAGTGCCGGTAATATGAAAACGTGTCGTGTCATAAAGGAACTTGTTGGAATTGCAAATTATCCATTAATTGCAAATCTCATCGCGGTAAGTCGTAGGCCGTGAGCGAAACCCACTGCTCAGGTGAGTAAGTTTTCGTCTTAAAAGCGATCGGCATGTCTCCGGATAAAACGCTTTCTTTTCAATGTAATTGACATTTCCTTCCATATGGTAGCTTAATGCATTTTCTCAGCTGCCGTATGCTTTATAAAGTGTACGTATTTTTTTAATGTTTGGCACCATATGGCTGATTTTGTTATGTTCGAGGGAAGTCCTCGTCGCATGAAGTTTTTCTCGGGGGGCATTCGATAGCGCCAAAAACCACAAGCGCCAACGCCGCAAGCGCCAGTCCGTAACCGCCAAACGAGAAAAGTCGCAAACGCCAAAGTTCGTATAGGTTAGGTCAACTTAGGTTGGGCTAAGTTAGGTTAGGTTTAGTTAGGTTAAGTTAGGTTAGGTTAGGTAAGGTTAGTATTGCGGTTAAGAACTATGGCGTTT
>Ga0058701_10002835_pt1 | contig 13419 bp, 16 predicted proteins | sample AgamicOrMae_FD_97039 | JGI IMG/M metagenome (GOLD analysis project Ga0058701, IMG submission 97039) | Agave microbial communities from Guanajuato, Mexico - Or.Ma.e | ecosystem: Host-associated > Plants > Phyllosphere > Phylloplane/Leaf | place: Guanajuato, Mexico | collected 2012-06-04 | reverse complement strand
CGTGAGAACCGCCAATAAATACTAAAATGACTTTTGAATGTGAATAAAACTTTTATTTTACCCTCATTACAAGTATGTCTTTTTTTTTTACCAGGAATGATTGGATTTTCTTACATTTACTTCCTTAATGCAGGAGACTTCAATAATCTCCTGCTTAATTAATGGATTATCGGAACTACAATCTCATTGACGAACAGACAAAAAAGCTTTTATAATCACAGACATAGCTTAGAAAAAAGTGACAGTCGGTTTAGTTATTGCAACTGACTTTTTCAGAAAACAGTCACCACCTTAAATATACATAGCTTAGCCATTGTGATAATCAAATATCGTTAAGTGTGTAGAGGAACAGCTCAGGCTCTTAAAACATGATGTCCCATTGGAGATCCGCTACTTTTCTTCCTTGATGTCATCGGGAGCATGCAGCTGTAAAATCAAGACATGCAGTGATAACCCAACCAACAATCTGTTTGGAAAAGTCTTACACTTTAAAATTAATTACTTACAGCATGAGATATTTCAATCCAGTCGAGGGCTTTGATGAGTGCATCATTAGAAGATGGAATAGAATCATAATTCCAGTAAACGAGTTCATCAAATACTCGAGAGACATGAAGGTTCCTTTCAATATTCTCAACTAACGGTTGTTTCTTCTCTTGGAGAACAAGACCCTTGTAACCTGCAGGAACTGCCACTAACTGCCCATGCAGAGGTCGACCTCGGAAAGATGCGTGATAGTCTGTAATACATAAACTCTAAGTTAGACAACCGTTTTCCTGCAAAACTTATGTGTACGTATATATATATATTTTCTTTTTCTTTGTATTTGATAAGGAGATTAAAGCTGAGGGAATGTCTCGGATGCAATCAAAGCTGTCGAAAGTTAGGTTAGGATGGATAAAAGTATACATACATTGCTTCTCGTCAACTGTTGGCTTAAAGTATTTGCATACATTAGCTGGTCCATCAGACTTAATTGAGCAAGGCATATAATGAAGACCATTCTTATGTTCAATACTTTCTAAAGTCTTTAAAGTACACTTGACGTGTAGAGCCATTTCGAACGTTTATAAACAAAAACAAACAACGCATGTTACCCGCGAAAAGATCAAGTCTTATTACCAACCGTAGTTATAAAAGTCTACGGTAAAAAGTCTCAAAAATTTAAAGCAAGGTTGAAATTTGACCTGTCTTGAAGTTTAGAACGTAAAATAATGCTTTTAAAAAGTATTCAATGTTAAATATACTAACGGGATGAAAAGGTTTATATGATATTTTGTGATAGCATTGGTAGCATTGTTATTAGTTCATAAAATCAACAAGAGGTGGCGCTTGCTGTACCTTATGATAGTTTTTTTTGAACTTCTGAATTTTAGTTCATTGAGATGAACGAAGATTGTAAAAATACCTCAAGTTTACAGATTAACGCATTAAATTTGTATTTAATTCGTATGGTATATCGCAGACATCTGAAAACCGTGCAATTGGTGGAGATAGGTCGTCAAAGCTTTCAAGGTTCGACAACAGATGGCGCCTGGGGTATCATTTTGAAACCGCGTTGAATCTGTCTTCTATGTTTATCTGATGTTTATTGCGTAAAGGCGTGTGAGATTTGATTTCAAACAAATTACAAGAATCAAATTTTTTAAAAATTCAGCTTTTATACGGTGTAAATTAGTGAAAGTGATTATGATAAAATATGGATGGCGGTGATTGATGAACACGTGTGCGCACGGAGTTGCGCTTTCTGTGAGCGCCCTTCTTTGGGTTTTGCCAAGGTGTTTCACCCGTGTTTGTGTTAGGTATTTCTCTTTTAATACCGTTTATTTGTGTTTAAATATTGAAAATTGGTATTTCTTTGTAAATTATTTTTTTTATTCCTCTCCCCGGGTTTAAATTTGGATCATTTTGTGCGGTGCAAACTGGGATAGTGTTTAGTGACGTCTGGTGCGGCTAGTGTGTTGATCAGTGTTCACATTGCCGTATGTGTGGTGTAGTTGCATTTTAAAAGCAGGGTTTAGTGAATAAATACCTCCGTTCATGCGTTTTAAGTTTACGCGACTTTAGTTTCTAACATTATCTTGCCTGTGTGGACATCCTAAACGCGTTGATCTTCCCATAACCTCAACCTGGTCATCTGCCCTGCGGAGGCCCCTCGCGCTGCAATATTTTTCTATATCGTGTATTTTTGTGCAGGTGTTCCACTAATTCAAGGCAATCATGAGTCGGTTTTTTGCCACCGGCTCGGATTCGGATTCCGATACCTCTTCGGAGGAAGAGCAGATTGTTAAACAGCCGACAACGGCTTTCACGGTATGAACTAACCTCACATCGCCTTGAAACTGTCAAATCGTTGCGTTAACTACAAATTAATCTGTATTTTAGTGGTTATGCTTTTAAAGCGTCAATATTAATATCTTTCCTTGCTGGCTCCTGCAGTTCAGTGATGATGAAGAAGATACCAAGCGCATTGTGAGATCTGCCAAGGAAAAACGATATGAGGAGATTACCAACATCATCAAACAGATTCGTAACTTTAAGAAAATCAAGGATATGAGCAGTTTGCTTACAAGTATGTATTTCAGAATTTTGACATTTTCTATTTTTGGGCACACTGTTATTTATTCTTATGATATTTCTTTCAGGTTTTGAAGAACTTATGCGGGCATATCTAAAAGCCTTGCCTGTTATCAGTAAAGAAGAAAATGGTGTCACACCTAGGTTTTATCTGCGTTGTTTGGTCGAAGTAGAAGATTTTGTAAATGAAGTTTGGGATGACAAGGAAGGAAGGTAAGGAACAGACTGTCTTTGAATGTTTTTCGGGAGAGTTGTTTTGTTTACTACAAATGAACTGTATTACAGGAAGAACCTCTCTAAGAACAACTCCAAGTCTCTCTCCACGCTGAGGCAAAAAATGAGGAAGTACCTGAAGGACTTTGAAGATGAGATAGCCAAGTTTAGAGAAAACCCTGATGAACCGGATGATGATGAGGAAGAGGAGGAAGGCAGCAGCAATGATTCTGATTCCGAGGAGGAAGAAGAAAGACCTGCTGCTCCCAAGAAAGGCAGTATTGATGTTGTTCCTGAACCAAAGGCTCCCAAGGTAGGTTTTAAAATCTACCAATTATAGTAAAGTCATAGAGTTGGTTATAATTTACTCCTCTCTTTCAGATTCAAGATGATGATGATGGTAGTGATGATTCCTACTGGGGCAGTGACACAGAAAGCGGTTCAGAAAGCAGTGAAGATGACAACCAGTACAGCAATATGCGTGACCGGTTCTTGAAGAAGTAAGTGTATATTTCCCGCACGGTATTTTTCGTAGCGAGGCTATGTAATATCTTGTTTTGCAGGGCTACGGATAGAGAAGAAGACGAAAAGAGAGAGAAGAAAGAAAGGAAGAAGAGGGAGGACAAGGAACGCAAAAAGCTGCGCCGTGAAGAGGAGGAAGATGGAGGCGGCGAGTGGGAAACGGTCAAAGGGGGTAACGCTATCCCTTCGGTAATTATCTACAGATTGTTTTTTGTTGCTTGCGTACTCGGTTGCTAACGAAATGCCCCCGGCTTAGGAGAAGCCGAAAATGTTCGCCAAGGACGCGGAGATCGACATCAACGTGGTGATCAAGAAGCTGGACGAAATCGTTGCGGCGCGAGGCAAGAAGGGCACGGACCGCCACGAGCAGATCGAGCTGCTTCACGAGCTGTACAACGTGGCGGAGAACCACAACTTGGGCCCCGCCGTCGCAATCAAAATCAAGTTCGCCATCGTCTCGTCAATCTTCGACCACAACCCGAAAGTCTCCGACGCCATGAAGCCGGAGTACTGGGCCAAGTGAGTCCCTCAAACGAAGCCGAAATGGTCCTAGAGAAATCGGGGACTTGCTGCTTAAACTCCGGAATTATGTTTGCAGGCAACTAGATCAGATCAATATGCTTCTCGATAAACTGCTAGCCAACCGTGACGTGATCATTTCCGATTCGATCACGGAGGATAACGAAGTGTTCGATAAGTCTCCTTACCTGATCTACGGCTGCGTGCTGACTGTCGTGGAGAGACTGGACGAGGAATTCACCAAGTTGTTGAAGGAATGTGATCCCCACTCCAACGAATACGTTGAGCGGTAAGTTGAAAGGGTTATGGAACGAAATTGAACGGATGGAATATTACACATGTTTGTTTGCAGGTTGAAGGACGAAAAGCGAGTGTGCGATATTATCGATAAGATTCAACTGTATTTAGAGGGTCAAGAGAATAATGCTCCGGAACGGTGTCGGATTTACATCCGAAAAGTGGAGCATTTGTACTACAAATTCGATGCTAACGTTCTGAAACAAAAGCAAGTAAGTTCACTTTGGACAATAAAATGTTAATGATCCAGAAGTGCTTCTCGGTTGTTCCGCTTTGGGAACTAGCATCAAAGCGTACCGGAAATATTTCCTCCCTGATCTGATTGAACTTCTTTCAGGGCGAATTGGACCCAAAGGTCGTGACCAGCCTCCAAGTCATGGACAAACTGTGCAAATACGTTTATAACAAAGACGAAACCGACCGGCTTCGAACTCGCGCCATCTTGGCTCACGTTTACCACCACGCCCTCCATGATAACTGGTTCCAAGCGCGAGACTTGATCCTCATGTCGCATCTTCAGGAGAACATCCAGCATTCCGATCCTCCAACCCAGGTAACGCTTCGTCTATGGAAACAAGTGAAGATCGGTGCCGCAGGTTCTCATTGGCTTCCGTGTTGCAGATTTTGTACAACAGGACGATGGCGCACCTCGGTCTCTGCGCCTTCCGCCACTCGAACATCAAAGATGCGCATAGCTGCTTGGTCGATCTCATGATGACCGGCAAAGTCAAGGAACTCTTAGCACAGGGGCTCATGCCTACTGTAAGTTCGGTTTCTGTCCTTACAAACCAAGAGAAAAATCCGCTGAAAAAAAAAGCCTAACCTTGACCGTTTTTCAAACTAATTTGAAGTCACAAAAATTCACGTGTATGACAGAAGTGAGAGAAATTAGTTTTGTTGTTAGTCCTTTAACAGCATCACTTAATTTGAAGAAATCGATACCGAAAGCGCTGTTTGTTTGTTTTTTAGCGTCAAAATGATCGGACGAAGGAGCAAGAAAAGATTGAAAAACAACGGCAGATGCCTTTCCACATGCATATTAACCTGGAGCTGCTCGAGTGCGTTTACATGGTGTCCGCCATGCTTATCGAAATCCCTTACATGGCAGGTACGTTTCTCAAATCGGTTTTCGTATCCTGAACCTTACCTATAGAGCTTCATAGGGAGAGAGGCGACAACTTATGGTGCAGGCTGATTGGGGGAGTGCAAGAGTGAAGCGGCAGTTGACGTCCCTCTCCTTGTTTTACCTGAGCGACTGTCTTACGGATGACTATTTTCAGCGCACGAGTTCGAAGCGAGAAGACGCATGATCTCGAAGGCTTTCTACCAGCAGCTCCGCTCCAGCGAGAGGCAACCGCTGCTTGGGCCCCCCGAGTCCATGCGAGAGCACATCGTAGCCGCATCCAAAGCCATGCGCAACGGAAACTGGTCAGCTTGCTTGAACTTCATCATTAACCCGAAAATGAACGCCAAGGTAAGCTTCGTGTTGGGGCTTAGTTTTGAACTTTGCGTTTTATCGTGTTCCACCGTCGCGCGCCAAGCCTGATATCGCTTACTTTGAGCAGCCGACTGGAGCACAGGAACACTCATCTCATCTGTGACTAATGTATTGTTTTCTTAGGTGTGGGATCTGTTTTACCGTGCGGACGAGGTTCGAACAATGTTAACTCGCCTGATCCGAGAGGAGGCCCTGAGGACGTATCTCTTCACGTACTCGAACGTGTACGATTCTATATCGATGGCCACTCTGGCGACAACGTTTGAGCTGGAGCCTAGCACCGTTCATTCCATCATTAGCAAAATGATCTTCATAGAGGAACTCAAGGTAAGTCACCCTCAGATCCTAGAATGTGACTCATGTTTGCAGTCTTGTTAACTGTAAGAAACTTTGTCTAGGCTTCACTAGATGATCCGACCAAGACCGTAGTTATGCACCGCAGCGAGCCTAGCCGTCTTCAGTCATTGGCCTTGCAGTTGGCTGACAAAGTTAACTGCTTCGTGGATTGTAATGAGCGTATTTTCGAGACTAAGCAAGGTGAGTTACCTACACCGACATATCCACTTCTCTTGAAATTTTCAGCCCTTTTTCTTTGAAATTGGAATCATTTCATATTTTTGAAACGGCACAATGTTTGTAGGAATCTTTTTTTTCAAATTTGGCGGTTTTGCAGGTGGAGGATACCGTGGTGGAAATCAAGGCAATTTCCGAGATCGTCAGAATTACAATCGTCAGGGACAGGATTGGAACCGTAACAGGAGAGACAGAGAAAACCGATCATATTAGTCGCAGCTTTCTGGACTTTTACAATAAATGGAACTTCAACATTGTGTTTTAGTTTGGTATTTAATGGATTCTGTTCAGTGGAACTTAAAAACGCATTGTTGCGTTTCATTAACATTTTGTAAGATATGTATCAACGAGGGTTTGCCTATAAAATCAATATAGAGAGTTCGAATAACAAGTTCTTTATTGGGGCATATGTTACAAAAACAGAGAAAAGGGTTAAATGTTACTCATAATCTTGCGTTGTCTCATCCTTTGTATGAAGTCCTCTAACATTTCCTCTCCAGTAGGGTCGCTCCTGTAGTTCGGTATGGGCTCACCTTCCCGCAAGGTCACGAAATAATAGCACCGTTGGTTCCTCAACTTCTTAGGGCCTTTCTTGAATTTACGTTGTATCCCTCGGAATACGTATTCTCCTCTCCACGGGAATGATGCGGCTGAAATCACAAGTCCAACATGAACTTTGCTACACACAAGACGTACAACGATCCCAATCCACTCATAAAAACTATATTGTCGCCTTATCTAAATATGGGTGCACTGAAAATTTCAGCCTCATCAGATAACATTTACGCAAGATATGTTCAGAGATAGAAAAGCAAGACACCTCCAGACAGATCTGAAAATTAGTTTTCCTGACCCTTAAAGAAGGTTTTATCTCAAACTCAATTCTTTGAGCCATTACGGCAGCTGCATTAACACGGAAGTAGAACAACAAAAGTAATAGTGTTTGGACAGATATTGAGTGTGAGTTATTAACAGATTGTCCGACAGAAAAGCAAAGAATGGAATTGCTAAAGAAGAGTTTCACTTAAATACCGCTATTCAAAAATAAGATTTCTATAGAAGGGATTAACAACTTACTTATCCACAGGTTGCTTCTAAATTCCACATTGTGTTCTTTGACAGCTATCTCCTGCGCTTCTTTGATTGCCTCTTTGATGTAATATGATCCTTTCTTGGGGACAAAAGTTAGCTGCTTCAAAGCTTCATCTACAGTCATTCCCTCCACTAGTTTGGCAATATACCAAAGGTTTTTCCAGCTCACTGGAATATTACTTTTTGTATGGTTGATTTGCTGTAACAAACATACAGAGAAATAAAATTAATTTCAAGCATTGAATAGGGAAAAAATTCAGTCAGGTAATCCATGTTGGGATTCTGATTTAGCTTCAAAAAGTGGCAAATATACCTCAAAGTTCTCTACAAACAGGAATGTGACAAATCCATTCCAAATACAAAGTAGCTTTAAAAGGTTTTAAGCCCTGGCTATCAACTTTTGTTGTTGTGGGATGTTGACATTAGAGGCAATAAAATATTGTGGTTTTAAATGTAATCTTCACAACTGTACTGTTACTTCAACTAGTGAACAGCTAAATGTAAATATTGTAAAAAATATGAAAGAATTGAAGGTACGAGTCAGAAACTTACAGCTAATCGTCGCTCCTCTCCCGGCTGTTGGATCTCGAATTCCTTCTCATTCTGTTTATCCCAGTACTTTGCTTCTGTGCAGTTAAAGAAACCGGTAGACGGTTCGGCCTTTAATTTGAAGAAACGACAAGTTTGGGTGTGGAAATCGGACGAAAGGTTCACCAATAAACTTGATCTAGCACTTAATGCTCGCAACTGTGTCCTCAGGAACTGCATGATTGCTTGATTCCGATAAGAAGTGAAAAAGCCTGCGAATTTCAAGAGACGAGGTAATTATTTGAATCTTTATCATGAAATACGCAGCAGAAATTAGAAAATATTAATTACCGTGATAAATTAACGCATCTCGTAACTCAGCCCTAACCTAAAACGCAACACGTAGTTCTGCTTTTTGTCTTCTGCTTTGTTGTTCAGTTTGGCCAACGCACCAGGTTAACTTTTCAGATCACAAATAAGTATCGTAGCGCTTAGGTCTCGCAAGGAATTGATCTAAAACTAATATCTGAGTTAGGTAAAATATTTGCTAGCGTTATTTCTGATGTGAAAGGAGAGAATAATATTTCAGGTTAGGTTGGCAATAAACGCGCTCAAACGCGTAGATTTCAAAACGGTCTCGCAACTGTCCAGTTCGGCGGAAACTCAATATCAAACGCGATTAAGTGTAACTGAAATAGATTTTGATATAAGTTCATTTTTGGCACGTATATAAATATTTTTTTCAACGTTATGAGAATCGGAATGTTCTTTTCTATCGTTTTCTCTCGAAAATAAAATTCGGGTATTCTCGTGGATACACGACTTAACGGATTTTTTTTTGAGAGAGATAATGCACGGGCAATGGTAACTAATCAGTGCTTTCTCTTAATGAGAAACTCAAAAATAGCTTTTGGTATACATCTTTGGGAAGTGGACTTTCTTTCCGACTGTGTCGATGTGATATCGATACGGTTTTCTGTCGTTCGTTGCGAAACCTTGAAATAGTCACTCCAAGGCGGAACATACAGAATACTGGCCTCACCATCAATTTAGAATTTATTACTGGAAAGTACGTCTTGTTTGCTTTTTTAAACTAAAGGAAAGGGGATTTGCGTTTGGAGTTATCACATTTCATGTGGAATTTCTCGCAGCTTCACGGATTCCCATTGTCCGTCCGATTCTTAGAAAAAAAAGAAGAAAGGTACCGCACAGTTCCGCGCCTGACATGATGATCTATACAATGTTGTTAGTAGTTAATTATCTTTGAACATGGGTACTTACGTTGGTTTCCCGCCAAAAAGCGTGACGTCAGTGGGCATTCCTCAACCGACTTTTCATCTCTGTTCAACGCATTGTGAGGTCTTATGAGAGGGAAATTGACATATCATCTTGGGACTGTTTCCGAATTTAGCCCAGGAACGAGAAACAATAGAGGTACTTGTATTGGGGAAATCGCGTGCTCCAACAACGGCATCGCTGTTTACACAAATGATTGCCTCTTCGGAGTTCCAAGATTCGGCAGCTAACAAGCAAATTACGTTTACCCCGTGACTGATGCTGTTCCCGAATAGCTGTTAAAGGAAAAACCGCCAATTTTATTTCATTTTAAGAAGGAATTCAAGTGGCGATGAAGGGGATAAGGAGGTGGGGGCGGCAGCTGGGCGGCAGGAGACAAGGATTAAAGGAAGGTCAGATGCGCTGAAGCGGCTGATCTGTTTTGCTCCTTCCTCTTGTTGGTCTAGCACCGGTATTCCATAGTCTTCTAGAAACTCACTCTTTAATTCCTGCATACTTACGCTTCTTTTTTTTTGGCGCACCTGGACTGAAAAATCCACATTTAAACTGGGCTTGTCGTTGCTGAGGAAGATGTGATTTCTTTTCTTTTCGTGGAAAAAGCTTTTTCACGCTGTCAAAAGCGAGCTACTTTCAGCAAAACTTTTTCGTTTGGAGTTTTTCCTGTCGTCCATATATTAAGTGCTTTGCGTGAAGGCTCTTCGGCCGTATCTAATCAATATGTTCGTCCCTACCTCAAACTTGTATCTGTCTTTGGGTAAAGCCCTCGATTCGAGGGCTTTATCTTTGGGTATACAAAGGCGCTTGTCACTAACCCAAGCGGGGCGGTGAGTGCCTTAATTGGGTAGCTTTCATAAGCGCCAAAACCACAAGCGCCAACGCCGCAAACGCCAATCCGTAACCGCCAAACGAGAAAAGTCGCAAACGCCAAAGGTCTTAACCGCAATACTAACCTTGGCTGACCTAACTTAACCTTACCTAACTTAACCTCACTTAACCTAACTTAACCTAACCTAACTTGACCTAACTGTTACGGTAGAACTTCTATTAAAATCCGCATAGGCGGAAAAGGGCAACAAAGTAGACGCTGCAAAGTCAGCACTATATCCGAGCGAGTTGGAAGACGATTCAGGCTGAGTGGACGCAGAGAGTCCCGGACGTCCGACCAATCAACACCTATGTTTGTCATTCACTGGGAGGCCAATCAATCATAATTGTAAGTACTCGGCCAGTTTCCGTGATTCTTACATTTACCTAACAATCCCAAAAGTCGGACTACCGCCACATGGTGGAGGTGCGGGGTAGTCCTCACTAACCTATACGAACTTTGGCGTTTGCGACTTTTCTCGTTTGGCGGTTACGGACTGGCGCTTGCGGCGTTGGCGCTTCTGGTTTTTGGCGCTATCGAATGCCCCCCCCTTATTAGAAGTAAGCGAAATCTCGGTGACAGCTGAGTGGATATGTCGCGGAGCGAGGCACAAGACACCAAATTTGTACCGTTGTTGATGCTATGACGTAATGCGGAAGATTTAGGCCGAAACGGAAGAAGTGCAAAATGGAATCTTAAAAATCGAGAGTAACACGAATCCGGGCGGTTAACATGACAGCAAACATTTTTTTCGTCCGGTTTGTTCACCCGGGCGGTTCATCCTTGGTGATGGATGACTTGTCTCCAAAACATTCGACTGGAACGACGGAAAAGGAGAAAAAAAAAACGAAAAGAAAATATGAGTAAAACGTTTGCATGCGCAAGTGTTGACTTAGGCTGAAAACCATAAGGTCCGGAAACGAATTCGGCATATTCAAAAATCAAATACTGCCACCGTAAGGAGTTTTTCTCGTCAGGCACAGATGTGCCGGTATAGCCTATACTGTATCAATGCACAGCGCGGTTCGGCTATTTCGTCATTCGGAGGGTGAAGGTATTTTTTCGATAAAAAAAAATTAAGTGAAAATATTATCTCCTTTCTCGAAGAGGTGAGAAAGAGCCTGTGACATCGTCACATGAGCACATCTTCGGTCCTAGATCAAAGGGGTGGGGGTAAACAGACATCCATTCACCCGCCCAGATACCGGCTCGGTTCGGAGCGCTTTAGGTTGACTTATCTACACAGAAAATCATTTAATAGCTTAACGCAAACCGAATCGAAACAGCGCTGTGATTCAACAAAAGGTAGCAAAATAATTCGCCTCTTCAGCTACTCTCTAAACAAGGGATAAATGGGTTGTGACAGTTGGTAACACTGGATCTCTAGTTTGTCGTCCATTGGTGTCGTCCATTGTTCTGCTACCAAGAGCGCTATGCGGTCAGACCAAGAGCAATCGTTCCTCAAATGACCCTGCAAATCAGTGAACATTATAGTACTTAAAAGTTTAAAAGTAATTCTTTTTTGTAGAGTTCAAAGTGCGTGTAGCGACAAGATTACTAGTAATTCTTGAAGAGTTCGAAGTGCGTGTAGTGACGAGTGAGTGAGTGATTCCCGTTTTCGTTCAAGTGTAAAACGGCACGCCCACTCGAACCATCTACTCAGCGTGCTGCACGCTTGCCCGTTCTTTATGTTTTATTTCTTTGAGTTGCAATGCGTAGTGTAATATTTTCCAACGGGATCAATGGGCTTCAGGATGGGATAACTGGTAAGCCCAACGTTTCATTCTTTTGTTTCCGACATGTGGGCGAGTCCCATCTAAACCGCGAAGTGCGCTCACGCGCTATCTTTTGTGATGAGTAGTTTGGTCTTGGTAAATACTGACCCATTTGACTCATGGAAGTACGAATTTCCCTTTAATGTGTATCTGACCCTTCCCTCTCGATTTTGGTATCCCATAATCAAATCTGAACGTTCGACATTCTGGACAACAGCCATGCTTCGGAACTATCCCTTTTCTGCGAATCCTGTAACCCTCGTGTTCAGGCCTACACCATAAGAATATCAATGACGTAAGACCGGTTCGGGTTTTTAAAATAGGTTAACTTGTGGGGTGTTGCTATTGTCCCAACATGCACTTATATATGGAGACTTGAACGCACGTAACTAACCTGATGCATTTTAACTGGGAGTGACTTGAACGCACGGAACCCAACCTAATACATTTTATATGGGGCAGTCGGGTCAATAGACAGACACTATCTAACTTTTAAAGAGATTCCCTATGACTCGCTTCGCAGTAGCTCCGCTCGGCGTCCGCCAAGCTTGACATCGCTTATTGACGTCACTAACCGCCGCCGACTTGTAAGCGGTATAAGGCTTAATCATGACTTACCGACCGCTCCGATAGATAAAACATAAGAGAAGGAGGATGCAGCGGTTAAAATTAACAGTTCTACTTAACAAGGAAACAGAGCACTCTTTGCGTGGGAGGAAGAAGAAGAAGGGGAAGGAAGTATTTACGCTAATTGTTTTTGTTCCCAAAGTTCGGCCTGCTTGTAACTTTCAAATTGACGTCTGTCGCAATTTGTGGACGGTACTTTTACGAGGGATTATACACTAAGCAGTGCGCTCAGCATTAATTCGTTTGCAGGGAAGCGGAAGGCAGCGTGGCTATAAACTATATTTATCTCACTGTAACAAGAAATTAACATTACAAAGCGGGAGACAAAAGCAGAAGGTTTCGGGGAAGCCAACTTTGTAAACCAAACTGTTTTCCGGGCTCATTATGTGAGATGGACTTCAACTTCCCCATTTCGGTTGGTACTCTACTTTTGTTGTTAGCACCTCTACGATATCATTTATGTGTTCTTTTTAGAAAATTTTCGAATACGGAAAAATGTGTTCCTCAATCTTTTTGATAACTTACTATTATTAATATCCTGATCTCAAAATTTAATGTTCATGTAATCAAGAATTTTGAATTTTGTAGTGTTCGTCCTTTCTGTTTTTTTTTGGGGGGGGGGATTCTTGTCTTTTCGGACATTTTTAGTTTGAAAACTGAATTTAGCAAAATCGTGATTAAAAAAAATATTCACGCTATAAAATGCGTCGTTCCGAAAATTAGAGAAAAAAAAAATAAGCACGGTAAAGATGAGAAAGATGAAAATGATTTTTAAAAAATAAGATGGAAAAGATGAAAAATACGAAAAAAAAAGTGGCTGATCCTATGAACTTGACAAATTCAAAGATCCGTGTATACAATGCAGTATAAAGTTCATGGCCCTAACATCAAAGCGAGCACCAGGCATGAACTATTTGTAAGCTTCACTTTCTATCTAATAAGCCAAGCGCAATAAGCCGAGTTAAGTAAAAAAAATGTGACCTTGAGAAGTATCCACAGAACAATATATTTTTTTACCTCAGGTCATGTTAATATGG
>Ga0058701_10002834_pt1 | contig 13424 bp, 9 predicted proteins | sample AgamicOrMae_FD_97039 | JGI IMG/M metagenome (GOLD analysis project Ga0058701, IMG submission 97039) | Agave microbial communities from Guanajuato, Mexico - Or.Ma.e | ecosystem: Host-associated > Plants > Phyllosphere > Phylloplane/Leaf | place: Guanajuato, Mexico | collected 2012-06-04 | reverse complement strand
TTCGTCGAGTACCAGCACCCGCGTTTTGCGGAGAAGCGCTCGGGCAAGACAGATCAGCTGACGCTGCCCCACGCTGCAAAACAAACGCTTCAACGTCCTGTTCTTTACCATTGAACCCTGCCTTTCAAGAAAAAGCTCACCTGAGGTTCTCACCGCCTTCACTAACTACGTACTCCAGCCCCTCCGCAAACTCCTTGACGAAATCCTTGAGATGAGCGTGCTCCAACGCTTGCCACAACTCCGCGTCAGAGTATCTTCCGAATGGATCGAGATTGATTCGTAGTGTCCCAGAGAAGAGCACGGGATCCTGCACAAAAAGCGTTCCTGATTAAGAGCTTCTAAAATAACCCTCTTGAGATATCTTGCGACTGATGCTGTACCTGGGGAATGATCGTCAAGTGGTCTCGTAATTCGTGAAGACCCAGCTTAGAGATATCGATGCCATCAATGAGGATTTTGCCGTCGGCAGCTTCGATTATCCGGAATAAGCCGAGAGTCAGCGACGATTTGCCAGCTCCAGTTCGCCCCACGATACCCACCTAAGAGGAGAGGTACCGGTAGCTCAAGTGTGGCCCGATTATGAACAGTAGAAACAGACATATTTACAGTTCATGGTCCAGATTTACTAACCTTTTCACCGCCTTTTACAGCAAAGGTGAGCCCCTTCAAAACTAGGTCAAGGCCTTCTCGATAACGTACTTTGTAATCGACGAACTGGACTTCACCTTTTTCAGGCCACGTGCTCGGAACGTTGTCAGGGGAAATATTCCACGGAGCTTCCTAAGATTCAGACGTGATTTTCAAAAATAGAAAGAAAAAAGATACGCAGTTGGATTGACGTGGTTATTCTACATTACATACGCGTATAAGTCGTGGCTATTCACACGCCATACGAAATAAAAGGAGACTTGAACGCACGTCAACGAATCTAATGCATTTTATATGGGAGGTGACTTTGAACGCAGGGAAACGAACCTAATGCATTTTAAACATGGGGTAGCGTGTGAACAGTCACTTCGTCACATATATTGTAGTAGGTTTAAGGTTTAATGTTACACGTGGTCAGCTTACATGTCAAGAACAGTTGGTTCTTAACATTTGTTTTTCCGTCGTGACTACCTATTCTGCCAGTGTGCGATCTCATATAGTTAAGGTGTTATTGAGGAATAAGAAATAATCGTAGACTGACGTACAGCGTCAGTGCCCCTATAAACCTAGGGGCGGGATAAATTTGAATTCGAACTTACCTGGGGAATTTCACTGTACTCCTTGATTCGCTCGACAGCAACAATATTCGTTTCCACTTCGGAAGATAGTCTCACGAGCCAATTAAGAGATTGGGTGATCTACAAAAGATATACGACAAGAATATACTACTTCCGTCTAGCATTTTAAACTTGACATGAACCGTGGGAACACGCTCGTTTTACCTGTAGGGCATAACTGACAGATAGACCAACAAGACCAGCATTGCTTCCTCTGTCAATGACTGCGAGAAGAGCAGAGAAGAAGATTATGAAGTTCCCAATCATTTCAAGCCGAATCGAAACCCATCTGAAAAACAAACGAATCATCATTACAAGGCCATGATCTTGTCTACAAGTAGGATATTCACTTCGAGCATCTTTTCAAGATCTTGAGCCTGAGCATCTTAGGGATCCATAAGTACCGCTCTTCACGCGGATTCAGCTTATTGACCACTGAACTCTATCTCTCGTGCTGTAGAGGCGTTGATTGGATAAAATAACAGTGGATGCCAAACGTTCAAACCGGCACTCAGCGAAAAGCAACCCATTTTTTTTATTAGTAGCTTTTAAAAAGATGCACCTTAAAAAATTTAAGGTATCAACTTTACAAAACTTCGAGCCAAAAACTAGTTGAAAATTTTAAGACTTTTAACTTGGAAAAGTGAATCAAGTAGTGTTTTTGGAAGAGAGGCCTTTAAAAGATTTCAGGGCAAAAAAGCAGCAAAATCCGAGAAAAATTTTCCATGCATTCATGGAAATTTTACACTATATTTACGACGAATTTGTGTCTTCCGAACAGTACAACAGGCCGTTGACTCTCATCCGCAGAACTCTTTCCGAACAAGAAAAAAAAAACAAGAAAAAAAACGATATAATTTTGAAAGACCAGTTGAAAGAAAACTAGCTGAAACCTGACGTTTGCGCTCTTTGTATTTCGTGGAATTTTTCTACTAACTGAACAGTGTTTCGACTCGCCATGGAGAGTTGCCAACTGTATTTTTTTAACCGCTACAATAGGAAATTAACAAGAAAAAAAAAGTTCATTTTGGCACTTTTGGAGGACTTTGCCGTATCGAGCTGCTCCCTATCCTAATTAACTACTAATTCATACGAGCCGCGGGAGTCATTAAAACCAATTTAGATTCGCGCCACACTTTGAGGATAACGCCCAGCTTATGTTAGCTAGAGAGCCTGTAGTAAAACAGAGAGTGGCCAACTCCAGTAGTGGGGGTATAAAGAGACTGGGCGATTTTTTTGCTTCACACCAATGACAACGCGGCGCTGTCACGTGACCACCTATCATGCATTGGCCATGGAGCAGTTTTTGCTTCACACCAATCACGGCATGCCTTACCCCCACCCTTTGAGTAAGCCACTCTCTGTTTTACTACAGGCTCTCTAAGCTTAGCAAACAAAGTCTTCTTGTATCCTAGATCAAGATCTTCGTGGCAATGATAAACATACCGGTTGGATATCATCATAGGGAAGTTGCAGGTCTGGCTGTAATCGACTTTTCTTTCGGATTCCTTGATAAACTGATTTATCACACGGTAGGCACGAATCGAACTCGCCCCCGTAATAGTTTCGCTGAAGTGCGAGTAAATTGGAGACAGGGAAACGGAATCTAGACGTTTCAGCTGACGAGATGTTGCGATGTAAAACCGCTGAAAAAGGGCATAAGAGCAGTGTAAGCCTTTCATTTCTGGAAAAAATTAAGTCAGTTTCTAAAAACAAACCTGGACGAAGTAATAGAACACAGCTAGAGGAACGATCACTGCGATAAATGTCGGAGTACTGTAGCAGATTACAGCAAGGGTCCCGAAAACCTGTCAAACAGAGAACGAACAAAGAGTACAGCTTACTTTCAGTTTAAAAATTTTTCTTCGCGCATCTGCTGTTAGCCTGGTTGAGCCTTTCATTACATTACCTCGATTCATAACATACTGGTGCAATCGTTAGGTTAGCCTAGGTTAGGTAAGCCTAGGTTACGTTAGTCTTGGTTAGCGTAGTTTAGGTTAGCCTAGGTTAGGTTAGCCAGGGTTAGATTTGCCCAGATTATCCTAGGTTATTTTAGCCTAGATTAGGTTAACCCAGATTAGGTTAGGTTAGTCTTGGCTAGTTTAGCCTAAGTTAGATTAGCCTAGGTTAGGCTAGGTTAGCCTGGGTTAGATTTGCCTAGGTTAGCCTAGGTCATTTTAGCCTAGGTTAGGTTAACCCTGATTAGGTTAGGTTAGTCTTGGTTAGTTTAGCCTAAGTTAGATTAGCCTAGGTTAGCCTAAGTTAGGTTAGTTCTCGTTAAGTTAACCCATAGGAAATTAGCTTATCCTTGGCCAAAAGTTTAGGTTAATTAGGTTAACCTGGATAAGGTTACCCCAGGTTAGATGCCTCGTTCCTTGTTCCGTTTTCGCTAAGCTCTGCTCTTGCCAAGTCTAATACTGCTTCCAGCGGGAAGCTATTGCCGCCGAGAAGTAAGCGTTACCAGGCTTGGTGCCCGTTATATTAGGATTACTTAGGTTACGTTGAGTACGCTAAGTCGCTACAATCACTTCGCTCAAGAGAAGGTAAAACACAAGTATTAAAGGCAACGTTCAAGATTTACTGTAACGACTTGTCTCAAATTTGTCTTAAATAAGACTTGTCTTATTTTGGAGTACGCATACCGTAAATAAGCAGTTGATCATTCCTCGTAGACTGATTGGTAAAAGGTTGTCCAGTACATCGATATCTTTGGAGAACCGGTTGAGCAAGCGGCCAATGGGCGTGACGTCAAAGAAACTAACCGGAGTTCGCATCACATTTTTAAGCATTAAGTTATGGAGAACTCTAGCAGCAGTAATTGTCCCCAGATAGCTCGTTAATGTCGAAATCCATAACACGACGACTGGAAAAAAACGTACACTAACGACAATCCCATTTACAAGGTCAAATTTTCGTAATAATCGAAAGAGAGAATACCAAGGAGAGCCCCTGTCAAGGTGAGAATAGGCAACCACCGCGACACGGGTGTCGTCCGGTTGCCTATGCAGGCGCCAAGTCAACTGAGCATACCTTGTGCAACGCCAAGAGCACCATAAACTCCCAGATACATATCACGTAATGGTATGAAATCTTCACTATCAGGTGGCGTGTCATCATTGGACCATACAGAAAGCCATACACTGGTGCAAACCGAAATTGCCTAAAAAAAAAGGATTTACTTGTTTGTTTACTAGTGTGTTCGTTTACGGATCGACTTACCTGTAAGACTAAATTCAAAACAAGTGTAGCAGTTGCCAGGAAGATGCCGATCGATCTGGCATAATGGAAATAAACCTTTTTATTTACCTGGAAATAAAAGCACGAATTAAAAAAAAAATGTTCTCAAAGCTCCGTTTAAGTTTGCCTAAGCATTCAGAATAATCTTCATAACTTACACTTCCGGTTTCTACTTTCTCTTTTTCTATTAATTTTCCGTCAGATTTCACGGGTGCTACGCTTTCTTTGCGTAAGGAAACTCTGCAACGCAAAAGGATATGTATTAATTATTAAACTTAATTTGTAGAGTTCCTCGATACGCCACAGAGACATGGTACTCACTTGTCACTGGATTCCGAGGGCCTTCTCTGTTTCAGAGTTCCCTCCTGGCCGTGCTCCGACAGGCGGGAGATTTGTTTCTGGAGTTCATGATGAACTTCCTCTGCCGCTCCTTCAACCGAGCCCTCCAGTTGAGCCTTTATTTCCTCAAAATCTGAAATCATTTTTCCGCTTATTAGTTCATTTTCCGAACCTGCACTCCATGACCTGCGTAAAGGTTTGAAAGGTGCCTTACCTGCATCAGTGTCGCCCACAGCGACTTCTTGCAAATGTTGTAAAAGAAATTCCGCGAATGCTCCCTTTCTCGACAGCAATTCTTTAAAAGTGCCGGATTCGCTGATTTCACCGTTTTTAAGAACAATGATGTTATCCACTTCACGAAGGTAAGTAATACCATGAGTCACCAGCACGCGGGTCTGCCGAGAAAAAACCCGAGTATAACATTTTAAAAGCGATGCAAATACGACAGGACATGCAAAGATTCTTATCCCGAAACAGACTCTAAGATACGAAATCACTCCGAAAGGAAATCACTTCGACAGCGATGCAACCTAACCTAAACCAAACTAAGCATCAACAACCTTGCCTAGCTTAACTAGGCATAAACTGACGTACCTATCCTTACCCTCAACTTCAACAACGTTGTTCGAGTGGAAGTACAACTCTAGTCGTGGACACTCCACGTTAGACTATCCACGTGGATACTCACATCTGAGTCAAATATCATTTCGCAAGATGATAAATAGATTTAAAAAAGGACGAGTACCTTTTTTTGCAGCATGCCTTGAGGACCAATGACGTTTTCAAAGATATGCTTCCCAACATGGCTATCCACAGCACTTAAAGGATCGTCCAGCAAATAGACATCCGCGTCGAAAAAGACAGCGCGAGCCAGGGATACCCGCTGCTTCTGTCCTCCACTCAAATTGATACCCTTTTCGCCGATTTCCGTCTGTTCCCCAGCAGGCAACATCTCCAGGTCGGATTTCAGCGCACAAGCCTCGACCACTTTGAGGTACTTCCTCCTATCGTCTGGGCCACCGAACAAGATGTTGTCTCGAACAGTAGCGTTGCGAATCCAGGCTTGTTGAGGGACGTACGCTATGCGACCCTGCACAAATCACCATGATTTCAGGACTCTAGCTAATCGTTGAATGAGATCAAAAAGACTTACGTTCGTGTTGACTCTGCCGCTGATTTTCTTCATTTCGCCGAGAATCGCCGACAACAGCGAACTCTTCCCGCTGCCCACTGTGCCAACAACAGCAACCAGTCCGCCTTTCTTGACTTTTAGGTTGATGTTCTTGAGGATCGGTGCGTCTCCCCACGAGAAGGTTCCATTCTCAATCACCACAGGCTCGGCTGAAATCTCATCTCCCCTTTGATTACCAAAGCGAGGTGTTTCTCGACTTCTTCGAAGATCGACTTACCTTCTCTCGAGTCGTGGGACACATCCTCAGGGTCCAATTCTTCGCAATTCAGAAAGTTATTGATTCGATCGACTGAAACTCCTGACTAGAAAGCAATTTTTATTAGAACAAATCCTCAAGATTCCAACCAACTGTAATCGACGCATGAAAGTAAGATCAAAACGATCTGCCGGCGAAAACTCTCCCCGTCAGTGTCCTTATGTGACTTGAGAAACTTAAAATTTTCCATCTTTGTTGTTCCACCTATGAGGAGTCTCCTTGACCTTGTGATGTCAGGCCGAGTAGAACTACAGAGGAACGCAAGGCAATTCATCTAAACTTGCTTGACCTTACGCGGTCGCATGTCCTCTAGTCTAATAATGAAGAGCTGAACCACGGTAGACAACACGGGTGGAAATCCACCTTTTAAGACAAAATTGAGTGTCTGAAATCTTGTATCCGGTCGAAATCCCCGTGAATGTATCAAAGGCATTTCAGCAATAGTTTGAATATCTCTTACCTGTACTAAGCTTGTGATCATAACTGGTAGAAACGCAAGCGGGAATCTTAAGAGATTGAAAAGGGACAGGGCATAGAAGGCCGTTCCAGCGTCCAAAATGTTGTTTTCGTCTATCAGGACATACATAGCAAAGGAAGCAAAGGACACCTAGAAAAAAAAATCCAGAAAATTTCGGTCCTCTTTCTTAAGAAAATTTCTACTAAATGACTTCCAGGAAAAAATTAGGTTTACCAAAAACGGTGCAGAAAAGGCGAGGAATCCCGTGGCTGCGCTGAGGTGAGCTATTGTTTTCAGGGTTTGCATTTCCTTCTTTCGGATTCGGTTGATCTGGTCTTCAAATGAAGGCTCCCACGCGTAGAGCTTCAGTACTTTTATCCCACTGAGAATCTGAGCGCCGGCAAAGTCTGTTAGTATGAAAAATTTCTCGCAGCAAACTATTCTTTACTTTACCTCGTTCATGAGTTTCACTCGTTCGTCTTTGAACTTCATTTGTTTCATTTGCAGCGCTTTGGATTTAGTGACGATTACGGCGTTTATGGGAATTAAAAGAACCATGACAGTCAGTCCGGCAAGGACAGATATACCTGTATTTAAAAAGACAATAAAAAGATCAGTTCTATTCGCACGCCAATCCAACTCGAGAGGAACATAATAAATCCTGTAAAATATAGAGTACTATCGTCCCAAAATGAATTGTCTGGTTCTGGTCGCGCAAGAAGGCTCCCCCTTATGGGAAAATACATTGACCACCGCCTTGTTGCACGAACAGAACCAGACAATGCCTTTTGGACTGACAGTACATTACACCTATACTAACCCAGAGAACCCCACAGGAGGTATAGGGCTATAATCATCTGCAAGGGGGCGGACCACAGCAAATTCAGGTAAGTCATGAGGTCCACAAATCGTTGAGCGTCGACTGACATGAGGTTGACGATTTCACCGACAGTCGAGTCTTTACGAGCTGCGTTGGACATCCGCAAAGCCTGGAAGCATTTCGGAAATCAGCGAAAGTCTACTGGGACTCAATCCTTCTTGTCATCAGCTGACCTTCTGGTAGATGGCTGTCATTAAAGATGTCCGAATATGAATCCCCACCAGAAACATGCGATTGAAGTATTGTCCCATCACGAAAGTTTGGCCTGTAGCTGCCAATAACATTGCCACAGCATACAAGTAGCCTTTCCAGGTGTAATCGCGACTTTTGACGAATGCGATCAAAAGCCTAAAAGCATAACGATCACAATAAAGGTAAATCCATCTTTCGTAGTGCAGTAATTCTCTCCCAACGCCGCTTTTCAACTTACTTCAGAATTCCAGGACTGATAAATGTGAGGAGGTCACTAGTGAGCTTGAGTAAGGCACCGAAAAGAAGCGCAGGACCAAAGTTCTTGCAGAGAATAGGAAGTATTGACGCCTGGTGTCGCTTCTTGCCTTTACCCTCACTGGCAGATTCCCGTGAAGATTTCCTGTTCATCGAAATTACTAGATTTATGGACGCACAAATCCGATTTCCTACAGCATGATTTGTTATCAAATTAGTACTTCACATTCAACCCTTTCAAAACAAATGAATGGCTGGATCTAGTCTGGACGAGGGGACAACTTCTTTTGAAACCGGGGCACAAATATCCTGAAATTCGACCTAAGATCCCTGAAATCCAGCCTGAAATCCCTGTGATCCGTGGAATCCGACCAAAAATCTCTGAAATCCAGCTTGAAAACCTTGATATCCCACGTAAAATCCCTGAAATCCTTGAAATCCTGCGTGAAATCCTTGGAAAATGACCTAAGACCCTTCAAGTTCGACTTGAAATCCCTTAAATCTAGCCCGAAATCCATGAAACCCGACTTAAAAATCGCTGAAATCCCTGGCAACCCCACCTGAATTCCTTAAAATTGTGACTAAAACCATTGGAATACTTCCAATCCTTGAAATCCTTGAATTACGGCCTAAAATCCTTGAAACTTCTGGAACCCGACCTAAAATCCCTGAAATTCTGAAATCCGGTGTTCAATCACCAAAAGAATAATTGGCCCTTCGGGTTTGGACGTTAGGACTGTCACAGCTAGAGTCCTGGATATAGTAGAGAGGAGGCATTGGGTAGCCAGTTTGTTTTTTAAAGGACCTTTAAATGCACAGTAGCTTACGGAGAAACTTCGGAAACAAGATGGCGTCCATAGCTTAGCACCCTCAATGCTGCCTCTCTAGTATCTAGGCCTCTAGTCACAACGAGTTAATTCGAAACCGAGAATCGACCCAGGAACTACCAACCCGAAAAATAACTCACTCTGCAGCTTTCGTGGTCGCTTTGTCCCAATCTTCCAAAAAATCTCGCGACGCTTCTTTGCACGTATCTACTGGATTCAGGTCCCACAAATCCTGTACGTCCAGTGGATGCCTATAACCTTTCCATGCCATTGGATCAAACCACGCGAACAGAAGTCTGCTCAGGAACGACGCACTGATCTCAGGATACATTTTCTTTTTCAAATGAACAGGAGAACCACATTAGTAAACATGTCACAGAGAAGATCAAACGTAATATTGACATGTTTTGGCATACCTCTGTTCTTTTATATTCTGAGTGAGCTGGTGCGGCATCAGCGAAACAATTCAGAAGGAATATAAGGCAAACATCAGTGTAATAAAATATATAAGAGTAAGACGCAAAGTTACTGGCGTTGGAGTTAGTCTGTGACAGAAAAAGGGAATAGAATCCAATATGCGTTACTTAATTTTTTGAAATGAGCTCGAACTGGAAGAAGATATTTAAAAAAATAGAGCACACCTGAGCTATCAGTGATATCTCAAGAGATTCAAATGCGCAATATCTGGTATTTTTACGAACGTGAATTACTCTTTAGGAAATCGAAATAATTTTCGCGATCGACTTGCAAAAGTGATGACTTTTCATGATCCCAGTGATAAATGGTTGGTCAAATCGACATGAATTCGACGTCGAAACGGAGGTAAAAAATCGAACATTGATCGAATTCGACGAAATTGTTCTTAAGAAAAAAAAATCGACCAACTTTGCCTCGAAGTTGATTCGACGAACCGTTTTTGTCAGTGGGTTGCGATTTACTCACATGTTAGTGAAACTCCTAGAGTGAATAACACAAGCTGAATATAAAATAGACAAGAATAAGCGTCAATGAACTATAAAATCGACTTTCTTTTCTATTTGGCACTGTGTTGACCCGCCGTGCTACCAATGATATCCCTGACCTTCGCTACCATAGAGAGTAGACGACGTATGTTAAAGCGGGAACTCTGAAATTTTATAAGACACATCCACGAAGACTTGGATACCAGTTGGACACTACCATTTAGTTCAATGAAAGACTTACCGGTACACTCCCATCAAGCACTCTGATTTCTGTTCGCAACTGTGCAAGTCCTAGAATAGTCAAGTAGAAGTAAAACTGCCAAAGAAGTCCGGAAGTCTGCATTCCTTGCCGACGATTAAAATATAAGAGTATCACAGCCAGAACCTTGTAAAAAAAAAGAGTTGATTAGTACCGGTATAGGACTTTGAATTCTTACAGTATTTATCACGTAAAATATCTACTTACAAATGTCAGCACCTTAATTGCAGGAGTGACAAAATCCACTGTATACATTACTGTGCCATTGTTTAACTGAATTATGGCATAGGATAAATCCACTATAGATGTTATTACTAGCAAACATGCCAGAACCTGGAATAAGTTTGTATATGAAGATATTTTTCAACTTTTATTCGGTACATCGCTAATAAAAAGGTCGTCACAAACCATTTTTGAAATATTAAGGAAATTCCATGGTATGTTTTTGTATTTGCTTTTTACAAGGTAATGAATTTCGATTGGTAGGCAGGCCCATAGAAAAAGGCATGGGAGCCATATTAGGGCTGTCTTTTCGAAGCAAGGTGTTAGCTCGGGGTCCTCTGTATACCACGTTAAATTGAGGTCCTGGAAAATATACAAAAAAAAGGTTTTGTTTTACAAGAATGTAATCAACAACAAAAAAAATAAAATAAATGAGCCGTTGAACAGAAGCGTGGGAGAAGAGACATGAATTTCAAGCGAATCAGCTGCAAAACTGAAGGGTTACAGAATAGTTGGGGAGGAATCCCCTTGGTAAAATATCCCTAAAATATTTTTGTGACTCTTCCAATACTCCCATTTTTAAGGATACCCAAATGTATTAATATTATTTAGGGGGATCCCCCAAAATAGCCACATAATTTCGAGTGATGCCCTTAGAAAGGAGGATGAGTGCCTCTAAAATAATGGGAATATTTGAGCTTCCAAAAAATATTTTTAGGAATAAGTATCCCCAAGTAGGTCACTACCACATTTACCTGCGACATGATATCCGTGATTTTACTGCGAATACAATCATGAAATTTGAAGAAAACAAGTTCTGATTTAGTTTAAAACGATATTCAATTTTTTTTATAATACGTGACGATTTAGATAGTGGTCGGTAGGTGTTCGATTGGATAGTGCGGTTAGTTACGTAATTCGTAAGTGGGTCAAAATTGTCAATTAAATAAAATAACAGTGTTGCGTAACTAATTACCGCCCTTTGCCGGCACCCTGGCATATAGTCTCAGAACATATTCCGCGCTCACTAAAGGGGCCATCCTTAAGACACGTGTCGAACTTAAGACCCCGTTTTACCCCTCCCCCCTGCCGAACCGTGTCAAATGCCTCCTCTAAAACGCGCACATGTTGAATAGACAACTCCTTACGTAGCTTTCTTTTGAAAAAAAAAATGTGTTAAGTACCGCGCTAATTTCAAGGACTCAAAACACTCGAAAACAAACGAGATTAATAGAATAATGCGGCGGGCGACGGATACACAAGCCCTATTGTCTTGAACAAAGTTTTAAGAAGTTTTAAAATTGAAGAATAAAGGAACAAATTTCTGAGCACGATAACAAGGAACTTACCCAAAAAGGGGTTCCACAAAACCCGTCCATCTTTTGCCACAATTACCGCTGGACGCAAGACTGGTAACAAAAACGAATATTAATGTTTTCATGGTGTGTAATAGTTTGGAAATCCTTAAAATACTTACCGACGTTACAAAAATTTCGTTTTTCTTAGTCGCTGATGAAGTTTTTGCTTACATCAACACCTCTCTTCCTCCCAAACCTGACCGCTGATTGGTGGAAACAGACCCAGATTATCTGTCCTCTGTCCTCTTCTCCCTTTCTTTATTTCCCCACAAAGCGGAGCTTTCCTACGCGACCACAGGACGATACCTTTTGGGTTAATTGACTGTGCATTTAAAATGACGACCGTTGCGCAATACTATTTCGACCCCAAAGTCCGTTCGATTCCGCAGCAATAACTCTTAACTGAAAAAGAACATGATGAAAACATTTCGGAAAAAAGGAAAAGAAAAATACGGGAAAAAAAGGGCGCAGAAGGTGTTCATGGCGTGTGGCTTATTTCTACAAAATCGGAACTAACTGTAATAGTACCGGTACACGATCGAAACGAAACGCAGGGAGAAGCACTTGACTTGAAGTAGATCGAGATAAAGCTGTCCAAGTACCTCAGTTCTGTACTCAGCTAGCCGCATACACTCCTAAATCACAGAACAAATTATCCCATTTATTCGATCAACGTTACCGAATGTCCTTTCTAGTTTTCGGGATGGGTGGGGTACAGGGCGCGCTCCGATACCTGGAAACGGCGGATCAAACACTAAATCGCCCGATAGGAGTGGCGCACTCCTTGCGTTTGAATAACGCTCCAAGACGGCGTTGTCTTTTTTTTTCGTTTTTTTTTACGTTATCGCTTACTTTAAGAAAGGGACCCTTCATCATGTTATTAATTCACCAAGGCCTTGTGCAGGCGACAAATGCAATGTTCGGCTCTGACTGCGTCATTATTTTGCTCCTTGAACCAAGTTACGCCATAACTGATATCTGATATCAACGTGATTAATTAAGGTTAACAATGTCTGCCTTATGCAGATTCGCCGACAAACCTCCCGGTCAGCTTAGAGAGCCTCATAGAAAGAGAGGCGACACCTTATTCCCGCGGTGTGCGCTGATTCGTGGGATGCATGGAACCAGCTACGCTTATTGGTGGGATGCAAGGGTAACGCGCCAGTTGACGCCCTGTGACGCTCTCTAGGACAGCTCAAGTCTCTCCTTCCCGGAATCTTACGGATGCAGCTTTCCTACAGCTAAGTTTCCCACTTCTAGCGGCTTTGGTTGAAATTGGGGGAAATTTTTGGGAAGAAGTCCACCCTTTTAGGGGAAGTTACCAAGCGGTCCTTCCTTATTACCTTTTTCACAGGCTGTTCTATGCCTGTCTTAAAAAATAAATTTCCCCCTAAGAAATACCAAATTTCTTTTAGTGAGCCTTGCCAAATGGGTATTTTCCAAGATATCCTCTTGCGGTAAAACATTCTTCTCATGGAGGAAAGAAAAAATCTCTTTCCTCCATGGTCTAATCGCTTTTTTTTTGGGGGGGGGGGGGATCACAATTTGTGTGCTCGGGGGCAACGCGAAATAACTTATGAAAGTTAGCCTAGCTTCAAGATAACCCGTTAAGCAAAACGTTGTGAATAGCAAGTGATTCAGTTTTCTAATTTAGGCATGACGCCTTCGCCTATCAAGTTAGCGTTCCTTATCTAGAGCTTATAGACTTATCAATATAAGATCT
>Ga0058701_10002833_pt1 | contig 13424 bp, 4 predicted proteins | sample AgamicOrMae_FD_97039 | JGI IMG/M metagenome (GOLD analysis project Ga0058701, IMG submission 97039) | Agave microbial communities from Guanajuato, Mexico - Or.Ma.e | ecosystem: Host-associated > Plants > Phyllosphere > Phylloplane/Leaf | place: Guanajuato, Mexico | collected 2012-06-04 | reverse complement strand
GTCCAGGAGGAGGCGTCATCCAGGTGGGCAGCGGTAGCCGACGACTCGCGTTGCGCCGCCGCCGCACGCAGCCGCAACGCGACGGCGGCGTGCCGGAGACGCAGCAACCGGCCGCTGCGGCAGGTGCTCAGCACGAGCCGACAATACACACGCTTAACCTCAAAAACACTCCTGACAAAGTCACTTCCGACGCCAAAAAGTCGTTCAAACAGCGTTAAGACAGCCCCTTAAAACCCATAACAGCCAAAGTATTTGGAGTGAATTTGAGCTTAAGAGAAATTGAAAGGATTATTTCCCATGAAAATACGCAATTTCAAGCTTTGGAAAATGCCTAAATAATTAAATTTCAGGTTTCTAGAGGAAAGATATTTTTTAAATTATAAAAATATTAAACTGAAAAGATCCTCTATTTTTTTCTGTTGCCGAACGGCATCGCTGGGTGATAGCGGGTTAATGACTGGTAGTTCAATAACCATGTTCATATTTCAAAGGATATCATGAGATTACATAAAGTCTTAGAATTTCCATAGAGTTACAGCAGTAGAGGATACAGTTGCTTAGAGTTTACATGGGATTACTAAAAGTGATTGCGAGTATTACATGTTACAATTACATTACATTTAATGATTACAAAGATGTGATTTCGCGTCGTTACGTTAACAATTGCCCCAGGATGTTGTTAGGTTTAAATATCACTAAAAAAATTTAAAAAAATAAGCATGTATATTTATACTAGCAAAAGGATTAGAAGGGAAATCAAAGTACTATTAAGACGTTGCATAGAATTACAGCCTGATTCTATATGATAGGAATTCTTTATTAATAAGAATTACATGAGTTGATCAAGAACTTACACATTGCATTGGATAACAGGGCAGTTACATAAGAATAACACGGGGTTTCATGTGGATATCTCATCAATGATAAAATGAAATGAGGATTACCGGGGATTTCCTTCGAATTACTCGAGTTGTATATTTGAATGTTTATCTGATATCAATAAAAGTCGAAAACCCCTCGAGAATTTGATGAAGTGATTCACTTGTTTGGGAATAATGGATGATGTAACGGTTTCGTCTTGGAGTACGACACTCTTTTTGCGTCGAATTCCACGAACTTCGAAGTGAGAAAAATAGAATATGCTGCACCGATTATTATTTTAAGGTTCCTACATCTTCATTCGTTTAAAATAACTTACAGCGTCTAAAGTACAGCATTTCACCAGAGTTTATCGGAAATATTGTGTTTAAAGAAAGTTAAAAAAATTCTTATCACATGAAAAATAGTTTGAGAAGAAGCTATGTTTCAGAGAATACTTCGTTCGAGGACACTAAATTACGTAGCTCCGAGAAAACCGACTGGTTTCAGAGACTTAAACGCGAGGTCGATTTTGGAGTTTCTGCAAAGGAATAGAAAGAGCTGTCTTTCAGCCGCTGAAAGGTGAACTCCCCACACACTCCAGGAAAAGCACTAAAAGCTAATCATAAAAAGTGCAGATAGTGGACAATGGGGAGCCGACAGGGTTAAATGACCCCAGATTTCTGACGATACCAAACGCGAAAGCCGATACGAAAGCTGAGATAGCGATAATTCGAGATCTCCCGCGATGAATTTTTCATATCTCGCTCTAACCGCCATCTTGGGCGGTTTCTCCAGAGCTTGAGAACGATTGGGCTTATCTTTCCGTCAAACTAAACCTTATTTAACTTTTATTTATTAGGGCGGTACCCACAAACGCCAAATTTCACAAGCGCCAACGCCGTAACCGCCAGTACCCATAAGCGCCAATAATCATAACCGCCAAAGTCAAAGGTTAGATTAGGTTAGGTTGTAGCGGCGTTGGCGGATTTGAAATTTGGCGTTTATGATAGCTACCCATTTATTTAACATAGTTTGTATTTTCATTATAGTTGGATAAATTATTATTCAGACACTTTAATAATTATTTATCGATTCAATAAAAAAATCTATTTGTTGGTATTATGACGCAACTATTTCAACCTTGCATGCTCAGTCACACGGTTCAAAAAGCTAAATATCATCAATCGTTACCTACTTACATATCGTCAATAATTCGTGTATTATCAAAAAAAGTTCAAGAAAAGGCGGGGGGCGTTCGATAGCGCCAAAAACCACAAGCGCCAACGCCACAAGCGCCAGTCCGTAACCGCCAAACGAGAAAAGTCGCAAACGCCAAAGTTCGTATAGGTTAGGTTACGTTAGGTTAAGTTAGGTTAGGTAAGGTTAGTATTGCGGTTAAGACCTTTGGCGTTTGCGACTTTCTCGTTTGGCGGTTACGGATTGGCGCTTGCGGCGTTGGCGCTTGTGGGTTTTGGCGCTTATGACAGCTACCCGAAAAGGCCTTTTTTTTCTTTTTTTTCAGACTACAGCAAGCGAATCAACGTTCATATCTCTCCTTGCGGGCCGAACCACGGCAATCCAAAGGGTTAAAGACATTTATCCAGATTTGGACGAGGCCGAGATCAACGCACGTCTGGTTGCCTATACTTCGGATCAGGTAGCAGTCAGAAAATTTCTTTCCCTAACCCGTCAAAATCCCTTAGAGGCAGAAATCACATGAGAATGGCCTATGCAAATTCCTTCAACGCTTTTCCAGGCGCACTCTTCAATCGAGAAAGCAGGTCTTATAGGCCTCGTAAAGATGCGGTACATAGAAAGCGATGGCAACCTAAGCTTGCCTGGAGAACGGCTACAAGAAGCGATACGCCATGACAGAGCGAATGGTCTTATCCCATTTTTCGTAAGTATTTTTATTTTAAAAATATGGTCAAGACGGAAAGACAAACGCCAAATAATAAAAAATTCATATTCTGTCATTATTTAAAAAAATCCACTTCTAGTGTTGTCAGATTCCGCAACTCCATCAAATTTAAACGCGTCTAACTTTTAAACCGTTAAAGATAAGATAATGTTGAATCCTATTTTTGGAATGCTCAGCTCGAGTGCGATCCAAAACATATCCGACATGATAGGTTATCTTTAATGGTTAAAATGTTAGACGCGATTAAAATTTACGAAATCGCGGAATCTAAAAACATTGCCACTTCACTTGTTGATTGAAGGGTTCAGATTTCACGTGTAAAAAATTCGCATTAATTCAGTCCACTTTATGAAATATGGTGCCTTTTCAGCTATGTGCCACTTTGGGAACAACCGGCGCATGCGCGTTCGACAGTTTAGAAGAACTGGGACCAATATGTACGTGTATTGAGATATGGATACAAGTTACAAACGAGATATTGTAAATTGTTAATTATTGTCCATTTTTGTAGGTAAAGACGAGCTCTTGTGGTTGCACGTGGACGCGGCCTACGCGGGTACAGCTTTTATTTGTCCGGAATTCAGGAAATGGTTAAAAGGCGTCGAATTCGCCGATTCTTTTGCATTTAATCCTAGCAAATGGATGATGGTGCATTTTGATTGCACAGCTATGTGGTGAGTATACCTAACTTTCAAACTGGTCGTCTAGGTTAAGAAAAATCAGAAACGATGCTTATTTTCCGCACGGGACTAGAGCCTTGTGCCTATGGCATACTTTTTTAATACCAAGACTAACTAACCTAAACTTAGTAGCCGCTAACCTTACGCACCTAAACTAAACTTTTCTGCATCCTCTGATAATTGACGCAGATTTTATAATCTTTGCTGCATGAAACGATATAATTGTAGTTGTGCAAAAGTATGATAATAAACTATCTTCATTTCAAGGGTAAAAAATAGTGAAGCGTTACACCGAACGTTTAATGTGGAACCGTTATATTTACAACACGAAAATTCAGGTCAGTAGCTTTAAAAATCAAGTTACCATATTTTTTCAAGTTTATCTTTTAACATTTTGCTTTGATTTATCTCGTTTTTTCTTCAGGACTTGCGATTGATTACATGGTAAGTGCAATTTGGAATTTGTTCGTCGCAATGAGATGATATTTTTTTTGAATTTCCGATTCCAGCATTGGCAAATTCCCCTGAGCAAAAGATTCCGTTCCTTGAAATTATGGTGCGTTATTCGAAATTACGGCATCAAAGGGCTACAAGAACACGTCCGCAAGGTAAACTGGAATCTATGCTTCTGCACTGACATTTTTAGCGTTGGCAAAACTGTAAAAGCATTGCATAAGACCGCTAGATGGCGTGCGAACTGCTGCCAACCCCCGAAAAATGAATCTCAACGAGAATTAGTCTAGTTATACTACGGCATCTAAACTTATAGGGATTTTGGGCTCCAACTTTACAGGGTGTAAGACTAGCTCAGTTATTTGAGGACCTCCTAAAATCCGATCCAAGATTTGAAATTCCCGCTACGCGCCATCTTGGATTGGTAGTATTCCGACTCAAAGGAGACAACGAGCTTACGGAGAAACTACTTAAACGATTAAACTCAGCAGGTAAGGTATTGCAGCTAACCGTGCGATAAATCAAAGCTAAAGTGTTGGTTGCTTATCTTTTAACTTCACAGACTAACAATTTCAGCTATGTAAAAGTTATCACAACAAAGTCAAATTTCAGGTAAAATCCATTGTGTCCCAGCTTCACTGAAAGGCAAATATGTTATACGGTTCACGGTAACTTCAGCACGGACAAACGAAAATGATATAAAGAAAGATTGGGCCGAAATACAGAAAACAGCTTCAACAGTCTTGACTGAAATGTCTGCTGCTGCAAATTCTTCGTCACTGGGAGCAGACGACAGCAAAAAAATGCATTTGAAAGGTAAAATAGGTTCTTGCCGCAAGAATCTTGCGGTAAGGTAAAACCCTCGTCTTAAGAATGGCGCCTTCAGCAATTCCGTGTTTACAGATATTTACGAGAGATCCGATACTTTCGGATCGAGTCTCCTATTGGCCAACGCTCCTTTATCGCCGAAAATCGTCAATGGAAGCTTCGCCGCCATGATGGATGAAGATCTCAGTCCAGAACTCGGCGAAACCTTTAACTTCGCTCATCTCAGAACTGCCCATAAGGATAGTCTCGGTTAGTAACATAAAATATGTCTTCAGCCGTATATAACTCGACCTCTTGATTTTGATTTCTTTTTCATAAGAAATCCATCGAAAATTGTTTATCAAAAAATGAAAAAAAAAATAGTAAATGAAAAAAAGTAGCCTAATGATTTATACTTTTTGAAAATGTTTGCCTAAAATGTACTCATTTGATATTGAACTTGACTCGTTTTAGAGCTGAAATTGCTCGAATCATCATGATGTCAAACTCACGCGGAAGCCTCGAATGGCCGAGCTCGACTTTCGTCTAAACGTATGAATTTCTATCAAAGGTTTTTCAAACATCATTATTTATCAAGAAGCGCTTCTTTTCAATGGAATATTATCATGGTAAATGCATGATTATCGATGCTTGATTGTAAGAGATCACGGAGCGTACGTTATGCAGACTCAATATAGTTCGACGTAAGGTCAATATGACATTCTTCTCGACATGAACGGCTAGAAAAGAAGATCATGATTGAAAAAAATAGGTCATTTATTTTTGCAGTAATCATAAAAGCTTGCATTTCAGGCGCATTTATTCGTACACACGCGGTATACTATCGATACATACTGTTACAACATCACGGGGAAAAAGGTTTTGTTATACTAAAAAAATCATTTGTAAAAATAGGGATAACAAAAACATTTCGTTACAACAAAATGTTTAGTTCTGTCAACAAAACGTTTGGTTGCTGCAACCAAAAATTTTGGTTGCAGCAACAAAAATTTTATTTGTTGTCCCTAATTTTGTTGCTGTAACAAAACTATTTTTTCCGTGTACGTAGAAATTTTACTTGGTACTGCAATATCCATTGAAAAGGTGAATAGTCATTGTTCATTGAAAACTTCTCAATTTGAACCATCAAAAGGGGTAATTAATCACAAAATTTCATGCCAGATAACTGCAAGAACTGGACAATAAAAGTGATTTGCCACACCTCAAAAAAATTAATGACAGCAATTTTTAATTTTTTAATCCCAGAAATGCGACGTCGTATTCGTGGCATTATGATGTCTGGTCGACATTTTTCTCTGGACTCGCGAATGGATCTGGTCCATGCGGAGGTTCTGCGGGGCGAAGGACCGAATCCGACAACAGAATCCCACAACTCTGCCTTCCAAAACAACAAGGTACATTTTTTGTGTAAGCGGTTGTCTGGGCATTACTTTAAGAGGATTTGCACTGATTTCAGATTCAGCTTGGAGGGTATGACATCCCGAGTCCCTTATCGCCGTTGAGTAGTGATAGATTCACAGAATCGGATTTCGGAAGCAGTGCGACTCTAGCTGCAGACGATCTGGATGATGACAGTGACATCATGCCGCAAACATGCCAGAAATGCGGTCATCAAATGGGATGTAAACAGAAATGAAAGTGTGTTTCGAGTAAACGTGTGGGAAAAACTTTGATTTTCTTTACGTTATTTAACCCACTATCGCCCAGCGATGCTGTCCGGAAACAGGCAAATTTGATTTAGGGGATCTTTTCAGTTCAGTATTGTCATAATTTAAAAAAGATCACTCTGGAAATCTTGAATTTAATAATTTAGGCATTTTCCAAAGCTTAAAATTGTGTTTTTTAATGGAAAAAATCCTTCAATTTCTCCTAAGCCAAATTTCACCCCAAATACCTCGGGCTGTTGTGGGTTAAGACCTTTATACAATTTATCAAACGTAATTATCGTAGTTCAGCCCACTACTTAATACCTTCACTAGATTAAAAAAAACTAAGGAAAACAACTACATTTTATCAACAAGAAGCCTGTTGAAAAGTCGTTCCTCATAGTGAAGCTAACTTCATCATAGTTTTAAGACCTTTAATTTTAATTTCCTTCGGAAAAAGATAGGGGAAGCTTCAAAATGTTTGCCAAAACTGGAGAGAATTGAGCCCAGGCAATAGCTTCACAAGCGATGGTAAAGAAAAAAGGCTTTATCACAGTAAAAACAAAACACACGTTTTATAAAAAGCTTTATCTGTTTTGGGGGCTGAAGCTATAACGAGGGTAGTCCTTATTTTGGTTGTTTTTCAACAACGATCTGTATTCAGCCACATCAATGGACCGCTCTAGCCGTGACCTTTTAAATGATATGGCTGAACACAGGCATATCTTGAAAAACAAAAATACGCAGAGTCCCTGATATAGTTTCACACCCAAAACAGGTATAGAACTCCCTAAAACAGTGCTTTCGTATTTACGGTGATCTAACTTATCGTTGCCTAGATGCGCACTCGACGGCAGTTACTAGTCTTACCTGGGTAGCTGTCATAAGCGCCAAAAACCACAAGCGCCAACGCCGCAAGCGCCAATCCCTAAACGCCAAACGAGAAAAGTCGCAAACGCCAAAGGTCTTAACCGTAATACTAACCTTACCTAACCTAACTTAACCTAACCTAGCTTAGCCTAACCTAACTTAGCCTAACTAGACCTAACCTAAACTATACGAACTTTGGCGTTTGCTACTTTTCTCGTTTGGCGGTTACAGACTGGCGCTTGCGGCGTTGGCGCTTGTGGTTTTTGGCGCTATGGAATGCCCCCCGTCTTTTACCTAACCTAAAGAGGTTATTTTAACGTATTTTTACTTAGCCTAATCCTACCTAACATAACCTTACTTAACCCAACTCTGCGGTGCATTCGCGATGATATCGGCGCCGCTAAAAGTGCTTTGCGTGATGATGGTGCGGTCCGACAGCATAGCGCGGTTTCTGTGGGTCTGACCTGGCGGGGCTCAGCGGGGCATAGCGGGGCATGGCGGGGACGTGCGGGTCCAACTGCAAAGACAGGTCACTATGCTGACAATGCGCGCCACAAAACCGCATTCCTCTGCCTCACATGTCACGTGGTTAGGGCTCCTTAACGAGTCCTCATTACATCTGTTGATAGTCCGAGGAATAAAATAATAGAGAAAATTTAATTATAATATCTGGGCACGATTTCGAATGGTCGAATCGTACCAGGGTAACACATTGCACGGCTTTGGAAACACTAATCCTAACAGGCGGCTTATTTACGATCGAAATATAGCACTATTATAATATTCAACATACTTTATAGTCACAACAGGAACGCTTTACTTGATAGAAACAGCTGAAACAAACGTAAATAAATTTAAAAAGAAATAATAGAAAAGCACAATGAACAGTTTTAAACACTACAAAAATGTTCATATTTAACCTTTTTTGTCATTTATTAAGTTGTAGAATTATTGGCGCTTATTTTGCCCATCAGCAGATACTTTCAATATCTCCGCAAACAATACAGAAACATTATGCTCCTCAAAAGCTGTAATACAGCTGTTGTGAAAATCTCTAATTTCATCCTCAAAATTTGCTGTTTTCTAATTTTTTTTAGAGTATTGGAGACGTGAAATATTAAAAAAAAATCGAGTGACTGTATGAAGTAAAGGGCTAAAATACGAAAATTACGGCTGGAAGTAAAATAGGACAGATTCCCAACACCGGCTCACAATGCTGGCAATAAAAAAACAAAACAAAAAACTTAAAATAATGAAACTTAGCAGCGTGTGTTGATGGTTTTACGTGTTTGTGAATCAACACAATGTGATTGTCCCAAGATGGTGTGTGGCCAGTTGTGAAACACGTCTACAACAAAACAACGAGGCTCTACAACGTGTTTGTTTGTGGTTACTTGGATTCGGCTATGCTTACATTGCACCCGCCTAAGACAAAATCCCACCCATAACAACTTTTTTGGGGGTCTCTTCTTGGGAACGTGTTTTAGTGTACTTTACAGTCGGAGCCACACTGAAGTCAACGTCCTCCGGTAAGCCGATCCGGGGATAGCTGTAAGGTTTGCAGAAAGTTTCGCGTACGCCTGACGCAGTCGGATGTTAGTCCATCTATGCCAGATGATTCGCATTCCAGAGACGAGAAGAGTTGCGCAAAGTCGCATCTCCGTCTTCGGTGGGGGAAAAGCATTGATGTTTAGTCCATGATTCATACTTTCTGCTCCTCACACGTCAAGAGCCCTAAATGAATGGCATTTCCTTCTCAGTTTCACACGTTGCCGCCTCGAAGGGACCGTCCGAAAATTACATTCTCCCAGATTACGGACTTCAGTACCGGTAGATTTGAAATCAATCGAATTTTATAGTTTGCGGAAACATTTACGCCCAAACGAGACTTAAGATGAAGAGGCATGTTTGTAAGACGTAAAATGTTTTATTTTTTTAACAGTTTGTCAGAGATTTGAAGCAACTTAGTCAATTTTATAACTCCTTAAAAAAGAGACATTTATACTTTGTATGCGTAAAAGAACGATAAATCTTTAGAAAAAATATCAGGTTTTCTCAATTTTGTTTCACAGGTTGATTGAAAATTACTCTTTACATGTATGTTTAAGAAAGCAATATTAGTACTACGCATGCGAAAAAAAAGATAACATATCTCACGTAACTTTAAGGCATCTAAACTCGGAAGGCATATCGTTACGTGTTGCTCAAGTTATACGGATTTTAGTTACCTCTCCAGCTACACTCCTCTGTACCAGAGTTAAATATGAAAACAAAATGACGCTAAACTACAGCAATAAATTATTTTAGACCGTCGCTTGAATCGCAGAAAACCTTGGAGCATACTCCCTCCCCAAAATAATAACGGGTACGAGCGCTTTGGGTAGGCAACCAAGACAACACGTCTGTCATGTTCGCTGCCTAACCTGATTCCTCAACTTCCGACATTCTGGCACTTGTCCGAAAAAAAAAAGAAAAACAAAAGGGCACAGTAAAGAAGAGCTCGGCGTTCTATTTAACGGACCAAACAAGTGTAAACATTCTCGGATGAAAGTTTTCCCCCCTCTTTTTTTTTCGGCGAAAGGAAGCGCTAGTCTTTTGGGATTTCGGCACACATCCAAAAGATCAGAAAGAAGTAAATATCGAGATAACGAGCCGTAGTGTTGCGACGAGCACTTTGAAAAGATTGAAATCCACACATTTTTTTGGCAAAATATAATAATGTCGGTATGTCCATTAAATGTGCGCATGTTTCGTAAGAAAACTATCCACAATTCTGATGAAGACGTTTTTAGCAATTGCATTTCCAAATGTGCCTTTCGTAATAAACAACCCATTATCATTTAGATTTATGTGATTTTTTTTGTTATTCTTGACATGTGCCCATGATGTGTAGGGATCGACCGTTGTACCGACAGAGCGCCTGACGATGACGAGGTAGGCGACACGCATGACACGAGTGCGTTGCTGTTGCCTATCCTCACTTTGGCAGGCGCTCGGCGGTCCAGCTCGCTCACACAGATAACTAAACGGGATTCCTTAAAAAGAAAAAGTATGGGTTTAGAAGAAAAAATGTAATTATTATAGGAGATCTTCATGAAAAAAGGGGGGTTTACGGATAAGGTGGTAAACGAATTATCAAAGAAAAGAATTTTTTAGGATCGCTTCTGACATTTGGTCGAAGGACACGCAGGAGTAGCGCAACGTTCTGCGCTATCGCTACTCCTTTGGAGATACTCTGTAAAGTATATCAGAAGTCTGGTTTTAAAGTTCCGGCGCCAGATAGCAGCACTCTGTAAAGTACCCTTTTAAGGAGTATTTACTAAATTCTCTGATTAAAAAAATGACAAAAATAGAAAAAATAATTAAAAAGTAAGAGTACTAAATGATATTTTAATGCAGAAAAGGCAATTAATATAAATTCAGTTTTTGATTCGGACGCGATCCGGATAAAATTAGGAAGATGTTAGTCAGTAGACCTAATCAAGAAATCACAGAGGGGTACTAAAGGTCATTTACGATGGGAAAGAATCAGATATCGTCATCATGCCCTAGAAAATAACACGAGTACAAAACTGGCGTTTCTCTAACTTCTAAGGACTCTGTTAACACCCACATACACAAAAGTCTGTGTGGGCGCGACTTACGGTTGTAACTACATTTACGTCACCAACTAGAAACGGCCTTTCACACGAAGACCAATCGAAACCTTCCTTAAAGGAATCACGTCTTGATTTTGGCCCCTCCGTGGAAGACTCGACCAGCTCCAAAACCTGAGTATTAAAGAAGACCAATTTTGAGAGCGCGCGAAATAACTTTCTCAGCTCTGACCATTTTGATTGTTCTTCGAGTGATATAAATAAGAATTCATAGAGATCATATTCTTAAGGTCAGGGAAAATGTTCCATCATTGTCAATTATTTCGGGCAAATAAAAAAGAACTGTTCGCAACGAAACACAACATTTCGAACGCTCGTCGAACAAGTCTAGTTTAACCCACAACAGCCCAAAGTATTTGGGGTGAAATTTAGCTTAAGAGAAATTCGAACAATTTTCCCCATTTAATTACTCAATTTTAAGCTTTGGAAAATGCCTAAATAATTCATTTTCAGGCTTCCAGACGGGTGATATTTTTTTTTTAATTTTGACGATACTGAACTAAAAAGATCCTTTATTTTTTTTCTGTTTCTGTCGGTATGTTTCAGTAACGACGTATGCGAAGTAGGGTACAATAAATTTCATTCCTTTTTATTGAATTTTGCATTATTTGAATTTTCTACCAATCATGTTTCCTGCCCTTATGCAACCGTACATTATTATCACGTTTATGTCTTTTAACCACATGGAATAGTATAGGTTCCACCAGGAATAGGTTCCCTGTGCAACGCTATGCCACTCTCCACTTGACTGTCACGAAAACGCCCTTGGGTAACTCCTGCCAAAAAGTTACCATTACGAGGTTTGGCGACGACGTGTTAGGTGCCCTGTGCTTTGCTGCACTTGACTAAAAAAATACGTGAAAAGTTCGAAGAATAGAAAAGAAAACCGAAATTTAGAGAGTAGAGGTTCATCTCCTGGAGTACATTCTTTCTATGATTTGAGTTCAGGTCGTCAATATGTGAGTGTTGGCTGGCCTGCGGCAAGGTGCTAGCCCCGCCCACCCCCGTTCCCCGCCATGCCCCTGCTCTCCTCCGGCCACGCCAAGCTCGGACTCCGACGAACGGGCCACCATGTTTTATTCACAAGGCTGGCAACATTAGCATACCGACCAGCGTCACTCCGATCGAGGCAACAAAGTTGAGGCAACAACGTTGAGGCAGTGGAGCGAGTTGTTCTGACTTCCACATCTCAGGCGTGCTCTGTCAACTGGAAAGTATTTTCACGCAAGCACTACAAATATTAATAGACCACCCAAAATAAAGACTTCACGTGGCTGCCAAGGACGATTCCCAAGCTAAAGGCTTCGCTAAATAGCTTCATTAAACAGTAAAAGCGTCTGAGAAACGATAGCTATCTACTGTTGTGGAAGAGAAGTTTGAAGATGATCTAACAAATGATTTCAAGAACCATTTAGATGATGATTTTGAAGAGTTCAATGCTTCAATACTTCAAAGCTTGAAGATGGAAAAAGATTTCAAGTTGTAAGTTGATCTCCATGTTGAAGAGTTCTAATGTTTTAATTGTTTCCTAGGAAGAGACTAGAAGAGCGGTAACAGCTGATCTTGGGGTTTAAGAGTATCGTCTTCATCGCGATGTCTTCAATGTTCCACGTAAAGATCTATAGTGTTGATAGCTGATCTTAGGGTTGAAGGGTTTCCTCATTACCCTAGAGACTTTAATAGACCTAGTTGACGATACGATGTGATCTGAAGGGTCGTTACAGCTGACCTAAAGAAGAAGAGGCGTGTCTCCCAGACCTCAGTCCTAACGTTTTCAATGTTGTTGAAGAGGACGGAAGAGCTATCCTTAAATATCTTGGGGCAGGGGATTTTTCAATTATCCCAAACGTTTTCAATACTAGAGATGACAGCGATCAGGGAAGTCTTTGCAGTCAAGAGAAAGGATAGCATACCTCTTCGATAGGGATGTCTTCAAGGATGGAGTGAAGACGATGATTTGAACAGTCGTTAGAGCTACTGAAGAGAAATCTGAAAAGGATCGAAGATATTCCCGCATTTCAGGATTCAGTTGTTGCACTCTTGTCTTCCTCTGAAGAGTTCGATCTTCTTGAACTTCTTGCCATCCTTTCATAACGTCTTGGACACCAATCGCCTCAAAGGTCAAATTAAACAGTTGGGAAGCCCAGGAAAATTCTAAGGCTCCTTGTAACTTTTTGACCGGAACAAACAACTGTCTAATCTGGCCTCCTGTGAAGCGAGACTTGTCAAGCCGCGGGAAAATTCATAATAATTACATGCTTACTTCGACACTTGTGAGGCCATGACACTCTCAGGGAGCTCCTGGGTTGCGGGCCCCTGACTTGCCACCAAGCAGCTGTGTTGACACCTTACACTTTCAAAAACAGTACCACTCCTGAAATAAACTGATAAAGAAGAAACTTTGAGGCTGTCTTTGAATGGAACTAAAACACTTACATAAGTTTACCTGCCCGAGACGAAAAATATCGTATGCCGGATGTATGGCAGGCGTATGCACGGCTACAACATG
>Ga0058701_10002831_pt1 | contig 13426 bp, 9 predicted proteins | sample AgamicOrMae_FD_97039 | JGI IMG/M metagenome (GOLD analysis project Ga0058701, IMG submission 97039) | Agave microbial communities from Guanajuato, Mexico - Or.Ma.e | ecosystem: Host-associated > Plants > Phyllosphere > Phylloplane/Leaf | place: Guanajuato, Mexico | collected 2012-06-04 | reverse complement strand
GTCATGAGTGAAACTTGGCGACTCGAAGCCACGAGCCTCAGTTCCATCATTTCCCGCTAGGTTTCAGCTAAGGCGCCATCTAAACGTTGGAAACTTGTTTTTGACACGGCAAGGCCAAAAATATAATAAATAAATAATAAAAAAACTAACAAACAAACGAGACTGTGGTAGCCAGGAGTCGTGACCGCCGTGCGCTGATGATCAAAGTGGTCAATAATTCAAGACTCTCTCGACTCTCGAGGACTCTGCGTCTGCAGCTCGGCGTCTGTTTGGTAGGTTTTGTTTTTGTTTGGAAGCGTACGGTTTGTTGAACCACGAGAGACAGATTTTGCCATATTTTGAATTTCGATCCGTGTGTAAACTAGTGTAAAGTTTTGTTTTAATCGCCAGATCATGCAAGTTTCGCGTTCGAAGCAAAGCCCACGGAGGTATAGGGCGTTAGTTCGGAGGTGTCAAAACGTGTGTTCTTGCGTGTGAAGTGATACTGCGCGATGATCAGCTTCATGCCGGCTGAAATAGGTACGTTTCAAGTGCGTTAGTTGTTGCCCATCTACTGGATTGTCGAAGGGCTTACGCTAGACAAACTGACTCGATGTTTCGAACTCGGACTCGTCAATGTTAAGGTTAAATTCCTTGAATATGTTCCACCTGTTGGTCTTATACCTGGGCACTAGGTAAGATGTACAGTACCTGTCTTGGCACTGCATTTGCAAGTGATCCTTTCATTGAAGTCTCATTACCTTATTCAGTCTTTGGCCTTACGAAACATACTTGTAGATACGGCCCCAATAATTGTCATCAAGGATATCCCATTAGCTTGGGCTACATATTCTTTTCACATGCCCTGTAGCCCCTTTTAAAAAATTATTAACACCAAGTGTATCACCTGCCAGTGATACCTAAAATTCAGACATAAACACCTAAACAATCTTTTTAGATTCTAAGAAGTGACAGGCTTTATTGGCCATTTAATATAAAAATTAAATCATATGATGATTGTATAGGTACCCTATCTATTTTGATTCTTCAAAGTTACAAATCCATGAGTTTCATCAGGTGAGAAATTCTCACCTGGTTTCATGCTATTCAACAAAGATCTTTTGTGCGGACACTTGAGTCTTTTCCCCTTTGTTTTGTTAATTCAGTCTATTTGGTCAATGAGTGGAAATATTAAAGAAAAAAGTTTTCTTTAGAATTTTACTAACAAGCATTCAACTTAGAGAAATGATGCTGGCATTGTGTGTTAAGTAGACACTTTGGCAGCACCGTCCAAATAAGTTTTTGGGGATACCATCAAATAAATGAGACTTGGTAAGGTAGTTAAAAGTGTGCATCTGTGCTTGGCATGGAATGCTAAGCTCTTGTCAGATACTATTCTGCAGTTTTAATCTTGGCATGGTTAGCATTCAAATTGCTTTCATTTGTTGAATGAAGGCCAGATCCAAATTTATCAGATTTAACTTCTCAAGTATTCAACTGCTAATCCCACTATTCTTCGATATCTAACAGGATTTTGGATAAACTTTTCAGGTTGTCTCCCAATCATAATTGCTTAACTTGCTTTATTTACAGTATAATCTCTTCTCAGTATTGCATCATATATTTTGGGAAAAAATAACTTTTCAGGAGCTAGTTCCTATTCAGTGAAATATTTCTTGGCCTATTTGGCCAATATATTTTTGTCGCACATTTATATGGTGAGGTGAGGAGAGTTTCTAATTTTTGTTGTTGCCCTCAGATGTTGCAACTCACTCCTTTCTTTCGTTCAAAGTGACTATTCACACGCTGCCCCATTTAAAATGTATCAGGTTGGTTTCCGTGCGTTCAAGTCACCTCCGATTTGAAATGCCTTAAGTTGGTTTCCGTGCGTTCAAGTCTCCCTTGTATTAACATTGGCTTGCGAATAGAACTGACCTTTTTTTCCTCCCCTCTCCTCTGATGTTTCTACCTTCTCCTTTCCTTCGAGACTCCGTTACTGCAACCCACGGCCGCCCCTTACCGGTGAGCTAAGCTAACTCACTGAACATAAGGACTTTTTTATTTTTTTTACTTTCTTGTCTTTGATATTGTCAGTGTGTATGAGCGTAATCGCGAAGAGTAGTTTCAAGCAAAGAATCATGGATCAGAATGAAGTCATTTAGTCAGAAGGCGAAGAAAGACAGTCCTGTTTCGTGTAAAATTGAGTGGGTGGTGCAAAATGAGCTTGATGCAAGATGGGGATCGTTAAAGCTGCCGCACAAATTATGCAATACTAGGCTTGAAGCTTGACATTAGGGAAGGGAAGGGGGTTTCGGCTTTTGGGTTGCTGACCCTTTGCTAAACCCCGTACTGCCTCAAAACTTGCGAAAATTCGGCCGATTAATTTAAATAGAGGTTATTGCCGATGATCTAGGTTCTTAGCTGAAATTTGCGGAGGAAAAGTGTGCTCCATACTCGCGGAATCGGCCCTGCTGATGAAAGATGTGAACAGTTGAAAAAGCAAATGAGGGATTATAAAATTCTCTGTGATCAAAGTGAATACCCATCCAGTCTAGCTGTATTGCCTGCGAGTCGCATGTGAACTAATGCGTTGAGTGATGGTAGGCAACCCACATGACAGTGATGTCTGTCTGGTTACCTACGCTTGCTCAAGCGCTTCGGAAAAAATGACGTTTTTGTGACGTTTTGTCACGATGCTGATGCATACGGCTTGGAAGAGAAAATACAACTGGTACAAAATGCAACCTTGAAATTTACTGAAAATTGTGACACCACTTTTTTTTCATGTTGGCTTATAGCGGCATGTTTTTGGAGCGTTGCCTCACTTCAATCCTTTTCCATAGCAGTGTTTATCTTAGCACGCCCCGTTTCGCTATCTTTCTCGTGGTTTCGATTTTTTTGGTGCTTACGGGGTTATTTTTTCTGCTGCGTCCTCCGCTTTTTTTGGGGTCCAGCTAAAAAGCCCGCTCCTTTTCCTCAGCTCTGTCTGCGCTTTCAAGTTTTCGCGGCGCGTAGCGCGTCAACGGCATAACCTTACATACTCAAACCGTAGAAGTTGCTTAATTCAAAGTACGGTACTTTTACCCGACGTAACTTAAGGAAATTTAACGTTCGGTATCTTAAACTTCAAAGTAATTCAAACCTATAGACCCTAACCTCAGCGTTTGTTAATCATACGTAGTTAAAATGAAAACCCCGGTTTTGGGAATGCTATACCTGTTTTGGGTGTGAAACCAAAACGGGGGTGGTACGTACTTTGGTAATTTTTCAAGATAAACCTATGTTGAGCCACATGAATGGAAAGCTCTCGCCGAGACCTTTCCAATGATGTGATGTTGAGGTCTATGTTGAGAAATTACCCAAGAACTTGCAACCCCGGTTTTGGTTTACCCAAAACAGGTAGCATTCCCCAAAACGAGGGTTTTATTTTCACTATGTAACCTTCCTTAACGCAACGTAACCGAACCTATCCGAACCTAAACCTAACGTATCAGTATATATTTTAAGACACCAAGGGTTTGAAAGGTGGTTAAATTATAGCGGGGAGGCATTGGCTAACAGGTGTGGAAATAAGCGAGCATTTCACTTGGACAGCGCGGACGCAGTTAAAATAAGAATCGAAAAGGCCGACTGTTAAGATCGGAAGGAAGGGCTTTCGACGGCATATCAAAGGGGCGGCAGAGGCAGAATCTCCTTAGGAACTTGATATGATGCTATTAGTGGCTGAGGTGGCAAGCCTTCGGCGTTTTACAGCCCGATTTATAGGCAACAAAATCAGATTACACTCGCCCGGTTGAGACACTCAAGAAGTCTCAATTTTAAATAAAGGACCTAAGCGAACGTAGAAATGCGTATTAACCCTTTGTTTTAGTCGGAAAAGTACTTTTACAGTCGAATGTAAATCTGGAAGGTGGAACTGACCATGGTCTACTTATCGTCGCAAAAATACACATACTGGTGCATATTCGTCGTACTGATGCGATGCTTACCGTACTTTCGTATAAAGTCTCGTGCTTTCGTATCAATAATTGTGTTTGGGATATTTGAGTGGGTGAAAAATTGCAAATATGCCTTTTTTTCATTATTTTCTAATCACACTTTAGGCGTGACTGCGATAGTTCCCAACGCGCAAAATTGAAAACGGCTTGTTTTTTGTGCCGCAATATTTATCACTTACGTTAGCTTACGCGGGCTGATTCCGGACTAATATACTGTCTGCAGCATTTTTTTGTGATGTTTCTGTTGCTTTTTTGCAATGTGTCGCCTAGCTGGCCAGTCATCTATTTAGACACATGACATCCTCGTTCTCGTCTTCGTCTCTCGTGACGGTCAGATTTCTCGACGAAGCCAGGCATGGATAATTTTTTTCCCTCTCTGAAGCCATTCACACCATGGAAACTCGCCCTATTTTTTATTTTTTTTGGTGCAAGTTATAAAATTTTAGCACCGAAAACTACGAAGCGATTTTATGCAAATCTATAGGACTATTAGTATTTGTGGTACTAACGAGTACGGATGAGGTACCAACAGTTGAGCATGGGGTGATCAGAGATAGCCGTTATGGATCGGTAAATTTCTCTCGTCCGGATCGGACCGAAAATTTTCCTTAATTTTCTTTTCCATTTTTTAGGATAAACTTATTGGCCATAGGAATGAAAAGGTCTTGACGAGAGCTTGCAAGAAATCGGGCTAATGATTAGTCCATCCCTAAGTATCATCAGTAGAGCTTCCCTTAAACTACCAAAACCGCTAACAGGGGCCCTCTCTCCAAAGCAATGCTACTTTCGAATGATAAATCATATCTCTAAAAAGATCTCTAATTATATCTCTTTTTGACTCGTAATATTTTCAAGCCATTCGCTACTCCTTGGCGTCGTCATGCACCCAAAAAAGAAGCCGAAAGTCATCTTGATGCGTCTTAAAACGAGACATTAGCGCATATCTTTATTTGAGAATAGTTATCTCATAAGAGTGTCTGCGACGCTAGTCCTCTTGGTATTATATTGAGACGTGTCCACTCGACGCTCCTGAGACCGAAAAGCGTCTAAAAATAAGACAGTCAGTCTCAATTCAAGAATCCTTTTGAATTTGTGTAGCGGAGCGAGACACAAGGCACAACTTAACGTAAGTTAAGCACGATCTCTTATTTTGTCAGTTTCGATCGGTTATGAAATTTGGATTTTATGACGAGGTGTTTACGCGTAGGCTATAAAATGATCTGCGTTTCAGTTTATCCGTAATTTCATCGTGAAACATTCACCTATCGATTGATCGTCGGCGAAAGTCATTTATACTTCACTTTAATACCTTATGAGCCCGTCGATCGAAGTCCGGGCCTAATTATGTGGGAGCACTGCCTTCTGTATCGACTTTTTAACCTTGAAAACCCTTCTTTTCTCAAAGCAACCTCTCTCTTTCACCCGAATTTGAGCCCTTATTTGCTTTTTGTGCGAGTGAGACAAACAACATTGCCATATGGCGCAACAGTCGCATAGAAATATTTTTATTATGATTCCGGTTAAAGTGTGATGCTGCATATGCTGTCCACGTTTGCGCCTAACACCCCCTGCCGCGCCAATACAATACCGTCTTGCTGAGCTTTGAATTGCCTGGAAAACATCAGCGATGGGGCCTCCGGGGCCCGCCTCCACACTCGCCCCTGCCAGGGGCCGTGCATTAACCACGTGAACCATATTTGACCCCTTCCCTCCTATTCCTGTTATTCTCTTTCCTTCTCACCCCTTTGTTGATAGTTACCTCCTTCTCGTATGGTTTACGTAATTTATGGATGACCCCTTTAGCGTGGATTAGCTTTGTTCTGAGGTGTTCGAACGCACCTAAAAATAAGCCTCTTCATGTTTCCCCTTCTCGTATGATTTACGTAGTTTAAGGACAACCCCTCAGCGTGGATTTGCTTTGTTCTGGTGTTCGAATGCTCCTTAAAATATAGGCTCTCGTTCATGTTCAACTTTTCTCCCTAACGACAAAATTATTTTTAACAAGATGGAACGGTTCAAGCAATTGAAGCGGACTTTAATACAATGAATTATGAATGAAATTCTGAGGGAGGAATAAATGAGATTACCTCCCACAGCCGTAAAAAAAGGTTTAATCAAATGTGAGGCAAGCGCGGTTTCGCGGAGTCTCCCCCCCCCCACCGACGCCGCGACAAATCAGAGCATCATCTTCAATTTTAATATGTGTTCCTTGCGAATTTCTCCAGGGCTTTCAACGTGCCATCATTGTTATTTCTTGAATTTTAATGCAGACGAGGTGTTAGGTTCCCTCTGACAATCAGACGCGTTCACTTTCTCGAAACTCCGTACGGCGTACACCGTACACCCCTAGCCAGAACAAGTGAAATATGACTGATTATCTACATTAAAATCAAGCTCCAGGTCACCCTCTCAAATTCGCGAAATTTCACTGGTTAAACGTGAGAATATTACGGAATATCTAGAGGTGACCACAGGATAATCAACATTAAGTGCCTCTAGAAATTCCGTGAAATTCTCACTACTAAGAAGGGAAATTATTCGGATTTGAGAATGTAATTTGGAGCATGTTTTTAATTTGGAGGAGCGGATTTGAGTGGTCCATATGGGTAGCTTTGTCGGCCGGGCTGACTTGGATCATCTCCAGAAAATATTGACGGTTCAGTATTTACAATCACGCAGCTGGTGGCTGCAATTGATACACTTGATGGGTGCGGTTGGGCGAGCCGCTCGGCCAAGCTGGGCGGCCGGCCGCCCCTCGTGCCTCAAAACAAAGGAAAGGTTATTAAAAGCGCCGCAAACTTGTCTGGGGCCTGTGCGATCTGATTCTGCGGCGGGTAACAAAACGACCGATTCTTATTTCAAACATTCCGATTGCGATTGTTTTATTCCTCTTTACTGACGCGTTTCTCTGATGACGCATGCATAGCCTAATCGTCTCTTTGATGATAATATTTTGAGGTATTCAAAAATTTATTAATATTATTCAAAAATGTTCCTTTTTTTATTAAAAGAAAAAAAAGAAATTTTTTAAAATAATTATTTTAAAAAAATATTTTTTATTTTTTTTTATTTCATTTTTTTTGAAAGGTTGAAATGTTTCCTCCAATAAAATAAACAATTTTTCGCTGTAATTTTTAAGCATAGGATTTCTCAAAACTATGGTTATTTGCATGTTCTGTATAGGAGGTTTGGAAGAAGACTGTCGAGAAGGAATCAATTCGTAATTTGTTATGGATATATACTGTTGTTGAATTTTTTTAAATATATTTATTTTTGAGTACATATTTTTAACCTATGGATTCATATGACGAATCATAGATATCGTGTAAATTAAACACCAATTTCGCGATTGTAAAACTAAGCATTTTTACTATTAGAAAAATTTTAGGGTTAGATCTGCGGCTTTATCCGAAGAAATATGAACAAAAACTCAACATAGGCTATTAATTGGGGCAGTGATTTTGTTTTTTGTAGTTTGAGGATCCTTTGCGTTTAGAAGCAAGCAGCAGCCAAACCTGCAGTTTAAGGCGCATCCGTTAGTTGACTTACAACAAAGTTTAACTGCAATTGTATACGAGAAAGCGCTGCGCACCAGTTCGTAGTTTGCTACAAGCTCAGCACAAGCGTCGAATGGGTTGCCTACCCCGAGGCCGGCAGGGGCCGTGCGTTGCTCCCGGCAGCCGCGCTGCCCGCCGAAAGGGACGGAGCATAGAACACCGTCTTCATTATGACCGCCTGGCCAGCGTACCTTCATGCGCCACTCATTTATTGTTTTGCGATGCTGTGTCCTCCACTAGCCGTAAAACGGTTCCGAGATTTTCATGGTTATTTTGCGTAGCTTTCATAAACGCCAAATCTGACATCCGTCAACGCTAACCCCACCTAACCTAACCCTACCTAACCTTATCTTTGACTTTGGCGGTTAAGATTATTAGCGCGTATGGATACTGGCGGGTACGGCGTTGGCGGTTTTGAAATTTGGCGTTTGTGGATGCCGCCCTTTATTTCGTGTTGAGTGTGGCCTATAAAACCAAACTGATAGTTTGTAGGCGTATTTCACCGGTTTCAGAGGTTGCTTTTGCTGGTTCTTTTGTTTTGCGCATTTCTTCGCCAGGCGCGAGTTTTTCCGTGTAAATAGTTGGTGCTTGATGAAAGGGTCGCTTTGCAGGGTTGATACTCGAGCAAATGTTTACCTGTCGTGTTGATCCCCCTAATTAGTTGCGCAATGGGCAGCGCGGTCCGTCCGATCGGCGGCCGGTTGCGTCGCTGCCAGAGGTGCGACACAGCAGCCTCCGCTCCGCTGCCACCAGGCAACTCTCCCCATGAATTTCATTGCCTTTGTTCCTGGTGGCAAAAATAACCGCAGCTCTCATTTTCCCTTGATCACCTCGCGGATCGCCTCGCGAATCAACGGATTACAATCTGGAAAATGCGCCGCAAGTACCAAAGGTCGAATCTCCCAAACCTGTTCCACCTTTCGTTGACAGGCCGGACGGATGGAATAGCGGATGCGATAGCGGGGGCGATAGCGGAAGACATAGCGGGGGCGAGAGCGGGGGCGATAGCGGGGGCGATAGCGGGGGCGATAGCGGGGGCGATAGCGGAAGCGATAGCGGAAGCGATAGCGAAAGCGATTGTGATAGCGAGAGCGAGAGTGATAGCGAGAGCGATAACGAGAGCGATAACGAGAGCGATAGCGAGAGCGATAGCGATAGCGGAAGCGAGAGCGATATCGGAAGCGATAGCGAGAGCGATAGCGGAAGCGATAGCGGAAGCGATAGCGGAAGCGATAGCGGACGCGATAGCGGAAGCGATAGCGGAAGCGAGTCGCAACCTAGCCTAAGTTAACCTGCCTTATAGTCATCTAGGTCGATGCCGCGTGTTTCTTGACAGCCAAGCGAAGCGTCAACGAAGGGCTAGGCATCCGACCTAACCTTATCCGTGTTTACCCAATCCAGCCCATCCGCCTATTTCGTCATTTTTATGAAGTGGAAAATTTTATGTCAAATTTACTGAGTGCCATACCCAAGGTTACGCGCACCCAACGTTAAATCTACGCCTCTCGCCTGTAAGCCATATATTTCAGCGCACTGAAAAGACACGGGACGAGTAATGAGGCCTCTGCCACCAGCACAGGCCTACATAAATAATTTATCAATCGACTCTCGTTTTGTTTTGCCCGTCTCTTCCTGCAATTAACCGATTTTTCCAGTGAATCTCAAATCTCCCGTGATATGGCACGGATGTTGAATTTCTTACGAATTTTGTTTAAAAGTCATGCGTTCTAACAACTTGCGCGACCCCACTGTAAATTATTACGTGCCCCTTTACTCACTGCGATATCGCTCCACTCGCACGCGACGCAAGGTAATAACCACTCGTGTGGAATCTAATCTTTAAAATTTTAATTGTTGAGGGATGGGTCTGTTGAACATTTGTCTATGAGCGATCGTGTCTTCAAAGAAGGTCGGCGTAAAGATTTGCTGATAACTCCATTCAGGAAGTAGTACACCTTTCCCATGCTGTTTGATGAAGAACACAGCACCAGATGATCGCGCCAAACCACCATTTTAAATTTAGAACAAGTTTTGTCGGAACAAGAGAAACTATTTTTAATTCACACCCTTCCCTGACAAAAAGATCGATATTGTAACCGACGTGGGACACCCCCACTCGTCACAAAATCGCAAAGCTTTTTTTTTTTCATTAGTGAAATTATCTGGCTTATTATTGAGTGGAAGATATTCATAGCTACGATGAACTAAAAATTAATTATCTGCCAAACTAATGTTTTTTTCTCCAAATGTTTTTCAAAAATATATTATATAAATTTATTTTCTGAATATTAAATTTTATCTTAAAAGCTTAAAAAAGGTGATGCGCTAGTAGGGTTGCGTAGATGCGGTGGAATATGTCGTTCAGGAGGCAGGAGGGAATAATTCGCTTAGTTAGAAATCGCGCTAATGAAATTTCGCGCAAATTGGAGGCTGCGCAGATTGAACGGCGCGCACAGTAATATCGTGCACTTGCAATGTCGCAAAAAAATTGTTCACTAACCTGAACAGACTAATTTTGCACTGCGCAAGGCGAGTTTAACAGGCCTTAGGGTACTGGCTTCGCCTCATTACGGCCGCCACTGTTTTCATGCTTCATTTAGCACAAGACTTATTTTTAATTGCAACAAGTTTACGTCTTGTCTGCGGTAAGGAATGCCTGAGGAGATATCCGCAACACCGAGGGTGTCTCAACACTTGGCTGGAGTATTAAGCCACAAAGAATAACACAAAGAGTCGTTAGCAGCCCTGGAGAAGGATCAGTAATATGGCACAAATGTTGTGTTTTCTTTCCACAACATATTCGTGTGACTCCCCATAAGTCCAGATACCACCCTGCTCAGCTACCCCTTTCTTTCATATGTTCCTTTGTACAGTTACCCGTCTATCTAGATACCTCTATGTTTTGGGTTGAAGAAAGACCTGTTTTTTGTCCAGTTTTTTAAAAATATTTTTTTCCATTTTATTTTATTTTCGTCCTAACCTCCTTTGTTTAGTTTTTGGGAGTTCAAACCCCCATCTCTAAGTTCGGACATCCTATTGTCCAAACTGCTCCTCGTATCGATATGGCAATGGCCGAGATCTCTTGAATCAGCTTCCCTTAAAGAAATTATTTAGTAAGAAAGTAAGCTTATCTTAGGCTTACCCCATCAAACCTTCACATTCGCGCAAAAAAAAGAAAAATCTGATTAGCAGTCACTATCAAAAGTCTTAACCCGATGGAATCCCGCTAAAAATTGTCGCGCTAAATTTAATGACGAACGATCACATTGAAAAAGTCACTTATTTTAATTGAAATTTACGGACGATGAACAGCGTCGGAGAATCGGCAAATCCGTGTTAGGAAACCGTCATCTCCCAAACTAGTTTCACGATTGACAAAACTCAATTTACAATTGTGCCGGTATTGCGCAACAAGTTTAATGCGATTGTCGAATTACTCTACAACTGAAAGATGAGAATGGGCTCCCCGGGGAGCCAAGGTAGGCCCCTGACTCGTTTTGCGCTGCATGTATCTCTCTACCCTGTGAAAAATGATTTACAAAAAGTTTGCCGCTTTCTTCGGCGTATAACTGATTTCGCGTACCGAGTTTTGGAAGTAATGTTGCCGTGTGAGTTGATACGAGCATAATGTTCTTGTAAATAGCGTCAGGTAATATTACTGAGATACTGATAAAATTTTGTTTAACAAATGAGCGATTTGGCGTTTTCCCCTTTTAAGCGGCGTATTGCCACGGGAAAAAAATGGTTTTGTTACGGCAACAAAATTAGGGCCAACAAATAATTTTTTTTGTTGCTGCAACCAAAAATTTTGCCGCAGCAACCAAACGTTTTGTTGATAGAACCAAACATTTTGTTGTTGTAACAAAATATTTTTGTTATATCCCTATTTTAACAAATGATTTTGTTGGTATAACAATTTTTTCCGTGTGACTGCGGCGCCGCTTGTTGTTGCATTTTTCGCCCTCTCTCATTTAAAATACAAACGCTGTGACCTGACCACCCCACACTCGCAGTTGACGCCCTTTGCCATGCAGTTCTTCTCTCTCTCACGAACCTATTTACACGCTTAATAATATTACACCTCTTTCCACACACGATTAGTTCCGACGCGCACGCTGTGGGAAATACATTATCGCAGTGTCGATCATCTGCGAGCGTTGTCGATCTGTGCATCAGTAAACTCTCCTGTATTCCCAGTGAAATCCACTCGCTCTATAAACTTGATCAATTTAAAGTCCGATAAAAAAGAACAAATTAATACCGCTTGGTTTGAATGATCCTTATAACCAGCTATTTCGGATATGACACTGTAGAAAAGTTTTTGTTGTACCAACAAAATCATTTGTTAAAATAGGGATAACAAAAATATTTTGTTACAACAACAAAATGTTTAGTTCTATCAACAAAAAGTTTGGTTGGTGCAGCAAAATTTTCGGTTGCAGCAACAAAAAATTTTTTTGTTGTCCCAAATTTTGTTGCCGTAATAAAACCATTTTTTTTCCATGGAGTAAAAGTATGGTAAGACTTCATAGTTTTTGCATATCAAACGAAATCAAGGCTTGAAGCGTGCTTTGAAATCAATGTGATGATTGAGAAACTCTTCTTGAACACCAGTTTTACCATCATGCGTGCGGTTAAAAAAAGAGGTTAGTTTTCGCGATAAACGTGAAGATGTCTGTGTTGATCAATAGGCAGCTCTCTTTGAGCCTTTTCGTTTGGCATGAAACGATTATCGATTTCTGTAGAGAGCTGTTTTAACAGGATTGAAAATTTTCCTCCCGGAAGATGGCACAGTTCCGAGACAGCTTGCTCAGCTTATTCTGCGAAAATGTCCTTGTATTCGCGTTTTCGGAGAGTTCAATAAAATTATGAAGCAACAGGCAACGTTTTCAATCATTTTTTGTATCCTTCAATAATTTTCAATAGTAATTACCAGATAACTCAAATAAAAATTTTGAGCAAAAATTTGAAAAAGTTAAGAGGTACCCCTAGTTTTTTTTAAATTTTATTTATTTATTTCAATTTTAGCTCTTTATTTTTCGATTTTGTTGTATTTTTACGCTCTGTAGGCTAGTTTGTGTTTTTATGACAATATAAAAATGGTTTGAGCTGTTGACTAAAATACGCTTTTCTCTGTTTTATTTTCACGCTCAAATCAGTTAAATGGGACAACCTAATCAGCGGTTTGCGTTTTTACAGTAAAAAGGTAGTTATTTTTCACCGCAACTCATTTAGTGCTTCGAGTACTAAAACTCGCCTAGTACTAAAAACGTCCCCTACCTGAGGTGCTAAGGCGTTGCTCTTCCCTTGTTTATACACCGTTAATTTTACATCAAGAAAAAAGTAGTCTGTTTGTCAGACTGATAAATTGTACTAAAGCTTCACGCGGGCTCCAAATAATTTATGAATCATTCCACAAATGCTTTTAATTGGACAGCCGAAGCGTTGAATATAAACGAACGAAATACGCGCGCGAAAAAGAACAAAGCGAGTGACGGAATGGCGGGGATATTTAAGCTGGCGCGCCTCTCTTCCCCCTCTGTGCACTCTGCATGCTGTGTGCTGTCATTCCACAGGCTCGCTCAATTGAAAGCCGCCGATTGCCGGATTCAAGTCCGTGCTTTTCAGCGTATACGAGTTCATTTGTAAAACGTGTTTGTATGAAGAGATCACCGTAGGCAAACCGCTCAGCACTTTTCTGGGGCGTAAAGGAAGTTCGTGAAAGCTGTCCGTCACTGCAACATTTAATGACCATGAAGGAAAGTATTATTTTGGGTATACTCGTTGGATTAACCCATTAACGCCCGAGTTTTTTCATAGTCTCAGATTTTAGTAATTCTTTTATATATTGCTACTAGCATCCTACTTGCTACGTTAAAACCGTAAGATCCT
>Ga0058701_10002830_pt1 | contig 13427 bp, 6 predicted proteins | sample AgamicOrMae_FD_97039 | JGI IMG/M metagenome (GOLD analysis project Ga0058701, IMG submission 97039) | Agave microbial communities from Guanajuato, Mexico - Or.Ma.e | ecosystem: Host-associated > Plants > Phyllosphere > Phylloplane/Leaf | place: Guanajuato, Mexico | collected 2012-06-04 | reverse complement strand
ACTAATTTTCATATCACATTTTCATCTTAGGGTTATCCCAGTTGTCTGCCGCGAACCGACTTTATCTTTATAAACTTAAGTCACACTGTCTAGGTTTTAAATGCAATCAATTCAATAGAACCTCCGAAGCCAATAATAAAACTTAACTTCCGAATAGTCCGGGTAAATAGACCGAACTTTGTAACATCTCGGAGGCAAGGTGTCTAGATCCTTCCCTGTTAATATCAACATAGCGGGCCACTTTAGAAATTCCAACTGTTGAGGAGGGATGATCGTTGTCTTGAGAAACAACTATCAGTGATCTTGCGGAGCTTCCGCACAAAACGCTATCGAGAATAATCCTCACTCTGTTACCAGCATGGCGCCTTTTGGAAGTGGCTCGTATTTTTGAGCAAAGAGTTGTGAGAGGCGTCAAAGAGTTAGAAGGCATTCTACCGATTAGTTGTTCTGGCGCCCAGCTTCCTAGCATAGAGTCGAGATACTGGTAGGTGGGTCTTGGGTCAGAGATCCCATGATTTAGAATGAGGTGTTTAAAAGCTCCGCGCTTTACGACTAGAAGGAGCTAGAGGCTCGGATAAACTAGAGAGGAGGCATTTAGGGTACAAAACCTGGCGCCGCCATTTTGTTTCCGAAGTTTCTCCGTAAGCTACAACGCGTATAATGGTCCCACAAGAAACAAAATGGCTGCCCAATGCCTCCTCTTTATCCAGGCTTCGAGAGGGAGCCACGTTGTATTTAGTTTTCTAAACCCACCAATCAGCTTTCACGCTGCATAACATGTACAAAATGTGCGTTTTTTTAAGGCCTTTAAAACGGCTTTTTTATTTGAGAAGTCGTAAAATCTTTTGACAAAGTGGGAGGATCATTATGAAGCCCGCTTGTAAGTGAATTTAGTCGCTTAGCCATAACAAAATGTAAACTGTCCCCAAGAGAATGTAGTACCGTACATAAAAATTAGACCCACTACAAGATAACAGTCCCCTGCCTTTTTATCATGAAGCGCGCAACTCCCCCGCTCTCCCGCTCCCCCCTCGCACGGAGTGGCTCTGGGACAATAAAGACCTTTTTTTGTCCGGCGGCCATATAAAAGGTTTCGGCGTTGTGGCATCTGCAACGAAGTCAAGACACTCTTAAATCAGCACGATGGATAAAACGGCGTTCTCTAGAAGAAATTTCCGGACAGTTTAACATTATTTTAGTTGGTGGTCGCACGTTCCCAAATTAACAACCTTTTATTGGGATAACTTTAATCTCGTTGAATTGGGCCGCTGATGGAGCTGGGTGTACTGTCGCGGAAAGAAAAGGAATATGGCCCTCAGAAAAAAGAAGTTTTTTTTCGTAAAAAAAAAACAGAAAAAAATGATTCGTGCTGTGGGAACGCTGAGAAATGAATAATCTAGCAAGATGGTCAATTTTCGTGTGCGGTTTTATAAAATGGAATCTTTAACAGTTGAGAGTTTTTTTGTAATTTTTAGGTCCTATTTCTTGCCAAAAGGAACTCTACAACGACAAGTTTTCGTTGGAATATTGCAATACGCCGTAAACAGCTGCTGAGATTTTCTTTTTTTAAACCAATACTGGTATCGAGTCGTGCATTTGAATGAGGAGAGTAAAAAGAGAAAAAAATTGAATTCCGCATAGAATAGGTTCCATGACCGATAATCTTGTTTAGAAAATATCACTTCAGAAAAAGTAGAACAAGAATCTTAACCCTTTAACGCCCAAAGTATTTACAGTAAAATTGACCTTTTGAGAAATTGAAAGGATGTTTTCGCGTTAGGAACTGAAAATTTGACTTCTTGAAAATGATCAAATATTAAATTTAAAGGCTCTGTGAAAGTGATCATTTTTTTTATACACTGTATTACGACCAAGAAAATCTGGTCTTGGTAGATTATCCGTCTGCGAATGGCAACGCTGGGCAGTAATGGGTTAAAGAAATGGATTTCGTGTTTTGTTATATTTATCGTTTTTTTTTAATGAAAAAAATACGTGGGGCTTTACAGTGAACTTTTTTGGAGGAATTTGATTCATATAAGCCTTAGAAGTATATCCCAAATATTTTATTTAATTTAGTCAAATTCGGAGACCCTTGTAGATAGGCGACTAAGTCAGTTAATGATTTTTGCTTGTGATAGACATATTGTCGCTAAGGGAAGTGTCTAACGGATATATTACCAGGCCGAAATCTCCCATAACCAAGGCCGGACAACGGAAGATAAATGGATGACTTCCTTGTAATCGTTTGCTAGGCTATCTAGATACGTGATCTGTAGAGGAGAATGTTGATGCAGACAGGTAGATTCAGGGAAGTTACTGAAAGTGAGTTTCAAAAATGCATGGTAATTTTTGGGATTGGGCATGCCAGTCGAGGGTGCGTTCCGAACGTGAAACACTAAGCGCGCATGTCCTGAATCTGAGCAAGAAAGGCAGACTGCATCCCAACTGCTCGTTGAGGTTGTGAACATTGTTTCGTGAGCAGACGAATATCTTTCTCTTATTCCTTAATCCAATAATTTTACGGAAAAGTGGGGCAATGGTTGAGTGAACTATTATCCTTGTTTGGAGATATTCGTAGCAGTCGCCTGGGATGTACGAAAGAAAAATATTCGTTGGGCAATCGTGATCAAAGAAGAACTTCATGAAATTACTGAATCTAAACAGATGACGGATCACAATGTGCCGCCCATCTCCACTTTCACAGTATCTCACTAACAAGTCACGAGTGAATAGCACTAGGTCAACTATTGAAGAAAAAGAGAGCTGGCCTGCATGTGTGTTACGCTTTCTACAAGAAAACCCTGCAATTACAGGGAACGAATTCCAGGCACTGCGGAGCTGAAGTATACTTCGTACAATTCGTTGCGCTACTCTGCATCAAAACTTTGAAGAGCTGCCCCCCTCGTAAAGAGAGCCACAAAGTTAAGTTTTCTTCCGCGCTTCAACCGGCTTTAGCCTAGATTAGCCCGATTTTCTAGTGAAATGGCGTCCCAAAAAAGAATCCGAAGAGCAACATCCCAATCTTGAAGTGATCCCAGGTAAGATGATCTTGAGAGACTGTTATCAGTCTTTCGCAAAGAGCTTAGTCAACTCGGGTCGTTCTTTTTTTCTTTTTTGTGCGGCTTAAGATGAAAACCGGGAGTCTTCGGAGGTCAAGGAAAGTCGAAACACCAGACAAAAGAAAAACGAGGAGGGAAATACAAACTTTCGGCCGCCTTTATTTCGAATTTATGGCGTTGGAAAAGTCGGCAATTAATTTAATAATTGCTGGGACTACGAAGGCTCAACTTCTTTTAGCTGCAAGTAGAAGAGTTCTGCGAGGGATTATAATTATATATCTTCCGTCGTATGAAACTCCTTTTTTGGCAACTGCGTATAGTTCTTGACCAATGGCAATGGCTGGGCCGACAATTCAGGGAGCCGAAAATAGGATCACCACATCATCTGAGAATTGAACAAAGCTGAGATAACAAATTCAATGTTCACAAGCGTCAAAAAAACACCTGGGACGACTGAATGTTTCTCATTACAGACACGGTACGCTGTCTATAAAGGTGTGTTTTAAACTCTTGTTCTATCTCTGAGTGAAGTAATGGTGAAGCGAGGAACAAGATACTTACCCTACGCTGTTGTTGTTATTTCTCGAGAAGACACAAAAGATCAAACCACGACGTATTTGAATTGAATATGCTGTCTTTGAGACTGGCATGTAATGATAACCTAAATGTAAGTCAAACGGACTTCTTAATGAAGGCCAAAGAAACTCCGATATCGGCCTGTCGCAACTAATCTTTACTCGATGCGGCAAAGTATTCATCGAATACCCAGAAAATGCGCTGTAAAAAAAGTTGAATTGTGCTTCAGTAATTGTGTTGGGAGCCTTTTCAGTGAGGGAAATCTATTTTCATAAATAATGAAGTCTTCGTGGAGGAAGAATGCGCCCCTGTAATGGTCCAAATGACCAATGTTCTCTACGGCTCACAATTCTTATTACATGAATATAACCATAGCCCACTATGTCCTGTCCGGAAAACACGTACGGATTGGTGGGCTTCCCCTTTGTGTTGCATTTAGTTCGTTTCCCGCACCAGGGTTCCCCACGCCAGGGTTCCTCACACAAGGTTTCCCCAAGCCCAGGATTCCCCAACCCCAAGGTCTGCGGCCTCAGGACCTCCCTTCAGGGATGCCACCCTCGTTGGGATGACCACACCACTGCTGCACACCCAACTTATGTCGGAGTCAACGGCAGAGATGCATTACGTGGTGTGAATATAATGCCCGCAATTTCTTATTCCGACAGAAGATTTCACTTATCTGAGCTGTTTTTTCGAGGATAGCTTTTCCCTATCAGGACTGGAATGAATGTTGATCTCACCAGAAGACTTAGCAGAAATGTTATTGGTATCATTAAGTTGGACGATGTTTTTTTTATCGTGTATAATCGCGGTTTCAAATCATAAATCCTCGTATGAAAGGTTCAACTAGGTTGGAACACAAGTGGAAACTAATTCTACCTCAAAACTGTGCCAAGTCCGCTGTGGTTTAGGTCTAAATTCTAAGAGAGACATCGTTCCAACTTTGTTTACGCAATCGAAGTTGCAAACAAGAGGCTCTGAAAATTCCGTCCGCCTGCTGTGCTCGGTACATTTGTGCCTAGACTATTGAACACTCCATTCACACGTCCGAGGAAACGTGCCGGCGAAAGAAAGGGCTAGAAGCAGGCCCGATTGATAGCCCAACGAAAAAAAGAAAAGAAGAAGAGATTTCCGAGAGGCTGAGCTAAAGCAAGGCGTGTGCGCCACATGTTTGCCATTCCGTTGGACAGTACTTTTATCAAAGCCTCCTCTATAAATGAAACAGAATTGCGCAAAGGCACTTTATGAAACATATGGACGTACAACTGTGTCAACGGGCAAAAGAGAGCTGCGCACCGCTGCGCAAGCCTCTCTGCCTGCTCTAGGTCTCGAAGGACTGTTTGTTTTGAACTGCAACGTTGAAGCTGTCAGGACTTTGCATCCATAACTTTTGACGAGGTCTCTATGGAAAGACGTCGCGGTAGTTTATTCGGATAGAAAATATTTCGACTCGACGAGAAAACTTAAAATGTATTCTTAATGTATTTTTCAGTCTATGCTAAAAACTTCGTTTTGAAAACTGCCCTCATTAAAATGTTAGTGTCCCTATATTTCATATCTTGGCTTGTGCCTGATGAAGGTTTTAGGTTGCTAAAAGTAAAAAAATACCCACAAGTCACGATCGATTTTTCAAGAAATTTTATCGATTACTGGAATGTGTAACTTCAACACAGACCATAAATAAGGTGGAAGGAGACTTTTATCATTCGTAGAATAATTCGTTATTAAAACATACAAATAACCTTTATCCAGTTGCCATCAAGATCTGCCGTGAAACATGTAAAGCTAGACCCAAAAATTTAGATACTTTCAAAGAGTCCATTTCCCAATTTTTTATTTAAAAAAATAATTTAAAAAAAAAAACATAAAACGCATGGCAGATGAAGTTACTCCAAGATATCGGCAGGAACAATTTTTATTATTTACCGAAAACAGGTCAAATTGTTATAGAAAATTAAAACCGAAAGCGTAAAATGATAATTTCCAAAAGGAAATCTTCCCAAAAGCGAGAACGTTGCTATGGTTGTCAGGTCATTGGGATTTGCTGTATGAAAAGTTTTCCTCGTGGACTCAGCATGGCAGGGCCAGGATGACCCTGAGCCAAATATTAGGAACGTATCTCGCGAATGTGTATTGGTCGCTACCATAGATATGGAGATACGACTGACAGGAGGACTATACCACCTTCTCTGGCGGCCTAGCTACAGCCACCACCTGGTGCGCTGACCCTTGGAATCTGTGGACCGCAAACCACTTTTGTGTCTGCCCCGGGCGACGTAAAGGACTTTGCGATCTCGACAGGGGTCGAATCCAGTTTGAGGATCACTTGGACAGACATTTCGTCCTTCCCTCAAACTGGCCAACGACGTGCCTTTGCTAATTGTCACCCTTGATTACCATATGCTGAAAGTTTTTCGATGGAGTGTGACCTAGCCCTCCTCATCGTAATTCGTCGTAACCTTAATACGTAGGCGAGCTTCTCAATAACCTCCTTACACCTAGCATTTGTAACACAACTAGCAACTTCCTTATCTTTTCATCTTCTACACAGCTGCATCGTAACCTTACTTAATCCATTACAGCCCGAAGTATTACAAGTAAAATTTAGCTTCAGAGAAATTCGAAGGTTTTTCGCCGTTGAATTACGCAATTTTATGGTTTGGAAAATGCTTAAATTATGAAATTTCAGGTTTTCAGTGGGGTGATACTTTTTTTAAATTGTGACAATACTGAACGAAAAGGATCCTCTAAAATATTTTTTTCCTGTTTCCGAACGGCATCGCTGGAGGCGGGGGTTAACCTAACGATAAATGTAAGACGAATCATAACCTAACACGACCCAAGCGAACTCGTGATGGAGTAAGTCTATCTGCCAAAAAGCTTACCTTAAGTTTATTTAACGTAGCGCAGGATTTCTTCGGCTTCACTGACTCATATCTTCACCTTCCTAAATGAAATTATTCAAAAGAAATTAGCTCGGAGAAAAGTCTTGCGATAAAAAACACGCTTCCTGTCTAGAATAAATATTTTTTTACGGCTAAATAGAGTTGCTTCCAAAGAGGAATTTGTTATAGGTGCGGTATCGTTGAAATTTTGGAGTTGCATCTTTGTTACATGTAAATTAAAAAGAATGATGCCTTTATGAGGTGGTAATCCTCGCGGATAACTAATAGGCAACTAAATGAGACACTTTATTTGTAAGCAAAGACTATCTGGATGTTAACAACTTGTATGGTAACGTTTTTACTCCAGGTAGCGGAGTTTTGTGGCTTGAAAGTTTGCGTTGGGAATTTTGTTTTGGTAGAGATGAGAGCAATTTCTGCGTAGAGTTGGCAAGTAGGCAACGCAGGCGCGACTTTGGGCGCCCAAGAAGCGCGTTGAAGACGCGTAGAGCGACGGGCGCTGACAGAGGGACCAATTAGAGTAGTGCCTTGCCCAGTCATTGGAGTTAATTCGTTTTGTACGAAGACGGTAATGGGAAACTTCGTCCTAATTTATTCATAGCTTTGCCAAGTCCAACCCACGCTTTATCAATCACTACTATTTCCCTCCTTATTGGCTTTACAATGAGCCAAAAAGCTAGTCTTCTTTATTCCTTTCACCACCGAACTCGTCTGCATTAATTCCGGCAAATAAATACCCCTCGATCATTGCAGAGGCACCGACGAATCTCCTTGGGGTATTTCCTCGAGCAGGTTGTCGATTCCGTTCAACCTTGTGGTATAATCGAATACGAACTTGTGGGTCTTATTTCGAAACGAACCGTCAAGATGAACTCGAACAGTGCCCGATGTGTCCGCAAAGTACAGAAGCAATCTGACAAAGTTTTTCGTGCAAGTGTTTATTTTTTTAGGAAAGAACCTGGTAGCAGTACTGGATGGTAGATGCAGGTGTCATTCCCTAGGTACTACTTCTAGTACTGTTAGGCTAAACTAGGTTAAGTTACATTGAGTAAAGTGTCGTCTGCTGTGCTCCACTTGGCTAGGAAAGGTGTAATACAAGAGATATAACAACCTTCTAAAATTACAGTGTACTGAGCAATTATGCAATAAGACTGCAGGTTTTTAATGTAAGAGTTTGGTCAAGTGCTGTTTTGGACCTGATCATATTGGTGTTTTCATCAGAGTAGAGGTAATTTTTTTGTTTGCAATGTTCAAATTAAAAATTAGAGGCACTCTTTTTCATGACGGTCCGAAAGTGATGATGAATTACTATTTTCAGTTTAGGTGTTAATCTCGGACGTCCTTTCAAATTCCCTATTTCTTTTCTTGGTCTTTGTTGTTCGTCTGATTCTGCGAATCCGTCCCAAAGTACTCTGCGCTCTTTGTACGCAGAATCCAATAAGCAAACACTGGATAATGGCGTCTTGAAAGCAATCATTCCGTTTTGCTTTTGGAACGAACCCTTTCTTCCGTGGTGAATTAAGATTTGGTGGAGAGGGCCCGCTGAATTTGTGTCGCGTCACGAATCAAAATAATAACACAGAGAAATGGCGGTATATTCAGATTGTCTTTGAAGGTGACGTGATACGCCGGAAGGAGGCCAGATTGCTGAAGTAGATTTTGCCTCGGGAGGCGGGGGAGGGAAGAGGGTGCAAAACAGAAGTGTCTCCTGAGCCTGCAGACAGAAGCAATCTCCAGAAACTTATTTCGGTTTTCTTCAAATTCGCCGGCTGGAAACTTCCATCATTGTGCCTTAGTCCTCCACACATGCTTCACGAATACACTTTCCAAAGCCTTCTATATGAGTCAGATCAATATGCCGTTTTCGCCGTCGCAACTTTTTTTTTCTGGGTAGATCTATCTTTTGATTGAACCACGCCGAGGGTTGAGATCATCAACAGATATAATGTGCTAGTCTAGCTGAACGAAGAAAGTATCAGGCATCAAGAGGACAGAATTTCGTTTTCTTCTTCTTTTAGGAGGCTATGTATTTTTTCATGTATGTTTGATTGTGCATTTTTCTTTTTTAGTTATGCTTAAAGCTTTAATCTGGGAGTTTTTGTGTATTTTTTTCATATCTTCATGTCCTTTGAGTTTTCGAGGTATCACTCTCATTTAAGTCGATGAAGTAGAAGATAAAGCTGCATGGGCATTATAAGGATGACTGAATGGCGTGTTGCGTAGTATAGGAAAACTGGGGTCATCAGACCACTAGTTAAGGGTTTGCAGAGCAGAGGATCGCTATGTTCGTCCACGTTTCTTGTACGCACAGATCCTGTTTACTCCATGAACCTGCACACGTACATCATAATTACTCGAAGGAGCACAGGTCGATGTCATGCCATAAATTCACTCGAGAGCAAAGCTCAAATTGAGGAAGAAGCGTAGATGCCTTTTCTTGTACAAAACGGCGTAGATCCGTCAAACTCTTTTTCTTTTCCGATATGTCCTACGGTTATCAGAGTCAATGCATCAAAACGGAGCTTGTTTCAATTATCATCCACCTCTAAAAGTCTTCGTGACTGCAGAGACAAAGATGGAAAATTAATCATGACTCCAATTGATGTTAAGATCTACGCATCTTTGTCAGCTCTCCACAGGACATCGTCTAAAATTGGTTAAGCCGAGATTGACTCTGATGTTAGATATATATCAGTCCCGGGTAGTTTCACACCTGTTTTGGAACATAAAAATGGGATGGGTATTACACGTGGTTATTTTACGTTTCAATTCATATCAGTAACGAAAATTTCTCGTTGATTCTTTTATTAGATAAGTCTAATTAAATTCATCTATCCCGTTTTCTTTTTAAAAAAATCTTTTTCGCAGTAATTTAACCGTGCCCAAAATGCAGGAGACTATAACACTGCATTAAAGAGTTTTTTTTTGAGTATGCCTATGGACTTTAAAGTCAACGATTCATGGAGATCCCAGTCGATTGAGAGATTCGAGTACTCGGATACAATCTTGACGAAACGGTTTGAGCGATTTCCGCGAACGACGGGAAACGCTCTCAGAAAAGTATGTCAGTCCAAAACGATTTGTACCAAGTGACACACAGATCCTTGGAAATAATGCTCTTTTCAGCGTTCACTTGCCTCTCCGGAAACACCTGGGGACAGCGGTTAGTCTTAGGAATGTTTGTTTGCTAAAGACGCCTGATAAAAACACGAATTACTGTTTTCGCAAAGATTTTCGCAATATTTGTTTGGACTTTCTTCATCCCATGGGGTTAGGACCTTACCGGAACCCCCATCAGAATGTTTAGTTTGCGAAAGTCCTTGCACGCTGCTAGTATTATTCACCCGTGGATTTTGGAGATGTGTAAAGAGACTGAATTGAATGACTTGATTCAACAAGATAGTTTATCATGATCTCTCATTGGATTTAGTTACACTGTATTTTTCTCCTGTTAACAGAATGCCTCAACTGATGGGCTGATTTTCCTGCTGAACGGTCTGCATCATGTGATCCCGAATACAAGGCTACTTCTTTCTTCTCCGTCGACGCTTTTGTGGTGACGAGTCGGTAAGTTATCAGTGAAACATCTAAACCTCTTCGAAGCGCAATCCTGCCTACGCAGGGCGTTACGCGTGTTAAGTTTATCATTAAACGATCGATTCTCAAGGATTTTAGCTATGATTGAAGTATCCAGCATGATTAAGAAGGGGCAAAGAGCTCTTTTCTGGTTTTGTTTTGAAACACATGAATCATAAGATAAATCAAAAGCCATGACGAGAGCTTGATATGGTTAACTGATAGGTCTTGAAAAATTAACCTTTACAGGAGATCGAACTTATGGGCTAAGTTTTTTAAAAAGTTTAGTTTCTCGGGTGGCGTAATCACTTATATTTTATTTAATGCATAAATTTGGAAAAGGATTTATTGTGAGCTAACTGTAGAGTTCAATGAAACTTCTCCCTAAAAAAAATATTTTTAAAAAATGTTGACAAGAAACGTTTTAATCGATTTTTAAACTTCTCGGAAATTAACGTTTGTAGCTAGTTAAGTCCCCGATGGAAATGTAAAAGTAATCAAATATTTTTAAACGGAGATTATTTCATCAGTGTAGGAAGAGTAGAAGACGTAATCCTTTACAATTAAATAAATCAAGCGTATTTTTTTAGAATAAGTGTAATATATTAGGTGCGGTCTTCATCGTTCACAGGGGTTAGAAATGAAGACCATGATTGGAACAAGGAAGTTCTTTGCGATGCTTGTTTTATCTCACCGATCGTTATCGGGAGAAAAAACTGAGGTTCCTACTTAATCAGCCCAGTGGTTTGAAAAGAGCGATTTAAATTAATACAACGCGAAAATGTCATCTGGGCTGTAATATTCGGTCTCAAGGAGTATAAAACTACTCTTGACATTAGTCCAAAGGCATTCAACGGTATTTCTTTGCAGTATAATCCTCTTTCATTGATTTTGTCTTGACTTCAAATTTACTTTTTCCTCGCAAAACGTGTTATTTATGAACCAAAGTAAGGGTAAAACTAGTCTGGTCTACAGGTCAATTAGTTTTAAGAAACAGTCGATAACTTGAAAGGAAATCCTGAAAAGGTACCTTAAGGGAACCGGATTTTGTCTAAGATGGTATCACTGGGGTAAAGCTGCCACTGGCGAAAATGTCTTCCAAGAAGCCTACGTTTCAGGGGGCGGCCAAGCCTGTAATTGCGTACAAAGACTTAGGACAAGCAAAGGTACCCACCTGGCGAGAGGTGCAAAACAGGGCTAACCAAACATACCTCCGTTCCGTACTCTGGTTGACTCACTACTCCGCTAAAAGACATTGCAAAAAGCGCAAGGAAAGACAAATAATGATAATTTTAAACCGATCCTTCAGATAAAAAAAATCAATTAGTTGCGAATGCGTCTTCTAAGAATCGATCAAAGGAACGCGTTAATTTGAAAAAACGATCAACTGCTATTCTTATACATTGCAGTTAATCGATTTTTGTAACATTCTCTTTCACTTGATCGATTTTAAAAACACGCGCATCCGTTTGATCGGTTTTTCGTTGGAGGGATCGAAAAATTTTAACCGTAATTTACTCGAAATCATTACAGATAACAGTGAGAAAAATGGGTCAGCTAGAATTCCTCACAGATTATTAAAAAAAGAGACACATAACGTGGTGAGCAGATGTTACTAGTCGGTTAGTATATGTTACCAGCACATTAAGGATTTACTAACACCGTGTCAGTCACTTTTACTTGCACGTTAGTTACATTTACTAGTCTACCTGGTAATATTTACTAACAAGGTTATATGTCCCTGTTTTTACGAATTTGAGCAAATATAGCTAACCATTTTTCTCCGTGAACTAGGTATGTTTGAGATAGCTTTCATGCTGAGGTATTCAAAAAGATCAATCATAAGTTATATTTTCTCTCTTAAAATGTTAGCCGCCTTTGGAATTGTCGCAGTTTCGAAATCAAGTTACTTAACTGTGACTCTGGGTTCAAAAATAAAACTGTGGAATAGCGAAATGGCTAGCAATGAATACCGTCGCTGCGTTTTGCCGCTCAACTTACATAATTAAAAGCATACTAAAGACTGAACTCTGCTATTCTTCAAAAGCCAAATATTGGTTCGCCGAACCGCTTCCATCCATCACCATTTGCCGGCCTGCGAGGTAAACATTCAGAAATATTTAACTCCACTATCCGCTTTACGTGACTTCCACCGGAGTAAAATCGTCTCATGAAAGGTAAGATAATATTTCGGGCGCACAATGTTCTGAGGGAACGTGAAGGGTAGCCTGACCTTCGTCAGTTTCAAAAACCGGTTCGTAGAATTTAGAATCAAATATTTAAAATAATAAATAAAGAAACTGCAATGAAACATTACAAAAAAGTCAACCCATTTAAAAATTCGCGTTTTTTTTTCCTGCTTTGCCTTTTTTATTGTAATTTTTTTATGCGTGAGAAATCCTGACATTCTGTAAAGTTCTAGTTCCGAGAGCTAAATTTTCAGAACTTGAAGCCTACCTTTAGAAAGAAAAAAATTTAAAACAAAAATTAAGACTTTTTTTAGTTCGTATTTTAAAAGGAACCATTTTTAAAAAACTTTCCATGATTTTTATGACAAAGTTTTTTTATTATTTTTTTGGAATAATAACTATTTTTTCTAATTGAGATTTCAGGAATTCTTTGTGTTAGATTTAGCGAGCTGTCCTTTCGTGGGTGCAATATTTTATAAAGGGGTGAGAATCTATTCCCCGTTATATGGTACCGGCAGCCTTGACGCGTCAAAGAACCGACTTTAGCCGCGCTGCATTGCGAGAGGGATAACCGACGAACAATGAGAGAGCCCCAAGGCAGTCCTTATTAGAAAGGGAGAGGAGAGGTGGGTGTAGTTTACCGCACCACGAGTCGCGAACGCAATCCCCGTGTTTGTGCTGTTTATGGACTCCTTGGGCATTGACCCAACCGCTCCGACTCCGATTTCCGCGGACCCTGTTCCGAGAATTAAAAAATGAGTTCCCGGAGATGACTTGAGGACGTCTTGATTCGATCGGAAGGAGGGAGAGAGACGGAAGCTAAACGTGACAATTATCACGAACGTGATAGAAAGGGAAGAGTTCTCTCAAGCCACAGAAACACTCACAGAAATAAATTTTCTTAGTCTAATCTTTGCAACTGATAAAAAATTTTGTTTCGTTTTGTTTTGGTGTTTTGACTTTCAAAAAATCCGGACGGATCCGGTACTTTCGCGACTACTGCATAAAATCTATTTCTTTTTTTCTTTTCTTTTCTTTTCTTTTCTTTTCTTTTCTTTTCTTTTCTTTTCTTTTCTTTTCTTTTCTTTTCTTTTCTTTTCTTTTCTTTTCTTTTCTTTTCTTTT
>Ga0058701_10002829_pt1 | contig 13428 bp, 11 predicted proteins | sample AgamicOrMae_FD_97039 | JGI IMG/M metagenome (GOLD analysis project Ga0058701, IMG submission 97039) | Agave microbial communities from Guanajuato, Mexico - Or.Ma.e | ecosystem: Host-associated > Plants > Phyllosphere > Phylloplane/Leaf | place: Guanajuato, Mexico | collected 2012-06-04 | reverse complement strand
GGAAACGTCTAAATTTGATCTAGAGTAATTTTTGGTCCATTTGACTAGGCCACGTGTTGATCGTTATTAATTTGATTTTCGTTTGTTTCAGAATTCACAGCTCTTCTCTCAAACATAGAAGAGCTCCCTGTAATCCAATTGGGGGACTTCACTCTTCAGTTCGAGCTCGACGAGCTTTCGGACTCTGTGAAGGAGATCGCACGGAGGGAGCTCCGAGAGACCGAAGATGTCGTCGGACCGGCCATGGAGGAGCTGCGCCAGCTCCTCAAGGAGGACAAGGAGCTCCGGACGCCCTGGGAGAGTGACGCCTATCTGATCCGCTTCCTCAGACCCTGTAAATTCTACCCGCAGAGCGCATATGATATGGTAAGCCCAACCCAGGAAAACCTTTGAATTCTTCATCAATGATACAACAATTACCTCACAGTAAGAAATAATTCCTACTTTAGGTAGTCCTATACCTGTTTTGGGTATGAAGGTAAAACAGGGAAGGAGCGTAAGTTGGTTATTTCGAAAGAGAAATCTATCAATAACCATATTAATTCAGAGCTCTCGACGAGACCTTTTCATTGGTATGGTTGTCCAAAAAGTTATCTTTAACCCACTACCACCCAGCGTTGCCGTTCGGAAATAGAAAAATTTATTTTAGAGGATCTTTTCAGTTCAGTATTGTCACAATTTAAAAAATATCACCCCCTGGAAACCTGAAATTTAATTATTTAGGCATTTTCCAAAGCTTAAAATTGCGTATTTTGATGGGAAAATTCCTCTCAATTTATCTTAAGCTGAATTTCACTCCAAATACTTAGGGCTGTTATGGGTTAAAAATAACCTAATTACGCTCTCGTCCCGTTTTACCTTCATACCCAAAACAGGTATAGGACTACCCGAAACCAGAATGGGTTTTTATTGTGCTGTTGAGGCGTGAAATGAAAATTGGAAGAAATTCTCTGCAACGTCAAATTCCAAGGATAAATGCTTCTCATATAGTGAAGTCTCCCAGAAAAGGCACTTTGTCTCCTGAAATAGAGCTTACCGAATCAAATTATGGGAACGAGCGCACTGGCAAAGGCATAAGACCTGTCCTTAATGAAGGCGCATTTCTTAGCATTTGCTTACAGAATTTCCAATTTAGGAGAGTTGCGTGTGAATAGCTTTCATTAACGTAATCGTTTCAGTTCCCTCTCAATAAATTTTGCTCATGTTGCTAAAAAAAATAGCTAATTTTTTAAAATTTTGCCACTTGTGTTTTTACCATCCGAGCTGAGCGATAGCAAATAAAGCTTATTGCGTGAGTGTGGGTTAACATCGAATTTTAACCAGAATAGAAATACGAGAGTTTGAAAATCTGAAAATTCGGAGCTTTTGCTTTTAAACGCCTTCAGTAACTGATTTTCACGACTATTTTTTTCTAACTGAAGTGCTGAAAGTTCGTAATGAATGGTGGGGGTCTCGCTGGGTTAGGTTTCATGGTTTTGCATTCAAGTTCCTGTATCTCGCGCCGAGACCTGTCTACCGTTCTCTTCTGCGAATCGCTTTGTCACAATCAATAATGCATTGCATTGTGTGTTTCCAGGTTAAGAGGTACTACGCGTTCAAAGTGAAACACAAGACTCATTACGATGGTTTGATGCCCACCAAGGAGAGGAACATTTTCGAGAGCAATATTTTGACAGTGTGCCCCAACAGGGACCAACATGGCAGAAGAATCTTAATTTTGGAACTCGGAAGTGAGTTTTTCACAATTTCCCTAGCCTTTTGACATTTTGGCTCAAAACATTTTTTTTATAAAGGTAAACGTTTGTTATCGTACCCCCAAATATCCGGATTTTCGAAACTTAGTCTTCGACATGGTCTTCTATAAATTCCTAAAAAGACTTTAGTCTTCTAGACCGCCATTAACTCATCCAGAAATGAGATCTCGAAAAGACGTCGGTTACTCGAATCGAGGTCGAATCGATCTGATTTTGTCCCGGACTTCGACGGTTTTTCGATCGACATCGAATCTACGTCGAATCGATATCGATTTTTAGCTGGGAATATTCGTCCCTTTTTATTATGGTGGGAGGGAGTAAATCGCTAAAATTGATAATTTTCGTAAGTACTGCTAAATATTAGTTTAAAACTACCAGCTCACAAGTCTATCTCAAAACCAGTTTTTATGGAGTCTGTTAATTGGTCATCCTAATTGTGTCGAATGTGGTTAGTGCAATTAAGAAAAAAAAAGGAATTATTGCATGAAAATATTGCGAAATCTGCGTCACTTGTCCCTCCTTGCAATTCGACGAATTGAGTTTGAGGTGAAGAAGTTACGAGGTTCAAGGTTTACTTGTCGGCAGTGACAACAGATCTTTAACAGCCGTCGACAAAGAAACTTGGTAGTTCTTTTAATTGCACCGATAAAACTATCCTCGTAAAACCGTTGCACGGAAACTTTTCATCCTGGAAATTTCCTCCAACCTTGCACACAAAGCGCGTAGTTCCTAGAAGAAAAAACAATGTGGAATATTTTTGGAGTGGCTGTATCGGTATAGCGACGGATCTTTTCTGGTGACATTGTTTCCAATGGGTTCTTCTTGAACCTGTTTTGGATTAAAGTTTTATAACAGCACGGTGGTTGACCATCGGTACTTAATCGTTAAAAAAAATCAAGTTTATTGACGTAGGTTGAAGAAAACACGAGGATGTTAAACTGTCATAAAAATAGAATTATTAGAGGTGACCCTTGAACATCATCTGTCGTTAAGCGTTTTGCCTGATCCAGGTTTTTTTTTATCTGCTTTTCAGAGAACTGGAACCACAAAAAAGTTACACTGGATGAAGTATTCAAGGGATGCGTCCTTTTCCTCGAGGCCGCCATGTTGGAACCAGAGACCCAGGTGTGCGGCGCCGTAGTCATTTTTGATATGGAGGGTTTGAGTATGCAGCAAGTATGGCAATTTTCGCCTCCCTTCGCCAAGCGGATCGTGGATTGGCTACAGGACAGCGTTCCTCTACGAATCAAAAACATCCACATCATTAACCAGCCCACCATTTTCAACATGGTCTTCACACTCTTCAAGCCCTTCTTGCGTGAGAAGCTAAGGAGCAGGGTAAGTTTGAATTTAGGCGGGTAAACGCAACCAATGTTACTCTCTCTAGGGTCTCATCTTTAGAGTCCAAACTCCGTCTGTAAATTCCGGGACATGTCTCATGTGATTGACCGTATTCGTGTCGACCTAATTCTAGCATTTATCGTGAATCAAAGGATTAGCGTATAGCGGCAGTTTATGTCATGCAGCCGATTTTTACGATTCCGACAGTACCGGTAGTCCATTCGAATTATGACCTTTAAGAGGACTGCGCGAGAAAACGCAAGTGCAAGGAAATGTTTTCTTTGTAGGATAGATTGGAGATATATTTGGGTTTGAGATAAACTGGATTTAATTTCGATGAAATCTCACTAAAGACTTGTATCTATATTGATATGGCTATTGATATCATTCGCAATATTAATCTGAAGGTCTGAACAATGGATTCTTTGATACGGCTATTCGTAGACCTATTTTGAAAACTGATACGCTGATACGCAGTTGTAAGGCTACTCAAAAAAAAACGGATACTCTGTTGGAAAGTGTTAGGTGGGTAAAAGTTGGTATATGATAGGTCATGCCAGGTTAAATTGACGATTAGCGGTAGGTTTGCGAGAAAGTAACTTGTTACTGAGATGTTGTCTTTGAACTTTCAGATTATCTTCCACGGCTGGGATCGCGAATCACTGCACAACTACATGAACCCGAAGTGCCTTCCTGAAGCCTACGGTGGCTCGGTTTCATTACCCAGAATCAGTGGTATCGAGTGGTATGATCTCTTAGCGAAGTGTGACAAGGAATACGAAGGTAAGTTACCTCAAAATGGGCCCTATCTTTCGACATAGCGCACGTCTTAACACTGAATGTCTTATTTTCAGCAATCAACAGTTACGGCTACAATAAGAATCCTGAGATCCCCGGCGAGAAAACGAAAAAGAAGAAGTGAAGAAACTGATTCCTACATCACAATTCAAAGGGCCAACCTAGGGAACAATGGCCGACGCACCTTGTCGGCTTCCACTAATGTACAGTATATAAATCCATTTCCTATAATCGGGAACAGGGTATTGTTAGCGTAGCTGAAAAGTCTGCGCGTGAACCATAGACTGGTAAAACGTTGCCTGAAGTTGTCACTTGTTCTTGTAATCTTCCTTCTTGATTATTGAAGGCTGTGGTATATTTTAGCTTTTAACTCATACGTGTGTGTGAAAGAGTGAATGTGTGTGAAAATGTCTTTAAGGTGTGCATCTGTTACTTTTTAAAAAACTTTACTTCCCAGTGCTACTAGAATAGAAATCTTCTGACGTTGTCTCCGCCCTCGGCGAGACACCTACGATGAATGTTATTGCTCAGTAGGTTAATACTTTTAGTGATTTAGTGTTGAAGTAAATGTTAATACTTTTTTTATCGTGATATGGAAATTTTGTTACAAATGTAACAGTTTATTCGTACCTCCGAGAGATGTATATTATTAAATTTTTAACCATAGAGAGACCGTTGATCCTCGATATTTTATGTAAAAATTTAAATAAACGTGTCATAAATTTTACTCTGTTTTCTCACTTGCAGTTGGTTTACCCGCCCGTTCATTCATAATTCGTTGCTATATTTTCTTCGTCTCGCCATGGAATATTTTAGCCCATCTCAATGAGTACCGGTATGGACTTGTTTCTATAAGGACTCCAGGTTATTCCGTCGTGTCTACAATGCACCGTTCTTTCAAACTTTTTAGGCTTTTCAGTTTCAATTTTCATCGCTTAGACTTGAGACGTTCGTCGACGCCTTTGCATTCCGATTATGTTTTAAAACCCTCGCTTTTTTCCCTGTTCTTCACGTCATTTAAATTGAAAATTGGCCTGTAATGAAGATATGCGCTACTCTTATTTAAGATTTCTTAACGTAGTACATGCACTCTTGCAGCTCGCAGAAATCGAGTCGGTTAAAGAATCGGAAATTTCATTATATGATACGGAGGCAACTCGGAGAGGCGGATATTATTCTGTTCACTAAACACGGAGCACTCGATAATCGGGTCTGTGTTTCGTGGATTGCCTGGAAGGTGCTGTGAACTGAAAAATCGGCGTCATCTTCCAAGTTACAAATTGAACGGTCTCGAGAAAACACCCGTGGCACTTCGCATTTGAAAAGTCGCCACTTACTTTCATCCCTAAACGCTCATCGACTGTTCAACAAAGGTGAGTCTCATCACTTAAACTGCCGGGTTTACAAGCATATTTTAAGCGAAACAAGTATTCGACTCGAAGGTGGGGCAAGAACTAACAGACTAGCAAGAAGTATGCTACGCAAGTAGAGGTGTGCTTGATATTAGATGGATAGGCAACCTCTACGACACGCCAGTAAATGTGGCTGCCTATTCGCGCTTATCGAACATTGTTTCTTAACCGCTCTCTTCCGGCATTTCAGTTGCTTTTACCCATTCCAATATTTAGGAGCTCTTGAACTTTAGGATGTCTAAAACATTACCTATCGTTCGTTGTTTTTAGTCCTGCTATAAAACTCGTTTGGCACAAATATTTTTGAACGTTTTATGTAATTTCACTTACAGTATTTTTTTATTGTTTATTTTTTTGGTCGCTTAATACTGTTACAACGATTTTGGCCCGAATATTTCCCTCATCCTTTGCCGGCTTTTACGGGAGACTTCAGATACCTATTTTGTGTCCAAGGTTTTCGGGTCTGTACTAAATACCGTAACTTGGGACGCCTTGTCAATGGGACTTGATCAGTGGGCTAGAACATCCTTGTGCTGCGCGGATAAAGAATCCAAATTATTCTTCCGGGAAAGGGATCTGACGCAGTGGTACCGGTGCATGCTGGTGTCTCGATAATGGCAACATGTAATGATGATAATGTTATCATGATTATTTCCTCCTTGCTTGGAAGTTAGAAATACCTCTAAGTCTAAATTGACTTGCATTGACCAAAGTGTCTCATTTAGCAATGTTGCCAGATTTCGTGACTTCGTCACATTTAACTGTGCTAAACCCGAAAACTATAATATTCAAGCGAGTGATTGTGAAACTTTCTTGCGTAAAGGATTGTTTCCTTATTGCAAATCATCTCTTACAGTTAGATACCGGTATCAAGGTATGATTATGCGTCGGTCATGTCTCTATTTTTTCATCACGGAGCTCTGCCTTCTGTCAGAAACTTAACTGCGTGCACGTAACAATCCCTTTCCCGCTTTCTCTCGCCGTAGTTTAGCGCTCGTTCGTACTCTCCTTTTTCTCAAAAGATGAGACAGAGTGGAAAAAAGTAAGTGACAAACGGTCCTGTTTTTCGTCACTTCTGTCGACGACCGCTTGGTACGGGAATTTCTCAAGCGATGCATCCGCTAGAGGGCGGTGGGGAGGTAGAGATAAGCGGAAGCGGGAGACCGGGACCGGGATCAAAAGAGAATTCAGTCAGTTGGCGCGCAGCTTTTCACGGGCTGCCATGTCACATTCTTTTGCGCCGGCGGGTCCCGTTTTGCCGGGGACAGCCATGGGGTCGGGCGGGTCGTGGGTTCGAATGTCCGAAGATGTTTTTGGAAAAATAGACAATCAAGAAGTTCGCAGATTTACTCTGGAAAACAGCAACCAACTAAGTGTCCAGATTATCACCTATGGGGCGATCATCACGTCTCTGCGGCTACCAGACAAGAACGGCGCGATAGAAGATATCGTTCTTGGGTTTGACTCCCTACAAGGTGGTTCCTTCTTTCCATAAGTTCCTTTATAAATTTCCCTTTTTGTTTGATTGCCAGTAGAACTGAATCTGACTGCTTCACAGGACCAGGCGTAACAGTCAAATGGGTCAGCACTGAAGTCTGCTTGACTCTCTGTAACTCAAGAAAAATTTGAAATACCACATGTATTTTTTAGATGTCGTCTACACAGAGCGTATGACGCAAAACGAGGCAAATGCAGGACAAGCATATGGTTCAGTGAAAGTTCACTAATTGTAAGGTCTAAGGCACGTACCGATACTTGTTATGATTAGACTCAAGTACAGTATCGTCAAGCTGTCAACGGGATGCATTATCTAGAGACCTGGACAGTATACCTAGGCCTCTAGATGCATTCACATCCGTGCTTACCTTCCTGCATCTTACGCTCATTTTAAATGACTCCTTATGTTTTCTGTTGCAAAAAACTGTTGTTAAATCTGTGCGTTTCACGAATATTTCCCCGTCCGTTTTGTTTTGGAGATGACTAGCGTGCCTGCATGAAGGGTCCAACAACATATTCAAGTCGTGCAGAACTTTTGTTAACTAAAATGCAGACAAAAGAATACCATAAAAACGTTGAATAGAGCAGCTGTCAACAATACCCTAATATAATTGTGCGCTTCTCGCGTCCGCAATCTTTTCTGATAACAATGACCTAATCAGCAAGGTACAAATATAATGTTATCAAACTTCGATGCAGCCTTTGAGATAGAGGAAGGTTTTAATTTTTATGAGTTGCCTCTCGAAAAAGCATAACATAAATACCGCGGTACCGGTACCTTCCTCTGAAACAGCGTAGTTAGATTATTGATGTTTTTCGCGCTAATTTGAGTGCTGATAGTACGATAGAGTGGGTTGGTTATTCGTTAGCTAATCTTCAATAAGATATTCTCATATCTTTCTTGTACCGAATCTTAATTGTATAATGCACAGTCACAGTAATACATTAAAAAATCATTTTCAAGTACCTTACTATCGTTTTTGTCAAACATGGCTCGCTTATCAAGTACCGGTAGTCGCATAGAGACTACTTTTTGCAAGTTCCTGTGTGTAAGAAATTTCTTAAAAAATGAAATGAAAAAATACAGATGATGGATTTTTTTCGGCAGGGTACCGCAACCCGGCGAATCCGTATTTTGGCGCTACTGTAGGCCGAGTTGCCAATCGTATAGCAAACGCAACGTTTGACATTGACGGCAAAACTTACAAACTTCCTGCTAATGAAGGTTCTAACACGCTTCACGGAGGATTAAGGGGGTTGGACAAGGTAAGATTTATTTTTTTTTGACTGAGCACAAGGAGTTTCCGGAAGGAATACCCGTTAGAACCTGGTTAGAACCCACGCGCAGGCTTGCGGCGGTCTTTTGAATTGTCATTAGGCTGTTGCTTGAGTTCATAGTGTTTGATCTATTAGAAACCTAAAGTGAGTTTAAACAAAACTATATCAAATTTATTGTTAATGAATGGTTTCGTTGCAGTATATCTGGGAAGCATCGCCATTCGTATCACCATCCGGCGCGTCTTGTGGAGTAACTTTAACCGTAGTAAGCCCCGACGGAGATCAGGGTTTTCCTGGAACCTTAATGGCACAAGTAATGTACGAGCTGACAGACCGGAACCAATTAGTGGTAAACATGAGGGCGATGACATCTAAGCCTACTCCAGTCAACCTCATCAACCATTCTTACTTCAACCTCGCTGGACATGTGAGTTGATAAGCCTGCTATAGACGGTTCTTTGCATGACTTGCCCATTGTTTAACGAAAGTACGGATCCACTCAAGGAAACAAAGATGCGAAAATTCTGCTACTTCTGCGGTGAAGGCGCGGCCGCGATGAAGGCTATTCACGGGTACAGTCACTTCAAGTAGCCTAATCAGCATGACCTTTCGTTCTGTTCAGTGCGCGGGATCTGAAGGTGTGTACCGGACTGTACTGGCCGTCAACGCCGATGCTTATACAGTAACGAACAAGGAAAATATACCAACAGGTGCGTAAAAGCTATCTTCAAAGTAATCAAACTTTTCTAAAGCGTACCGGTACCTCGAAAGACATGCCTCGACTATTTATTCTTTTAGGGCAAATTTCTCCCGTCGACGGCAGTCCAATGGACTTGAGGTCACCACGTCCTTTGGGAGATGCTATCACGGCTAACCCAGAGAACGGTTTTGACAATAATTTTGTAGTAAACAAAGATGAAGGATTTGACACCGAGGTAGTATCGTTTGTCGCGAGGTAAGCTATTTTTTTTTTTTTAGCTTTTATTGGATCACGAGCCCGTGAGTTGCATCGTCATTTCAGAGGATTTTCTGAAACAATGATGCAACCCACTCGACACGAGTGTCATGCGTGTTGCCTGCTACGGGCTGAAGATGAGAATTCAGTACAGCCTCAGAAACGCGCGTTCATCACGTTGGCGCAATACGGTACTTTTTAAAAGATTTCGAAGGAAACTTTGCTCATTACCGGTAGCCCACAGTTAAGTTTCTACTTGGACAGAAAACTGCATTTTTTAAGTGAGTTTTGCATAGACCACGTGCCTGCCACACTGAAAGTCGTCTCACCGACGCGCCACAAATCAGTCTCAGGACACCATTTAAGTCATTTGGAATAACAAACATGCCTTTAGCTCCCTCCCCTTCTTAAAAACAAAAATGAATAAAATAAAATGAAAAAGTCGTGGACAAGTTGTAAGAGTACAATCTCGCAACAGCGGATAATAATGAGTGATATTTCTAGTATGGTAGACAGGGGTGTATTTATCATCTTTATACGTTACAGGGCTGTAGATCCAGTGTCAGGTAGAACCTTAGCTGTGTATTCGGATCAGCCGGGTGTTCAACTCTACACTAGCAACGGTCTACCAGTGAAGTGAGTGCCCTTTACGATACCCTCTTCTTTACTCTTCGCCTTCCAGGGTCCGGTCAGACTATTAATTTCTTGTCTCCATTTTTGTAGCGGCTCCGATGAAGCTTTCCCCCCTGGAAAGGGAGGGGTCAAATACCACAAACACGGCGCATTTTGCTTAGAAACACAAAATTTCCCGGACGCCATTCACCACGTAAGTTGTAGATTGCTTTCATTCTTAACCCAATTTCAATGGTAACTCTTCCCATGAGAGTAGTAGGTACTCTCATGCTCTGCCAAAGAGGGCCTTCCTGAGTTATGATTATTTCATGATTTTATTAACCAGGGTGGAATCCAAGAAGTAGAAAACGCAACCCTTAAAGTTAACAATGTGTAGAGACAAGCTTAAATTTAATGCAATTTGATTTCAGCCCAACTTCCCCAACAGTGTACTCCGACCTGGACAAATCTACAAGCACACTATCGTTTTTCGTTTTGGTCACTTGTAAAAAATGCGTTTGAGAATAACACCAAATGACTGAGAAATTCGCAGAAAAAATCAATAAAGCGACGAAATTAAGATGGAAAAAAATTGATGAAAGTTGTTAACGGATTCATAAAACATACAAATAAGGAAACGGGAATGTTAAAATATTGTCATGCGCAATATTTTTATACGATATTTATGAACAAATAAAAATACGAAACATAGTTTTACATTCAGTGGGTTTTGATTGACTTTCCCGAAGTATTCTTCATAGAAATGTCGAATTGCTGGTAGATGTAAGTTGTTGGAAAATAAAACCAAGATTTCGTGACCAAACCACCTAAAATCTCTATAAGCAATGCATCACAGTAAAAAAAAAAGACGATTTTAACGAAAATCGTGATCACAAAATCAGGAGACGTAGAGAGACTTATTACGAGAAAATGTTTGAACCAGGGCACAAATGGAACGGCGATCTCTGCGTGCCCTTATAAGTAAGTTAAAACTTCAATCTTTGGTTGAACTGACTTCCCAACCTCCGCGCTCAGTGCGCGCTCAGACAAGGAAACATCATTAGGAACCAAGTAAGTACAATTATCAAAATCAATTCAATCCTGGATAGCGTCCGTACTGTCATCTCCGCCCAATGTCTTCGGATCAATTCCTGATTCCTCATCTGAAAAATAGACCTCAAATAAATCGACTGACGCAGCGCATACGATTAAACCATGTTGCCCGACGGTACCTTCTTTTGCGAACGTCGTGTCCATAACATTGTCTGTCGACGTCGCTTCGTCTTTTTCAGAAGTGGGTTTCTCTTCGACTTGACCGGGAGTTGCTGAAGAGACTTCAAATGGATTGTCAAAAAGATTTGAGTCCGCCGGTGTCACAAATACTTGAGGCAGATCTTCTAAAGTGACGGAGCGAGTGGCGATATCTTCAGCCCGCCGCTGCATTTTCTTCTTCAGAGCCACTACAGCTGTGGATATATTTAAATTAGTAATGATAGGACTAAATATCTTTCCTGAAGTGAAATTTGCTTACTTTTCACGGCTGCCAGCAGGCTGGCAGAACGACGCGGCTCTGAATCTGATACTGGTTTTCGTTTCCGTCCTTCCAGAGAAGCCAGGTATTTATGTACCATAACATTCCTGTACAAAAAAGGGAAGCGCACAATAAATTTCAAGAATTGCATTTATCACTTATGCGGCCCCTTCGACGCCACAACGAGCATAGACACAAGGCACTTAACACAGGTGAACCTGATCTAATCTATCCCGGTTGTATATTATTAATCCTCATAAAGGATGATCGTTCAGTTTATTATTAGATTAAGGTGATTAATGATATAAACCGAATAAATTACGTGAACGTGGGCTAGGTCAAGTATCTTATGTATCACGTCGGATTCCCTCCCCGTGGCGACACCAAAGATGGAAAAACCAACCATGTCAACTTTGGTGCAAGTGTTGCCGCGAACAGTTGAAAGGGACTATTCTGTGATTGCACGATCTCCCCTCTCTCTCCCCCAAAGTCCGTTTTCTCGCCCGCTCAGGTCCACCATTGGTGATCCGGGGCATCCCCATCCAATGAGAGCGCTCCGGATTACAACTGGCGGACATGAACGAGCGAAATAACGGAGTTTGGGGGAGAGAGAAGGGAGATCGTGCAAACACAGAATACTCGGGTCCCAATCACGGGCGCCCGTGTTGAGAATTGGCGGTTTCCAAGACTTGACCTGGGTTAACTCTACCACAGTTCTACCTCTAGGTCTCTTAACTTTCCTTGTACAGTGCTCCCATTCTTAAATGATTGCTAAAAGATCCACAGAAATACTCATGGATGAATGGGAAATATTGGCATATATGTACAGAGGGCACAAAAATAAAAAATAAAAGGAAAAATGACAAAATCTGTTGGTCTACTGAGGTTGAAGGGGCAGTGCAAAGTATTGGCACTTACCTAAAATTTGATTTCCTTTTATCTAAAACCAGCTGAATATTGTAGAGTTCCATCACAAGGGCACTATAATGACCCAGTAAATGACAATCTGAGAGCGCGAAAATTCGCCACGTTAAACCTGAGCTCCGTCGACACCAGCCCAAGCATCGAATTGACTTCCACAGAGGCTGTGAAAACAAAATTACACTTTAAGCATACTCTAATTTAATGCATATGTCTAGAATAAAAAATAAGTAGAATACATATTTTAGTAATTTTTATACATAAATATGATGACAAAACACATGAATTATTAATGAAAATAGAAGATATTTCTCACTTCAAAGATAGTCGTAATGTTTTCTAAACTTGCATGACATTGATATTACTTGTATTGACTTTACTTGTATTAACTTGTACTCTTGTAAGCCATTGCCAAAATGCAATTGGCCAGTTACAGTTCCTCACAAAACTGCTTTAGCTCAATGTCAGTTGTTGATTGATGAATAATGATGATAAAAAGTAACTAAAAAATATACCTACCGACATACCAATCTCCACCATGATGTACACTAAGAATGACAGATATGCATATGCCATAAATAGACGCTTGGAATCATGGGCATTAATTGATGGCATATTATGAATGAAGAGGGGCATGTAGTACAGCATCAAAGAGGACCTGCAAGAGGAAAGCTGGTTGTTGAGGATCAGAAGCAGTGAATTAGTAACTCAGAGTTGCAAGGAACACTTAACTTACCACACAAATATGTGAAAGAGGAAAACTAAAAATGTGAAAGCTTTCATGATGGGTGAAAGTCTGTGATCACCATCTTCTTGTGAGTATGACTTCCACGCTACCAAGGCACGAGCTATTTCTTTGGTCGATGAATTCATGGACATCAAATAGGAGCCTTGAATACTAAGTGCAGGGCACCTGAAAGGAACATCTCAGTTTTAAAATGAAGTCTGGATGAGATGCTTGGGAAATGAGTGTGAATTTACCTGGTCTTCACAGCTGATACTACAAATATTAATCCTAATAGTCTAGAATAGAATATGTATCCCATTTTGTTTCTGGTGGCCAGAAATATTTCTTGAATGAGTACACCACAAATTATGGTGATAGAAAAGGAGTTGAATGGAGTCCATTCAATCATTTGGGGAGGACCTTCAGATTTCGCATGCATATTGTTCAGCTCTAAACTGCGCTGACAAATGTTTGCTGAGGCTGCATGAAGAATTTCATCAAGCAAATCTGGCTGAGATAACTTTGCAGTTGAGAGAGGATGTGAAAAAATATCAAGCTGAGATAGGCACAACAAAGAAATCATCAAGTGCACACATCCCATC
>Ga0058701_10002828_pt1 | contig 13428 bp, 7 predicted proteins | sample AgamicOrMae_FD_97039 | JGI IMG/M metagenome (GOLD analysis project Ga0058701, IMG submission 97039) | Agave microbial communities from Guanajuato, Mexico - Or.Ma.e | ecosystem: Host-associated > Plants > Phyllosphere > Phylloplane/Leaf | place: Guanajuato, Mexico | collected 2012-06-04 | reverse complement strand
GAAAAAAACACCACTTTTTACTCCTCCCATTTCCTTTAATTGTCTAGAAATCTCCTACCCAAAATCTGCAAGCGAAAGCATAATCCGAGAATCCTTGTTAATTGCCCAACAATTAACAGTCTTGCGCCTCGTCTTTTCGCCGCTGAGTGGAAACAGTAAACAGACGCAATTCAGACTAATATCAGGCCCTTCTCGTTTATTTAATTTTAAGAACTTCGGTGTGTTATACTCCAAACATGCACGTAAAAAGTAACCTATGATTTTAAACCGAGATGTAAGGTCGTTTCACATTTTGTATTTGGCCATTCCATGTGGCACGACTTATGACCGTCACTGTACATTACATTAAGCCTGTATTTCCCTCCTGTTATGCAGCAACTTTCGTAGCCAAAATGAGCGGAGCGGCTGCGCAGTGATCCAAAAGGCACTTTACCTACGTTAACCTAACGGTTGCTAAGCCTGATTAGTAATCAGGCTCGGCAACCGTTGTCAGTCAGTGATTCAATCAAATCAGTGATTACCGAGCCGCAGCGAAGCAATGCACACGACGTTGAGCACTTAACCTAACCAAGGTCGCAACCTAAACTTAAACTCACCTAAGTTTTTTTTTTCCGTAGATCTTCAATTTCAACGACAGGTTGAACAAGTGAAGAACACTGACGTGGAAATTATAACCTTTGAAGCTGAAAATAACAGAAACAGAACAAAATAACTAAACATTGTATTGAATGGATCGATCTTCAAGTCTGAAAGAATGAATTGTCTACGTCTTTATTTGACCTCTCGTCACCTAATCGACCGTGGAAAATACAGGACACCTATTCCTTGCCTTCCATTGCCAAGCCTGATGTCGCTTATCGGCGGGAAGAAGTAGAAGTAATCGCTATGCGGCTTGATGGGCGACAGGTGTTCGAAGTAATTACGAATTGAGACACCAGGCAACCGAATCTAACCCTTTATTTACGCTATTGTGTCAATCATAATAAATAAAATCGAATGTTGAACCAGGTTATAACACTAGAAGTAGGAAGTGCAGCCTCGGAAGTCATGCGTGTTGAGAAATTCCCGTCCAAACTTTAAGGTTTTGAATTTTTCATACATTAGCTTTTTGTTTCGGTCTTTTCGCCTCATAGGAGGGATACCCTAGCTTGGCTCGACACCGCTGCTTTTTAATGGGAAAAGCTTTTTCGTGTTATGTACAGTATTCTCATAAAAAGGAAGTTGAAATACTTACGTAACATCGGGAGTCTATTCGTAGCGACGAACTTTTTTATATCACTGATTTCTTTTAGCACCATTTTTTTCCCACTTTTTTATTGGTATTAAGTACTAGCATACTTTCAGTTCTAGCCGTTTAACTGCTTAAAAAGTCACGGTAAACTGAACGGTTACCAATTTTTGGACGAGCCCAAGTCACTAAATATTACGATATTTGAGGATATCAAGAAATGTACCTGCGCCGAAGTGTATGGTCTGGATTTAAACTTATTTCTTTGCAGTGTTGATGAATTTTGAAGGGAATTTTGTAATGTATAAGTAGGTGAAGTTTGGGAATGTAAAAAAGACGGACTCTTTCTTTCGTAGCTGCAGTGCTTTTTGTGTGATTCTAAAAATATCAAAAGAGACATTTTTTACCACTCGTGATTCTTCCTTGTTTATTTTTGGTCAGTTCTATTCACACGCCTATGTTAATGCAAGGGAGATTTGAACGCACAGAAATCAACGTAATGCATTTTAAATGGGAGGTGACTTGAGCGCACTGAAACCAAACCTCATACATTTTTAATGGGGCAGCGTGTGAATAGTCCCCCGTTTCATTTTCCGTAACATCATGAACATTAACGTCATTTGACCACATGGGCTAGGTGACCGCTCTGTCTCATAGTCAACCAGATTAAACTTAGGTTAATCTAGGTCATGTCTTGTGACTCGCTTCGCTGCTCTTCACTCAGCGGTTGCCGATGGCGCTTACTTCTCAGCGGCATTAAAAGCCAACGAGAAGTAACGTGCTTTAGACTTGAGTTAAGGTTGCTTTAATTACCTTGTGGCTCGCTCAGCTCAGCGACAGACCTTAAAACCAGGAGCTTAAAAATTCCACCTTTCAATTGTACACTGTAAAGAAGCCGGTAAGATCTCATTCAGATACGAGAGCTCTAATTGTTTCCTCAGTTATAGCCAAGCATAAACTTCCAGAAAACAAAAGTCTCTCCGTTGTACACCCCATTCACCAGTCCCCCCCCATCAAAAGAGTTAATGTGAAAAGGCCCTCGCAATGACCCCCCCCCTCACCCAAACAATTGGTCAGACTGGCCATGGCTAATGTGGTCGACCTGCCTCCCTTGGGAAATCTCAAGTTCGATCCCCCCCTCCCCTGTTTCTTTTTGATCCCCCGGCTCAATACACCTGATGCTTCCGCTGAGTTTCTTTCATCGTGTAGCTGATTGATTCTTTTGTTTCTGACACCTTGTGACGCCAGTGAGCCTTTCCAGTCCAACTGTTGTTGAACCTCTTGCTCAAAAATAGGACAAACATGTTTTTGTTCCCAAGGTGTTAAGCTATTTCAAGGTTTTTTTCCTTACTTTTTTTTTACGTTAGTGTCGAAGTGAAACCGGGTTTTCTCTGTCTGCAATTTAAGCAGTTACCGTTTTAAAATATTCAATAGTGCGATTGTTCGTCGCCGAGGTTCGAAATAAGGCTTCTAAAAAAAGTCATCGACCAACAATACTTCCTGAGGTTACGATAGGTTAAGTTTTCATAGAGCAAGTTACAACTCTAAATTTGAATAAGTGAGTGAGATTAAGTGAAAATTTACTTAATTTCAGTCACTGAAAAAAATCAGTGTTGCTACATCTACTGAAATTCAGTGAATTTTCACTGAATCTCAGACTCTCACTGATTCAAAGACAGGGTGTACGGTAGGTTTCCATGGGTTACGATAGGATAAGGGTTTTGGTTACGATTGCTTACTGGTGGACGATAATTTAACTTTTGATTGCAGTAAGATACCTTGAGTTATCGTGGGAAGTTTAGGTTAGGTGGATAATGACACGTAGTTGGTTACGTTAGGTTGGTTTTGGCTACGTGACGCGTGGTTACGATGTACTGTAATACGTTATGTTTGACAAAAATTACGGTCATACTTTACGTTTGGTTACGTCACGTAATTTTATGTTAAACGCGAAAGAGGTCCAAATCTCATGTAAAATTCTTAAAAAGATCTAAAAAAAACGTGATATCGCCGTAAGCCCACATTAAGAGTAGAAAAGGAAAGAATTTCAAAAAAGAAAGGTTTATTGATCTGCAGAGCAATTAGAAATGCGTGACATTTCGTGCACGCGCAAGACTCGCCGCAATGAATTAACAAAGATGTCTTTCAGGAAGGTTACCTTTAAGAGAAAACCAACTCCGTTGACTAGAATTTTTTAATTTTCCGGTAAAAAACCATTTTTTTCTTATTTATTGATTTTTAAAAACATGACGAAACAGCTCGCAGTAATTTAAAAACATGGTAGAAAACAAGGAAACGCCACCTCTTCAACGTTAAGTTTTTAGACCCAAGTCAAACTGCGTCTTGCCTTGACTGTGTCGACCGCGCAGTAGACGGTTACGTTTGTTTGTTGTGTCTCACTAATCCGTGACGTTAAATGGTTTTTTTACGGCCACAAAATCAGGGACAACAGATAAAATGTTTGTTGCTGCAACCAAAAGTTTTGCTGCAGCAACAAAACGTTTTGCTGCAGCAACCAAACGTTTTGTTGACAGAACTAAACATTTTGGTGTAACAAAATGTTTTTGTCATCCCTATTTTAACGAATGATTTTGTTAGTATAACAAAAACCCTTTTCCCCGTGTATACCGATGCAGCAGCCCCAGTGTTTTGGGAGCTGCCTTCCTCAAAGGAACTGCATTAGCGAAATGCAGGTCCATTTCTTGCTACACTGATTGCGAGACTGTACTCTGGGCCACAAAATTTATGACCCCTCTTTCGATGTGTTTCGTAAGAGTCATTACTTTTGTGACCCACCGTACCTATTTTCATGTGGTCCAGTACCTGCTGTTATAAACTTCTGTACACTGGTTAGTTTTCTAGGTGGCCTGTCAATAGCAATATCAATGGAAAGCGTTCGGCGAACACTTTCGTTTGGTATTGCTGTTGATCGGACCATCTCTAAAACTACCCAAAACCATTTCCGTGTTCAAAAAACAGCCTTTTTTGCACAGCTAGCTCGTGTGAAATCGATTCAAGTCTAGGTTGAGGTTTTCGTCAAGTTGATATTTGGTTGGACGAAAGTGAGGTTATGTTTGATGGAGTGAGCTTTATTTGTCCATTTTGCCTAAATTAACTTTTTGACATCGTCACTTTTAAGGGAGGACTCTAACATTAGGTTAGGTTAGGTAAGGTTAGGTTAGGTTTACCTTGTTACCTGGACTTTGTTTGATTAGGTTCGGTTTGTTACCTTGACTTTGTTTGATTAGGTTAGGTTTACCTTGTTACCTTGACTTTGTTTGATTAGGTTAGGTTTGTTTAGGTTAGGTTCACCTTGTTACCTTGACTTTGTTTGATTAGGTTAGGTTTACCTTGTTACTTTGACTTTGTTTGATTAGGTTAGGTTTACCTTGTTACCTTGACTTTGTTTGATTAGGTTAGGTTTACCTTGTTACCTTGACTTTGTTTGATTAGGTTAGGTTAGGTTAGGTTTACCTTGTTACCTTGGTTGGTTTATCTCAAAATTACCAGAAAGTGTTATAGGCTTCCTGAGCTTTTTTTTATCATATAATTTTTCAGTATGGGTAATTGGAGTGAATGGGTTGGCTGGCCTGTTTCAGAACCGACCGCGGCGAGTCGGTGGCGACCGACTGGGCTGACACGTCGTCCAATTCGGTTGCCGAGCGCAGCAATAAGTGCTCGGCGTACGGCAACTCGACGCACAACTTCCATATCGGCATCTACGGCTGGCGTAAGCGATGTCTCTACGTGCTGATTCTCGGCCTTCTCGTAATGGTCATCGTCAACTTAGCGCTCACCTTGTGGGTGCTTAAAGTGATGGAGTTCTCTTCGGTAAGTGATCAAGTCTCACAGTACCGACTCATTTTCCGCTATAATAAGCAGTTATTAAACCTTTAATATTTACCGAGCTCATTCGGAAATTTCTGATACATTGCCTTTAGAAGGCTTGTGCTGAGACCATCTTGGCTGTGGCTAAAACCAAAGCCTTCTTGTGAGTGAAAACCGAAAGGGGCGGCTGAAAATGTTGATTACTCTCGGGGAAGTGCCCTTGAGCACCGCCAGTTTAAAGCTTAAAGGGCCGAAATGAGAGTTTAAGGGATGAAAGTTAGGGCACCGCGCAGCGCAAGGGTCACAGCCGGGTTCAAGAACGTAAGTGGAGCTCCTGAAAATCACCTTCTTGTTTGTAGGATCATACAGCCAAACACTTGAGACGAACCCGCCTGCTGCTACAAGGGAAAATCGACCTTTTCGCTCGTTATTTATCAGAATCTGATCACGAATGAGTATTCTCTGGAATCAGGCATTTTGTCGCTTGAGTTTTTTTTTAATATTTATAAGTGACGAGTAAAATGCTTCGTCCTTTTTTTTCGTGAATCGCGAGCAGATATCTCTATGTTACATCGGGTCCGCGTGAACCAATTGGCCGTTTTCAGAAATATTAACTTTAAAACGAAAATCTCTGGGCTGTGTATGCGTTTTGCAATTAGGGAAAAAATAGTAAGGTGGGCTATGTGTGCACTGTGCAATAAGGGGAAAAGTAGTAAGGTGGGCTATGTGTGCATTTTGCAATAAGGGAAAAAATCATACCAACTTTTGATTGAGGCGCACCGAAAAAACTAACTTCAGTTTTAGTTAGTCCCGTGTTTTAGGTATGAAGGTTAAACGGGAGAAGAGCGTATGGAGAGAAATTTTCAAAATTGATATAGGTTTTAACAGTGATATCATCAAAATAGGTAACCAAATTACTCTACACCCCTGTTTTACGGTCGCACGGTGTGAATCATATCTAAAACAGATATATGAGTGCCCTGTTTTGTTTTTTATTTTTTTTGTTATCATTATTATTATTATTATTACATGTCCAAATTCCATTTTTTAAGCATGATTTTGCGAAACTTTACGTCAAAAGAAAGGAGCATTTTATTTTCCAGTGATATTTTATCCACTGACTGGGGATTTATCCCCAGCAATTCTTTGCAGTATTGTCATATTAATGATATTGCAAAGTCTGACAATATTGTAAATTTGCAGGAGGCTTAAAGAATATCGTTCGCCAAAAGTAGATAGTTCTTGCTATATTTTAAAGGTAAAATTCTTTAATAAATTGTGATCCAAATTGTCAGGTTACTGTGCGTTTACTATCTATGAGTGATTACGCTTTGAGGCAAGCTACCTTTCAAGTTAGGTGAAAGGAGTGGGCTTGGGAAAGGGGGGCGGATGCTTCGACTAAGACCACCGTCTCCTCTTCTCCGTACAGTAGATAATTGTTGCCGCGGGCTAGAATGTGCGGGCAGATTGTTTTAGTAGCCCCTTCCGGCAAACCTCGACCCTCAACAGACTCCCTATAATAGTTAAGTCCTGATATGTTCGAGCCTCTATCAGGGTCAGAATCGATTGCGATAGTCGGTAACTCAAGTCAAACACAAGCAACAATTGCCTAAACTATAATAAAAAAAACGAAGTGACTATATACACGTTGCCTCATTTAAAATGTACTAGTTTGGTTTGCGTACGTTCAAGTCTCCCTTGTATTAACATCATGTGAATGGAACTGACCATAACAGGCGTGCAAATACAACTGACCTAAAAAAATCTGGATTGTTGGGTGCGCATTCTCTGTTGAAATTTTTTATTGCAGCCAACTGAGGTTCTCTTGAAACGGGTCTAAAACTAGATATCACCAGAACGATATTCCACTTATAGAACGAAACAGCTAAAGGAAGTCCTTTAACTATTTTTTTTCTGAAAGTCGATCGCTTGTGAAGTGGGTAACTCACGGAGCTGATAAAGAAACTTGGTTTTGTAAAGTAAACTTTACAATTTTATAATAAAGGTAAGCCAAGTATTGTACGTCAAGTTGAAATTATGGTGTTGAGTACTCTTTTTGTCGGCATACTCAAAAATGAATTGTGGAGTCGTCATGAAAACCTCCTTCGTTTTGACACCAGAAGCCACGTCCGGTCGAAGTGCGGCGTGATGGGCTTTTTCAATAAACGATATTTCTCCCCTTTAATAGCAGTCGTTGGTCCTTCCTCATTATCCCTTATTATTAGAGGATGATGCCTCCTGCTGCGATTCTGCGGGTCTAACTGTGGCTTTGCTCATCACGAGGATCACCTGCATTGCAAAATACCTCGTCATTATTCGTCTCTTAAGTCCAGTCGCGGCGCGGGAAATTGCTAGTTTGTATTGAATGAGGAATATTCGAGAGGTACCATTGTGAATCGGACAGTGGAGGAATTAGCCGAAAAAAAGGCGGGAAGAGCAGTCCTTCCTTCGTGGTTTTAGTTGCCTGCGATAACGAGACGGACCTGGCCGAATGTGAATAGCAGACGGGGTGGGGGAAGCAGTCTTTCCTCTTCAGCGAATAGGCATTCGAGAATTGAGTTTCGCGAGTGTTGACGGAACCAGCCGAATGCGAGTAGTAGGAGGAGAGGGGGGAGCAGTCTCCCTAAGCGCAGTAGCATGCGAAAATCGAGTGTCGACGGAAATAGCCGAACGCGAGTAGTAGGAGGAGAGGGGGAAGTAGTCTCCCTAAACGCAGTAGCATGCGAAAATCGAGTGTCGACGGAAATAGCCGAACGTGAGTAGTAGGAGGAGAGGGGGAATTAGTCTCCCTAAACGCAGTAGCATGCGAAAATCGAGTGTCGACGGAAATAGCCGAACGCGAGAAGTAGGAGGAGAGGGGGAAGTAGTCTCCCTAAACGCAGTAGCATGCGAAAATCGAGTGTCGACGGAAATAGCCGAACCGAGTAGTAGGAGGAGATGGGGAAGCAGTCTCCCTAAGCGCAGTAGCATGCAAAAATCGAGTGTGGACGGAACTAGCCGAATGCGAGTAGCAAGAGGAGAGGGGAAGCAGTCTCGTCAAGCGCAGTTGCATGCGAAAATCGGGTGTCGCGAATGTTGACGGAACTCGCCGAACACGAGTAGTAGGAGGAGAGGGGGAAGCAGTTCCCCTTTCTGCTGTCCTGCATGGCAGAGTAGCCTACCTGGTAGCTCGCAGAAGAGTCTCGTCTGGTCCCCGCCGAGAACCTTCCTGAGAAAAGATGGCCCGTCCACCCAATTTGAAAGCATCCACATGAAATACAGAAGTCTCCTCTGAGGAAAATCCCCGTTAAACCCTAGGCTGGCAACCCTCCTCTTCATTTTCCAACAAAATTTTCTCCGGCTGAGAGAAAAAGTCGAATAAATCCAATAACGAAATGGTTTCCCTTGTCCGCCGACTTCACATGAAGAAATCGTCGCTCTCTTTTCACAATAACTGTGTGATGACATTTTTGCAACGGAGGTCTCTCGCCCACCCCATCCAAAAGGATCACTGAAAGCGCTCCCCAATAGAAAAGAATCATTTTGCGATCGACTTGTCCGACATTATGTTTCGCGCCTTTTATTGCTAAGTTTCTTCGTGCTGAAACAATTATGAGGAGAGATTAGAGAGAGAATTGGAATGCGTTTCTTATTGCGAGGAAAATTCGTCTTTAATTGAACTTCGTAAAGCCCTATTTCAAGTAAATTTTTATGTCACGCTTATAGCGTATAGTCTTAGTTAGAATCATGAGTTCGTGACGGAAAGATTTCCATACTACTGATAAAAATAAAACCTGGGTAGCTTTACACCTGTTTTTGGTGTTAAACATGCCAAACAAGTATGTTGCTTAATTTTCGTACTAGTCCTAAATATAGTATAGCGACATCAAAAGAAACGGTTAGGCGAGAGCTTTACATTGATATGATTGTCGATGGAAGGGGCCATCAGCTATGCAATCGGTGTACGGTAGGCCACAAAAGTCATGACCTCTGCTTCCATGTATTTCTTATGGAAGCAAGAGTCATGACTTTTGTGGCCAACTGTACAAAATGTGTGTTTGCAATCGCTTGCAATTGCTTGCGATCTTTTCGAATAAAAATTTTGATTTTGCAATGTAGGTACAGCCGTCGGATACGAGGATGCCCTTTCGCTGTCGGTAGGTGTAGAGTAGAAACTAACCTCATGTCGATGGTCCTCAAAAGACTCCACAGAAATGTTCATTCACCGTTTATTTCTTCTTCACGCAACAACACGGGAAAAAGGTTTTGTTATACTAACAAAATCATTTGTTAAAATATGATAGCAAAAACATTTTGTGACAACAACAAAATGTTTCTTTCTGTCAACAAAACGTTTGGTTGCTGCAGCAAAATTTTTGGTTGCGGCAACAAAAATTTTATTTGTTGTCCCGAATTTTGTTGCTGTAACAAAACCATTTTTTCCGTATGAAAATGAAAGTAAAACATGTTTTGCAACATCGGTCAGGAATCATTTACGAAAAGTTTGATCATTGTAATGCCGTAGATTATCTCTCTGGAATGGCTCTAAAATCTAACTACAAGTACATAATACACGGTTGCCAGATCGACTTTTTTTGCTAACCGGAGTCATCCATTGTCATGGAAAGGAGCATCTCTTCCTACAGTTCTGAACTTTCGACGTAATTCGATTCAGGCTGCGAGGTATGAGAAATTCATCTTGACCAACGGAGCTTTCGCTAGAACAGCCGACATTCGAAAAAGAGATTATTTATTATGCAGATAAAGCTATCGCGAAATGGTTCTCTCGCCCACGTGCATTCTAATATTAATTATTGTGTAGTAAGCAAACATCCTTGCGTGCATTTCAAGTGAAGTTCACAGTTCAGCCGTCAGAGGGGGTGGTAGCGGTTTTGTTACGATGATTCTTTCGGAATACTTTGTTTACTTTTTAGGACGGCAATATTCTTTTCACGTTAACGCAAATAGCACAAACAATTTAATTTTTCCATAAGGGTCTAATACATCATCTTGTGGAGAAAAGAAAATTATAAACCTATCGGCAGAGTTGAAATTATGTCACTTCGACTTACGACGGATAGATCTTAGATTACGCACGAGGTCTCATCGTGAATCTGAGGGTTACAGTTGTGTAGATTTTACACTGTGATCTACGATCGGTCTTTCAGAAATCATCGTGACACCCATTTTACTTTCACTCACCCAATTAGTGTGGGATTGACTCCGAAATGGTCATTTTTATGAGATTATGAGAGTGCATAAATTAAGGTTTTTCCTATATTTTCCTTGAACATAAGCAATCAACTGTGTCATGTTATATCAATTGTTATGTTATAGCTGTTCGTAATGGTAATCGGAAATGTCATCCCGTCAAGTAAAACTTCTCTCAAATAAACGGGTTGAAAAAATCGTGTCGTATTGTATAAAGAAATGTATGAGTGCGCGTGAGAGTCATTGAGAGGTCGTGAATTTTATTCGTTTGGTGATAGCCAATTGAGCGTGAGGTACATAAGGTAAACGTATGTTAATCAAGGCGAGTAGCTGTCATAAGCGCCAAAAACCACAAGCGCCAATTCGTAACCGCCAAACGAGAAAAGTCGCAAACGCCAAAGTACTTCACCGCAATACTAACCTTACCTAACCTAACTTAAACTAACCTAACTTAACCTAACCAAACTTAACCTAACTTAACATAACCTAACTTAACCTAACCTAACTTAACCTAACCTAAATTAACCTAACCTAACTTAACCTAACATAACTTAATCTAACCTAACTTAACTTAACCTAACTTAACCTAACTTAACCTAACTTAACTTAACCTAACTTAACGTAACCTAACTTAACCTAACCTAACCTAACATGACCTAACCTAACCTATACGAACTTTGGCGTTTGCGATTTTTCTCGTTTGGCGGTTACGGGCTGGCACTTGCGGCGTTGGCGCTTGTGGTTTTTGGCGCTATCGAATGCCCCCCATCAAGGCTTCTTTATAGTGCCGCGGTTTCGTTTGCACTACTAATGAAATTAGAAAAAAACAACATATAACTACAACATACTTGATTTAAATATTTGTGCCTGCGCAGCGCAGCTAGGCTACATTAAACAATATCGCAACTCGAATAAACGGTTATTTTCATAGTAATCCGTCAATCACATCAAAGCAAACAACTAGCAACAAGGCAAGATAACGATGAGCAAAGTGCGGCGAACAGTGGCGGTGACTGCGGTGAGGCGCGGTGAAAAATTGTCAGAAAAGCCTTCTTTGGCAGCGGCGGGCGCCGGCGGCGCCGCTAGTGGCGCTATCTGCCGCTCTGCAGGCGCAACTTTAATGGTGGTCTTCGTTAAGACGTTTCGATTCGGGGTTTGGCGAGCCGCCTGCGGCACATTCACACAGCCAAAACCAGAGACCTCCCTTCACCTCACCGCAATTTTTTGCAAATGAATGTTGAGCAGCAATGATCGAAATCACGTCTTCATTTCGCAATTTTTTGTTGTCCAACAGTAAGCTAACGCGCAAACCTGATCTTGTGTGCTGTACTGCTCGTAGCGTCAACGCTTGGTATGGTGACAGAATGTGTAACGGAAGATATGGAGAGTTCGGGTAGCTGTCATAAGCGCCAAAAACCATAAGCGCCAACGCCGCAAGCGCCAATCCGTAACCGCCAAACGAGAAAAGTCTCAAACCCCAAAGCTCTTAACCTTACTAACCTTACCTAACCTAACCTAACTTAACCTAACCTAACTTAGCCTAACCCAACTTAACCTAACTCGACCTAACCTAACCTATACGAACTTTGGCGTTTGCGACTTTTCTCGTTTGGCGTTTTCGGACTGGCGCTTGCGGCGTTGGCGCTTGTGGTTTTTGGCGCTATCGAATGCCCCCTGAGAGTTCAACATCTTTGGGTTACTGAGTGGAACATGTTCTGTTAGTCATTGCGTTACAAATCACAAGCTACAAAAACACGCTTAATGCAAATTTTACAAAAATGTGGCTGAAACAAGCTTTTTTAAAGCTAGTTATTATTGTTATTTGGTCCAAGACACACACATTTTATTTTTTTCTATTTGTTTTCCACCTTGAAAAGAGCTTTGGTTTTGTTTCGAAGAAAATTATAATCACTCAAACATAGCTTAAACCTAAAAAATCGCATAAACAAAAGCAAGTATGTGCGTTTTCCCATAAGAACAATTTCCTCTTTATTTCAGAATTGACTTGGGGTGACAGTGGATTTTCTTGTAAGAAATGGATTCACCGTGTCCTGAAGAGCATGCCACCGAAATTTGAAGCAATTCTGATCACTCGACCAAGGTCGAGTCTACTACCTTAATATAGCGTCAGCAAACCAGAATTGTTGCGATGACAATATCAATTGTTACAGCAACAATATGAATTGTCACCACAACAATAACAGTTGTCGCCGTAACAAGTGACCTTGTCATCTAAACGATTCTTGTACGCTGAGACCATAACGAAACGGTTTCGTTGAGACAACAAAATCAGTTTCTACATGTATACTTGTCCATTTCCCCCTTGGTATAATTCAATCAAAACATCTATAGTCCTCGGCACTGCATAATTAGTAACAAAATGTTTGTATTCGTTCTGGCTTCATCTGTTCCAAACAATACAGTGCTAAACAATTTGAACTAATGGCGCGCTACGACAGCCATATTTACTCACCAACCAAATGACCGGCTTTCAACAAAGAGTAATTTTAATTTTATATCCAACTGTTGTGAATGGAAGAAAATAAGAAAGCGCCCAACAAAGCGTGCAATTAGCTTTTGTTGAAATCGGCGGGAGATTTGAATTGTTGCGACCAGTAAACACGATAACAGTCCCTTCCTCCCAATCAGTAAAGATGACGATTTCTATTTAGGGGCTGTCCCTGTGTAGGAGGCGTGAAATACTGTCAATCCCTGACACAGCCTTACGTTAACGAGTCCGTAGGAAGAGTTCTTAATGTGAAGTGACATTTCGAATTGCAATCAACATTATTCGATAGGTCACATTTTTAACGTCTAGTGTTGTGCCTTCGACAAGCCGAGTTGTGAAGAGGAGCATGGGGCACTCACTAACATAACCGAATATCTTATTTACGAAGCCTGATACTGCTTATTTCGTGATGACAGCTTGCCGCTTAATTGAGCGAATCGGCGGGTCATCCCAAGTTGGAGCGCGTTTTCATAAAGTTTTAAGCATGTATGAGTTAAAGAAAGGTTTTGCAGGTACACTGTTATAACGAAATCTTTGAAATTTCAAATCTGGTGATTGGAATTTTTATTCGCTTCCCGGTTATGAAATTTCAAAATACTTTTCTTGTGAATTTTCCAAACAGTTACTTAATTTTCAAATTCGGCTTTAAAAATACGTAACTTTTTGGAAAATT
>Ga0058701_10002827_pt1 | contig 13430 bp, 4 predicted proteins | sample AgamicOrMae_FD_97039 | JGI IMG/M metagenome (GOLD analysis project Ga0058701, IMG submission 97039) | Agave microbial communities from Guanajuato, Mexico - Or.Ma.e | ecosystem: Host-associated > Plants > Phyllosphere > Phylloplane/Leaf | place: Guanajuato, Mexico | collected 2012-06-04 | reverse complement strand
TTTCGCCAAAACTGACCCCTCAACAATACTCGTCCTACCGCCTTTTTATGAAGAAAGGAGAAGGAAGGTAGAACGAGTAAAAAATGAAACAAAAAACAATGAGGTTGCGCATTCAATAATCCCAAAAAATAAATTGAAGTAAATGCTATGAGCACGTCTTGATCACGGAATAACAAAATAAGTTTCACCACAAATATAAAAGGAAATATGGCAACAGCGCGTTAAAGCTAGGAATTGATGCAAAAACGTTGGTTTACATATGTGCTGCCGGTAGGCCTATGCTGTGTTCCAAGTATGCGGCTCATTATTGACTTGGAGTGTAACGTAGGCTGAGTGTAGCGAAGGCGGAGCGCAACGCAGCTTATTCGTAAAGTTTCTCCTTTCGAGAATCCATGTCGACCTTTATTATTGGCCAGATACTGTACTAATAAATTCAGATAGGAATTTACGGTTGCCTAAGGCATCTACACAGAAATTAGGCATCCTTCTTCTCGGGATCGGCATCAATATATAAAATGATGTAGAAGCTTTGCCGCAAACATTCGTATTTTCAAGAGGTTCCTTTCCTGTCTTTTTGTTGTTCTACTCTGGCTCAATCTTTCAATACGAGGCTTAGCTACATTATAAGCGCAGATCACGTTAATTGACTCTTGGCAAAGCCTCTAATTTCTCACAACACGAAGGTAGGTAGCGGCTTTTGTTAGTTAACTAATAATGAAGATGTTAGTCAGGTTTTTGGTGGTGTCACTGTTGACAACGGCGTGGATTATGCGTCGGACAATTTTCTTCTCGTGGAATATTTGTCTATTTTATACTTCGTTAAAGGAATAATCAAGATCAATCAACAGGAGAATAATCCGAAAATATTCAGTCTAACGGTTGTAGCCTTCATCTGAAATCGCTACTATAAAGCAAATGCCATTTAGAATTTTCCGTCGACATGAAAAAGAGATCGCCTGTTCCTAAAGCGCCTACGTTTACAGGAAAAATTGCAGCACTCATTAGAAGTTGATCGAAATATGCTCACTGAACTGCGTAATCAAAAGATCCTTCAATCAAACAAAAAAAGGAAAGAAAAAGGAATAAAAAAATCTCCTCTAAGATTGCCGACTCTTTTCAACAAACTCAAAGGTCATCTCATGAAAGAAAGAAAGAAAAAAACGAACGTTAAAACAATTGAGGTGAAAGAGAGGCGATGTGGGACACGAAGGCAGAGAGGAGGAAAGAGGATTTCTTAACGACTTTGTTGCGATGAGAAGTGGGCTTCGTTGAACAAAACCTAAGAAGTATACTTGGGAAATCAGCCTCGAGACTTTTTTTACCGTAACGAGATGGAATCCCAGACTGAAGGGATTTTGTATGCTATAAATCGATTAAGCCAGGAGTCGTTTTTCATAGCAAGAGGAGTGGAGTAGATCAACAGAATGAACGTGAACAATAAATACATCGACTATAATTTTCTAGGATTGAAGTCACACCTCTGCTTCGCTCCTTTTTGGCCGGGTTTTTCTCGCTCAAATTAAAATCTTTGACAAAACAGGTCATATTTCACTCGTCCAGTTTGCAGCTATGGGAAGATCGCGTTGCGTATAAAAACCAATATTCCTTTTAAATAAAATTCAGAGGCCATGGTTTTCACAATAGTTTACCGTAGCAATAGTTTAAGTTTAGGGATCGCAGCAGGTCTTTTTTATGTTTTCCGTGAGAACGGCAACATCGAACATCGTTCTTAGCAAGCGAGATGACTTACTGTTAGCCAAACACTAATTTCTACTGCAGTGATATTGAAAACATTTTTCTTGAGAAATCTTTTCTTCTAAGACCTGTGATACGTGCTTCATTACGTTTTTTTCAGTACCTCGTATTTTCAGACTGTGAACCAGGATCTCGATCAAGAACTTTTAGTTTTGGGGGATTTTGTATTGAAGGCGCAGGATTCGATAATCTTAGGAATCGTTGCTAACAATAAGATGATATGCTTTGTAAGTAAAGACGACGGACGGTCATTTAAATGCTTAACCCTCGACTATAAAAAGATCAACTTATGCAATAAAGAACTTTGAGAGGGACCTCCTGAACTTAGCTTAGATAGTAAGACTTTCACATCAAGATTCTAGATTGTGCTGTAGATAGTGAAGGAGACTTTGTGATTCAGAATCTCTTTTCTTGGAATATAAATATTACTCGCTACCAATTCTGTTTACGAGAGAGGAACACAACACTAAGTGCTTTGATGAGAACTAAAAGCTTTAACACGCCTTAACAGATTGGCGCTTTGAAACCGTCTTAATTATGATTCAACACAGAATGATTTATAACGGGATTAATAAGCGTTCTTTTGTGCTTCCAAGTGGGCATAACTATGCATTCATAAAGCAAGCACGTTTCCTCTTAAATAAAAGTGATATCATCACGACATGCTCTCATTGGATGGAAAAGCAATGGGCCTCTAGTTCTAGATGAACATTTTATAGAGCACTCAACGCTGTGATTTGGTGCTAATATAAACGTTTAGAGAAAACATTCAACAGAATAAAATACTTTATTGAATAAAATACCCGGGGATTGGCCTTTTTTTCGTTCCACCTTTTCGTCAGTGACAAACGATCTACAAATTCAACTGTCTATTTCATAGAAACGGACCAATAGCTGTCTGAACCGCCAGAAATCAATCTCAAGGTTGGAAGGAGAAAAAGGAGTATCCTTGGCTTAAGCAAATAGGTATTTTGGGACATTATTTGAACTCATTCGTCCTGGAAACTGTAAAGAAATCATTTAAATAAATAAGCAGTGTATTAGGAGTCAGGGTGGTGCCACAGAAGAGAGGTACTGATTAGTGACCTCTAGGAATGCGTCTTAATGCATTCTTTCCCATGAGTCAATTTAAGCTCTGTTCCCGGCGCAAAATTTTAATTAATCTTTTAAAGAAGTCTCTCAGGAGTTAACCAAACGACTCATAACGGAGCAGCTGAGATATCATAAACTTAATGCCCAAAGGAAAACGAAATTCATTTTCTCTGAATGAGTGAATGATGAGAGGCGAAAAAAGTCAGAGGGGAGGACCCCGTTGTGCGTTGTTATTCGCGTCTGATCGAAAGGAAGTCGGTGCGTAAATAAGGATGCCAGCTAAATTTGCATGAAAATAGTTACCTCGCTCCAGTAGGCGCATTTGCCCTCATGAATACAAATTATGGAGCTTAAGCGCTCTGACCAAGAGGAAGCTGTCTCGATGGCCATCTTGTCACTCTCCTCGTGCCACCATCCATGACACCGGCGCGGCGCGGCGGGCGTCCGAATTGCGTCGGTCACTTTGTGTCACGGGTCACGGGCCGTGCTTGCGACCATCTAACTGCCTTCGCCGGGCTCGCTTTGCTTTGCGCCAATCATTAATTTTTGTCTCCGGAACTCCTCTCAGTGGAACCTCAACGATCAACTGTTGACAGTTCGTTGCCTTTTGTCAAAATCCTGAGCACCAACTTGATTATCCACACATTGGAGTCTTTCGATAGCGGACTTACCGCAATCTAGCAATCAAAGAAAGCGTTTTTCCTCCCCTATTATCTAAAGCACATTAGAAAATTTCGTTTTTTAGGAACAATCGACTCCACGCAGAATCAATCAATGCAATAATTCTGGAGTCGCTGACATAGCCGTTTCACAAAATTCGACCTGCTAGTATTTTTAAATTCAAATTTCCATTCTAGTCGTGCTGCGTTGCCATGTTGACTCCGCCGGTAGCCCGGAATCATGTATTCAGAGAGCCATTTTTATGGGGCGATGATCGAGACGAAGTAAACCAGCAAATCTAAAACGTGCACAGGGGTATCGAAATAATTAGCAGCATCTTGTGGCGTGGATGCTGTCGTGTTAATTATTATCGCTTGCGAAAGGCTAATTGGGAGTATTGATTATAGCTCGTCAATAGCGACAGCTGGGCTGGAAATAACAATATATCATGGCTACTGCATGCTTAAATGACCCGGGGAAGTTTTCTCAAGAATGCTTAGGGGGCTGGGGCGGGGGGGGGGTCAGCAATAATAAAATATGTAAGAGCCTTAGGTGTATAAAAGTGATGGTATCGCACAAATCTAAAGCTTGAGAAATTTTATGGACAGAAAAAAACAATAAAAAACTGCACCTTCAGTCATATCAAAAGAAGCTATTTTACCAACGTATTCATTCATTTAGGTCAATATCTTCCTCAACACGTCGTTCTAGACGCTAACCTCGTTACCAGATACTGACTCCTCTTCAGCAATTATACTCAGAAGCTGCGTTGAAGATAATTACAATATTTGCTAATATAATATTGGTCACGTTAAAGACCGTTCATGTAAAAAATAGCGCGCATCGGCCCCAACTCAGTCACACGTTAAGCAAAATAAACAAGAATAAAAATGGGCCTCAATGCCGTTCAAGACAGCTTCTAACGAAGCCTAATTGCTCGAAATACATCATTAATTCCTTGCATAATATTCAGAAATTAGTCAGTCTGCATTATATTGGCCTTGTCAACTGTAAGCACTGAACCGTTCCTTGATGAGGGAAAGTTGTAAATTATTTTGGATTTCATTACCAAAGTTGGGCGGGTGAATTACCTTGACGGTATCATCTTTAAATAAGCTTGCTGCGCTACATAAATCATTTCAAGCCTGCTCTGGCCACACACATGTTGTGCTGTTACCTCATTACAGCCCAAAGTATTTGAAGTGACATTCAGCTTAAGAGAAATTTGAAGGATTCTCCCCATTAAATTACGCAATTTTAAGCTTTGGAAAATGCCCAATTTATGAAATTCCAGGTTTCCAGAGGGGTGATATTTTCTAAATTTTAAAATTACTGAACTAAAAAGATCATCAAAAATATTTTTTCTGTTTCCGAACGGCATCGCTGGGCGGTAGTGGGTTAAAGCAGTACTAAAACGGATTCGAAATCCCAATCAGAAATCCGCTCTTCAGTTCGAGTAAAAATTTCTTCTCTACGTATCAGGAGGTAGACTCTGCTTTGCTGGCCATGCATCTTCCAACCAACGTTCGAATCAGAACCACACCATGTTTACTATAGCTCATTTTCAGCTGAAAGGTATTTTTGAAACCTGCATTTTCCATTCAGATCAAAACGTAAATAACCTATCGGAATCGGTACATGTTCAATGCAGCAGCACCATCCTGTTATTCCTATTACAAAAGATAATCGTGATAAAAATGATAATTATGATGATAACGATAAAAATTATAATAATGATAATGATAATACTGTTAATAATGTTGGATGTATGTGGGTTGAGCTCAAAGATGGTAACGACAGCACGATGGGACTTGACCGGTTATTGTACTCACAGCGACAGAAAAATCCAACCCACTGCAACCGTCAACACACGAATGTGTTGACGGTTGCCTATCCGTAACCGGACCGCGAGGAGCGGTTGCCCGGATGGGATGGAGCATAGCGACAGACGAAACGTTTTCAAGATTTCGACTCGCTACTAACGTGCGTCTCGTATACCTCAATGGAGATAAGTTCAAGAACAGCACTTAATGCTGATTACCGGCTAGAATGCTTTCACAAACACCAGCGCATTCCACTATTGCGAATATATCCTTCTTTACAACAAAGCTACAACTTAATCAATCAATTTTATTAGAATAAAAACCACACAGAGCCAATTTTTAGCAAATCTGCAATGGTTTAGAATGGCAATACTGCAAGCAAAATGCGCATGCCTTGACCAGCCGAGAACCGCTATCGGAACAAAAAGTCAGCAACGAACACCTTTATTAAAAAAAAGACGCGCGAAGTTGCAAGTAAGCCAATTTTGTTCGTCTCAACTAAATCTTTAAAACAGCATGATCGCCGAAATTTTAGGTCTGTTGGTTGCAAAGAAATGTTTAAAAACAAATACAGCGTGACAGGGTATTAGTGTGCCAACCGGAAATGGGCGTTATAGAGGTCAGAAACAAAATGTGAACATTGTCCCCTCTGACCCTGCATATTCGCATCCTTGCCTTCTCGCCTCTACCGCCTTAATTGTGTAATGTTATGACAAAATCCCTGACGTGAAAATTTCTTCAAACGATGCAAAAGACTGAATTATTGGGATTTTTTTTTTTCAAGCTACAAGGACGGATAATTGAAAAACTCATTACATGTGTCTGTATACGCTAAACGGTTCATTTCTGGACAGGGGTCCATTGACGAAATATTCTTACAAAGATTTGTGAGCCCTACCGCCCATTTTCGGTTCGCACACTAATATCCTCACACGCTGTATTTGTTTTTTAAAAAGATCTTTGCAACCGACAGACCTGAAATTACGGCGATCATGTTGTTTAGTTATTGAGACGAACAATATTGGCTTACTTAGAACAGAATAAGCCGAGGTCCAAACTCCAACAATTACTTTTCAAACATCCTTCCCCGCAAAAACATAAAATAAAAAAAACAAAAAAATAAACGGGTTATTATTAGTATGAAAGAAAGTAAAAAAAAAAATACATTAGGACCAATCAACACCCAAGCCCGTCGCAAAATTGAGAAATTGTAGAGGGAGCCGCGAGTCTTGATGGATTCCGAAAGCAAATCAGACCGTTTTAACAGTTAATTCCACGGGGGCAGCGAAAACTAGCGTGGCTACGAACGCATAACCTCATTAAATCTTGAAGATAGCGTTGGATATCTATTTGCAGCGGAATGCTTCTGACTGGGAGATATCAAAAATGAAGAAGCTCGCTCGAACCGCTGATTTTTCTCCCTGATGCATTTTTCTAGTGCCGAGCCACATTGACCTTTGACCCAGCCGGTCGGCCGACGTGAAATTGCACGCACAAATGCGCCTGTCTTCCGATCGATGCGCTGTCATTGCACCTCCGTTCCTTCACAGAGTTACTACCTGATCGCTTTTTATCGACTAAACGTTATGAAAAAGAAGCGTCCGGATCTCGAGAATTCGCATGGATCGTGATAATCAGTCTATTTTGACTGATTGTGAGGGAGTAACGACTGACAATGCCAAGCTGCTGCTGGCAAGTCCGCAGTTGTTGGCAAATATATTTTGGTTCTCTTCAATCAAGACAAAACTCTTACAACGGAAGTTAGTATCCTTTACTTGCATTTACATCGGCATTTTCTATCAACAAAACAGCCACAATTTCACAAAAAGAGGGTTTTAAAAGCTGTTCTTTTGGGCATATTGTTAATTCCATTCAACAAAACCTTCACCGTTTGGTCTTATCATAGTTCTTTTCGAGACCTTTTGTATGTTGACTTCATAGAAGAATAAACGCTATTCATTGGAGCATCAAAAATTAAAATTTCTCGAAACTCCCCGCGGCAACTTTCCTAACCGGTATCTCAACTTGAATATGTCCATGTTTATTGCTTGTTTCCCGTGCGCGGAGATATGCAAAGGGGGGGGGGGACTTCCGTAGACAGAAGCACTCCACTTCTGCCAAGTTTTTAATACGGTTTTAGGATTCGCATCGTGCAGCTGTAGGTTTAACGGAATATTTGCATACCTCTTGCTCCCTCTTAAAACATGATTGTTTGTTGATCTGATGAAAAAAGCGACACTTGTAGTCCGAGGCCGAAAAGGTCGCGTCCCGTCGCGCTGCTAAAGTGCATCAGCAAATATCCCAAATTGATGGCCTCTCATGTTATGATTTCCCAAGCGAACTATCCAGGTTTAACTTTTTTCTCTCTAGAAAAGTTGAGGGCGAGGAGATAGATACCATTTCCTCGTAAACATGTGACCTGTTTTCGTCGTATTGTGAAATACTATCAAATGTTGCTCCATTTTGATACGTTCTCAACGCGATTTCGCGTAGTTAACAGTCCAAGAGCGCCTAATGATATGAAATGGCTTAGAGTAAAGGTGCACCCTTATTCGTTGCAAACGTACTCATTAATAGTTTTAAAATTTATCGTTGTTGAATTTTTTTAGAGATCGTACAAAGATGTATTTGAACAAAATAGTGGACAAGAGTGTAGTCAAGAGCAATGTGGTCAGATTAGTCAACCTATGAAAAAGTTTGACATTAAAATTCGATCGCCAACAAAGGGAACTCAATATATGATCGATCGTTGAATTTGTGCTATGATTTTGCACACTCTCTCATTAAAACTACAATAGAGTTACCGCTTTAGTGACAATGCCCTTGTTCAAAAAATTCTACGCTTCTCTTCAAAGCTTTACGATGTCTTAAAATACCGACTCTGTCTACGTAAATTACGTATTTCCGAAGTGATCACAAAGAAGTCACTGTTTAATGAGCATCGCATCGCACTGCGAAAAAGATTGCATCTGTGCTATGCGAAGTCAAGCGGCGTGAGAGTGCAGCGAGGTGCACATCGCCTAGTCCAACTTAATCTTTTTGCTGGCTGCAAGCCGCAAGGCGCTTACTCGGCGGAAGGCTGCTCCCGCTGAGAGGTTAATCGCATCACGCGTGCTTAATTCTGCCTAGCAACAGCACAGCAACACAGCAAAAACAAAACACCCATTTTAGCGAATGCTTTACCTGTTTTGGGTATGAAACTAAAACTAGGGTAGTACTATCATACACTCTAAATTTTTAAGGTTGCATTTTCAACCTTTTGATCCAACCCCTACGACGTTAAGCCGAGCGGAGCGAAGCACAAGCCACATAGCCTAACATAACCTAGGGTTCACTCATTACAAGGTCGCCAAGCGGAGCGATAGCGAAGCGAGGCACAAGTGACTAACTGATCTTGGTAAACGGCAAGGGGTTTTGGTTATGATGGGTCAAGTTAGGTTGGATGCCTCTTGCCTCGCTCCGATGTCGTTCCGCTCGATTTGACGACGAAAGGTTGAACCAAAATGTTAAAATTGCTACCTTAAAAAAATAGTGTGGACAGAAAAAACGTCCCATCCCATGCAACCACCTGGACATAGGTGCGTTGCGGTTGCCTACCTTAGCTCGGAATCAGGCGGGTGATTGGCTGATGCCGAGCAAGGTAGGCAACCGCAACATACCGATGTCCAGATGGTTGCAGTGTGGGGGCGTTTTTCTGTCTATGATAGTACGTATTTTAAACATTTTCCACGATACCCCTATGTTCAATTGTTCAGCCATATCACTGAAAAGGTCTCGGCAAGAGCTTTCCATTGATGAGGCTCAACATTGGTCTATCTTGAAAAATATAGTAGAAGTGTGTATTTCGGCTATTTTTCAAGATATAGGCCTATGTTCAGCTATATCATTGAAAAGGTCTCGGCAAGAGCTTTCCATTGATGTGGCTCAACATTGGTCTATCTTGAAAAATATAGTAGAAGTGTGTATTTCGGCTATTTTTCAAGATAGGCCTATGTTCAGCCATATCATTGAAAATGTCTCGGCGAGGGCTTTCCAGTGATATGGCTGAGCATAGGTTTACCTTGAAAAGTAACCAAAACACGCACTACCCCTGTTCTAGTTTCATACCCAAAACAGGTATAGAGCTCCCAAAAACTAATGTTTCCTTTTTACTGTGAAGGCACGAGGTAGCCTATTAATCTCAGTGGGTATATGGTGTTCATCCTAATGACGTAATGAAAGGTACTACTCAAAACTAAATTAAAATACAACTTTTGGAACTTAGAATGCATGAGTTAGTGTAACACGCAAGCCAACACGACGGCTTTCCTTGCTCTTTAAGGTGACGCTAAACTTTCAATCATGATAGTTCATGACATATTCCGGACAGGACTGTATGTTGTCTGACGACGAATCTTGATTGGTACAAGAGTTGTGGTTGTCCCATTGAGCGGCTCAATCTTAATAATTACGACAACGTCGGAAGGTTCCACACAGCATATCTCGAGGAGGCACTAATTACTCGTACAATATCGCACATCGCACCCACTCGGAATAATGGATAAAGCCGAAATTATTGTGATGTATCTAGCACCCATGACATGAGCCCAGGGCAAAAACAATAGCAGCGCAGAAACATCACAGTATTACTCTCGCCCTCATATTACTTACTCAAAAGTTGCCAGAAAAGTGCTGCGTACAGCTAGCTTGCAAACTAAAAAAAAACGCTGTTATTTTTTCTGAACTGTGTGCCTATGCTATTTGAGTTTTATACCTAACACCCATCGGAGCAGAGCGACATCAGAACGAGACGCAAGGAACTTATCGTAATCCGAAGTTTGTGGGCCAGCCCTATGCCACATACTGTACTTTTAGTCACTTAATTTAACAGCATAAGGCTCTTGTTAATAGTAAGTACCTGTTTTGAAACATACGATGACATTTCGCAATTACGACCAAGTTTTATTTGATGATATTAAATGTATGTTCGTTTGAAAGTTCTGAACCACCATCAGTATAAGGGCGGACGTGCTCGTATCCCAAACTGCAGTACCGAATGCGCATGTTTTGACTGCATAGCTTTGTGGTGTGAAACACGTGCATGGAAGGTCAATACGTTGCAAGGGAAACTCCCCCCCAAAAAAAAAATCCACAGAGAAAAGTTTTTAGTGCAGTGAAATAACTTTTCCGTGGAGATTTGTTATTTTAATGTTAAATACACAAACGTCGTGGAAGCTTCTTTTCATTGCAACTCCTCATTCTAATCTCAAAGAGACAATTTATCAACTTGGCTACACCGTAATTTTAATGGATACGGTCATTGCTGGCACGCGCTGGGCGCGATTGGCATGCAATATGTTAGGCTGAAAGGGCTTTACAAGGCATAACTAACTAGCAAAACTGAATGCATGTGCTATCTTATTTTTATTCTCCGCGTGTTCCATGAATGTCTAACTGAAAATCTCCACCATTTCAATATGTTAAACACCTGTGTATCATCGAAATGGAAGATACTGGTGGATTTTCTAGACAAATAGGACTACATCCCAAATATTGTGAACCAATTAGGGCCACCTAGCATAGACTAATCTTACTTAACATAAGCAAATCAATATTAAGCAAGCCGCAGAGGAATTATCTCCAAGTTAAAAAAACTTACGGTCTCCCCTAGGAGGGTCTGGCGCTAGGTGAATGACTAAAGACGTTGATGTCATCGATATAATATGAAAGGTCTTAATAGAGTTTAGTTGGACTATCAGCACTGAATATCTTTTAAAGTAAAATTCACCCTAAAAGGGAAACTTGAACCAACGCAATCATCTCATAATCTTTACTCTAAATCTCGATATGGCTGGAACGTAGTTGCCAAACGTTAAGCAATTTCAAATTTTGTTCGAAGCTCGAGCCGAAGCACACTTCAAATTGGACCCTGAAAATGGAAATACCCTCATTGGCACTTTTTGGTACTTGGATAATCGATACATGAGTGATAATCTTGCCAATCGGCCATACCTGGAAAAAGGCTATTGCAGTGTTTCATCTTAAAAATGTTTTAAGAAGATTGGCTATTACGATGACTCTCGTCGAAGTGGCGTAGCAGCTGGCAGGGGCAGGCCCAGCTGGGGAGCCCGGTCGGCTGCGCTGCAAGGCCACTCAAGGGCCACAGGTTGCCTTGGAACATTCTCAAGGCCTTGCGCCATGAAAAACTTTTCCAGCCCTTATTTCCTTAGTCTTTCCTAAAGTGAAAACAGAGATCTTTTGCACTCAACGTGACTTAACGTAGCACACTATTTTACTGAAGTAAACCAGTAAACCAAATCCCAATGAAGTTCAAAACACCCCGATCTTTCACCTAAATTTAATGATAATAAGTCGGCTTATAACACAAGAGAAAGGCTTCAAGTAAGCGGCAGCCGAGGAAGTTCCAGCAAATTTACCTCTATAAACGTCTTGAAAATCGGATGTACTAACAGAAAAAAAGAAAAAAACGGACATTTTTATGGTTAAATCGATGGCTACATGCAATCACCGCCGAGTTGCGAACTGCGTTTTTCGTCACCATCGAGTTCCAAAGGGGTTTTCCGTAACCATCAAGTGTCTGCGCGTCGCAAAACGTCCTTCTGTTCTGTCGCTACAACATATTTTTTTTTATTCGGCCAATTTGCGTTATGGTGGGTGGAAACCGTAGACTACCCTTCCGTCTACAGTTTTCATCCACCAAAACGTAAATTGGCCGAACATATAAAATGTTCGTAGCGACAGAAAAGAGGGCCGTTTTGCGACGCGCAGCAACTGGACGGTTAAGAAACCCCCCTTTGCAACTCGATGGTAACGAAAATTCCGAGTCGCAACTAGTCGGTTAGTGCTAGTGACCATCAAAATGATCCTCGTTTAATGACAGGTTAAATTCAACATCTTTTGTAGACCATGGAGTAAGGTAGACCATTAGGACTTTGATTTACTAAACGGAACCTGAACTTTTCCTCCTAACATAGTTCACCTTCTATCGCCAAGACATGACATGGAGCCAGGCACAAGACCTTGCCCCGACCGTAACGTATGGTGATTTAACATGTTGAGCCTGATGCCTCAAAGTCCTCGACGGCAGGAGTCTGTCGAGGAACAAGAAGCGGCATCTGGTGAGGAGACGGCACTTTATCTCTGGGTTAACCTAAAGGCAGCATCATGCCCATCAATCATAATGATATCATACCAGGTTGAACAAGGTTACCAACTTTATAAACCCTTCTTTCAAAAGTGAAAGTTTGAAACATAATGAACGAAAAAAAAGGGAAAATCCCGCTTGATTTTATTTACCAATAACCCTTTGCAAGAAAAAGCAATGAAAATATGATGAACATTAGTGTTTCGGCGGTACTTGATTTTTTTAAATCGAATAATCGTACAGATTGCCGAATCATAACACAATTAATTTCAGATTTTAAGATATTTTTAAAAAACGCGTACCTGCACGTGGTTTATGACTGGAAATAGATGTGCACTAAGTTTATCTATTCAGTTTAAGCTAACTGGAGATGTCCCACTGCATATTATTTACACTGATCTGCTAATCTGGTGCAAACACAAGAAGGCTTTTAAAGATATTAAATATTGTAGAAATAAACCGCTGTCCAGCATTTCAGAGAAGAGCTTCATTTTAAACACGATGTTTGCCTTCGATCTCATTAGCCCAGGTCGGATACCTCCCAAGAATCATTTTACTTGATCAAATATATGCGTAGGCTAAAACAATAACCGCTGCAGAGTCAAACGCCAAGCGGATGTCTACATAGACGACCTTCCGGATTCAAATTTGGGGTATCGTATGAATAAATACAGCCCGGTCAAGTGGTATTGTGTTTGGCCAGAAGGGCCACCCACACTGTAAATTTTAACATTTCCTGCCCCTTGCGCTCAACCTTTCGTTATCAACCCAAGCAGAATAATAGGGAGGGAGGTACACGGCGTTTCACCTAAATTATAGCCCCGTATTAGGAAAGAAACGCAAACGGTGATAGGAATAATAAAACATAAAAAATAAAAAACATTTTATAAGCTATGCTTTTTCTTGAAGTTTTAGGATTTGAGCTCCTATCTACGCTAAGAGTGTACTAAAAAGTA
>Ga0058701_10002826_pt1 | contig 13432 bp, 9 predicted proteins | sample AgamicOrMae_FD_97039 | JGI IMG/M metagenome (GOLD analysis project Ga0058701, IMG submission 97039) | Agave microbial communities from Guanajuato, Mexico - Or.Ma.e | ecosystem: Host-associated > Plants > Phyllosphere > Phylloplane/Leaf | place: Guanajuato, Mexico | collected 2012-06-04 | reverse complement strand
ATATTTAAACTTGGTATACCGCAAGAGGCTTGCTTATGATATAGGTTGGGCAAGGTTGGATGCCTTTTGCCTCGATCCGCTATCTCTCCGCTCAGCTTGACGACGGAGGGTAGCACCAAATTTAAACCGAAAGGTTTAAAAAGGCTACCTTAAAAAATTACAGTGCAGTGACATAACAATGACTTTTTTACCTTAAAATAACGTCAAATTTCGTCCTGAGGACTATGGGATAGCGTCATAATCATGACTCAAAAATGTTAACGAAATAAAATAAACTCAGTCTGCTTGTTAGTGCCTCGTTGCTTGCATCGCTGTTGCTCTTCTTGTGAGTACCTTCTTCCTCGCTGTGATGTCGCTCCGCTCAGCTTGATCTCCGAAAGTTATTCGACACAGAGGAGGGAATTCAAACGTTTGAAGCTAAGATTGTTAGATTCAACGTATAGGATGGAACAGGGAATGTTTTAAATGATATTTTTGTAAACGATTGCAGTTGTTTTCGAATGAAAATAAAAGAGTCGAGATAGTCGAGTCCTTGAAGTTGTTTGTAATAGCACTCGCGGGTGAGATTACGTGCTGAGATAACTTTTGCCACAGAGGAGAATTCATTAACAGCTGTTTCAAACCAAGATACAATGAAAACACGAATCATGACAAGACCTTTATGTGAGATAAACTTTGTACAGTTGTAACGACGTTACAACCAAAGCGTGAGATAATGTTAAGTGCGCCTTGAATAAGACTTTGCCAAAACCCCTTTCAGTTTTTAAATGCTCGTTCTTTTCTTCTTCTTTGAACCATCTTTCGCTGTCAAGCCTTGTAGAACGATATCGGACTGAGGCACAAGGCAAAGAGACCTAATCAAAATTAACATATACCATAAGAGTAACCAAGAAGACAAACTGTAACAACTCGACCTTGTAACTGCCACCAAGAAGCGGTAACTTCTTGTCGATAGCTGAGAGGACCAGTTTCAGAGCGAGACACAAAGTACTTAATCTACGTTATACTCGCTGCGGCTGATAATATATTTTTCTCATGATAAAATGAAATGTTATACAAGGGCGGATTTCAGCGGTGGAAAACCCACCTTATAAAACTGACAGTGAACGTGTGTGTAGAAGCAGTTCTCTGAAGTTTCAGCGAAACCGTCCATCTCTTGGGAGACTTTGAAAGCGGAATAGCTCCCAAGTTGTTTAGGTATGCCACTCGGACCCAAACAACTATGTTAAGACCTCGTGACATTCAATGCAAAACGGCATTCCTACACTGATTAAAAAAGTCCGTTTTCTTCAGCCTTACTCTGCATTGGAAAGGTTAAACTTCCTGACTCTTGTATCAAAACCTTTCGTCGACAAAACCGTGGTTATTAGGGATGCAGTAGGTATTTGACGTAATCCAAATTACCTTAGTTACTTAGGTTACCTAACCTAGTTTACCTTAGTACTTTAGGTAAGTACTAAGGTAACGAACTTAATTAACCAAATTACCTAAGTACGTTGGGTTAACTTAGGTTACCTAACCAAATCAGGTCAGGTAACCTAAGTGAACCTAATCTGAAATTTATCAGGTCGATATGAAAGGAAGCGATGCGAGGCACAAAGGTATACTTCTGAATGTGAGATTGGTGCGACTGCAAAGCGGGCAACAAGAACCTCAACCTAAACGAAACAAACCTCGCTTGAACAAACTTAAACTACACCGTTGCATATACCGGAAAAGGAAATACAATTGGCGGCTCCGTCACGCCAAAATACTCATTGTCAGTCAGGTGCAGTGCATTTAGTCTGAAGAGCAGTTTTGATGATAGTTGATCGTATCGCATATATGCGTCTGACTTATTAGACATTGTGTGCTCCACTTTCAGGCAGTCGCGAAATTTGCGAGTGATATGTACAAAAGTTATGCTGACCCGGGTATAACGGCGCCAAAGTTAACTTATCCCGAGAGGAAAACCAATTATACGGCCGCACATCGGCTGGAGTGATAGTCCCGGACAGTATAAAGTAAGAATCAAAGACTGTGGAACTTTGTTCACCATAGCAGGTCATTCCCCTCTCTTGGTTTCCCCTCCCCTCCCGCCAGCTCAAGTTATTTCCCTCCCAACATTTAATTACTAGCTGAAATCTGTTACCTGCTTTCACAAGAGGAGCAACTATCTCGCTCTTGTCGTGCCTCGCTCAATACAGCATACGACTGTCTCTTTCCAACTTCGAAATAATTTTTGAGAGGATTCTCATGAGGTTCATTTTATATGTTTCCAGATGATTCATCCTTTCCAGATGAAGGTAGGCGAGACTATTTACGGGCGGCACCCACGAACGCCTTTCAAAACCGCCAAAGCCGTACCCACCAGTATCCATAAACGCCAATAATCATGACCATCAAAGGTTAGGTTAGGTTAGGTTGGGTTGGGTTAGGTTAGTAGCGGCGTTAGCGGATTTGAAATTTGGCGGTTTTTGAACATTGGTGGTAGCGGCGTTGGCGGATTTGAAGTTTGGCTTTTATGATAGCTACCCCTATTTACTTGAGGTGATAAGAGTTAGGTTAAGTTACCTAGAGTTAAAATGGGAAGGATGCGATAATGCGATCAAAAAAGGCCAGCAAACGGCGGAAATGAGTTCCGCAGCGTCCTGCCGATAAACGATAGTTTCGTCGCAGAGTTAAGATAGTCTAGCTCTTGCCCAGCAAATTGTTAAGTTAAGAGTGTACCTACAGGAAATATCGGAAACGGGAGGAAATATGAGTTGATTGGAAGGCATCCAAGCCAGTGAGTAATTTTCCGGGTCAGACTAAAAGTGCAACTTATTCCGGCGATCAAAGCCAAAGGCACATTCAAAGACGGCAGGCAGCGCGAACCTTTTGTATCTATCAGGATATTTTGCAGGCACTAATTGACAGGCTACGACTCACAAACTTAGCACGTTATTCTTGTGACATCTTTTTACGGTCTAATGAATCCTGATCTTCTGGGTGAGGCGCTGGATTGAAGAAACGCTGATTAAACTGTGTACAATCTACTTCAAAGATGACGCAATCTCACTCCGAAACGAGTACATTCTCTTAACACTGTAAAAATGTGCAAAACTTATTCACCCGACAAAACGACACTCGTGAGGCGGTCTGCACCGGCGTACAAGTATTCCCAAATAAAGGCGTTGTTTTTCATAGTATATCTGCAGAAGTCCAGCTCTCTATTAGTTTCATCTTACGGGCTTTTACAATAGAGATCTAAAGTAGAGAGCCGTTTAGAGAGCGTGGTGTGCATGTAAACAAACCAAGTATAAATCAATTTTTGATCTCCGAACCGAAGCAGTGGCTAAATCATGGCACAAAGGTAGTCTTTAAATATTCTGCAAGCTTTTTTGAATATCCTTTGGGTTTTTCTTCCTCAAAAGCTTCCAGTTTTGAAAGAAATCTCGATTTCAAAATTCGATGTGAGTAGCAGACATCACAACGACAAACTCAACGAGGTCGTCGTCTGCTACCTCGGATTTTCAAAGCGAAATTTCTTTCAAAGCTAAAAAGTTTTTATGGAAGTGCTTTCCAAAATTAATTAAAGGAAGCTTGCACAATTTTTAAGGCCTCCTTCATTGTGTAATTTCACAGCTTCTTTGGTTTAAAAATCAAAAGTTGTTTGTTGCTTGGTTTGTTTACATGCACACCACGCTCTCTAAATGGCTCTCTTTTTTAGATCTCTATATTTCGTGTATTTTGAATGAAAAAGTTTTGTCGATCTTGTCTGACAAGTGAGTTAAACGTTCGACACTTTTAAAAACAATTTCGTAATTAAAAAATAATAATTCGAGTATGATTTTTAAGTTTTACGTGGACGTAAATCGGTGAAGTGCCTAGTCGAATTAGGGTCTCATTGCATTGACAAAGTTTGACTTCATATTTTTTTCTTAACTGTTAGTACTTAACTCTTTTTTGCAAAGATAGTAATACTTCTTACAAACTGATAGTATCCCGTGCTGGTGTAAACTATTCGGAAAGTCGACGGTCATATATTGGTTAACCACCTGAATACGCTTATAGGTAGATTTTATAGGCAATGTGGCGCGGTAAAAAACATCTTACCAAGCAAGTGGTCTTATCTGTTATGTCGCCATGCTGCAAAACATAACCCATTAATGCGAGAGAGATTCATTTTTTTTTATACTTTATGACTCGTTACGGGTATGAATTCACGCATCTCAGCCTCGAGAAACATCTCCCAAGACCAACTTACACACCTTCTTAGGTCTGATTTAAATAAAGACGTTTCTTTATGCAGCTGCGAATTGTGTTTTAGAACAACACAGTTATACAACATAGCAAGTTTAATTTATCGAATTCATAAGACTTTTCATTATTATTATATTTTTTAACATTTTAAAGAATTAAAATTCAGAGTTGTTCAGCTTATATAGTTACAAAATATCTCTTTGACGTATGTTCCTCGATTTGTTTACATGAATAAATGCACAAATTTCATATTGGCCTTAAACTTAGCATGGAAAAGCTTTTGAATTACGTAAATTTTCACTTTTACAAAATATGATTTTTTCGAATGGTTAAAAATTGATATGAAAAATAACTCCTACAGATATAAAGCTATAAATAATGAAATGTTAAATTTCTTTTATCACGAGAAAAATCTTCTCTCACTGTTGAAATAAAAATTTTCTGTTCATGAAGAAAGCTCTGCGCTTTGGATTTCGAGGAAAAAGTATCAACAACCTGCCTAGCATGAAAGATTCGCCATTGCCTACCTAGAGATAGGAAGGGGTCATGCAAATGTGGCGTTTTAAGAGACAAATTACGTTAGGCCCTTAAAGAGGCGAAAACGAGGGTTGCCCTCGTTTTTTCCCGTAGATTAAAAAGTAGCAATATGGGAAAGAAACGTGCAAATGAGCGAAACACAATACATCATCAGTGCCGGCACATAAAGAGAGGGTAAACTAGAATTATTATCTGTAAAGACACGTGGCGTTAAGTGTTGCGAGGGGCGCCAAGCCGCCTGGGGAATTAGCGTAACACAATTTTCGGACGTCCCCTTAGCACACATTTTAAGGCAAATTTTACTTATTCCAGTGAAGTTAGAAAGCGGCCGAGACCTTAATATAGACGGAATTCTTTTTATGGTGACGCTGTGAATTTGGAACGTTGCATATTCCTTTATTTTTTTGGTCCGCTATTTGTCGACAAGCAAAGTGGTGCGGCGGCAGAGCCCTACTCGCGGTACTTACAATTAACCAAAGTTACTCTAACTTAAACGTAAAGAAATTATAATGCCGCTTCCCAGTGGCAGCTATTGTCGTCGAGACGTAAGCAGTATCAGGCTTGGCGAGGATCGGAAAGATGGGGCATTAGGCACCTCGACTGGTTGTGATGAAGATAGGTAAAAAAAACTATTTCAGGCTAAACTGGGAAGTACGAGGTCGTTAATCGTCAAGTAATACAAACTTCTACCAGAGAGGAACAATCTACTAAAAAATCAAGAACTTTAATCTAAGAGTGAAAACTTTTGGAGTCGAAAGTGAAAGCTTGGAGAGATAACGTACACTCCTCCAAGGTGAAAGACTACGTACAGCGAATCCGCCATAAAACATGATTTCTCAAATATATTTAGCCTATAATTTAGGCATTTGTTAAAAGAAAAGTTCCTTTTCTGCTGAAAAAAATGAAATAATTTTTCATGAAGCATAATTTCATAATTTCAATATCCTTCCTAAAAATGTTTTGATATGTTTCAAAAGCCTTTCTAAAAGCTGTTTGAATCAGCAAATCCTACATTTCTTTAAGGATGTCTCATTGATAATCGTTTGAAAATTTAAATATAACACTAAATTTATCGGATTGTATGCGGATAGTTCGAAGAGAGCTGACCGAGATAAAAGACGGAAGTGATATATATTTTATGTTACGTGGGTTTGTTTCCGCATCTGCTAGGATATGTAGCGTCTAAACGTTTTGGATATGGGGAAAACAAAAGGGAAAGATTTAGGCGTCCGTTTTTTGTTACAGAGGGAGAATTTCCCCTCGTAATATATGGAGGACCTCTTACGTGCTAATAGCCCAAAAACACAAGTCACCTGAGATCACGTGTGAAATGCAGGCGATAAAGAACGAGCACCGGCATAGAAGAAAGAAACAATAGCCTGTTTTGCGGATTCTTCATCACATCCAGGTATCTGCTCTAAAAGTTTTCGAAGCTCTCCCCCGAGGAGGGTAAATCACTTAACACCACCTGAGAGGTCAAAAGAGAATGTTTGACCACACAAAGGCTTGAAATTTCTACGATCCAGAAACTGCTTTTAATATTAAAACAGTTTTTAGTCTGCTTTGGTAATCACGCTGTTTTCAGAGTCTGTAAACAGCAGAAACAGAGAGTACAGATGTTGAGTATGGCTATCAAAACGTCTATCTTAAAATAAAATAAAAACGCCACTTTAAAAATGATTTTGTTGCCTCAACAAAATGATTTGATTGTGTAGCATTAGCAAACTAGACTAGTTGTGTTGACAATATCCATTGTTACAACAATATGAATTGCACCATAAAAATTACAGTTGTCACCGTGACAAGTGACATTGTCACCATAACCATTCTGGTTTGCCGAGGCTCTGTTAAGAAAACGTTTTGTTGAGGCAACAAAGTCTTTTTTCTTCGTGCACACTCACCCGTTTTACTTATTCCCATAAGACAGGGCTATCTAAAATCTGTCAGGTATTCCTTTTTATCTAGCAAGGTTGGCAGCACTTGACGATTCCCTGCAAGCTCTGTTCCAGCGAGGCACAAAAGACCAATCGCGTCTAATCATAGCCATCCCTCCCCTCCATCACTTCAAAGTGTTGCCAACGTAACGGTCATTTCTATACAACTTGCAGTTCTGAAGATACGTTCGCCCTTATGTAAAAAAAAGAGCAAATGATATTTCAGGTTATGAAAATTGTCGATATCTTAATTAATCGTTTCAGCATGTCAGTAGAGCCTTCCCATTGTTTTCCCAACCGTATATCACGGCAGCGGTTGAGCGGGAGGGACGAGCTCCGAGGGGAGGGGAAAGAAAGGGAAAGAAAGGCCGAGCAGGAAATTACATCGCAAAATATGGATGATATGGGATCAGGCTGCAAAGCAGTATGACGTCTGTGGATGGCTGGACAGCAGATAGTGACACTTTGTATCAGGGGCCGGTGATAAACGACGTGGGGCGAGGCAATAAGCGTTCAGGTGATACCCGACGGCCTCGCCGGTCATGCCTCGCCGGTCGGCTAGCCAAGGCCGACGCCGACCCCCAGATAAGTAGGCACGGACGCCAACACAATCATTATTTAGCGTCACAACTAATGCTTGCTCTGGGTGAACCAACTCTTGAAAATTTGCTATAAAAATCGGGAGTTCCACAAGGCAGAACACCAGGATTATCATCAACGAGGGCTGACATTATCTCGGGGTTACAAGTTAACCCATTTTAAATCTTAAATTTTTAACGTTCTACCTTGTGTTCGACCTTCCTCAGAAGCGGAGCGAGGCAGGAGGCACGAAAGCTAATCTAACCGAACCTGACTTAAATTATGTTACGGTTATCACTTATCATATTAATGATGAGTGCACGGAACAAAATAGTTCGCAGAGGCAGCTAACGCGTTAATTGATACAGCAGTTGATATTCATTTTAGCAGCCGTCGCTTACATTTTGGCAGCCATTGCTAACGTTATCTATAGCTACTAATAAGTTAGCAAGGGCTACAAATTGAGCAAAGTTGTTTGTTTAGCAACCATTGTTAACATTTTCATTTTAGCAGCTACATCTAACATTAGCAATGACCGCTAAAACGTTAGCAAGGTCTCCTAAATTCATTTTTGTACCTGCTATATCAATTAACACGTTTGTTGCCACTGCTATTTTTCCTCGGTGGTTGAAGAAGAGTGACTATAACAATAGGCGGAAGTTACTGGCACCAAGAAAGCGGCTTCAGTCCCAGGGACAACAGAGCGGAGCGGTAGCAAAGCGAGGAAGAGGGCAAGTGATATAATATTTTTGAACGTTATGGGGCTTACTAGCTACATCAGGTTAGAACTAGGTTTGCTTGTGCCTCACTCCAGTCGGAGGGGCGATAGGAAAAGAGGTAGAATAAAGGTAAAGAAAAGTTAAGAAATGTGTAAATTAAAACCATTGAAAGTTACAGTTCAGTTGAAGTTTGCGCAAGAAATGTCAAGATCGTAACTTAGAAAAATTAAGTTGTCTTAGAGTCTTGAATAGATAGAGAGGCGCAACTGAAATCCACGGAGGCCGCTATTTTGTGAACTTAAGGGCCCCCTAACCCCTCCTGCTCCCGGTAGGTTAATGACGAGCGGAGCATCGGGACTCGGCTTGGTCCAGCCGAGACAGGCGATAGCTTTGGCCAATAGGAGTCGCGGACACCGGTTGCGTTCCTCTATTTCGGACTCTATCTCATTAAAATCTAAAAAGTTATTCGGCATGAACAGGTAACTTAAACGACATCGTGACTGAACCATGCTAAATCTAATTGAGCCAAGCTTTTCCTTACTCATTCAATTTTCACTTAACAACTCGTAACATAAATTTACCATAGAAATATTCAGCTGGAAGAAATTACTTAATTTGACTTATTATGCTTCTCGCAATAAAAATCTGTTTCATCTAAGGTTTTTCCGCAAACATTTTTACCAAAGTCTATATAGTATGGTTACAAAATAGTCTTGTTGACATCGCAGCATCAAATATAAAAGTACACAAACCACGTGCACCGCATTCGACAAGACACAATACCCTGGGCGTTACAATTTTAATGTTGTTTGAGCGCTACCCGTTCCGGACGGTGCGTCGCGTCGCGCACGAAGGAATTGTTGCCAGGAATAAAGGCTCCTCTGGCCCGAGGTGATTTTTCAGAATTACCTCACGTCTGGAATGGCAGAGAGGAAAACGCTCAAATCTAAACAGATGATTTAAAGGTTATTTTGTCGAAAATCTGGTGACTATGCGCGATTTTCCAACCGGGTCATTTTTTATTTTTATTTATTTTTTATACGTAAAAATAGATATTTGAAAGACAAATAAAAATTATTACTTTGATTTTAGATAGGAATTTTGAACAACTTGGACAAAAACAGCATTTACCATGCGGCTGTGCATATAGAAAGAAGATTACAAGAAGCAAATTTTCGAAACTTAGCCAGAAAATTCAGGGTTGTTCTGTTGTTGTGTTGTTTTTTTTTAATATAAGCTTTCAACCAGAAGTAAATTTTTCTAAAAAGGACCTTATAAAATTAACCGAAAAGTGTAGATATTTGCAAAGCGGTTCTCTATCCACCCAATGGAAGGGATCTTGAGTGTGTTAATATCTAAGAAGTAATAAAAACGTAGTTTTTTACCTTTGTCAGTAAGAGGATTTGTTAGTTTAACGCGTATATGCATAGTAATGAAAACACCTAAAAACTCGTTACTGCCAAGAATATAAGCATGAAAAGACAGAATACAGTAAGTAAAAAGTCAGGCCCGACCATGCATGATTCTCCCTCTTTTTCACTTTATTCGCGGAAGTACAAGAATTTTAATGCTTTTTTTCCAATAGTAGAGCTCAAAGAGGGATTCCCAAAGATTTCGCAACGTTTCAAGGAAAGCCTAATCCCTTTTTTCTAAACGGACGGGGGTCACGTGACGGCGACATTTTACGGTGACCGCACGGATCCATCTTCAGTGAATTTTGGCAAACTGGGGCTTTTCCGTTTCTTTGTCTGCCGCATAGCACACCCCAGTAAACTTTCCTCTCTCTCACCAGAAGCTTAACACATGTGAAAATTTCATCTCTTCCTTCAAGATTGCACAATTTTTATAGTAATTTCAAGATTAAATCTTCTAAAAAAAAAACCAAAAAAATAGTCAAATGAACCCTCCAATTAAAACGGAGGAAATAAAAAAAGAAGTCTTGACTCAAAACCAAACATTAGTACAAGTAGCATTACGCCAATTGAGGGATAGCAAAGAAAAGCATTTTGATTATCAGGTAGCATTACTAAAGGTTTCCATTTTGGTTTCATGAAAGTCATCTACGAATCAGAGGTCTGATTAGGAGTGGACTGACGAGAATAAGCTTTCGAGTGGCCGGGCACCCGGTCACAAGGCTACTGCTACAGCGCGGGAAAACGTAAGCTCCATCACGTAAAGGTAGGTACTTTTGGAACTGGTTAAGTCGGATGAGACTAGCATAGTTTCGGGAGGTTGAATTAGAGTTTGGAGCTTGGTTAGGTTAGTCCTAGGTTGGCTTGAATGAAGTGAGGTAGGTCATTTAATTTCTACGTTTTGTATGTTATGCTGATTAATTGTTGGAGTCTAGATGAGTTTGGATGACGTCTGGGTCAGTTGTAAACTACAACTTCTGCGCTAACTTGAACAAATTTAATTCCCATTAGGTTAATGAAAATGATGGATGTAAAATTATATCCTAAGTTTTGTACTATTGTGTATTGTATTTTGTTAGTTTTGTACTGTTAAGTTAGTAGTTGGCTTTAAGCGGTAACTTTTCTGAGATAAGGTAGCGTTAAGTTAGATTATATTAGTTGTAGGCTAGCTTTAAGGAAGTGAGATGATAATCAGTTAAGGTGAAACTATAACAAAGAAATATAATTCGTTATTATAGATTTCGTAAAGTTAAGTGTAGGAAGGTCAACGTAGGTTAAGTTGGGGGTAGTGAAGTCAACTGAGGTCAGATTCCATTCCTGCTCAAGTGATTCCGTATCGAGGCTCATACCCCGCATCTCCATTCTAATAAAGGGCCTTTCAGAGTCAAGAATGGGTTACATTTGAATTGCTCTGTATATGATTAAAAGCCCAGCTAAGCGGTGCCGATGAGGCATGCGGCAAAGGGCTTCCGCCAGTAGAGCTCAGGCCTCCAAAGGGCCAGGCCTGCAAAGGCGCGGCTCGCAAAGGCTCGGTCCGCAAAGGCGCCGCCGGCCTGAGAGCCGGGCCTGCTAACGCCATGTCCGGTGGAGGAGGGGGGTGGAGGGGGGTCGGCAGAGAGCAAAGCAGGTCCAGGACAGGCTCTTGTGGAGGAGGGCGATTAACCTTTGGCTTGGGGCCAGAGTCGGTTGTCGCATCGCATCTACAGTCGACCTGTCTTAGGAGCCCAATAGTCAGCAGGCCAATTTGCGGGGTTGGGGAGGCAGTGTGTCTTCCGGAACACTTACTTTTTCCAGCCGAAACACATTTGACTAGTTTCTCCTCCTATACGGACAACCGGTCGTTTTTATTTTACGCTTGCGCGAGTAGGAGAAAGTTCTTTGACACGGGAGATTATTCCTTGGTAAAACTTACTTAAAAATAAGTACCCTTGTAAAAAAAACTAATCACGCTATTTTTGAACCGAACATTGTCTGACTCGTAAGGTTTCGTGTCGAGACAAGACCTCACCTAACACCTCCTAACCTGACTTGACCTAACCCCACTGAACCTGTCAAGCTTGAAATTCTCATCAGTAATGTCTTTTTGTTGTGAAGATTTTTCATTCTTATTTTTGATGTGTTTTTGTGTTCATGATATTTGTTCGATTTCTGAACCTTCCCGTGTAAGAAAGCATTCGTCATTATACGGATGTTTAAGGAATTTGAAAAAAAATAACAGGAATTTAAAAAGAAAAATCTGGCCCTAAAAAAAAACAACGCTTTTTTTTGCAATTTTTGATTCTGACCAAGAGATACGGGCCGTCCTCCTCTAATGAATCAACCTACCCCGTCTCAACCTTATCCTTAAAAAAAATACTAAAATGCTTAATATTTCATCCATTAAAAAAAAAACATTGGTCTCTTTCTCAAATTAAAATTTCTTCCTCCTCATCCTTACCCTGCTTACACTTTAAAACCGTTCTCAATTTGCGGTAAAAAGAAATGAATACCAATATTAGTACCACAACCATGATCAAAGATATTCCTACCTACTTTGAATCTACCCGAACGAATTGACCTTTAACAATATCGTCGCAGACCAATAAAAGCTTGAGCTTCTTAAAGCAGGAGAAAAAAGTCGCTTACCAGACGACATCAATAAACACCCTTGCACTGCAAACGCCAGGAGCAAGGGAATAAATAAAAAAGGCATCCGCCTGTATAAAGCGACTAGACCTTCGGCTAGGCCCTCGGCTAGGCCCTCGGCTAGGCCCTCGGCTAGGCTCGCGGCTCGGCCCTTCGGCTAGGCTCTGAGCTCGGCCCTCCGGCTAGGCTCCGCGTCGGCCCGCCGAGGATGCGATGCAACCTGCGACGGGACCGACTAAGAAGGTCCGGCGTTCCTCCCCTCCCCCCGGGGGAAATAAGGACTGTGGCTCATCCATCAGACTAACATTTCTTCCAACAGGTTTTCCCTTTCGCAAGGGCGAAGGGCGCGCCAAGCCACGCCGTTTCACCTCCCCAGGCGGCCGTGTTCTCCTCGATTTCAGGTTAGAGGCGAGACATCGCTGACCTAACGACATTCTACACGATTTTTCCAAGATTGCATATTTACCTCTACATTGATAAAGGTACAGCGAGTTTAAGGAAAGATTCCCCAACACCTGTTTTCCATCTTTTGTCGAACGGACACAGCACTAGGCCCATAACCTGACGTGAGTTAAATCAAACGCTGATGCCTCCGCCACTACCCAGCGTCCGTTACTCTAGCCGAGAAATAACATCAGTCTTAGCGACAATAAAGCACGCAATCTTGGTAAACGCACAGTAAAAGCAAAACCCGTTTCGGGGAATGCTATAGTGACCTGTTATAGACATGAAACCAAAACGGGGGTGGTACAGGGTTATTTTTTGAGATAGGCCTATGTTCAGCCATATCATTTGAAAGGTCTCGGCGAGAGCTTTTCATTGATATGGCTGAACATAGGTCTATGTTGAAAAGATACCGAAATACGCACTACCCCCGTTTTAATTTCATACCTGAAACAGGAGCGGCTTTCCCCACAACGGGGATTTTGTTTATACTGTGCGGTGTGAGCAGACTGGACAACAGTAGGTTAGGTTGGATGCCTTTGTACCTCACTCCATAATCACTCCGTTCATCTGGTCGACGAATGGTGGGAAAACGTTTCAAATTTAGTGTTCTCCACCCGACGGGTAGACTGCAATTTTTTAAGGTAGCATTTTCAACCTTTTGGTTTAAATTTTGTGCTACCCTCCGTCGTCCAATTGAGCGGAGAGATAGCGGAACGAGGCAAAAGGCATCCAACCTATATCATAAGCAAGCCTCTTGCGGTATATCAAGTTTAAATATAGTGCCTTTTGCCTCGCTCCGCTATCGCTCCGCTCGGCTGTCGCCAAGCCTGAAGCCGCTTACTTCTCGGCGCTCCTGAGCGGGCGCCGAGAAGTAAGCGGCATCAGGCTTGGCGACCGTTTAGTTGGGTAACCCTAGGTTAAGTTAGGTTAGGTGCCTTGTGCCTCGCTTCGCTAT
>Ga0058701_10002825_pt1 | contig 13433 bp, 7 predicted proteins | sample AgamicOrMae_FD_97039 | JGI IMG/M metagenome (GOLD analysis project Ga0058701, IMG submission 97039) | Agave microbial communities from Guanajuato, Mexico - Or.Ma.e | ecosystem: Host-associated > Plants > Phyllosphere > Phylloplane/Leaf | place: Guanajuato, Mexico | collected 2012-06-04 | reverse complement strand
TTCCCACTGCGTTAAATTATGCTAGAATACACGGTGTCGGCGCAAAAAATGTCTCTATAAGCGGAAACAGCGCACAGAGCTCAAAATAATCTAAATTTGGAAGCCCAAATGGCTGGTGTTGAAATGTAATTTCCTGACATGGTTACGATACATAATTGCGACGTTCCATCAACAACTCAGAATTATTCCAGGTCTTTTAGCTGTTTTGGGCCCTAGAATCGCGTTTTTGCACAGCCTCAGATGTATTTTAACCTTCTTGCAATGTCTGCCTATTCTTTCTACATACTGGTTGTAAAATTTAGTCCACGTCAAATAAGCTCACAGCAAAAATGTTCCCATTGTTTTGTGCCAATATGAACCAAGCCGCGAACTTAACGCTAAAACATAAGTTAATCAGAATTAAAACGCAATTTCTTTTACGAAATATCAAATTACAACATAAAAACTTTGGAAGAATCCTTGACAACAGTAGGTTCAAAAATTTCAGCGAAGTTTCAGATTTAAAAGTGAATCAAATAAGAAAGCTTTCTGCGTTATCGGAATTTCACTGCTCGAAACATTCAAGGTTGGGTTTTCTCATTGTGCCACATTTTCTACTTGTGTTTTACCTATGGCCAAGATTTTATTGGGGATCGTCTAATAATCACGAGTCACGCTCTTTAGGAGACGGGGGCCGACGTGAGCAATGCAACAGCCCACGTATTTTAGGGGTGGACGTTAGCTTAAGTTTCCGCACAATTTGCGGAGGAAAAAATGCGTAACCGAGATGGTCTGACAGTGAAGTATTATTCTTTAACGTGATTTAATGGACTGTCCCGAATGTACATCGGGAGAATTAAACGATATGCAACTTGGTAAAGTTAGGTAAGGTATATTCTTAAAAAAAAGTTTTTAAGCGAAATGCGTATGCACATATGAATCTAGCTCATCTTTGTGGTGAGTTGCGAGCTCCTGAGGATTTTTCGAAATGACGATACAACTTGCTCGACACGAGTGCCACGCGTGTTGTCCATTACAGGCTGAAAACCCAGAATCCAGCCCGTAGTAGGCAACACGCATGGTGCTCATGTCGAGCAAGTTATATCGTCTTTTCAGAAAATCCTCAGGGGCTCGCAACTCACATGGTATTTCTCCTACTTCTACCGCTCATATTGGTCTAACGATACACAACCCTTCTTAACTGGTGAAATTAAATTACTCATTGGAGAACCACAAACTCGATTTTCTTTTTAATTTTTTGAAATACCAGTTTCCACGCTAAATTGCTTGCGTTGAAAATGTCAGTCTTTTGAAAATGATCTTTTAGAGTAATCCGAGGAGATAAATTTATTTATGGGAGATTACGTACCTGGGCTTAAAAATCTGCTCACACCTCGGATTCTCAGTTGGCTCCAAACCAATTTTCAGTCAAGAGCAAGACATAATCTATCTAAAAAATATGAAGCCGATTGTTGTGTAGTGTAGGTCTTAGCCTACGTTCCCTCTGGTCCAAAATCTAAGTACAATCAAGTTAAAATTTGTCCGTAACCAGACATTTTGGCTTTAATTTTTTTCCTCAGCTTCCTTAAACATGAACTACTGTCACACTTTCTGGCCAAAACTGTCTCTCGTACGTCACTTTCGTATTTGAAACTGCACATCGTAAGCGCCTAATGCGACTCTCACCGCGAAAGATGGTTACGCTACCTTTCGACGCCCGCAAAAACAAAGTTCATTTCGCCAAAATAGAACGGATGCACTTCGAGTTTGCCAAACCGGAGAAAAAGTGTTATCTTTTTTCCCCCCATTTTGTGAGGTAAAGTTGGGCGTCACGACCTTGTGGTCAGCGATATGTTCACTCACAGACTTGAAGTCACGCTTGGCCTGCAGCTTAGCTACTTTCGATTCCATCTTTGGGCCAAAACTTTGGACACAATCCAACTCCACTCGACACTCTGCCAATAATGATCTATGCTCAAATGTGTCACGCATACACTGTCGCTTTCAGTCGCTTTCAAAGCTTGAAGTTTCTTCCTTGAGTTCCGACTTTCCTAATAAAGAGAGGAGCGTGGCACAAGACACGTAACCTATACGTAACCTATACATGACCTATACATAACCTATACCTAATCTATACATAACCTATACCTAATCTATACATAACCTATACATAACCTAAACTAACCTCACCGAACGATCGCCAAGCCTACCGCTTACTTTTCAGCGGCAGTTTTATATACTGCCTCGAAAAAGTGAGTGGCATATTTTTTTTCATTTTGGTATGCCTTAGTCTTCCTAAGGTTAGCGAAATAATGGGTTTTATACCTGATTTATCTTTCGTATTTGAAACAAGTGTCGTACTACAGTACCTTAGAACAGATTAAATTATTTCTCAACAGAGGGGTCTTGAGTTTAGTATTTAAGTCTTTACGTCCTCTTTTGTCCTGCTGTCTCTTAATGGAATATTTTACCCCTTATTTTCTAGAGTGTGTGGTGTGAATGCAGTTAGACAGACATATAAACGAGGAAAAAGAAAAATGATTCCTCAGTTCTTTTTTTTTTGTCATGTAGAGAGGTTGAATAAAGCATTTTGGAAACCGCAGCCAATCAAAGTGAAAAATTTAATCGACCTAATTTTGAATTGAAAGGGCCTTGTTTTTTTTACGCCAATTTGTCATTTCGGGGAGGCCAGCTTCGTGCGTGAAACAAGCTGATTATCGTATTCGCCGAAAACTTAACGTTTAGAATGGAAAGTCTTCCAAGCTGAACGAAGGAAGCACCTTTGCCACAGCCGCGAGGAGCGTAGAGCGTAGCTACGCTTCCCCAGAGTGGCGTAGCGGCGAGCGTAGCGGGACCAAAACGAACATCTCGCCCCGTCCTGTCTGAAACTGTAGCGTTTCACATCGCGTAACCTAAGTTAACCTAACCTTCATACTCGTTTATTCCTCATAATGTTGTGAAAATTTGATCTTCAGTGGAACACTAATTGGGGAAGTCCAACCTCGAAAACTGTTGCAGCATTACATCCGCTAGACCGCAGTTGTTTAATCAAATGCCAGCTATAAAATGAGTGAATCATTCTTCGCAATATATTTATCAGTGGCTGCTTCGACTGATAACGGCAATGACAGCTGGGCGATCGCGCACTATTACGGAAATCTGCTAGTCGTGCTTGTATTTCTGAAGCTCTGAACATTTTGGTCTCATCTCGCTCAGCTTGGTGAAGGAAACCTGAAATCAAGAGAGAGAAAGTGAAGTCTTTAAATTTTTGGGAGTGCGCAATATTGTCCATGTCGTTGCAGAGACCGCCGTTGAGGATTTTAATCTGTCTTGCAGAGGCGGTGGCATGAGAAGTGAGTCTAGTGAATCCATGTACGAGTAGTTTGAAATTAAAGAATTACTCAATCATTGTACCTTGGAATTCAAATTTAATCTACCCAAATCTGGTAAAGTAGGTACCTCCACTAAAATAACGTACGTCTGTACTCAGAATTTCCTGGGATGCACAGAAATTACCTCGGATTACGACGAGAGTGAGTGTATGACAATCTCAGGAGCGATAATTGCTTTGGATCTCTCTGTGGACGAATGCCTTTGGACTACTTTGAAGTGATGGACAAACGCTTAATATCATCCACCAAGAAAATTTAAATCTTGACGGGAGAATAAATCTGTAAATGAGAGTGAGTATATGACAATCTCAGGAGCGAAAATTGCTTTGGATCTTTCTGTGGACGAATGACTTAGGACTACTTTGAAGTGATGGCCAAACCTTAATATCGTCCACCAAGAAAATTTAAATCTTGACGGGAGAATAAAGCTGTAAATTAGTTTGTCCTTTAGCTGACCATCGATTAGCCAACGGAAGTGTCCTTCCGGCCGGTAGACCTAGAAGGTCTGCCGACCTTGAGGATGGATTGGAAAATATGCATTTGACGGATCAAGGTCTCAGGATTTTTCTGCACTCTTTGTTTCAGAAGTTGCATTTTCCGCTTGTGTGGGTTCAACCTTTCGTTACATTTTGAGAAATGAAATCACTTTACAATTGCTTTAGGTTAAGTTATCCAAAGGTTAGATTAATTGCCTTGTAGCTCGCTCCGCTCGAAAACGGGTCAAATGCATTCTACACATTCCAAAACACATGCTGTACAAGCTTTTTTGTAAAGTTTGCGTGAAAACATTTTAAAATTTAACATTTAAATATATTTAAAAATGTAAATATTACACCGCTTTACCCTACGTTGTTCTTACTTATTTGTAGGAACTCCCACATCGTCGCTAACCAGGTAACATATTTGATCGTGTTTAGGTTCGGATGTTCTGGTAGACAGACGACTTGGGGGATTTTGTATTGCGGTAAGCCGGAGAGAAGAAAAAAAAGTGCTGCTTAAATTGCTTTCATAATTAATCCGACAACCTAACGGTATTGCTAGCATTCCATTGTAATAAAGCACCGGAGACAGGTAAATATAATTCTTGTTGATTGCTTCATTATTTTGAGTCGATTTGAACCACTTACGAAGTATCAGACAAATAGCCGCTTCACCCTCTTCCAAGGACTACACTGAATCTTACAAATTTGATTTCTTACCTTTATCATTTACCGTTGGTTCAACCACTGGTCAGCCCGGTTCTGCCTAGTTCTGTGAGAAGTACACATTAACAGTTCCTGTTTTAGGTAGTCCTACGTGTTTTGGGTTTGAAGGTAAAACAGGTAAAGAGCGTAAGATGGTTATTTTTGAAGATACCCCACGTAAAAAAAAGGTTTTGTTAAATCAACAAAATCATTTGTTAAATTAGGAATAACAAAAATATTTTGTGACAGCAACAAAATGTTTGGTTCTATCAACAAAACGTTTGGTTGCTGCGGCAAAATTTTTGGTTGCAGCAACAAAAAATTTATTTGTTGTCCCTAATTTTGTTGCCGAAACAAAACCATTTTTTTCCGTGCCCTATCAACAACCATCGAATGAGAGCTCTCAACGAACCTTTCATTCGTTGTAAATGGATTTTTCATGTAAGGGGGAAAAATTCCAATCTTTCAAATTTTCAGTAAAAGATGATTAGAGCAGCTATACAAGAGTATTTGAATGCCAAGCTGTTTCTGTTCATCGGAATACCCTCCAGTTATGTAAGAACTCTTAAATTAACAAAGATTCAGAAGATTTACTCCAACAAGATTCCACGTAGTCTTGAATGCTAAAAAAAAATCAGTTCAGGAGGGAAATCGAATTATATACCTAATGAATATTACGTTATTGGCCGAGTATAATACCTGTTTTGGTAAATTTTCAGGAAGTATTTTAAATTCAGTGGGAAGCATCTTACACAAAGCCCTCGCCCAGTATTTAAAGGTCACTCATTGAAACGCAACCTATGAGTACGACATTTAACGTTGGGACTTCATACCTAATGTATTTTTGTCAGCTTATAAACGGGACTTACTTTGTTTACAGAGGAAAGTTTGTCTTAATCAGAAAGAAACATTAGTTTGACAGTAAGTCATATCCCGTTAGAAAGCGCTTGGGTCCTTGTCTTCACGGGTTCACGGTCCGCTGAATTTAATGCCCCCTCCTCGTACTTCCACCCATAATCACCATCATCCCAAATTATTTTGCCTGCTCTTCTGTTGAATACCGACCCATATCCGAGATCTTCTAGTAATTCTTTGGTGCAGTTTAACCTGCTTTTTTTTTTTCGTGGCGGAACGTTTACTGGTGAACAGGGCATGATTCATCAGAACCAATATCATTTAGAGAGTACTAGAAATTAACCAACGCGATCCAATGCCTTCATAAGATTTGACAAAATAAAAGTAGTTATGAAACTCTTGAGTTTCCAATTTCGCCAGTTTTGCTCGTCATTTCTTTAATATTTGACAGTTTGAAGGGAGGAATGTGATCGTCCATACCCCTCATTTCTCAAACTCGGAGATATGAATCAGCCCTGAAATACTCATACGCGAAAATCGTTTCGCCGAAAACGGGTGCAATTAGCTAGTTTTAGGACTTATTTTAATTGAACTTCTTTTAATATTTTTTAATAATCCACGGATTTGATTTGATATGGACGTTGTAAAGAGCGGTTCAAAGCATTAGGTGTAAAATTCAACCTTTCTAGAGATTTTTTTCTTTTTTTTGCTTATCAATGAAACCAATTTTTCCCGAAGAATGCAAAATCTAACAAGCCCACGACTTTGAGTCGCATTTATTGAAACGCCTCTATTTGTGTGTCCGTTGGTCCGTCCGTTCCGGTGAGCTGATCGGAAGAAAGGGACTTGAAGTAGGACGGCGCTTCCGGACTTAATGAACTTACTGGCCGGTGGACCCAGAAGACAATTAAAAGGTCCAGCAGATGAAATTACCGAAACATCTCCAAGGGCAACAATATTGTCTGTGGTCTTACAGCTTCTTTGTGGTTTGAGAACAAAATGAACGCGTGCCCGAGAAAAAAAATTGCGTTCACAACCACCAAAAAAGTTTTTTTCTTCTTCCAAGAACCTAATCGGATTCTTAATGCGAAACACAACATGCACGTCCAAATGGTGATTGAGTATGTTTTGGGGTCTGGTTTACCACCCTAATTAAAAATGAAAAAAATGGCGTTCTACCTGTTGTTCTCGAGGCTCTTCTCGAAAAGTATGCGTTTAAAAATATCAAAAAATGTCTCTGAAAAAAAAGCTTAACCCTGATAAGGATTCTTATCATTCACACGGAATAAAAGGTTTAGTTACATCAACAAAATCATTTGTTAATATAGGGATAGCAAAGATATTTGTTACAACAAAATATTTAGTTCTATCAACAAAACGTTTAGTTGCAGCAGCAAAATTTTTGGTTGCGGCAACAAAAAAATATTTGTTGTCACTAATTTTTGTTGCCGTAACAAAACCATTTTTTCCGTGCAGCCACAATTTTACTTTCATTCTAAGACACTACGTCGTACGCTTGTTTATCGGATGGAACTCTTCCTGAAACAGGTGGGCTAGTTACGAGGAAAGTTAATCATTCCGTCAGTTATTTGGTTTGCGTCCTAGACGCGCGAATCTGTTCGTCATTGCAGGCTCGGCGAACCTAGGCGAGCCTAGGCGAGCCTAGCAGGTCGATGACTAGTCGTTTCTTTTAGCAATATCGCTGCTGCTAAATGGATTTCTCATGGACAAACGGAGGAAACCTCGTTGCAATGCCCACCGAACCGACAGAGCGCGCTCTTTCTACTGGCAACCTGGCAGTATGTTAGCCTAGATTAGTTTGCACTGGGTCCGTGATAATACCCGCACCGTCCCGCACCGACCGGAGTAAGGGAAAGTACTTGTTAATGGGTACCGAGGAACGCATTTTGGCCGAATGTGCGTCAAGTGATTATGGTCGATACTCCAGAAATCTGTAAGTATTGGTACTTTAACCAATTCGTGCCCCAAAATTCTTTTGGCACGTATCACATTTTATGCTTTAGTCAAAGTTATAACATCGTGTTTTTTCTTTGAATTTATGTTTTAGCTTTTTTCTTCCGCGAATACTTACGAGTGTTTTAAAATGTTAAAATGATTAGGCCACCTCAAGTTTTTTGTTTGACTAAAATGATGAAGTTGAACTCTTCAAATAATTGTTTTAGCTAAGACAAGAATTTAGAGGTAGATTTGTTTGCCCTAAAAATAAAATAAGCCCACTTAGTTTTTTTTTTGTTTTTTAAGTTTTTTTTAGCTTTTTTTTTCGAAAGGAAAAAAAATGCTTCCCCTGACATGATGTTTGTTTTGAGAATACTTGGCTGCCATCCGTGCATTTTGCTGACGGTAGATGAAATTTTTTGCACGGCTTCATCCCTTTAAAAGGCTAACATCAGAGCACATTCCGGGTTTTTTGTGTCCATTGGAGTTTCAAATGCATTACGATCTTTCTTTTTTTTAAGCAGAATTTTTTTTTCTGAAAAATGCTCAATTTAAGTTTTGCAAGGTATTTAATTGTTGGACTACGGACCTCAGTGGAACAGAAGGCGCCAATCGCGTCGTATTTGCCACCCATTTTGTCTTACTCGCCAGACGGAATTGGGGCACCTCCTTGTATGCATTCGAAACAGTTTTTGACACCGAGGACAATATCGTGGAATAATTAGTGTTGTTGCTCCCGAATCGTAGCGGAGATTGACGAAGTGCGCCGGTTTCTGACATGTTTCACTCTCGTGAGTACGTACTGTAAGCGCTGAAGTGGGTTAGATCCCAGCAACTCCACTGGCGTGACATAGTTCGTTTTCACCTGCCTTTCGTTTCGAATTGCCTGTGCCAACTCGCTCTGCCTTCAAATTGGGGAAACGTTCCCTGCGATGGGACGATTTCAATTGGCTGCAATGACAATTTTTTTGTACGTTTTCCAAAGCCTGTTCAATGATTACACAGCAGTCTTGCATATCGCGTTTAGCCAAGCCTCGATCTTGGAATTATTCTTTACAACAGCAATATTAGCTCAATTGGTGGACAGCGCACTCTCTTTTAACAGCCATTTTAATCTGTTAAGTGTATATTTTTAACCGCTATATCGACGAGGTTAAAGCAGTCGAAATAGTCCATTATACAGTCACAATTTAATGCAAGAGTCAAAAAAGCTCAATGAAATTGTCGAGAGAAATACACGGAACAGCTGTGGAAATGACGTTTAAGGTTCATCATCGTCCTTAGGCTCGGTGAATGGGTCGGCCTGTAAGTGTGCAACTTACCCGTTTGATCGGAAAATTTTGAAGTTATTCCGGTTACACATGCACAGTACGTACGGTACAAGCAATAAAGCGTGTAAATACCACCCTCGCGGGTGTGCCTTACAGTCTTAGAAATCAGTGACAAAGCGTTTTTTTTTCGGTAGCACATTTTTGCGCCCATGACCTTCGCGGACTTTTAAAAATAAATATTTAAAAATAATTTTTTAAAAATAATGATAACTTTTAGGAAAGGAAAGGAAAATAGGAGGAAAGTCGATTGTAATTTTTTGTTCAGAATTTTAAAAAATGTCTTGATACGATTATTTTTCCCGTTGAAACTATTGATTCTACCGAAACGTACACTATTGTGAGGACTTTTGGTTTAAAATTCTGGGCACATTTGAAAAGCTAGAAGAATGGATATTTTATTAGTCAGTAACGTCTCTCAAAAGCATTCAGAAAAGTATTTGACATTTACGCTGCTTTGTGGTCTTTGTGTAATGCATAAAATGGTGAACTGTCAAATTCTCTTGAAAGCCTGACGATCGAAATCAAAAAGTCCTGTTTACTCGTAGCTCGAGGACAGGAAGAAGTTGCTCTGAAGCCTGTGGAAATTCCGGTGTGCGAAAAAATTAAAATAAGGGGCCATTCACAAAAGTCGTCCGCAGTTTTTTACGAGATTTTTGATCCCCCCTCCCCAATGTCCGCACGTCCATCGCTTGGCGACCCCCCCTCCTGTGGACGTCTCCATTACGGATAAAGATCGTCCGCATAGGCCATACACCCCCCCCCTCGAGTGCGGACGTCCTTTGTGAATGACCCCTAAGATAACTTGTCGTGGCTAAAATAAGTTCAGCACGGCGATTTTGGACAAGTTAAAAACGCAAAAAATCTGCATAAAACGCTAACATCACGTCTAAAATCAGGCCCATTGTGTTTGTTTATTCCGTACTTGTCCGGTGACTCCTTAATTTTCTGCTTTCTATACCTTTCCCATCTTTCAAAGAGCTTAAGTTTGGTTTTTGGTGAAAGCCTGCTTTTTACTCAATAATTTTAGAAAACAAAACACACGTTCTTTCTCAGGCGAAATCAGCGTGTCACCATAAGTGCGCGTGCATTACGGGACACTCTTTCCTCGTTTTAAGGAGAGCTCCAGTCGTTGACTCCCATTTTCCGCGAGCGCTTTGCACGGGAAAAAAGGTTTTGTTATACTAACAAAATCATTTGTTAAAATTGGGATAACAAAAACATTTTGTTACAACCACAAAATGTTTAGTTCTGTCAACAGAACGTTTGGTTGCTGCAGCAAAATTCTTTGGTTGCAGCAACAAAAATCCTTATATGTTATCCCTAATTTTTTTGCTGTAACAAACCATTTTTTCCGTGTGGAAGCCTTTTGACGTGGAAAACACTGTGCACCATTTCATCAATGTTTGTTCTTTTGAACCTACTCGTTAGGACTACCTAATCTGTGATACGAATGTGTGTCTCGATTGAATCGGCAGCTGTATTTGTCAATTGAACATTGTGTCTGTAAATATTCTTTTAAATCTAAAAAAATAAAAAAATAAAGCTATTTTTATTTTCCTTGTCATAGACTGCTCCGAAGTAACGCAGCTGCCCCCCTCTCGCGTTTTATTGAGTAGGCGGTGAGTTATCAAAGTTCCTGTTATCTAAATGAAAAACTGGCCAAATATACCCTGGGGATTTCGTTGACAGGAATCACTTGTTTTACTGCGTCATCATCCATTTTACTGATTTAAATTATTTTTTTTTTGCGAGGTAAGATAAACGTGCTTATTAAACGCAACCATGACAACTCTGTACTCGGATATATCGATTTCATTACAATGTAGCAATCGCTATGAATAACTCAAAATTTGCAAAATATTCGGGCATTGTTCATTTTTATGTCTTTCCAAAGAATATTTATAAAATATAATTAACTTCTTTTCCTTGTAGAGCATAGTTGTGTTATAATGGTCGGGAAGAAGAGCGTCGGGAAGAAGTTGATGTACACTTCTTGTCAGCGTTACGATAAAATAAGCCCGCTTCGCTGTATTTTTTTTCGTGACTAATTCATTTAAACCTTTCCCTCCTAATTAAAAAAAATTACCGATCTCTTTCATGGAATATTGTTATTGAAAATTTATCTCAAAATCTACCAGACCGGGATTCATGTATCTTCCCTACCTCATAATCAAATCAAAATCATTACTCATTGTACAGATATTATGTGTTTCTTTGAAAGCTTTTGTAACACTTTGAGGGAAGGACGTCTTACTCTTGGTGGAGAGAAAAATCGTTACAAAAAGTGATTATCATAAAATTTCGTAAATCTTCTTTGAACATCCCTCGTAAAATAAAACATGTTATTGGCCCTAAACCCCCTGGGAACCGCAACAATGTTCATAATACTCAGTCGTAATTGCAAAGTAACGATGTTAATAATTTGAACGAACGTTTGGCGAATTTATCTGTTCTCAATTTGACACGACAGTTTATCACGTCGTAACTCTAATGAACACTTGTCTACTAAATCATGATCAAACTCATGAGCACTCGTTTAAATTAAGGCCGACTAACTTGGCCGGCGCAGCTCCTGATTCGTAAAACCAAAGGTCATTATCACATGCGGCTGCTTACTTCCAGATTGAATTTCGCGTAACTTTTATTGTTGACAGAGTTGGGTTGGCAGTCAGTGACTTCCGAGTCTGGCGTTATCTTGACACGCCGAGCCGTGCCGAACCGTGCTGACACTGAGCCCCTTGACGCGCCTCGCCACTTCGTGCATTTCTCAGTGCGAAATTTGTTTGTTTTGCACAGAGCAGCACTGCTGATTTGAAAAGTGGAAATTTCACTTGTTTCATGACGGTCGCTAACCACTATGAGCCAAGGATATTTCTTTTTTGGCAGCAGTCTGCAGGCGAGATGTAAGCGGCATCAGGCTTAAAGACTGTAGAGTGGAGCGTAAGCGAAAGCGAAGCTCTTAGAAATGTCCGAGCGAAGCCTTTTATCTAACCCAACTTGACTGGACCTAAATTAAGTAACCTAATTGGTTAATCTTATTTTACCTGCACGGTTGTGTTGTTAATCATAAGGCAATGCATTCAAACCACGTGGCAGACATTTTAGGCTACGTTTTACCTACCTCCACCGAATGGTAATACGTTGGTGATAATTGTTGAGGCCTGGGACGAGATACTCGATGAACCACATGGCTCGAAACTGGTGGGATGTGGGTTACCATGAGCGATAAGTCTTTTTTTTTTTAACCTCCGTATGGAATTTAATTTTAATGATACGGTATTGGACTTATAACGCGAAAATAACGTCATTTTTTTTTCTCCCGTGTTCCAGATGCACGACTTAAGAAGCAGCATGCGTCGACGGCGACTCAAGGGTGCGGGAAGACAGGACCCTTGAAGCCATGACAATGGAAGGCAGCGGCGCCGCCAGCGCCGGAGCCACGGACGCGTGCCCCGACGACGGCGTGCCCCGCGCCGCCGGCCCCTGCGAAAGCGATCCGGACTCGGCCGAGCAGCCCGCCGCGGCCGAGCGCGACGCCCGAGACAATGTCGCGCCTGCGGGACGCTCCCTCGGCAGGAAGATCTCCCGGCGGCTCTCCCTCGTTGCCAAGGTGCCCAACCTCATCACGGTCAAGCTCAAGCAGGAGCTGGGCTCTAGGGACTCTTTGTCCGTGGCTCTGTCTCTGCGCAAGAGCAAATCCAACTGCGGGACGCCGACGTCCACGCCGAACGGGCCGCCGGACCTGCTGCGATTCACCAGAAGCGCCAAAAGTCGCCTTCTGCTCATCAGTATCATTGCGCCTGATAAAACGCAGCGGATTGTAAGTTAACCTATCAAAAATTATGTGGTTAGGGGTCGTGCACAATAGGGGTCGTGCACAATTACCGAACGCTCTTAACGGAGGGAAAGGAGCTTTGCGTTACGGACCATGTCTTGTAAATGATTTCCAAAGAGCTTTAAGGAGGGATTAGGCAAAAAAGTGGGCTATTCAGCGTTGCACAGTAAAAACGTAACCCCGTTTTGCGGAATGCTGAACCTGTTTTGAAACCAAAACGGGGATGGAACGTAGTTTGTTTATTTTTCAAGATAGGCCCATGTTCAGCGATATCATTCAAAAGGTCTCGGCGAGAGCTTTCCATTGATGTGGCTGAACATAGTTCTTCATTGAAAAACAAGACGCAAAGAGCAAGGGCCACGCCTTCGCAAAAAAAATCCTCGTTCTTTACCGAAGTAACCGAATGTTTCTCTGGATATTTTGATCTTATCGACTCTTGCAGGGGCCCTTCCACCAGCAAGGCAACATTAAATTTCCCCACAAGTCATGGAAGCCAGGTTGTCGGGCCTGAAAAGTTGTTGACTTGGTCTGATGATGATCTTGTTGATAACCCTTGGAAGAACCAGGTTTTGTTCTTATCGCGTAGGTTTACGATTGGCGTCAACGAGGCGTCGTGGCTGAGTGGTCAGCGTGTCCGCCTGTCAATCCCGCGATGCGGGTTCGATTCTTAGTTCCGCTGCTTTTTTCTTCCTTTCTTCGAGGCCTCGTCACTAAAGTACGCCTCCGAACACCACTAATGAACGTCTTCTCGGTGGCCGAGTGGTTAGCGTTGCTACGCTGCCAGTGATGGTGTCGAGACTCGGTTGGGGTTCGCGGTTCAAATCCGATCCGCGATTAAATGCCGCGGGCAGCCTCATAAAACCCGTGAGGGATCCTTGGAATCTGGCCGGATGGGTAACAC
>Ga0058701_10002824_pt1 | contig 13434 bp, 4 predicted proteins | sample AgamicOrMae_FD_97039 | JGI IMG/M metagenome (GOLD analysis project Ga0058701, IMG submission 97039) | Agave microbial communities from Guanajuato, Mexico - Or.Ma.e | ecosystem: Host-associated > Plants > Phyllosphere > Phylloplane/Leaf | place: Guanajuato, Mexico | collected 2012-06-04 | reverse complement strand
TCGCGCTTTATGGCCTCCGTAATGCGTTTATTGAGCTTGCTCTTCTTAAGCGCTTTCGCTGCCACAAACTTGATCTCAACACAACTATTTTGCAGACCTTATAAATTTAAGACTTGACGTCCTGATGGGATGGTGGCAACGACCACTCCACTAAGATTGCTCACAAGATATTTTAACACGGTAATTACGTCCGTTGTTTACACATTTCTCACCACTGTTACCTCATTTTTCACTCAGATCGAAACGACATTTTTGTTGATATATTTAGTTCCTCTCAGACGCAAATTAGTCTGTTGTGTACTTGAATGTTATGTTAGGTCAGGATACGTGCGTTGTTCTTGACTCCGATCGCCTCTATAGAAAAAGTGGATCACGGAGAAAATGACATAAGAGCGTTTTGTTGATGAAGCCTCAGAAAACGGGAATCGTTGTGGTGACGTTACAACAACAACATGGTTACCACAACAATTAGTTGCCTCCATAACAAATGAAATCACCACACCACGTTAACGCCGGTTTTCTGAGGTTCCAAAAGGTTTGGTTGAGGCAACAGAGTCATTTTCTCCGTGGACAGGCTTAACGAGAGGTGTAAAATTTTCCTTCTTTTAAATTTACGCATTATCCCACGGACCGCCAAACTTTGTCGCTAATTAGACGCATTGTCCTGTCCTTTCTTGCAGTCGTTCTTCGGGCGCTCCTACAACAATGTCAGTTCGATCTCCGAATGCAAGAATGCTGGGACGTGCGTTATCAACAAGAAGAACCGAACTTCGTGTAAAGCCTGCCGGCTACGGAAGTGCCTTATGGTGGGCATGTCCAAAAGCGGCTCTCGCTATGGAAGGAGATCCAACTGGTTCAAAATCCACTGCCTTCTACAAGAGCAGCAGCAACAGGCGGCACAGCAAGCCAGTGGCGCTTCACCCACGGCACCCGCGCAGATGGGGGTTCATCCCAAAAGCCCCCAAACGCATCTAGGCAAGTTTCATCAACTCTATTCTCGTATCTTTATGAAGGCAAACGCTTGCTATTAGTACGGTTTTTAGGAAAACGAAAAACGTCCTCAAGATCCTTAGGGACCCGCAGTTTTTATTTTAAAAGGTGCACAGTTACGACCTATCGTCTTAACCCTCTTGGGTTTGGGATATTCCATAGGGAAGGGATCGTGAATTTCAATCGTAACTGTACATCAGCCCTCTTCATCTTTTTCAAGCGTTGAAAATATCTGAGTGCGACCGAGAAACTTTTTGACATATTTTGAGTTTCTGAGTAAGTAATGATTGAGATGTCGCTTTAGATAAGGCCCACTCCACCCTCCTGGAAATTTCTAACAGTCTTTAAACGATCGTTTTTTTTGTTTGTTTTTTTGGCTTTACGATCATTTATGGCCAAATTATTATTTGCAAAGCGGTTCAAATTTTAGCTATAAGGAGATCGGGACTGCCGAATCTCTTTCAAACATTCGTTACTTTAAAACTTTGTCATCTTGAAGGTGAACATTCAGCACCAAAGTCAAACTGTTTGAATATCGCATAATCCTATCTACTGTTCGAAGCAGGACGCATATCGCCCGATTGAGGCGATTTTTAAATTCGTATGTTGGTTGGTTTATAATGAACTCCAGATACAGTTTGCACTGCGGCTACTCCTCCGTATAAATAAATAATCTTACCTTTGATTTCTAAGGGATTTACTTCGCGAATGATCAATCTTTCCGTTTGAGAATGGACCTCTGTGATAAAGTTACCCTCCATTGTGAGCAGGTGACCCATCGAGAACATAATATCATTCCACGAAACAACGTCAATTCGATGTATTACTCAGTTATTACTCCTGCGTCCCAAAATGGGGCTTTCTCTCATCCAGAGTACTCTTTCTGCCAACGGCAAATTCTTGTTATTAAATCACGGAATAACGAATTGAATGTTGACCCTTTACCACCCAGCGATGCCGTTCGGCAACAGAAAAAAATATTTTTGAGGATCTTTTCAGTCCAGTATCGTCACAATTTAAAAATATCACCTCTCTGGAAACCTTAAATCTTGTAATTTAGGCATTTTAAAAAGCTTAAAATTGCGTATTTTAGTGAAAAAAAATCTTTTCAATTTCTCTTAAGCTAAATTTCACTCCAAATACTTTGGGCTGTAAAGGGTTAAGGTAAATTTGTCGTTTCTTTCTCATTGCGTCGTTTTGGGAAGTAGCTAAGCGAGAGAATTAATCCGTTAGCTGATCTCTGGCATTTGAAACGTTTTACAAGTTAATTGCGATAGGTGCTAGATACCCTGACGGCGCCTGTGCCAAGCGGCACTTGTTGCCTTTCACAAAGAAATTTACTTACGTACAGCCACTGGAGCACCCGCACAAATACTTCCTCGTGACAAGAATAATTAGTTTTGTTTTGTTGTGAAGGACTCAATGGCGTTTTGCCTGCTCGAGGTTTTTCTTTTCCAAAAAATATTTTTATTGGCCTTGTAGAAAGTTTCATACGAAGTGCGCCGAAAAAATAATTACGCAAGGAAAGCACAAAAGATATTCTAACGCAATTATAAAAAACAAGATTTTTTCACTATTATTTCAAAGGATATATGACTTTAAATTGGTTTATAATTTACATAATTCACGGGTCCGTAGAAATCCACGCCCGCAATTTTTAGGGTAACATGATGCACTTGTCGTTGTGCCCGTTATCTTGTCAATGGCAAACTTCTACGCTGTAACGAGCGAGTTACGAGCCCCTGAGGATTTTCTGAAACGTCTATGCAGCCAACTTGACATGAGTGATATGCGTGTTGCCTACTACAGGTTGGAAAGTATGGAATTCAGCCCGTAAGAGGCAACCCTCATGGCACTCGTGTCGAGCCGGCAGCATCGTCATTTCAGGAAATATTCAGAGGTTCGTAACTCGCTTGGTGCGTACGTTACGTTAAGCGTTAAAATCTTAACACTGTCATTAAATTAGATCGAAACGGGTCCAAGAAAAAGTGATCGAACCGAGATCAGAAAGTCCAGGAAATAATGTAATGTAGGAAGGTCTCTTGTTTTAAGAAATTATATTTTTAGTGAGAGGGAGCCGCGGGTGAAAACGGCATGAAAATCCGGACATAATATTCTCGCCTGAAAGAGATTCCCTCCTTCACCAACAGAGGGAAACGGGCAGTGGTAAAACTAAAACTAATCTAAATTAATAAAAATTACAGGCTAATTTTTTTCCGAGGTTTGAAGAAGAAAAATGATGGGAAACGAGTAAAAATAGGAAGAATCATGGTTGGGAATGGGTTCTTTGAGATCAGAAACTCACCGAGAAAAATGACTCCATTTCGGTGCATTGAATCCGCAACGTGCTAAAAATAACGACTGTTAAAAAGATTTTAACTTTGCCTTGTTTCCTGTTTAAAATAACCGCTGTGCGTGTTTGCCTCTGATTAGCTGAAAATGACGAGGCATACTTAACTGCTTTGTCCGCTAATAACATTCTTTTCCGATTTTTTTTTTTGATCCATTGCTTCAAAACTGCTCACAAAATCTTCTTACTATATTCAGTATATCTTTTTTTTAAAATCAAAATAAAAGCTACGAACGAGGGAATCTTCACTAATACTCTACGCTTTTTAGTCGAATGTTGCAATGAAACCTAACATTGCATATTTTTTCCGTATTTCGGCTTATTTTTTTACCGTACGGTGATTGCATCGACTCCACGAATTGAATCAAACTTCCGCTCATAATTTGTAACTGTGAAAAGGTTTTCTAGTTTGGCCCTATACTGTTTTAGGTATGCACGTAAAAGAGGAGATAATTGTAATCTAATAATTTTTCAAGTTAAACCTATTTATAATTTCAATGAAAAGTTCTCGTCGAGAGCTGTCTACTGATATGGATGTTGATAGGGGTATCTTCAAAAATAACTGGATTGCACTCTTCTCAACTATCACCATACCTAAAATGGATATTGCACTACCTAAAACAGCGTTTAGTTTTTACGGTGTTAAATTCTGCAATGATCGTGGATGCCACTGTAGAGATATCGTCTCAAACTACATCGTACTCACTTGCTGATCAACAAGAGTGTCGAGTGACTACATAATCCTTGTACATCTAATTAATTCAAACCAAAGTAATCGTTACAAATTACTTTAATGGCTTAACAACCTTTGAGGCTATTAATACTCATTTTATGTCGAGATCTGTTGGGAGTCTTCTAAGGAATTGAGTTTTAGCTCGACTGCATCTGTTAGTCTTAGCCCACTACCGCCCAGCGATGCCGTTCGGCAACAGAGAAATTTATTTTAGAGGATCTTTTCCGTTCAGTATTGTCACAATTTAAAAAAATATCACCCCTCTGGACGCCTGAAATTCAATTATTTAGGCATTTTCCAAAGCTTAAAATTGCGTGTTTTAATGGGAAAAATCCTTTCAATTTCTTATAAACTGAATTTCAATCCAAATGCCTTGAGCTGTTATAGTCTTAATATTTACGGGTTTGCTTCAAAAATAATATTTGAGCGTAGCGCAGCATTGAGGATGCATACCACGAGAAGGTTTTAAAAAACCGCAGAGGAATGAACTTTGGCAAACACGACAATAGTCATTTTTCCATTGCGATTTCTCCGAGTGTGCGGTACGACGCACAGGTTGTAAATAAGCCCCTCCATTCGCTAAGCCCCGCAGCTCTGCTGGGCGCACTTCCACGCGGCGCAACGCTGCACAGCCGTTGCACAGCCGCTGATCCTAGCGGCTCAGCAGGGTCGCCGGGTCAAAGGACACTGCAGGTGCATCCAAGACTCGTTTGCAACGAACAACGCTCTTCGACGCAAATTATTTATTTACACTTTACAATAACCATCCTAATTTTACCGTTTAGTGGACACTAATGGACCCATATTTCACGTTTACCAGCCTAAATCCTTGCTTGAAGGGAGCTTAAACCTCGCCTAACAGGTTTCGTCTAACACAAGTAGAACAAATCCTCGGACGGTGAGCTTCTCGCTTGGAGACTGCAATGCAAGTCCAGGACTTAGTTTTTATCTTGGCAGGATAATACTTTGTCTGAATGATGGGGTTTTAATACTACTTGTGTTCGCCACCTGTTGTTACGAATCATGAGTGGAGCGATAACAGAGCAAGGTGCAAAGCTCATAACGTAACCTAGGTTAACTTAACGTAACGGTCGTAAATCGTTGTAAGCGGCATGGGGCTTGGTGACAGTCGAGCGGGGTAGTAACAAAGTGAGGCACAAGGCATGTGACCTACTTTTGCCGAGGTTAACTTGAATTAACCCAATACCGCCCAGCGATGCCGTTTGGAAACATAAACATTTTAGAGGATCTTCTCAGTTCAGTATTTTCACAGTTTAAGAAAGATCACGCCTCTGGAAACCCGAAATTTAATAATTTAGGTATTTCCATAGCTTAAAGTTGCGTATTTTAGTGGAAAAAATCCTTCCAATTTCCCTTTATATAAATGTCACTCTTAATACTTTGGGCTGATATGGGTTAACCTGGCCTACAAAACCTACGTGGTTGTTGAGTCGTTCGTTGGCTTTATGAAATAAAGGGTTGAACCAAGAACCAATAAATACAGGAAAATAAGAAGGTGGAAAATGCGTATAAAGCTAACCTATACTGCGGTTATTTTTTAAAAAATTATTTTTACGAAGTGTCTTCGCCCGCCTGCCCCATATGAAATGTATTAGGTTGAATTACGTGCGTTCAAGTCCCCATGTATTTGCGCCGAAGGGCGAATAGCTTAGACCTTTTTTTTTAAATATTTCACTTTGATCTACGAAAAAAAAGAAAATGTTAGCTTTCCTCTACAAAAAAAAGTATTTTTTTCCGTAAGGAAATATTTGCTTTATTTGTCCAGTTATTTGAAAAAATAATTAAGAGGTCTAAAAAATATTTTCTTAAAGTTTAAACATATTTGTGATAAAAAATGGTAACATAAAATAAATAAGAACCACTATTTTTGGCGAAACATTTTGGAAAAGTTTTCGATTTAGTGAGGTGACGTCAGTGTTGTTCGTTATTTAGTGACCCCAGTGACCCGGTCGGCGAGGAGCTCGCACAGCCTGCAGAGAATCGACCGCCTCCTCTTCGCTCCGAAGCGAGAAGAGAGGCGATAGCCGAGATGCGACCAACGGTTCGCTATCAGCCTTGATTTCACCAGCTGCCTACGATGACCCCTCCTCCTCTTAGAAGCCGGGCTTTGTTGAACCGACAGCCCCCGTTAATGCCCTTCAAAATTTAACTTAGGAAAAAAGATGTGTTTGAACGCTGCTCTCGTGTTTCCAAGTAGCCATCCTACGCGCTTTAATAGCAGCTTAAGCGGACACATTCGGCTTAATCGTTAGTGCCTTTGTCGCCGTAAAAGACAGCGGCGTCATGATTGACCTCGATTTACTTGGAATCATAAAAACAAGCCTGTCTGTCAAAAGTTGGCCATAAAAACGGGTGTCTATGCGCGCCCGCAACGGCAAATTTAAATTATGCGACTTTTGTCAGGTGGACGACGGGACGCAATGAGATGCTGAGTGATCTACAACATCACCTAGACAAGTTTGATTCAAAGCCCAGCTATCTGTGGAAGATTACTTTTTAATTTATGCAAATGTTGAAAAGGCGTGTTCCGGACGGAGCCGGATAATTTAGGGGTCAGAGGTCTGTCGGAGGAGATGAACGAAGATTGCTTGATTTGAGCGTGGCTTGCTCTTGCTTGTGCAGGCCTGCTGTCCTCCCAGCAAGTCCTCCACCAGCAGCTGCTGTCGCAACAGCACCCCTCGCATGCGGCCGCCGCAGCAGCGCTGGCGCGCGCTTCTGCCAAAGAGGAGCTCCTGCTTCTGGGGCTTGACGACTACAAGCACGCTTCCTCCCCGGCGGGGTCCAACTCCACGTCCACATCGGGGTCCTCGCCGGAGTCGCACAACTCGGACACCTCCGTGGAGGTGGGCGACGCCGCGCGCAGCCAGTCGGGGGCCGTGGCGGCCGCCGCTGCCGCCGCGGCGAGCCTCTTCCTCAACCGGCCCCCCGGGGGGCCCAACGCCCCTCCGCGGCCCCTGGTGCCCCTGCCCTTCGGCCCCCTCCTCCCGCACCCCGCCCTCCTCCCCGGGCTGCCCCAACCCCCGAGCTTCATGTTCCCCCCTTTCTACCGGCAGCCTGCCTTTAATAACAATAATAACAATACTGAGTGCAAGAGTGCAATGGCGGACGCTTACAGTAAGCACTTTTACTTAGACGCGCTGCTCCATAGTGGTTTCTACCAAGACGCCGACGAAGAGGCGCCTGAGAAGACGAAGAGGCGGAGTCCCGGACCTCCGCCGCCGGCGCCGGCGCAGGACGACCCCATGGACTTGTCGGTCAAGTCGTCGGGGAGCCCGCAGAGGTCACCGTCGGCGTCGGGGCACGCAGGGGACGACCACGAGGACGCCGACGTGGACGTGGACGCGGAGGACGAGGATGGACGCGCGTCGAGCACGGCGGCCGAGGATCTCCAGGAGGAGCTGGCCCGGCGGGCCGCTTCGTCGGCGTCGCCGATCGGCGGCTCCCCGCCACCGCAGCCGCCACGCCCCCTCCGCGTCGTGCCGCTTGATCTCTCCGCGCGAACGTGACGAGTTTCCATCCCTCAGTGATGGACAGTCGACGAGAGCGATTTTTTTTATGCACAGCCAAACGTATACAGTTCATCCTATTTCAAATATCCTTAACTTGCAATGTATGAATTTGTCTCTCCAACCAAACAATGAACCGCTTTTGAATACCTCACTGTAATTTTTTAAGGTAGCATTTTCAACCTTTTAGTTTAAATTTGGTGCTACCCTACGTCGTCAAGCCGAGCGGAGCGATAGCGAAGCGAGGCACAAGGCACCTAACGTAACTTAACCTATGGTTACCCAACTAAACGGTCGCCAAGCCTGATGCCGCTTACTTCTCGGTGCCCGCTTAGGGGCGCCGAGAAGTAAGCGGCATCAGGCTTGGTGACAGCCGAGCGGAGCGATAGCGGAGCGAGGCACAAGGCACTGTATTTAAACTTGGTATACCGTAAGAGGCTTGCTTATGATATAGGTTGGGCTAGGTTGGATGTCTTTTGCCTCGTTCCGCTATCTCTTCGCTCGGCTTGACGACGGAGGGTAGCACCAAATTTAAACCAAAAGGTTGAAAATGCTACCTTAAAAAATTACAGTGCGGTTGGTTTTGTCTCCATGGACTGCAGCTACTCAAGTCCAATCAGCATCAATATCTTTTGTTCTATGTGACGGCTTGCAACAAACGAGAAATGCCAAGTACTGCACCTCACCCGTCTATGAAAACTTCTTAATCGACTGTTATTTGGTCCTTCCCCTTAAATGCCTCTGCCCCTCCTGCTCGTTTTCCCTTCGGAAGAAAATTGCTACAATTTATTTAATGTAAGGAGTTCCCAGATTTGTAGCTCATGAAGTACAACTTGTGTACCTAAACGATTTGATGAAACACTTTGCATTGGAGATGGTTCGAGTTTAATATACCACCGAAAGGCCCACCCACCGTTAAACTTAATGAACTTAATATACCGCATTATTGTACGGAATCAAAAAAATGTGGCATTGGAACTTTATTTATTTATTGTTTATTGATGAAAAGAAGTTCCTCAAAGCCATCAGTATTGTCATGAATCGTTTTTACGTGCTAAACTTTTGTTCGTCTATTCATTTTACTTCCATATTGGTAGATCGAATGTTGAAACGGCTGTGGATTACAATCAAAAACTAGAAATATATTCAAGCATATTTTAAGTACCTCTTTCTTTACAGAGGACCTGATCGGCCTACTTTTTAAAGTAAAAAGTATTAATATCACTTGCCTACCAAGTTCTTGAATTCCAACTGTTGTGTGCGCTGATGTCGGCTGTTAGTCTTAAAACCCACGTTTTTTAAGGCTGTAAAAAACTTAATGGAAAAGGAACAGTTTGGCTTTCTTTGGGCCATTTTTCATGACGTTGCCCTGAAAATCCACTTAGATTCGATATTTGTCGACTAATTTTTTCCGTTCACAAAACAAGCGCACGCGAATTATAATCAAAAACTTCACTTTTCCTCTATAAGTGCCGTTTTACCAAAACCTAAAACATCATTTCTACTGTTCTATTTTTTGTTAAAAATGAAAATTTTTAAAAGCTTCCCTGACCTAATCCAGGCACATAGAAAATGAGTTTGCAGGAATTACCTGTGTAAAACGTATTTATACTCAAGTGAGGAACTGCTCAAGGGGCGCAGGCTGGTGTCGTTGTAAATATTTACAAGACGGTGTTTATACATATGTAAATGTTCGTGTCTCGGTATTTTGTACAAGCAATGTGTTCAGTTACCAATGTATAAACCACAGGTGTTTGTATTTATTGGTGATTCCTTTCCTTCTTAAGTGAGTGTGGTATCGTCGTATAGTTGTACAGACATAATAAACTATTTTCTCTTTATGTTTTGCTTTATTTCCGTTCCCTGTAGACTACTAACCGTATCTCAATGATCGCAAATCCTTTTAATGCGGCAGTCAAGTTTTCGAAAATCTGAATAATTTTGATTTAGAATTAGAGGATGTTTATCGCCTAGCGAAAACTGTTTCACAGAGAGAAAAATGGTTTTGTTACGGCAACAAAATTAGGGACAACAAATAAATTTTTTGTTACTGCAACGAAACCGCAGCAACCAAACGTTTTGTTGATAGAACCAAACATTTTGTTGTTGTAACAAAATATTTTTGTTATCCCTATTTTATTTAACAAATGATTTTGTTGGTATAACAAAACCTTTTTTTCCGCATACTGAGATCGACCTGCAATAGACAGTGGCCTGCATGAGTACTCAATATCAAAGGTTAAGGTAGCAGATTCGCGACCAGCCCGATCCGCGGGCAATATTTTTATATTTAGAGTAGCGGCAATATTTTTATCTATTTTTTTCTGAGATCTTCTTCTTTTTTGTGAGTGCCGGAGCCATGAGAGAAATGTTGACGTGTAGGCTCTTTAAAGGATAATGAAAATAAAGAGCCCGGACATTTCCCTAATGTTGAGGTCTAAATGTTTATAAAAGATATTACTATGGGTTCAAGTTAGGGCGATAAGGATCGCTTGGGGTATCGCCTCGCGTATCGCTTCGCAGCTTCGAAAAGATGATCGGAAGAATTAGCGGTCGTCGTGTTTACCAAGTATTGTCGACGAACATCGTCGACGAGCGTAGATGGCCGTCTGTCCCATTAAATTTATTTACGAGCTGCGTGGCTGCCTGCGTGGCTTACGTCTTGACGCGACGCAACGCGACGCAAGCGACGTAGCGCCACGTCCGCTCTCCAGCCACCAATTAAATTCCACTCCAAGTGCACAAGTATTTAAAGTTCCGACTCCATAATGAAGCAGCGCCACCTAGCGTTATCTTCTAGCTGGAGTAGTTCTTGCAAAAGGGTGATGATCCATGTAGAATATGGACAATGCTTCTTCAACACCATAGCAAGCTTACCTGTTCATATGATGTTAGGTTAGGTTTGGATTGGGTTGGGAGAGGTTGGTTGGGTTTGGGGTCAGGTTAGGTTGGGTTGGGGTAGGTGAGGTTCATATGCCTCTCAACGGACTTCGCCAGTAGAAAGGTAAAGCAATGGGGAAAGTAGGATTTATAGGAATCAGATTGAAGCTGTGCTGAATATGGGTATGCCCTCTTCTAGCTTACCAGAAGAGTGTCTTCTAGCTTACCAGACCTGTACTCTGATAGTATGGGGCGCTAGAGTTTTGATTTTTAGGCACGAAGCGTAGCTGAGTAGCCTCTTGCGTTCGGTCTCGACGCTGTTTTTTTTAATCTACGAAACAAGTACTCTTATGGCAGATCCTAAACGCCATGACAGATTTGGCTGAAATTTGGGTACCAGAACCTCAAAACAATTCGAAGAACAATGGTACCAATTTCACCCCGGGTCATATGGCTCAAATTCCAGTTATTCGATGTTTATTTAGATTTGCCAAGTGGCATCTCCGTGGAAGGAGCGCACTGAAAACTGCCCGCCCCGCCACGGTGTAATGAAGTGATTAGAAGTGGGTTAGAAAGGAAGGGAAAAGGGTCACGGCCACAAACAGTGTGTACTTGTTTCACACACACAAACGTGAAATGTCACACGATGTGCACAAGATTCTGCAAATCGATTAAGCGGTTGCTTCGCACGACATTCCTTCACAATTAGTTAATGCATGCCACTCACTCGGTGTGCCGCTCGGCGGCACTGCGGTGGCGGACTACAGAGTGCCGCAGCGGCACCGTGCCATCCGGAATTATTTTCTGTCACTCGCGCTGCTTCCCTGTAACGTAATTATACATCGATAACTTAATTCCGTCCCATCAGTTTAGCTCACGCATACTACAGGAGCAAACTTTGGTTTCTTTGTCTACGCTAATTGCGGTGAAGGTAATACAGCCGCCCTGTTCATTTAAAATGCATTCAAAGCCTTTTTTTAAATACGTTGAAGTCTCCCCCAAACGCACTCTTGTCATTGGCCCTAGCTTTGAAGTCTCCCTTGAATTAACATAGGCTTGCGTGTAGAACTAACTGACCAAACTAAAGTAATAAAATTGGGGAGGATTAGGTTCCCTATTCCCATATGTTGGCGCAAAGAATCTGAAATGACGGATAAAATTTGATTGTGATATCAAGACAGGCTTGATTTACGAAATACTTAGGTCGGTTCGAAAAACAAAAGTCGGTTTTTGTGGGGAAAAAAGTAGCTATTCGCCCACCAGCCCCATTTAAAATGTACTAGGTTGGGTTCCGTGCAATCAAGACACCTCCCATTTAAAATGCATTACGTGCGTTCAAGTCTCCATACGTATTTTTGCCGACGGGCAAGGAGCCACGACAAAAAAAATCAACTCCACGAGTTGAGCTTCAATTTTTGTGACTGAACATGGCTTTTCTAGAGTTGTTGAACACACGCTGTCAAAGACAGACCAAGGAAATTTCGTAAAATGGCTTGCCCTTGGGTCTTTTGTGAAACTGAAATCCATGAGACGATTCTTTTGTTCCCATTGTATTGTTTCGTACAATATTTAGCCGAGATCCTTAGTTGTGGCAGTTTTCAAAGCACTCACAACGTAACTCGCTTTTAAACGCTTGGAAAACGTGCCATCTTAGTTTTTGGCTATAAATTTAATGATCGTTTGACAATCAAAGATGCTTCACAAGGCGCGTTTTCAATACAGTAATAAAAAAACTTAAAAAGTAATGATTGGCTGATGCCGAGCTAAGGTAGGCAACCGCAACGCACCAATGTCCAGGTGGTTGCAGAGGGGGAGAGGTTTTCCTGTCTATGATAGTACATGGGTCCGGACCCTGTTCGCTCTGTCAGCACCCACTCAGGTAAGCCCGAAACTTTCAGATAAATTCTTTGCACGAATTTCTATTCCGTAAACATCAACGAAAAATCAGTTTTTATTGGATTCATCTTTTAAGCCACATAACCTCTGAGAACCTTAAAAATTGCCGGATCCTTAGTCTATGGCGGGCCAATCTGGGAAAATCTATCAAAGCTTGAACCATGGATAGAAAACACAAACTTTAAAACGGAGAGTATAGTTTCCAAAGCCGATACAAAAAGCTCACGGGAATGGTTTCTATAAAATGAAACGGTTAGGGAGAGAAAGAAACAATCTTAACAGACACCCTAGGGACAAAGGCGTTTGAACCAGTTAATTTAATCCTAACTTTAATTAGTCTTTAAATTAGTGAGCCCTCGAGGGGCCAATGGTGAAGCGCACAGTCATCACCAAACTCATTGTGGACACTTTTTTACCACCGTTTAAAATATGCTGTGTTCATTTTTAATTAGGGCAAAGTTAAAAAGCTAACAAAGCACTACTACCCATCACTGATGGGAAGAGATAACGTGCACTTCTCAAACCCTGGTCCGAGAATCCATGGCAAATCCATGCATGGATTTCCAAAAATCCACGGACATCAACATAGATATCCATGATTTTTGGATGTCAGTCTTCAATCATCCCTACAAGCGTGGATATCCACATTGATATCCAAGCAGAGATATCCATGCAAGGACATTTCGCAATGGATATCCGTAAACAATAAATATCCATAAACGGATATCCATGTTTTATGGATATGTCTTCAATTATCCATGCTTTTATGGATATTCATTTGGATATCCTTGGATTTCTATGGATATCCATGCATTGACTTGCTATGGATTCTCGATCCAGGGTAAGACGAAAATACGGGATGTGCTTACCGCCCAGCGATGCCGTTCGGGAACAGAAAAAAATACATTAGAAGATCTTTTTAGCTCAGTATTATCAAAACTTAAAAATATCACCCCTCCGGAAACCAGCCATTTAATAATTTAAGCATTTTTCAAAGCTTGAAATTGTGTATTTTAATTGCAAAATTCCTATTTATTTCTCCTAAGCTAAATCTCACT
>Ga0058701_10002823_pt1 | contig 13435 bp, 4 predicted proteins | sample AgamicOrMae_FD_97039 | JGI IMG/M metagenome (GOLD analysis project Ga0058701, IMG submission 97039) | Agave microbial communities from Guanajuato, Mexico - Or.Ma.e | ecosystem: Host-associated > Plants > Phyllosphere > Phylloplane/Leaf | place: Guanajuato, Mexico | collected 2012-06-04 | reverse complement strand
TAAAAAAAAAAACAAAAAAAAAACATTGGCAGCTTTAAGGATCTATAATATCTTATCAGTTCATCTTTCTTAATAATAAACAAATAAAAAATAGCACTATTAATTGTAAAAAAATGCGTTACTACATCGAGGTATCTCGTTGTTGTGTGTAGGCTTAGAAGTATCTTTCAAAGTTTCGCAGCCTCGAGATAAAACGTGACGCTGCTTTAAAAATATGTAATATAAAACTATAAATACAAAATAAATAAATATGAGATTCAAAAACCCCTAGGCAAACATAAGCATGGAGGATTTATTATTCTTTCGAAGAGAACAAATGTCCTCTGAAATGTAATTAGAGTATGTCTATTTCCTATAAATTGTATAGAATATTCAGAAATTTTGTTGAGGGACACCTAGTAAAGTAAGAAGCAATAACAAAACTTATTTTGTTGTTATGAAGAAAGCGGTAGTGTCGTATGACCGCTTTATAGTCGGAGTCAACCGATTTCTAAAAATCAAAAGGAGTCAACAGAGAAGAGCGGCAAAAAAAAGAAAAAAAGAAAAAAGAACGGAAAAGAAACAGCAAGTAACGGAACTTTTTCTTTTTATTAACTTTTGTAGAAGCAACTCTGTTGATTCATGAAAACTTCTCATAGACGGATTCAAGTGCCTTTTTATTCCGTTTGAATTGCGCGCCTGTTATTCGGGCTCGGCACTGGTTCCGTTTCCGCTACCCACGAGAGCCTAGCGAACATGATTCTACATACTCTCCAATTAAGCGAACCTATTCATAGTTACCTAATAGGAAACGTACCGCTGAATTTTTCATGTTTCTCTGAGACTAACAACGTTTTATGTACACGTTCCGTTGCATAAAACAGTAGTTGGATCCTTTGCACGCTTATTTAAATTTTTAAAGGCGTGCGGATACTTCTAAAAACAAAAGGTCAGTTCTATTCGCACGGCTATGTCGATACAAGGGAGACTTAAACGCACGGAAACCAACCTAATGTATTTTAAATAGGAGGTGACTTGAACGCACGGAAACCAACCAAATACGTTTGAATTGGGGCAGCGTGTAAATAGTCACTTCGAAAAAAAGCAGATTTTCTTCTTTATAACTGTACGGACACATCAAAGAAGTTTTATTGTAAGGGTTATTCAGCCGGAGATATTAAAGAGAATTTAAAAACTATCATCTGCAAAAACAAATTCTCAGGGTAAATTTGAAGGTATCCGTGATTTTGATGGATTAAACATTTTGATCATTTATTGTTGCCTCAAGAGGAAAATTCACCAAAAACGTGGGAAACCCACACTCGGCGTTTATCCGGAAAGAGAAAAAAAGGAAGAAGAAAAACGCTGACAGAGAGCTTTATCATTTGGTAGGCGGACCGCCCCTTCGAAATGGGCGTTTTCTTAAATTAAGCTTCATCTACACGCTCAGCTCATCCAAAGCCAGGGATTTTAAAAAGGCAATTTTACGACATTTTAACAGCCTTAAAGAGCTTCGAAATGCCCCTATACACTTTAAATTTTTAAGGTCGAGTTTTGTACCTCTTGAGTTCCACCTTTCTCTATTAATTTTACGAAGCGAAATACAAGAAACCCGCGCTATCTTCCCAAAGATGCCGATTTTCGACGCGGTGGTAACTGACGCCGAAAAACAAGACGCTCCAGACTTGCATGCTTATATCCAAAGCGATGACAGAAATGAGTGGCACTTGTCCTGTTAATCTTCATGATTGTTTTTTGACCTCGTAAAATGAAATATTAAGTTTCTAACACACAAGGAAAAGAAAATGAAACTTTTTAAAAAACGTCCACTGTTGCGAACAGACTTAAGCTGCGGCTTTGGAACTTAAGAGAGAAAGCGATAGAGGATACTTGCGATTTGTCGCAATTTCATGGTTCGAGTACTTAGTGCCACTCTGTCGGCGGCCTTTGATGTTTTACTCAGGCAGACAGTAGCTTCTCGAGTACCCGATTTAACGGGGCTGCTTTTTCATATCCGATGTCTCAGAATTTCCTCTTTCTCAACAGGCTTGCCTGCGATCGTTGGGTATTTATGCCTCGTGCCTGGCTCGGCTGACGCTCCGCTTAACGGCCGAACGTGAAAATCAAGAGAAGTTTTAATCTTTTTACGGGAAATGATAATCCTCCATAGCCCAGCTCCAAAATGAAGAAATAAGATCGTGCGTAGATCACTTTTTAACGAAGTTAAACAAAGTTATTGACAAGTTATAACGAAGTTATTCACACGCTGCTTCATTTAAAACGTATTAAGTTTGTTTCCGTGCGTTCGAGTCACCTCCCATTTAAAACGCATTAGGTTGGATTCCGTGCATTCAAGATAGGCGTGCGAATAGAACTAACCTTTTTTAATGATTCAAGGGGTAGAAATAAATTTATTAAGTGCATTAGACCCTTAAGGTATGCTCATCTGACCCCCTAAAATGTTAATATTTTGCCAAGTTGTTCTCCTTTAGCATACCACTAAATAGTTTATAGGCACCAGTTATTTCCAACAATGGGCCTTGGAGACTCTTGAAGGACTTCCCAGGAAAGGTACTCAGAGAGATAAACAAACAAGCATACGAACGGCCAGCCGCCGAACGGCAAACAAACCTCTCGTGGGGATAGAAAAGAGCCCCTCAACAAAAATAGACCATGTTTGAGGAACCTAAACAGTGCAATAGCACGGTTCAAACCGGAAGTGCAAGTTTAAACGAGATCGACCAACACCACAAAAGTTGACTCCTCACGTCAGAAAAGCTTGAGGTGGGTTAGATTATTGGGTTTAGTAATTTTCCCCCTTGTTAGTTTGGTTAGGTTTAGGCAAAGTTGGGCTTCACTTGGTTAGATCAGTCTGTGGTTAGGTTAAATCAGGTTAGGTAAGTTAGATCAGGCTATGTTAGGTGAGCTGTTAGGTTAAGTTAGGTTAGGTTAAGTAGGGTCAGTAACTAGTGACAACGTCTAAATAAGTAACTTACCTACCGTATTTATAGTGTGTGGCCACGTGAGACAAGATAGTCGTCCTGGAAAGTGTTCCGAACGTTCGTCTCATCCGGAAGATAGCATAAGTAGGCCAAGGTAGCCGAGGGGAAGAAGAATAGAAGGAAGAAAAGTAACGATCAATTTTGCTACCGATATCGGTTACTCCCATTGCAGATGCCTTTCGCCACTTCGGTACCTCTATGATAATATAGCTCGCCTCACAAGGCGAGCGTTATTCGCCCGACCGTGTCGTATTTCTCAGGCCGTGCTGCACGTGCAATGCACGCGCCGCAGTTTGATGCACTCAATATTCCACTTACGCTGAGCTTACTAGAACAATTTTTGGTTGATTCTATTCGCACGCCTTTGTTAATACAAGGGACACTTGAACGCATGTAAACCAACCTAGTGCATTTTAAATGGGAGTTGAACGCACGAAAAAAAACACCTAATTTATTAGAAATGAGGCAGCGTGTGAATAGTCACTTCCAAAAAATTTCATTCTGGACAAGCATGTGCATATGTATTTGGCGTTTATTACGTTTTCAGTTACTTCGAAAGGTTGAAATAAGGTGGAACCTAGTGGTGGGAGGATATCTAACCTGCTCTAAAAAGGAGAGAGTATAGCCTAGGCTAACTAGCCGGTCGAGTTTCTCAACGTTGATTGCAGCAATTACATCATGTCCCGTTCCGTTTCACGCTAGTCGATCGTTTCAGCGAATCGCTGAAAAACAAAGATATCCTGAACGCCGCTATGACAGTGACATCTGTCATAACTCAGCTGTTTCGATGTCATGTTCAGTAGTCTGTCAAACACTCTGCCTGCAGTTTTTCACGATTACGACATGGTTTGTGGCAAGTTACCGTACCTTAAGCTAGGACAGCTTCTACCGTAGAAAATAATTTAAAAAAATAGGAAAAAATTATCAAGTTTAAACATGGTCATTTAATGAGGACATTATGAGCACCGTGACCTAATAATTTTCTCTCATTTGACTTAGACAAGTGAAGGACACAATTGAATGTAACAATACAGAAATAATGCTACATACTTCTTCCTAAGAAAAAAAGGAGAAAAAAACGGATAACCATTAAATGGAAACATGGAAACTTTCAGAATGAAGACATTTTGTGCACCGTGACACAGCATTTTTACTTAAAAAAGTGAGGGACATTTACAGCATCAATACGAAGAGTCATTACAAAAAAAAATAGTGCTACATAATATTCGATAAGAGGCTCTGTTAAGACTCGACGACATAGTCAACTGGAAAAGTCGTTATCTTAATTTAATCAGTGAAAACGCGAATGTTAATTAGAAACCATACGTTGAAAGGGAGTCATCTGTTTATCACCTGGATACTAGTCCCCAGGGCCTGATGTCCGAGCGGGAGCCCTGTAACCATTTTGGTTGGTCTAAAGATCAGAAAAGAGATAAGTTGGAAACAGCTACTGATTGTGAGGGAACTATTTTCACTCGCACTAAAAAAAGTAGCCTGGAGATACACCCTCCCCTTTTTTTGAATATGTATTATTATTCGTTCAAAGCTCACTGAGTTTTTTTTTTAAATTTTAATGGGCCCACGCGTAATGCGTGATGCGTCCACGATGGCAAGAGTGAGTGTTGGTTCGAAAGCGCAACTAACTCTCCGAAACTGACACAGTTCGATAATAACTTCACTCAACCTAACCCACGACCGCCCAACGATGCCGTTCGAAGACAAAAATATATCAGAGGACCTTTTCAGTTCAGTAATGTCACAATTGATTAAAAAATATTACACCTCTGAAAACCTGAAATTTATTAATTTAGGAATTTTAAAACCTTAAAATTTCGTATTTTAATGGAAAAAATCCTTCCAATTTCTCTTAAGCTAAATTTCATTGCAAATATTTTGGGCTGTTATGGGTTAACCTCTCAATGGTAACTTATAACGTATGGTTGTTATTCACCTTAATGAGACTAAATGGAGCTTAACGGAAGATAACATAGGCTATCCGGAGGTTACTTGACCTAAGCTAACTTTACGCAACTCTTCAATTGATGTCTAATTATAAACAATGTCCTTCATCCTTCAAATCTTTTAAAAAGAAGAAGAAAAAACTAGCAGCAGGAAAAATGTCTCTAAGGTGAAATCTCCAAAAAAAGTTACCAAAAATACTCCACGAAAGTTATCAAAAATACTCGATAAAAATTATGTTCAGTCGTAAAATAACTACTAATGATTAAAAGAACACATTTAAAAATCTGGATTGGTTCAACCTAAATAAAAATTGCCAAATCGTCAAAATCGTGCGAAAAAAAGGTTATCAAATCGAATAATCAATCCTTTTGTGAATTGAATGCAAGGATCATAAGGAGAGCTTTTGGCAGAGGTGCCTTTGTCCAAACATGATCCGTAATCCAAAGAACAAAAATCAGGGAAAACTACTATCGGAAATTTCACCCGAAAGACTTCAGATTAGGAACTAGTTATGAAGATCAGTGCCATCCAAATTGTCAACTTCTGTGGATTAAAAAAAAAATCGGTGAACTCAACCCGTGAACACAAGGATCACGATAGGAATGAATGTTCTGCGATATCGTAAAAATGTTCGATGAAGTTTGGAAGCCAAATTGGAGCAGAGTAGAGAAATCCGAAAAGTCGACTAGACTAGATCGTTGAAACTAATCTGTCTTCGTGGCGCGAGCGGCCGCCGAGCGGGGCGGCCTGTGACGCCGACGCCCGCCGGAGCTTCGCTTCTCTAGCGCCCGTTAATCCACCTTCCGACTTCCCAAACTAATTCCAACTTCTGTCCGCGACATTTTTCATCCTAACTTCCACAAAAAAGATTCACACTCACATGACAACTCAACGATTAACTTTATCGATAGTGCTACCGAGTTGACCCACGAGTTTTCCCACGAATCCTTGTAACAAACTGCTTATTTATCAGATCACGGAGTATTAAAGGTTCGTCTATGCTTAAATATTCCTACACAGTTTTTAGTACTATTTTCATCCTTGTGTAGTGGACATCCTAGATTATGTCGCATGCAGAGAGACTTCTTGTTTCTTGAATGTTGGCCAGATGAGGAACTCTTTAGGATGCTTACGCATCACAGATAAAACAAAATACCCATTTAAGGAGTTCTGTACCTTGTTTTCGGCGTGAAACTAAAACGGGGGTAGTTAGTATATTGGTTAATTTTCAAGATAGACAAGCAAATGGAATAGAAAGCTCTCGCCGAGTCATTTTCAATGGTGTGCATGACTGAACACAGGTCTATCTTGAATGATAACCAAAATAAGTGCCCCGTTTTAGTTTCACACCCAAAACAGGTATTCCCTGAAACGGGTGTTTTGTTTTTACTGAGATGAAACGAACTTCTTAAACTATGTGGTTAATAGCGAAGTCTGTGTCCAAATGATTTAGAAGAAAATGCTTACGCCATGGCGACCAGGACTGTCGGATGCTTGTGTAGCAAGGCGTCGTATAGTGACCATTCCTTTGTAGTGGAGCTATCACAGCCCGAAATTCCGTCAGACAATACGGCTGACGCGAGCAGCGCCGCGCCGTGCCCAACGCCAGACGTCTTGGACCCCCCCTCCCTCCCCCATAAGATTAATGTGGCCGATGGTGGCTTAGATGGTAAAGATTTGAATCCTTGTATACTCACTTTCAAAGCCTCCAGCCACCTAACGGTACTCGCTACTTACATTGTTGACGTTTTTTTATTCTTTTGGGACAGCGAGTATTTTTAGATGACCCAATTCTCCTCGACGGAGCGGTACTGCAACTGCTCCAATCCAAAGCAATGAGATTACGTACGGTGCGTTTATGGTCAACTTACAGGCTAACTTTGAGCTACGATATTTTTCACAGGACGAATTCACTTTTGAGACACTTTGATGAATTATCCTGAATGAAAAATGCTATCTTCGATTAACTTGTTTATAACAAGTTTCGGGATCTTATGAATTTCCACATAGGACACAGCATGCCTAGAAGGATCATTTGACAATCTCTTTATTTTTTTATTATTTTTATAGTGAATATACAGTGAAAGATCACTGATCAGCAGTCTAAAAAAACCTTCGTTTTCATATCAGGAACTAAAACAAAGGCGCGGTCATTAAAAAAATAATACCGAACTTAAATTGGTCGACGAGATGTGCCCTGCAGACATTTTTTTCTAAATACGTAGAATTTTGAAGATAAATACTCTAATAATTGAACGTCAAACGAAGAAGTGGCCGAAGTGATTGTGAATCCAAGGTATCTTTTGTCAATAATTAAGGTATCAAAAAACTGGTTATTATGAGTTAAAGAATGGGCACTTTACGTTAGTAGACAGTCTGACATCTCAACTACCGGTTACTCATTACATTTCATTTAGAAGCCGGTGAACTTGATGGAGTGATAATAGTTTTAGAAATACCCTTCAGATTTTGAGCATTGTCGATTATTATAGGCCGAATACGAGAGCTTGGAACTTTAATCCCTCAAATTTACAGAAAATATCTTCTTGAACCCGATAGAAATAAATTACAAAATGAGCTGAAATTCATGATGATCCTTGTAACAAGCACAGCGTGGAATCGTGTGCTTGAACTGTTTTACCGTTCGATGAATTATAATGTAAAAATGAAACTAGATACTTTGCGCTATATTAACTGCTTCCAATAGTGAAGTCAATATTCCTGGTGAAAGTTGTTCACGGAGAATAGTAAAATAAGATAAAGCACGTCATTTGCAAAGTACTGAAAAGAAGTAAAAGTTGAATCTGGCGCTCGTCCAAAATAAACATAAAGTGTTTAGTAAAAGGCAGTGCCTCCAACTTGACTCATTGCTCCCCATGTGGCTGAAATCCGCATGGCACAAATGGATCTATTTTTAGATCGGCAGCTTAGAACATGTATCAAGCGATCATAGTTTTTGCTGATAAGTCTTCATGGGAAAGGCCTGTGTTTTCAGACTCCCATCCCACGTTAGGCGGTCAGACTACGCGATTCATCAGCGCCCCCTTCCGGTAGGTGAAGGAAGTAATCGAAAGAAGTTGTAAGAGCTACACAATGGTAAGTTAAGTCCACCGCCTTATCCAATACAAGTCTGAGAGGCTTTGTCAAAACTCTGGTTCGGCAACCAAAAACAAAACACTATGCAGAAAACTCGGTTCGAAAATTCCATACTTGAGAACAACAATTTTGTTTTTGCTCTTTTTCATAAAGTTTCCCTGAGATGTGTTACTGATATTACATTAAAAAAATCGTCAAAACGACATAGTCTTTTCGACGATTTCGACGATCAAAGACGAAAGTTGTGTGGTTAGAGGCAAGTACCGATTACAACGGCGCTATTAATTACTGCTTTCTTTAATTTTTTTATCATTTAATCTGCTCAGATCCAGGTCGATTAACTAGAACGAGTCTTCTAGATTCAACAATTCAGCTTTAATGTTTCCTTGCGGTATTTCTTGGAACTTGGATCAAATCGATGGCTCAGTGTTAACTACCATAGAATTTTAGTCCACTTCTGTGAGCAGTGTTTTTAAACGATGTACCTAAAAAATCTCCCACAGAAATAATGTAGGATGGAAAGAAAATATGCTTTCTTATATTGACAAAACATTTTATTATCTTGCCGCAAGAATTTTAGAATATTTTCCTACTTCAAGAAAAAAGTTCTTGTGCCAAGAAAAAATATTCTTGCAGTTATAATTTTTTTTCGCTAAATTTGTTTTTTTTACTGGATTTTTTTTTTCAAAAAAGGTTGTTTTTTTTTTAGTATCAAGATTTTTTTCTTGGTATCAAAAAACATATCTGTGGGTGATCCTCTATAATTCACAGTGCACGCGTAGCCTACAATAGGTTATTCATATTATTCATGGATGGATTCTTCTATGTCCTTAGCCGCGATTTCCCCTCTGAAAGCAGTGCGGTCATTCGTGTAAATTACTCTAAATTAATTTCGATATTCGTCTGATGAAGCGGAAATAGGTAAAATGTGTTCCCTTCTCGCCTCCTCTCCCGTACCACCGCACCGCCGTCCAGTCTCCTGGACCAAGATCATTAACATCTTCCACGCCATCGACGCGACGCGGCGTACTTTTATACGCGCCGCAATGCACCATGTCAACCTCTCGCTTCTCCCGTTCGAAAGAGAAACTTTCCTGATCGAACTATTTCCGGTGTCCAGAGTACGTTTCACCGTCATTTCCGATTTTAATATTTGCCGCAATATACCGAGAAATTACTCACACAACTGGCTGTGCGTGGACATATTAACTCACGTGTTATACACTTTCACTTTTCTTCTCTTTTTTTCACATAAATGAAGTTAATTATTTTTTTGGAACACAAGAGAGTTAACATTTTATTGAAAAAATATATATTAAGGAAAAAAAGGAATTGATTATATTCCCAAGAAATCTTGTGTTTTTGAAAATTTATGTTAAATATCTGACATATTTCAGCAGAATATCAAAAATTATCTCCTGGATATACCCAGATATTATTCAGATATCCGTAGAGAGTAAGAGTGAAAAACGTTCAAAAAATCGATGAAAACAGCCGTCTTTCGACCGAATCCAACAGTCGGATATCAAGGATATCAACCGGATATCAAGATGAGCACGCACAGGTTAACACCCGTTGAGCAACTCTTTTTTTTGTATTTTTTTAGCGATGTAATGCCAACAACCTGTCCATATACTGTATTCGGATATGAAGAGAAAACAGAAACAAGATCGATATCTTTTTAATATCTTCATTTTGGCGTTCGATTCTTGATTAGCTAATTCTATTTCCGGCGACTCTATCAAAACTGAAAATCATTCCGAGCTGCTTCTTTCTTCGGGCGTCGGTTTTAATTTAGTTGTTACATAATCGCCGTAAATGTTTAGAAAGTTCACCAAAACTTCCGATCTTTTTTAGGCCGTTCACAAGAACTTCGTCCAACCCTTTCTCTCGAATTTCGAGCTAGATTTGTGTGTGAAATCCCCTGTTTGTCTGGAGATAGTTTTTTCCTGCGGATGTTTTGTAATACTTTCTTCTTGATTAGCTCGGATTACTTCACTAAATTTTCTCACCTTTACAAATTTGTTATTGTTTCGACTGCAGCTTAATATTTTGTGCTGTAGCATTGTTTTAGAACGCAAAAAAAAGAGGAAATACGATGACATAAAAAAACGCACTTGGAGGGTCGCCTTTCAGCTTTGTCTCTGCTCTCAATGAAAAGCTATTACGTCAAAAATTAATGATAAAACTATTTCTAATTAGTCGAATCAAAATCATGTAAAAATAATAAAAGCACTATCCGGTGAAGCTGAATTACTTGATCAATGCCTCAGTCCGCTCCAGAATTGCCGACGAATAGAATACTAGAGATAGAAAAATGCTTTTAAATTCAGAGTGTATGTCAAAAGTTTACCTCGAATGACCTTTGAACGACAAAAAAGGCTTGTTTTCTATTCGAGGCTGAAAAAAGATTTTTGTGGTCCGAAAAGCGAGTCGAAAATTGCCGAAAGAGGTTTCCGGAAGCGCCGAAGCGGAAAGCGGAAGTAAGGTACGCGGAGCAGAGCAACGCACAATTTGGGGGGGGGGCTTGAGCACAATAAATCAATCAATACCAACTTATTAAATTAATGTGGAAACAGACGGAGTCAGCTCTCCTGTAAGGCACCTGCCGAAGTAACCTGGTGCCGAAGTCACGTGACGATGAAACGACCTTCGGAAGGGGTTGCTCATTGTGTGGAATAATTCGTCTCCAGCCCGACCTTTCATATACGAAGTGTCTTGGAAATATGTTGACTTAAAATTAGACCACTTCTCAGGACACGCTAAAAAAGTTCGTTTCCGGGGAACGAAAATTTTTTGGTCCTGCGATCAATGAAAATGGACAATATTTTAATTGATAATTTGGCTGTCTCTCACCTTTCAAATAGATTTTGGTGAGTAAAACAGATCTTTTTCGGCGTTGAATAATAAAAATTGACCAGATTTTATATTGACTTAAATTTGATTGCTACTGCAGAGTACTTTTCAACACTACTTTCAATTTCAATATACTAATAGATGTTTTTTTATGCTAAAATTAAGAATGACGTTTTTTTAAATAAAAATATAATTTCAAAAAATAAAAATATCTTGCCTGACAGAGATCTTTTTAAAAATAGATACTGCACGAGAAAATGAAATAGAGGATATATTTGGAGATAAATTTTGTACCGCACTTCTAAAATTGACTGTAGCTGGATCACTATGGCTCAAATGATCCTTTCGAAAAGTAAATGATTCCTGGAGGTAAAAACTGCGAAAACTGCATTTTAAAGTTATTGTGTAACTAAAACTTCGCTGTAAGCGAAGTTTCATTGAATACGGTTCTCAGCGTTGTTTGATGGGGAAAAAGTCAGTGGTAGGAGTTAATGGGTTATGGCTGGCCAGAGACCCCCTTTGGACAGGCGCTCAGCAGGCCCCCTCTCCCCCCCCTTTCCCCTCCCCTCTTGAAATGACTGTGAGGAACGCGCTGAAATCGTTTGTTAAAAGACTCTCCGCCTCGACTTCCAAATTACGCTGGTTATCACCATTCTCTGTCTCTGTCCCTATCGTTGGGTCCACATCAGAGGGGAAAGGATAGCGAATCCATAAGAACAGCGCTCTCTATCTTATTTGGTCTTAATGGGTACTCTGCTAAATGCATGTTCCTTTTGGTTTGATTCGATAAATATAGTTAGATAAAGCAGCGACAATTTAGTAAATATGGTGAAAAAGCCTGATTTTATTTATTAGGCACGAGGCGTAGCTGACAATGAGTAGCCTCTTGCGTTCGGTCTCGACGCCGTTTTTTTTTTATTTACGAAACAAGCTCCTTATGGCAGATCCTAAACGCCATGACAGATTTGGCTGAAATTTGGGTACCAGAACCTCAAAACAATTCTAAGAACAATGGTACTAATTTCACCCGGGGTCATATGGGTCAAATTCCAGTTATTCGGTGTTTTGTCCAAATTTTTTAACTTGTTTTAATATTGTATTTAACTTAAGATTGAGTTATGAAACGTTTCATAATGCAGTGTATCCGGAAATAATGAGTTTTAAACCATTACGCACTCAGCGTGAGTGAGATTATTGTCAACTATTACGCGACTTTCAGATACAATAATGCAATAAGTGCTCACTGAATTCCACCGGTTCCTACTTTCAGAAGAAATGCCTTAAAAATTGAGATAACGTCTCTTGTTACAACGCAATCGAAATAAGACAGGGAACTCAAGCCTCGTCCAACCGTACCGAACCCAATCTCATCTGACCGAACCGATCCAACCTTCCCTAGCTTAACCTAATTATCATTACTCAACTTAACCTAACCTACCCTATATTATTTTACCCTAGCTTAACCTAAACTACCCTAAAACTTAACAACAGCTACCCTAGCTTAAAATTTAACATTACCTACGTACCTTAAAACCTGACATAACCTAGCAAAGCCTAACCTACACCTAACCAGGCCTATCCTAAACCTAACTTACCCTAGCTTAACCTAACCTGATCTCAAGACAGTCTGTCTCTGAATCTTTCGCTGGATTTCGCCCGAGTCAACTGAGTTTTGATCGCTGCGGCGGATATTCGCAGTTTGTGTTCCTCTTTGTCACAACAAAAAGGCGTATATACAAACGCCCACAAACGTGAGTCTTTGTTTGCATTGGAACGGCTTTCGCCGAAAACGTTAATGAAAAGAAAAGTAAACAACGCTAATCAGCTCTCCCCGTTTTTTTTCCAGGGAATAACAAAAAAGGAACATTTTGGAGGAAACACAGTTGACAGGCGTTGCGCTGCGGTTCAGCTGTTTTGCAGTTCAGATTGTCATCGCAGTTGGGCCCCCTTAACGTGGAGTATTTTTTCTCCTCTTTTTCTCCAGTCATGTACGTGACATCTACCTCACCCATCTTGACCCCGTTTACCCAAAAATACGAAATATTTATCACCCATTAAACGTGAAATATGTAGTCTAAACGGGCCGCGGTTCGGGCTTGTTATTTAAATATGAAAAATGGCAACGAGAGAAACCGGAAGTTAATAACTCCGGCTTTAAAACTAAACATTCCATTCACAAGTTTCGGGCTAAAAATATTATATTTTCTTCATTTCCTGAGATGATGTATCGGGTGAGCTATTACGAAAATTTTGTGAATTTCGCGAGTCTTTTAGGGATTGGGTTAGGTAAGGAGCGATTAAGCTAGGTCAGGTAATGTTAGGCTAAGTTAAGTTAGGTGAGGTTAAGCTAAGTTTTGTAAGGTGAGGTTAGGTTAAGTTAGGTCAGGTTAGGAAAGGTAAGCTCTGGTAATGTAAGGTTGGTTATGTTCAAAGATAAAGTTGGATGACATTAGGTTTAGGTTAAGTGAGATTAGGTCAGATTTGGTGTAGGTTACATATGGCAAGATAAGATTGGATGAGGTTCTGTTAGACGAGGTAAG
>Ga0058701_10002822_pt1 | contig 13438 bp, 6 predicted proteins | sample AgamicOrMae_FD_97039 | JGI IMG/M metagenome (GOLD analysis project Ga0058701, IMG submission 97039) | Agave microbial communities from Guanajuato, Mexico - Or.Ma.e | ecosystem: Host-associated > Plants > Phyllosphere > Phylloplane/Leaf | place: Guanajuato, Mexico | collected 2012-06-04 | reverse complement strand
CCTCTATTCTCCATCAAATCATTATTTTATTTTGATTTTTATATGATAGCTAAGTGTAATACTTGCGTCGAAGCTGTAAATTTTTGATTTAGGGTGAGGCTGCACTAAACCACTATTAGCGTCAGTTTAGATCGAACGCCGAGCTAAATATCCAAACGACGCCGCTCTCATCTGCGATTTTGAATTTGTTTAAGTTTGCAACTAACTATTCTGCCTATTCTCAAAAGACCGGTTACTGCTTTGTTTGTCAACGTGTGGAAGCTTGTTCAATCGATCAAATCCAGATATTTTATCAGTGATGAACCTTTAAATTGAGCGTCGAAACAACTGGAATATGAAAGTTGTCGAGTGGGCGATAAAAATGAAAGGTTCATTAAGATTTATACTACAAGAAAACGGTAGCAGCATGTTTTAGTTCGCGATTAACTACCAAAACCTCGACCGGTTTAGCGCTGTTTTGGTGAAACCGATCCTTTACCAACTGCATATTTGTTTTAATGAGCTCCGCGTTGATCAAGCGCCACCGATTATTTTCCAGTACCTTAGAATGCTAGACATACAAAGTTCTATACATACCTCAAAAGTTTGGCAAGCAAGGATTAGGGGACCATGGTTTGAAACCAAACGAGCAAGACTATTGAGCCTTTGTCCGCAAGGAGACGGGCTTAAAAATGCTCAGCTCCTATCTTTGGGGTACCCTAATAAATCAACTCAAAAAGTCACGTTAAAAGTAATGGTATCGTAGAAAAATATCTTGCATCTTTCGATGCCAGTTTAAGATTTAAGTTACTTTCAAAAGCTCTTTATCGATTTTTTTTTTCATCCTATAGAGATGTTCCAATTTTATGAAGTGAATTCACTTCATTACCTACGCAATGTCTCGATGCAATGACGCCGTTTGAATAATATAGTCGAGTCTCGATTAAATGAATCCTTATAGAACGTACTTCTCGATTGTACATAAAAGGATAATTTTCCCTAGATTCCGGCGATATACCATAAAAACAGTAAGAAATCTTGATAGTACGTGATGCTTGATAGTGCGTAACTTATTCCTCAGTCCCGTGTTACATTACGTACAATCGAAAACCCTTTGTGTATGACCTTAATTTTAATCAAATAAAAAATGAGCGAATTCATGTCCTTACAATCTTTTTCGTGTCCACGGGTAATACATGGAAATTTTAGTCAAGTTTAAATAAACGTACTAACAGAATTATGCAAAATCGAAGAACTCTTGCTCGGTATCATAGCGTTCCTAGAAGGCCTCTCACAGCCTTCTTTACGAGTACAAATGCCTGATAACTTAGAATTGTTAGCAAGAGAACCGGAATCTTATTATGACTGCAAGTTGCTACGGATAGCCGAGATCCATCCATAATAGATGAGCATGTTCACAGCCCTGATGAGGCTTTTGCACCGCCTTGTGGTACTCCAAGTATTTCCTTTAAGCAGCAGCGGTGCTCCGCAGCGGATCGCATCCAACGCGCCACGTCATATGCGCCCATAACAACATCTTTTAACATGAGTAACTCAATTGACAATTAAGTGACTTTTTTCCTCTGGACCACACTGTTTTTAGGATGTTCCAGCGTAATCGTCAAACTAAGACACAGACTTGAAGCAATACGGTAAAGTTTAGAACATGTATCCGCATTATACTGCTATGTTGAACAACTGTGATCGTTATTTTTTCAGTTCCAGGCTTCCGAAAATGACCAAAAATACATGGTGCTATATGAAGGCAGCACGAAAAAAGCTCATTTTCTAAAATTTAGGTCAGTTTTACGTAAGACACAGGATTAAAAACCTTCTCAATGACTCGGATTACTCATACAAATAATTCAGCATCAAAAAAGAAATACATCACCGTAAAATTAGAATAATAAAGGTAAAAGACCTTTTCAAAATTACAAATCGTGGTGAAAAAAATCATCGGCAACTAAAGGATGTCAAAAAAATTAAAACCATTGTTATGGACGGTTGAAGATTGTAGAAGACGGTTAGTTTGCATAAGTGTGATGCTGAGTTTTCGTTGTCTGATTTTTATTAACGATTTTCTATGTATGCGTCAACTTGACTTCCGTAGGTGCGCTGGAACAGACAACTGCACTGCAAGTCTGAGAGATTGCATTTGCTATCTATAGTAACCAAAGTCAAGTGGAACGAAGCACAAGAAAACCAGCCTAAACATGAGTTGACCTATTCTAACGGTCACCAAGCCTGATTCCGCTTAGATATCGTCCTTGAACTTTTTGTAACAAGTACTGTGTGTGGAACACAGTTTGAAAACGTAATTTATTAAAATTTGCGGTGTTTGGTTATATTCACCATTACGCTAAATCACGCCGTTCATTAAAGTTTAAAGACCATAGCTAATGTTTGAATCGGTCTTTTGAGGTAAAATGAGATAAGGGGCCGTCTATAATCCAAGTTGACAACTTAGAGGGGAGGGGAGGATTTGGCAAATGTTGACATTTGTCAACGGATGGGAAAGGGTTAGTCAAAAATGGCCAAATTTGTCCATGTGAAGTACGGACGGCTCCGAAACGATGTCTCGAACAATCTGAACTCTCTATAATAAGCAACTCTTATTCCTGTTGTTAGTCGTTCGAATATCCACTGATTTGTATTTTGAATCTTTATTGTTTTTTTTTGTGGTATTTTTGTGTGTATTTTTTTTGTGGGAGGGATGGATATAGACATTGGCCAATAAGTCAATACTCGTAGTGGTAAGCAGAGGATGATATTAACGAAATTTTTTCAACACAGTTGATCGATTGTAGAAACTTGCCGTAGTTTTGTCATGAGGGAGGAGGAATGGGGCAGCAGTTTCTATGCTCGAATCAACGTCTCTTTTCAAAGCGTCGTAATATTTATTAAAAAGCTCTCCATACAAAGTAGTTCATTTACAGTATTTGCCGATATTAAGTGTAAAATGTCCCTCAACACAAAACCTCATGTTGGGATAGGTTGGGAGAAGTCGGGACACGTGACCGGGCGTTCGAAGAGTTTCATGTTTTATTGTAGCTATGTTTGGGTCAAATCAAAGCTTTTTTCCCGCCAATACACTTTTTCTTGTTTCTTTCAGGTAAGAATTTGTTAGTTTTATGTTCTCTCAAACCGATACTGGGTAAACTGAAAATTACTTACACATACAGTACACAATTACCTGCCTAACGTTGACCCATTCAGCCCAGTGTATAACCTTTGAGGAAACATAGAAAAAAAGAGAAGAACACTCTCCAAATGATGAAAAAATACAAATAATTACTGAATTAACCATTTTTTGCAGCGTGTACTAAAAGTACAGCGTAAGGTAGCATTTTTCAAAAAAGAAAAATTATTGTTAGTGTAGTGTCATACTTTTTTCTCTCACATGGGTATACATGGTCTCCCGAAAGTGAGCATACGAAAGATTCGATTCGAGTGCATTATCCGTCTGTGAAAATCGCGACTGACGGACCTTTTATGAAAAATTCTCGGACGGTATTTCAAAATTGATTTTGATCAGACCACAAATGTTTGAATAGATCCATTCTCAGAAGGAGGGCATAGCTCATTATGCGTCTCATTCTCGCTAACGGCTCTGCCAATCTTTCTGTCTCCCTCGCACCCAACAAGGCATATCACCGATTCATTCTTGCGGCTTCTATGTTGAAAAGCGAGCGACCAACAATATTTTAGCTCGTTAACAACAATCATTCATTGATCAACAATCTGGTTGATGACAAGTCAAGTTAGCGGTGCAGGCGGGTCAATGTGGTTAGAAATCCAATAGATGAGGGGCCGGGGGGGGGGCGCATTTTAAAAAGGGCAGGAATTATTCTATTTCAGACTTGCCCTGCAATTCTTACTTTCGCGTTCCGAGGCGCCTCACAAAAAAAAAGGCCAAGTTAAATTGATCCTCCACTATTGATTAATTTCTACGAAAACGATGTCTCAAGAAAAATCTTCTTGTATTATGTATTATTTAATGTACTTCGAGATGCGTATGAGCTTCAGCGAGCTTACACTATTAACGGTGGTCGTCCGTTTCACCTAATTATACCTCAATGACTTCAAAGCGGTCGTAGTTATTTGACCTAGTAACCATTAGTGTTACTTTTGTTTCTCTTTCTAAAACTAATTCTTCTAGAACGAAAACCGTTCTTTGAAAATTCTAGAAACGGTCTGGCAGCATGTTCTACTGTGGTAATGCTTTTGACGTTTGCCGTCACGTAATTTAGAAGAAGGTGAAGGAAAAAATTACGAGTGGAGTAAACGTCGTAAACGACTGTCCTGTATATTCCGCCATGCCGAACAAAATCGTCAACGTAAGAACTGTGTTAGAGCTATGGATGTAACTGTCAAATAATGTTGTTTTTTTTTTATGAACTTGAAAACGTTACCTGCGTCGCGTGTTTACACCTGATGAAAAGAGTGTAGCCACTACAATGAACCACTTTGTTTTCACAAGGATGCTTTGGCACGAGAGGTGTTGGTGCCTACCTCAGCAGATGTGCGTGTCCTTACAAAAAAATAGCTGCGTTTAAAATCTCACTTTACTAATAATCCTGCACTTCCCACTAAAAGAGGAATATCAAAATATTCAAGTGGAATGGCAAATTTAAACTATATTCTTGCTATTGGCATTTTTGCTAAACAGCAGAAAAGTTGGTCAGGTGAGAGGATTTCCTCTGATAAATCGAAACTCCGTTATCTTTTAATAAACGAACAATGGTTTACATCGCACATCCCAAGAAAAACATCGAATTCGTTTCTTTTTTTTCTCGTTAAAAAAGTGTTATTTGCATTAGTTGAGATGAAAAATCGCGTTGCCCAACTCGCTTAGCCAGGAACAGTGAAGTTTGATTGTTCGTTTATCCTGTGACAACTGCGCCATTGTAAAGCATTACAATCTCACTCAAAATCAATTTTTTGAGAGTTCCTTTCCTTTTTTTCTAGAATTGAGCGAACTCAGCCTAATCGTTTCAGTGAGAACTTCACTGGATTTCCAGTGGCACGGTCGTCAGAGAACAATCAGTGAAACACTGGTTGGCTGAAAGCGCGTGATGTACATTCGAGAGCATACGTCGTTGAAACTGGACTTTCGTCCCGCGCAAAACCGTAGTGGCAGCCCTGCTTGGGCCTCCATGGTTGAGGACAGAAGCAACGTTTAACGAGTGCGATTGATCAAAACATGAAGAAATGTTCATGAAACTCGAGGTACTGTTTAAGTTACTCAAAACAAAAAGATGGCATATTGCAAAATGTGTTACATTATTCCCGCCCCTCCCCCCACAGAGACCCAGTACGGCTGCCAACATGATTTTGCGCGGGATGAAAATCCAATGCCAACGACTTATGCCCTGTGCTCTACTGTCGTCCCACTCTGAAGTGGCTTCGCCTCGCTTCCGCTGTGCTCAGCTGTCCTTTAATTCTTATTTCGCACCCAAAGTAGGGATTATTCAGGAAGGTAAAAATCTCCCTAAAATATGTGTATCATTTTACTGAGAGGGGCTGGAACCTCACACAACGCGCAACACTTTATTTGAATGACGAAATTTCAAATGCTGGTGGGAAGACCTGGATTCTAGCCACTTGTTATCATAGACTTCTGACTGTAGATCACGAAGAGGCGGCCCTTAATGCGTCACTTAAAATGTCAGTTAACTTTGGGTGAATGATAAGTTAGGTACCGCTTAACTCCTAAATCCAGCGAGGAGTGCGCGACATCGGGCTTGGCGACGCTCCGGTTCGATTAACTTTGGTTGCGTCACTTCAAGTGCCCTCTGCCCCGCTCCTCTTAGCGCAACGTTGTGGAAGCAAACGGAGAATTTCTACCTCTTTCTGCCTTGTGTTCCACAAGGGAGGACTCAGAGGGTAGGAGCCTAACCGTCGCCATCGTTCTATATGCGACAACCATCTCAGCTCAGTGAGCGCATATTTCAAATTGCAGAAGTTAGACACCTCATCTTCTTGCTAATGATTGCCAGAAACCACTCTTACAAAAATACACGGTATACTTTTGAGAACTTGCAAATTTAGTTAAAATGTCAATTACAGGAACACGTATGGTTTTCAGCGATTTCCATGGAAGGGAGTGACAAATTGACTAAAGGCCTGTGGCCCATACCGTCAGAATTTCAGCACAATCAATACCCCATCCTGCATTCAGAAAGATAAAAAAATAGCTCTAGGTACAGGTTTTAACTTTGGAATCCAAAGAGACCCTATAATATCGCTTTACGTATTTAAAATACACGTTACTTTTTCAACAGTTTATTCCCTTTATTTGAAGTTAGAATTAGCATATTTGACTCCCCGCCAAAATAAATCGTGTCCAAAGTATTCGCTGCCCACTCAATTTCTTATAAGTATGTATTATTTTAATAATTGTATTGTAGGTTTTATTTTATGGTATATTATTGAAAGTATGCGCAAACTTCATTCTCCAAATATAAGATTTCGTATTTCAGGACTCTGTAAGGGTAAGGATAATAAATTTTGTTAATTTATATGCGATACTGAATAACTGAATGAAAACTTCCGCTTTCGCTGTTTCCAAACAATATTGCTAGGGTTAAGGCGTGCCCCGCGTCCAGTAATCTTAGAAGGTTATCGATAGAAAGTGAGGAAAAATTGAGCGGAAAAGCAAAGCGGTTCGAGGAAATCGCGGTAGATTTTTCTGGAAAACAAGTTGCGTTCACAAACAAAGAGCGGCAATGTGCAGCGGTTATTGAGATGCGCTCTGGTAACGCCAGGAACGGTGCTCGCCTCCGGCTCGGCTCGCCTCGTCTCTCCTCCAGCTCGCCTCGCCTGCGCTCCCTCGCCGCGCCGCTCGCCGCCGCCGGCCATATATGCACACGCATGTTACGCCTGGCACCACTGTTTCGCATAATGTCTTACGGCGCGACGCCGACAGGAATTACGGCACCTGTAACAACCTTAACAACGCTGTCGTTCCACATAAAACAAATCGTTAGGTTTCGAGATCATTGGGGTAGAAACAATGACCCACTTCTGTAAACCGTCAAAGTTCGGTAATTCGGTAAATGACTCTGAGCTGTGGACAATCTGTGATTTCACAGAATCTGCTTAATTTTCCTAGCTGAAACTTCAACTCGCAATCCAAAACAGCCTCAAGTGTTCGGAGTGAAATTCCGCTTCAGGGAAATTGGAAGGATTTTCTTCACTAAAGTACGCAATTCTAAGCTTTGGAAAATGCCTAAATTATTTAATTGTAGGTTTCCAGAGGGGTTATATTTTTTTGAAATTGTGACAATACCGAACTGAAATGATTCTCTAAAATAGTTCTTTTTGTTTCCGAACGGCATCGCTGGGCGGTAGTGGGTTAACGTATGCAGAAAACCATATAAAACAAGGGGGACTTAAACGCGCGGAAACAAACATGATGGATTTTAAAAGGGAGGTGACTTGAACGCCTGGAAGCCAACCTAATACATTTTAGGGAGTGTCTATTGACCGGACAGCCCTATTTAAAAGTTAGATTCCGTGCGGTCAAGTCACCCAGCATTTGAAATGCATTGGGTTGGTTACGTGCGTTCAAGTCTCCCTATTATAATGCATTTCGGGTCAGTAGCAACACCCTACATTTTACTTCCATGTCCCGCATGAAAGTATTGGTGTCGTGCGAATTCGAGATAAGACCGGATTTGAGATGTACAACCTTCAAAACGTCGAGAAAAGTGGTTTTGGACAATCCATCTGTGTGTCTGCGTGTATGTCTGTCTTGCTATAGCTTTTCCGTGAACTCACGGGCGTAAGGGTTTACCAATCAAGTTGAAACTTTAGGGGCATGTCCGCATTAGTGAGACAGGGGCCGAAAGTGGGACACAATAACGAATTAGATCTTAACGTGTATACGTAGGACAGAATCTTACAGGGTGTTACAGCTACGTATTGTTTAGTAATTTGGTGCTTGCTGTTCCCAAAAGGGGACAGTTATCCGAAAGTGGGACACTCCGTAAATGCAAAATGGTGTTCGTTATGCGATATTTTTCAATCCTTGTATGCGGAGAAAAAATCAACAACTTTGTGTCGTAAAATCACTTGGTGTTCCCAAAATCAGACAAATTTCTTAAAGTGACACATTACCAGAATGCTATATGTTCTTAGTTCCGCGTTTGTTTGGTCATCCTTTTATGCTAAAAAAGTAGCCCAATCATACAAAATAAATGCCGGAAGCAAATGTTCCTAAGGTGGGACACGGGCTTAAAATGGGACAAAACGAATTTGATTGCGCTTGTGTTTCTGTGATTTTCACATGTATTCCTCTCGTGTTTCATTGCCCATACCTAAAGCCCGTGGGACATGGAAGTATTAGCCTGCTTCAGGCCCGGTGTTTTGAAAGGCCTCCGTTTTCTACCGCAGGTGCACCATCTAAAATTCTTCAAATCCATAGGGGAAGATTTGGGGTCGGAAACTCGCCACGTGTCGGCTCTCCTCCAAATTTTCCCAAACAAAATTAAAGGAGTCAAAAAAACTGGGCGAAAACAAGTCGCAAAAGAGGAGTTCCATTTCAAAAAGGGACGACGTTTGGCATTGTTTTCTCCCGGTGTTCTCAGGTTGGCAATGCCCCGTAACAGTGGATTGTGTCGTTCCACTACTACTACCGGTACGCATTTCAACGTCATCGCTGCTCACCGCAGCAGATACTGAATAAAAGCTTTCATGAACCCACGGATTACGATGGTTTCTTTGTTCAAACGACGGTTACAGTCCGCTTATAACTGCGGTTATCTTACAATAGGGGTCAGCAGCCATGGCCCCAGTTTACTTCAGTTTTTAACGTGTTTGCGGTTTACGGAGTGACGTTTTAAGGGCCGCCTTTTCGAGGATTTACTGTCAAAAGTATATGATAACAAGTGGCTGGAACTCGGACCTTCGCACCAGCATTGGAAATTTTGTCATTCACACAAAGTGTGCAGACAGACACACAAACGGATTGTCCAAAACCACTTTTCTCGACGTTTTGAAGGTTGTACATCCCAAATCTGGTCTTATCTCATACTCGGTTTTCTGCACGATGCCAACACTTCCATGGGACATGGAAGTAAAAAAGGAGCGTTATATACCACGGGTGTTTTGAATCAGTTAGTCGAAGATAAGAAGGCAGCTGTATTCTGCATTGACCCAGATACGTATTCTTATGGAGAATGATTATGGGAACGTGACGAAACAGAGATGGCGTGACGACTGGACAAGATCGTGTGGCCGGTGCGATGACGGAGGTGGGCGACGGAATGCCCACAGCCTTCTGTCAAAAATCGTTCGCTCGCTTTCAAGCGAACAACTGGCCATCTTGCTGCGCGCGGTTTTGTTCTTGGCCCGTGCACTTGTTCGCAATGACTCTCAAGAGGTGCTCTGATAATTAGCTCAAGTTAAACTGCCAGCCTAACCTAAGGTAATGACCCAGTGAAACCTTACCTCGCCTCACCTAACTTCAACCAAAAGCAAGGTCTTCCTGACCCTACCTAACACTCATTTGAACTTACCTTAGGTACTAATGTGAACCTACCCTCACGTAACGTTACTTAATCTTATCGCAAATACCCTTACTTGACTAGTTTCTTCCGAACCAAACAAGTCCTCACCTGTTTTTAACTGTCCCAGCCTTATGTAAATAACGTTTAGTAGCCTATCGTAAACCGAACTTTATTCCTTGCTCCTTTATTCCTTATTATTCCTTGCGTAGAAAGCCTGCCTCTAGTATCTCACACCGTCCCTTTCGAGAAAAGCCCGCGCGCTAAATATTGCAAAGTTGCTCTCACTTACAATTTTTTCTCCCTCTTTCGCGTGTGGGCTGATTGGGAATCCATTTTAGAAAGTCACAATTCGACAAAAGATTCGACAGCAATTAGCAGAAAACGAGCATTGAAAATGTATATTTTCCAGCCCACTGGAAGCCGATCCCGCCAAGTGTTGCTAGTTTCCACAAAGCTGTCAAATTTAAACGTGTTTAACTGTCAAACTAGTAATGATAAAATGTACTGTACCTAGAACTAGACTCATGTGTGGATTGGTCATCTTGAGGGCAATCCAGAACATACCCAACATGAAAGCTCTATCTCGAGTTAATGATCTCTCTGATGAAATTTGACTTAATCGCGAAATCTGGCATCACTGCCTTTCATTTGAGGTATGTGGAAGTTATGGTGCTGTATGAGCTTTACAAAGAAGCCATTATAGCTAAGGAACGAGGAAAAAAGTAATCTCAGATTTTTTTTAAATCTACCCCTCGAAAGAAAAACGATCATTGTGTTTCAGAAATCGATCAAGTGAGAGGGTATGCTTGAAAAATCGGTCAACTGCATTGTATACGAATAGCAACTGATCGCCGTTTCTATCTGAAAAGTTCATTTTATCATTTTCCGAAACATGCATTTTTTTTACTCGATCTTTAGTAAACTGGAGGGATTGAAATTATATTCTGTCACGTTAACAGTAACGGTTTTGCTTCTACCACTCATACTTTCCTAAAACGTATCTTTGAAAATTAAGTTGGACTTTATGCCTACTGCTTGCTTATCGGCAAGTCCGTACATTATGTTTTCTTGTGGCTCAAGAAAAAAGTTGAAATGGTTTTGTCAAACCATTTCTTATTATAAAATTTTCCGTAAGAGCCTCGTTTTTATTTGCAGTGCTGCCTCAGAGTCACTTCAAGTCACTTTAAAACACTATGTAGTAGACTAACTATGGTCACTGTTACTTTTTTTTTCATTACGAAGCAGTATGTTAGCTTTGAAATCGGTTGGTAAACGGTTTCATTGTTGTAGGAGTTATTTCACATGATACAAAAAGAGTCACTGTTTTTTTTTTCTTTTTTCGTTTTTTTCCTTCCAGGTTTTGCCCAAAATCCTTTTTCATTGTGCAGAAGTATCAGCGTTGGCGCTTAACGGGATTTCGGAAGTTTGATTTTAAAAGTTGGCAGTTAAAGGCGATGATTCGATGTCAATATCAGTGCCAATAGCTTGTAAAATAAATCCTAAACTTCATTTTTAGGTGCTTTTTCTTTAAAAAAAGTCATTTTTGGTCACTATTTTGTTTGTAAAAGGTCATTAATCAGTCCCTTTTTAAAGCCGAGAAGGTCAGTAAGTAATTTTTTCATAATCTCAAAGGCTGTGCCAGCACTATTTATTTGGCATTTACCTTAAAATGCGGCTTTTTTTCACGATTCTTTACTAAAAGTTGCTGCCGGGCGTAACGAAGTAAAATTCGTCACTGATTTCAAAGAGTTTCACTCCTATGCAAGATTATTTTTAGAAAGTTTTTAAGGTTGCTATTTTAACCTCGTATGTGCGCTATCCTCATTAGACCTTCCATTACGAGAACAAGCCGCATACGTGAAAGCGCAATTATGGTTAACAGGTTAGATGCCTTGAGTCGCATTTCATTGAAAGGCGTTTAAAAAAGGGGACATTTGGATTTCGCCGTATTTCAAACCATCTTGTTACCCCACGAAGCAGAAAACATAGCATCTCCCTTATGGATCTGCATGGGGAGCTGATTAACCATGTCGGTTTCAGAGCATTTAATGCACAAGACGTTACCCAATATACATTTGGACTTTACCACATCAAAAAACTTTTTTTTTCGAAGTTATTGAGCTTGCCTCTCCTTCATGCATTCTGTCGTTTCGAATGTCGTAGCTGTTAAAAAAATAGGGGGCTTTAATATATCAAGTGAATAGAACGAAAACTCGCATGATCATACTACGGATTATCGAAAATTCTATTTTCTTCGTTCGCCAACCCGAATGTAGACTTTTCCTTGCACAGTGATGAGTTCAACAACAGAGAGTAAGGTCCTTGTGTTGAAACTCTGACTCTAGCAGGATAATGTCCTTATTCGCCCGCCATTTCCTCAGTGACAACGTATCATTCATATTCTTGAAAAGCCCATAATATTTTGCAATTATCAAAATAAAAAACCTTCGAAACCGTAAACACCGTTTTTTTGTTTTGTTTTTTATTTTATTTTTTTTGGAAAGAAATACGATTTTTGTTAAAAACTGGCTTTGCAAAATTATCAGGATGAATTGTTTGGGCTTGGACTGTATGGGAATTGAGACTCTGCCTTGTCCGCTGTGGTCGCAGCTCGGAGGAAAAACCTCCGTCGCCTCCTGAAACGGTCGCAACTCAAAACTGTGCTAAGTATCATTAGTAACGAAAATAGTTTTATAAAACGTCAATCTTCAATCAACAACAAACCGATGCGTTTTTTTTCGCACGCTGTTTAAATGAGAGAAATTAGCTGACAAATATTCATATGCAAGCCTATGTCCCTCACCCCATCGACCAGCAGCTTAACGAAGGTATTAATTCGTTAATACAATGTCGATATTCTAAGATTTAATGAAGACTTTCATTCAATATCTTACAGCAAATCGATCTTCCGTGAGTTCAAACGCAAAAATTGCCCGGCGAGGACCGGGCGTCCCCATGGAAAAGAAAGTGCGGTATTCCATGAGAGGTCGGTCCCTCTACGAGTTTCTTGACGCTACGTGACGTTCAGTAGGCCAGCACGATGAACTTGCGCTGTGAGATTGTGTCAACCAAGACCACAGCGCTTCAAGCAGAGCAGTCTCCGTGCAGTAATCTTCCAAGATTTGGGTTTGGAAAGGTTTTTAGAGTCAAAGTCCGCCCTATTTGTCTAAAGCACTTGTAAAGAACAGGAAAAAGGGAGCGGTCTCGCAAAAGGGGGAAGGCATGTCTGACAGTCTATTAAAAGATTAAAGTTACATTATGAGTAAAAATTCCGAACTACTCATATTTTGTGTCATGAACAGACACAGGTACGAATTATCAATTTGGCACTTGTTATATGCGGCCTCAACGGATTTTGTTTTTTATGAAATCGGTCGATAAGAACAAAAATTATATCAAAGAAAAATTGTCGTATATATGCAAGCTGCTACAGGACGGCCCTACTCATTTTTTAAGATTAAAAGTGATCTGACTTAATGTTAACTTCACACTTCTTTATGCATTATTGCAACGTCAGAACGTCACGAACCAGTCGCTACCCTGATTAATGTGGTGAAAGTGCGACAATAACTGGAGTGATGTTGGCCTAAGGTCAGCAGCACGGATCGCAAAACATGATCCATTTTAACTCGATCCTTTTCTAGGATTCAACGCTTCAAGGAACACTCGATCGCTTTAAACTATCAAATCCATCAACTTGCATTTTAGTTAAGGGTGTTTCCACAAATGATCACAGCTTGACCCACCCGCATCATACAATGGCGGTGTTTTCTTTTGTTTTTTGTTTGTTTGTTATTTTGTTTTTTTTTACGAAGATTTTTTTTCTCTAAGATATCACGTTGAAATTTAATGCCAAAACAGTATAAAATCTTTAGTTTTTATGTCTTCTTTTATGAAAATGTCAATGTAATTTCAGGTAGCATCTGGCAGCTCATACGAGACAATTG
>Ga0058701_10002821_pt1 | contig 13439 bp, 12 predicted proteins | sample AgamicOrMae_FD_97039 | JGI IMG/M metagenome (GOLD analysis project Ga0058701, IMG submission 97039) | Agave microbial communities from Guanajuato, Mexico - Or.Ma.e | ecosystem: Host-associated > Plants > Phyllosphere > Phylloplane/Leaf | place: Guanajuato, Mexico | collected 2012-06-04 | reverse complement strand
TTATGACGCATAGTTTGCTAGCTTGTCACCACTGAGACGGGCGATCAAGTTGGGTTTGAAGGTTAGTCAGAGATTTGAGACGCACTTTAATGCTAAGCCACATTTTATAACGAAACACCGTTTGACTCGTCAGTTTTTGACTCAAGACCAGTGACTATTTTATTCTTTTAACTACCGTACTAAGGCTACATGCTTAGATGTATTTTGTGACATTTGTCTAATGTGTTCGGTGTTCCTAAATTTCATACTTACATCTTCGGGAATAATCAATGCATGCTCTATATGTGATCTCATTGATGGAAACGCTTACCGTCTGTGTGAGTCTACCGTTTGGAAAGTACAGAAGATTCAGACCATGACATAGAATGATTCAATATTTCTCAATTCGATTGGATAAAAGTTCGTAGTGTCGATTCTCGCTTTGTCGAGGTTCAGTCGCCTCACTGGTCTGCCATACTCAAGGATGATTTTAGTGTTTAAAGTAAGGCACCTTTATCATACTGCAGAACTACTTGAATCTCAAATGGCTAATTCATGTATGAATGGCGGTGGAAATTTAATTACGTGCACTTAAAATGTTGGAGCCTTGGGTATTTGCTAATTTTAATCGTACGCATACTTTTATGAGGAAAACTGACCTGTCTTGTAACCCCCCCCCAAAACAAAAAAAAAAAACAGCCTGATGTGACTTTAAAAATTTTTATTTTATTTTACTGGCAAAGAAAACTTTTTAAGGAGACAGAATCTGAAAGTCTTTTTTCGACGTTCGCTTCAGGAACATTTGTGCAGCTAATTTACGCAGCTCTCCAACCATTCTGGTGTTCGATTCTTGCAGCTACCGATAACTGATATTTGTCCACCCGCCCTCCTTATTGTTTTTTAAGCATGCTATTGGGTCTCGTTGTGCCGGTATTGAGGTTTTTCCTTGAAATCGGGAAATGGCCTCTTTATATTTCAACTGCATAGGATATCTTGTCTCATCTACGAACATCATGCACTATTTTATTTTATCTTAAATATTCTAACTTTGCTGACTAAACCGGCTGCTAGTAGGTAAATTGACTTTCATTTTACCATATGAGTCCACCAATCCCATCTGTATTTATCAAGTCCAACTTAATTGTATCATAAATTGTCATCGTGTCAATTCCTGAAAAAGACGAGCCTATTCGTTTTTGAGAAAAATCAGGCTCGTCTTTTGTGCCTCTCTATCGACGCTTAAGGAAAACTTCAGTAAGTTATAACTTAAAAGCGATTATATTCACGCGTTTTGTAACTTAAAATTATGCTGAAAGATGTCGTAACAAACGTCATTTTGGGATATTTGGGGCTTGCTTAATGCTTCAAATGTAGGCCTTATTTATGATTTGGGTAATTCGGTGATATGTCGACTTAAATTACAATTTTTAAGACTGACGATCGGGAAAAATCGACGCGCTTGATACGTTTGTGGCGGTACAGCTGTCTGGCTGCAATAGAAGCAACCGTTGAAAAAATATGTCACTCGGTAGAAATCGACTTTGATGACTTTCCTCACGGTTATTCTGACGGCAGACAGCTGCACCGTTTGACAATTCGTTATTGTTGGCAAGTCGAGTAGCTGGCAGCTGTTGTCCGGAATCTCTAACGTCGAGAGTTAGTTTCAAAATAAAAATCTGTCCAGAATCTGTGTTTGCCATGTGAGCTTTGTAACTTCACTAGGAAAAACTTAAATAATGCATGTATTTTTGAAAAGCGGAGGTTACTCATGCGGCAACGTTCTGCGAAAACTTAAATCAAACACCACATATCTTTATGCCCGATTTTTTAAAGCCCCTAATTTGTAATACTTGACTCACCTGAATGGTACTCCTAACAAAACTCATTACTATAACGAAAAACTTATCCCGCTAAGGACTATTGAGATTTGTTACAAACATGTGCCTTACTCTTGGCAGATGATCTATTAATACTAATATTTATCAATGACTAGAAACTATTTCAAGATTCGGGCACTGCTAAAATTATCCCAGCCTAAAATGCACTGAGTTTGATATTCCCATTCCTAAAGATCACCGGAAACGAGCAACTAATGCTAAAAGTAGCAGCCACAATTTTAGGGAATTTTCTCTTTTACTTTAAAAATACTCTTTGGGGAAATTTTTCATAGAGTCCTTACTGTTCTCATTCTTACTTAAGTGGCCCAAAACGAATATATTTCTGAAAGGAATGTTCAGCTTTACAATTTCACGTCGACGTTATGTGCGGATAGAACTCTGACCGTTTGCTTTGAACCTGGCAATGAAGTAATGCGGGAACTTGTGAATTTAAGTCAGAAGAGTGACGCGATAAATTCGTGCGGGGAGATATCCCCCGCGGGATCAAGCGATCAATATAATTACGTCGGCGTCTGATTTTCATAGCTGGTCAAGAATTTACTGTGATGTGATCATTCATGTTGTATTATATTTTTGTCAGTCGATTTCACTGGTTTCATTTGTAAATATCAGTCTTGTTGATTACTTCCCCAACTGTTAACGTGCAGCTCCAGCGTCTCTTTATGGACTGTTATAACTTCCTTATAAGTTACCAATTTGAATTCAGTGATTGGAATAGCTGGAGGTCGTTTTCTTAGGATTAATTTTTAGTCATAGACTAAAGAATGCTATGTTGTCACGTGGTCTCACTCCCAAACCTATGATTTAGACCATGCCACCGACAAAAGTCTTTAAAGTTTTCGTCTGTGTATAACGATCTGGATTTTCTCTTTGGTTGAAAATCTTGTCAGTGAAAACATCCGTCTTAAAAACTTGAAAAGAAACTTAATGGACAGGTTAAATCAGATTGCAAGTGTGAACCCGTTTGAGAAATTTGGTATTTTTTTAGTGTTGCGTATTTTTAAACTCGACTGTACTGGAGACTAAAGCATTCGCAACCCATGGAAACGCCGATGGTATGGTATGTAATCTCAGGTGATCGCAAAGGTGTGTTGCTCTATAGTCTGAGAAGAGCCCCTTTGAGGGAGTAGGAACTCCAATTACAAAAAATCGTACTGCTATTTTTTTGTTAATCTTGTTCTGTAGATAGCGGGTTGCCTAGCATCCTTTAGTCTATGCTAGTAGCTTATAAATGCTGTCAATTTTGAAGAGTCTCGATGTTTGTATTGAGTTTTTTGACTGTATCTTCCTCTTGCGATAATTGTGTTATCTCGGTGCTTAATGCTTTGATTTCGAAAAGCAAAAGGATACGCTCAAAAACCACCATCTTTCGGTGCACTATTGTGCAGTTATCGTTACTCGCCTTAGCGGATTGATCAACACCAAAACATATTTATCGATGCTCATGATTGCGTCCTTCTTGAGGCTTAACCGCCAGTCTATTTCTTACTCCAAAAATACTCAGCGCTCACAAATCTTAAACAGGTCCAGTTTCGCCAGATTTTGCGAATTCGTCAAATTTAACTCCGGCCAGTTTGAAAAGCGTGAACCTCGAATGTCTTCCCTTTTTGGATCGTCCTTGAGCTGAAAATGAGCAATCCAAATATAAGGGCGTTTACTTGGTCATCTCTGCCGATTCTAATGTTAGCCGCGCCTGAATTTGACGGAATTCCGAAATCTGACAGCACTGAACAGTTCTATAGGTAGAAATCGTGCCCACGTGTTTCGCGTAGCTTTATTACGTTGTATTCTGTTCTTTTTGTTTTACTTGCTATTGAACCAAAACAAAACTGAACCAGCGACTTCTGATTGTATTGGTCGTAATTCCAAACAGGTTTGTGGAATGGTACGCCTGTTTCAGTTAATACCGTGTCAAAGTGGCTGATCGTAATGAAAATTGTAAATATGTTATTGGGTTTATTTACGTTGCGTACGGAGCAACTATGTTGTCTCAATGCACCCAGGACAGACTAGTCGATAGTAAACATAGTTGCAGCGTCACTATTCATTAGTTCACAGCAACTTTTTTTTTGCATACTGTGCCCGTTAGTCCAAATTTAAGCGTAACTTTAGTCCAAATTTAAGTTTAATTTATTGTAGCTTTCTTGGGGTTTAGTTAACCAAGATGTACGTACATTCCACTGGTTCAAGGGTTTTGCTTATTAATCTTATCCAAAATTAGCAACCAGTCATTTTACTAATGTAAAAACAATCCAGCGCGTAGTTTTGAATTGTATTTCAAGCTTCAAGTTAAATTATCTGGTCCCAGTGTTCATTTATTCTATTGACCAAAGATATCTGGCTATAGTATTTTAAATATGGGTGTGTCTATTGACCCGACTGCCCCATTTAAAATTTATGTGGTTGAGATCCGTTCGTTTAAGTCATCTCCCATTTAAAATGCATTAGGTTGGTTACGTGCGTTAAAGTTTTTCTGTATTAATGCAAGTCGGGTCAATAGCAACACTCTTAACGCAGTCTTTGGATATTTCATTTTTTTATTCATTATTCAAACTTTTTAGCAATAGTGTTTACGTTAGATTTTTCGAGATATGACGGCGTAAAAAACGACTGATCGTGGTGATTCTACTCACGAGTTTGTTCCTATAAATGAAAACAAGTCGGGTCGGGTTCCGACCATCTACCATCGTGCGAATTGTTTTTATGGTGAAATGTAATCTGGTTGACTTACAGTAAACTTGTTGATCGGATCAACAGACTTTTCCTAGAATCGCAGTAATGCGCTGTACTTAATCTGCTAAGAGTATATTTTCTTAACGGTGTAAATGGATTGTAAATATGAGAGTAGTCCATAGGTGGTGAATCGGCTGCAGTGTGTTAATTTGGATGTTAGCGCAGGTCTTCTAAGGGGTAGAGTACTTTTTTATTTGTTTGTAATCCAAAGTATTTTCCAAAAAAAAAACTTAGAATAACGGTGAGATTAATCTCGGTTCTGAGACAGTTTGCTGTCGTTCCGTTTGCATGCTTCTCAGCAGCGGTAAACTCGTTGCGCATCAAAAACTTTATCTTTTTCGAACGAGCTGATTTTTTTTTCATCTTGTCGGTCTGCTTCAATCAAAGAAAAACTTTGATTGCCACGTCGAATTCTTTTTCATGAAACGTTTTCTTTTAAAAGATTTCTTGAAAAAAAAATGTTCAGTCGGTGAAGTTATCATCTTTGTCGAAGTTTGTCTTCTGCATTATCAACCAAAAGCCGGTTATGTCGAGACTCAGCGTGCGTAGCTATTTTACGTTGATATTTGCAAATAGATACCAGCGCTTGACATACTCAGGTGTCTTTTGATGTCCATTCGGGAAAAATCCTATTTTAAAAGTTTCGTACGCACGTTAAAAGCGCATTCTACCTTCGCATTTTTTTTTTTGTATCTCATGTATGCCTTCAAATTTCTCTTTGATTCTAATTTGGATAATACTGATAAATCGAGCTGTTTAAGGCAACGTTCTCCAATCGACATGCTCGTGATTGTGAGTGCAAAGAGAAAGAAAAAAAGTTGCGCCGCTTCGGACTACTGAGAGGCTTGCATCTTGCCCTTCTAACTATATCTCTTGGGGGTAGTTTTTAACTTTTAAACAATTCTAGCTGTATGGAAAAGTACTTGTTTGTTTTTCTTTTTCGTTATTTTTTGTTGGATTGTCCTAATAGTTTTATTTTTCTTGGCTTTTTAATTGATGAGATTGGCGTGATGAGACTTGTAACATAAGGATTTTTACCTCGAATAAAAAGTCCTTGTACTCAGTAGCCTAGTGAAGCCATATCGCGAGAAAGTACCGTATCTACTGTCGAGGACCATCTGAATGTGATTCATGTTCGTGTCAGGCGTTGGACCTTTCCAGTTCGCTTTCTTTAAATAACATTTCTCTCGATGTAAATGGCCAATCTGTTTATCAGTGTATTTTCAAGCGAATGAATCTGCAGCTTTCCAGGTGTTACACATTCTTAAATTTGTTGTAATCATATGTAATATATATATAAATATACTTTTAAATCGGATGAATGAATATCGCGCCCAGAAAGGTTTGTTCTTGTTATTTTATTTAAATGAATCCTTAAATAAACAGCTAAGTACAACATACGTCACGGCTTCATTCGAAGAATAAATACATTTTACCGTGGCGTATCGATAATTGAGCACACAATTTTACAATCTAATCATCGACTTCCACAAGCCTATCGCAAAACACGAGGTAACAGTGAAATAAATAGTTGAAGTGCGCGCTCCAGGGAAACGCAACCAGCTCCGCAGCAGCTCCGCTCGCTCGCTCCAGGCGTCCGCCGCGCCTCTTCTGTCTTTTCTTCCGAAGACTCGCAGAGGACGCCCCCCTTAGCAATAAATTAATAGAAACGCGTCGTCTCTCCCATCCGTCTTGGCAATTTGTACATTGATCAGCGCGAAAACGCTGGCAAACTGGCGGTCAGGCTTTTCTGCCCCGTCCGCCCGAGAGTATTTGCATTGGCAACACTGAAATTAAGTCTTTTACGCCTGGCCACTCTGGGTCTGAGTCTTGATACATCGTCCTCTGTAACAAATTTCAGTCTCCATCGACACTTTGGTGCTCGTTGACGTTCCAACGAACGGGGAGTTAGCGGAGGGCGGTAGAGTCGAATTGGGCTGTTCTGTCGTCAGCGCCTCTTCGCTGACGAAGGGCTCCGGCGTACTCGTCGAGTCAACGTCCACGTCGTATGACGTGGAGGTCGGGGGAACGTCGCTGCTCGTAGGGACAACGGTCGGAACAGGGGTGGTGATGCTCGAAGGCGTGCTGGTCACTGGGACAGCTGATGTCTCAGGTTCTTGCGAAGGGGAAGGCGTCAACGGCTGGGGGAGCAGAGCGTTTCCTGAGGCCACACCAGAGTTTTGGGATTCGGCGGTCGCTAAGCCGTCAGCATCGCTTCCAGCTCCTCCCCTCGGTCGCTTAACTCTGACTCGTACCCAAGATCCTCGTTTCTTCCCTACAACTGCCTTCTTGGTTGCTTCCTTTACTGGGGGCTCTAACGTTGTTGTGATTATGTCGGCGTCGGGGACGGCGTGGTCAGAGGGTGGGGCGTCGACTGGGTTTCCTGCAACACTTGGGATACCGAGACCATCATACCGAATTGGGGGCACTGCCTCAGGAGATGAACGGTCTGCAGTCCATCCGTTCGACAGCTGTGATCCAGCGTGAGCGGACCAGTCAAATGTCGTGGAGGCGATTGGTGAACTTTGAACGATCTCGACCGCAGGTTCGATTGGGACTTGAGGCTTGTCGCCCCACACAGCAGTCTTCTCAGTTGGGATGTCGTCGGATCCTTCACCGGTTTGTTGGACCAATGTTTGATGTCTTTCGGCTGTTGACTGCAGTGCGCTCCGAGGCGGGAGGACGCTCTCCTGCTCTTCCGAATCGGGCACTTCGTTGGCTGTTTCAAGAGCCTCAGTGCTCGGACGACGACGCGTGAACGGGCTCTGGGTTGGAGCCACCTCATCAGCGCTCGATGGGGTCGTCGTCGTTCGTGCTCGGACTCGCCCTCGGTTGACCTTGAAAGGAGCTCGCCGACCAGGTGCCGCCGTCGTTCGGGTACGCCCTGACAGAGGAGTAGTCGTTTCGGGAGTTTCGGTGGCGGTCGTGGTGGGCCTACGGGCTCCTGGCCGGACGAAGTTGCTGTATTTTCTCGTCGGGATTGCTCTCGTTGTAGGCTGTTCCTCTAGGGTGCTGCGTTGTCCAAAGTTTTCATCTTCAACGGTGTTTGCAGGGATAGGCGTTGTCTCCGATGGGAAACCGGGAGGTGTTTGTGGTAGTTGTTGATCTTGCTGCTGTTGTCGCTGTTCTTCTTCTTGCTGGCGTTGAATGAACTGCTGGTGGTTTCTGGTGCGATTCCGGATCTTGCCAGTGAATCTGACTGCTAGCGGGTCGCTGGTGACGCCTTGTGTCAGGGTGTTTTGGGTTGGTCGCGGGCGGGATCGTCTTCGGGAGGGCACTGAAGATGTTGGTGTCGGCTGGGTTGTTGAGGTAGGCTCCTGTTGGGGAAGGCTTTGAACCCTCTGTCGGTGAAGTGGCGGACGCTGAAGTTCAATAGGGACCTGGGGTAAAACGGATACTTCCTGGACTCCCTGGATGCGGCCCCGAACTTGCACCATAGCTGGTGTGGGGTCTGGTGTGGGTGCGCTCGAAGGGGTTGGAGACGGGGAAGATATTTCGGTTTGGATTGGCTGTTCTTGGGGCTGAGACGGTTCTAGGGATGGTCCAAGGCTGGTTTCGAACACTTGCTGAGGTGATACAAAACGTTGCTGCTGTTCTTGTGGTTGCCTGAAGTTCGTTTGTCCCTGGTCATGGGGCTGCCTCAATTGGTTACGCGCTGACTCAAATTGTTCTTGTGGCGGAGAAATGTCTTCTTCTTGCTCAGGCTGCTGTTCTTGCTGTCTAAGAAGGTTTCGGTTGGCCTCGAAATCTTCCTGGGGCCGTGAAAATTGGTTTTGTTCTTGTCTAAATTGGTTATGCGGCGCTTGTCCAAAAATAGGTTGTCTTGGTTTGAACTGAGGCCGCGAACCGTCCGGGTTGGCGACTGGAGTGCTGAAAATGTGCTCGGTCTGAGGGAATTGGACGAAATGATGCTGCGGACGGAACTGGTTTTGAGGCTGACTTTGTTCGATGGACTTTTGTGGAGTGAACGGGTTTTCTCCTGGAGCGGGTCTTTGGTTAAAACTGAAAACATGCGTTTGACCGAAGGGTGCTAAGGTGGACTGGAAGAAGTGCCCTTGAGGTTGACGGAACGGCGTCTGCGTCGTAACTTGAGGGAAGTCTAGAGACTGCGGGGAGCTAAGGTGGAATGGCGATTGTGACACTTGGTGGAACTGATCTACTTGCTCCTGCTGAGCGGCTTGTATGAAGCTGTGGAGTTCATTTGCCTGGTGAACTCGTAGAGAGCGCTCAGTGCTGGGTCCAAGGGCGCGCTCCGTCGGTGTAATGCGAACATCCTGAGGCTCCTGCGTTGAGAACACTGGCGGTAAAGATGTCGAGGACGGTATTTGCGTGGGTGATGGGGTTGATGATGCGATGGTGGACGAGCTTTGTACGAACACTCGTTCGGTGCTTGGTGTCTGCTGCAATGTCTGTTGCTGGGGCCTGGGGCGCTTGCGGCCTCGCTGAGGCTGGCTAGGGCGCACCTGCTGCGCGGGCACTCCCTGAGTGTCCTCCAAGGAATTCACTAGAGTTGGAAGCCTAGGATTGACGGGTGTCACTTGAGACGGTAAACTGAAGACACCATGGCCTGAAGACGCAGAAGACTCTGTGGATGGAGATTCAGGTAAGGGCGTTGTAGACGACACAAAGACCGGCGTTGGAGTCGGGGAAGTTGAGTTCGAAACAACAACCGATCCAATGTGTGGCGGAGGAAGCAAAATCTTGGAGTACCCGTTTGGAGGCTGGAAGCTCAGTGGGGCCACGAAGAAAGGCAGACGATTCACTTTGCGTTCAATCCGGTTTGAGTCCAGAGATGAAAGATACGGCAGTTCAAATTTGGCGTAACCCGGGGGCGGCTGCAATCCTGCTGGACCAACGAACACCTGAGGTGCGTCAGGACCAACCTGGTCCAGAACAGGAATGGTTCGAGCATCCTTCAAGAGCTGCAGAACGTCACTAATTTTCGCGTCGTCGCCTCCAGGTCCCATGTACACTGACAAGGGCGGTTGATGAGGGGTCGGAGTTGATGATGGTTGTATTGGGGCAGCGGTCGTCGTTGGCGGTGGCGGGGGCTGGGTGGGCTGCGGCAAGCGACCTCGTTGACGAAGCGTCTCCACTGGAACATATAGAAGTTGGACCTCTTCTTTTTCACGTTGTGGCCCTGGATTTGGGCTTGGGGAGGGAGATGGTACTTGTTGGGGTTGGGGTGGCGGCAAAGGTGGATGTTGTACTCCGATGGGACGTTGCGGCAATGGCGGAAGACGAGGGAAAGTCGGGAGAGAGGGAATGGGCGGTTGCTGAGGCGGCTGAGGGGGTGGTGGAGGGGGTGGTGGAGCAAATAGTACTTGCTGAATATTTGGAACTGGGAAATCTTGCTTTGGAGGCGTTAAAATGAAGTGTTGAAGATTTTGGGGAATCCCAACTTGATGCAAAAAGTGGTGATTGTTGGGCTGCTGCCTTGGCAGCTGAGGAGGTTGAAGGTTGAATGTGTTTTCTCTGTTGAATGTTGGCTGCTGGTTGAAATGTGGGGGGAAGTTAGGCGTATGCTGCAGCGGAGGTTGAGAATGGAACTGCGGCTGACTGTGCAGTTGACTCTGTTGCTGTTGGAACTGTTGCTGTCCGAATGGCACCTGGTGCAGCTGGAACTGTGGGGGTGGGGGCGCAAAGAAAGCTTGTGGCTCTGTGGCTCGGGGCTGCGCCGATAGGGGTATCCATTCGCTCGTAGCTGAATCTAAGTCAGGAACAGGTGGACTCCATCTTTGAACATTTCTTCCTGCTGACACTTGAGCGACGACCAAGGCCGCTGCAAGTATCGCCAACGGAGGCGCCCTCTTTGGGCGCACCATCTGTAAGCAAAAAGAAACACAACAGTTAGTTATTTTCCTCTCAATTTTTCCCTCATCTGCGGAATCAACATGGAACTTAATTTTGTTGAAAAACGTTGCCAGAATCAAATCCCCAAGTCAAGTAAGATTTAGGTACTTCGAGAGTGCACGAAATAGCGGTACCGGTATGATAAAGGTACCGGTACATCTCCAAACAAAGCGGTTTATAAAAGAGCAACGCACACTATTGTATTAAATTTGCTAGAATGCAGGACTGTGGTGGCCACGAGTTGATCCAGGGCGGACAGCCCAACAATTGTCACAGCGTGCATCGGAGCATCGAAACTTTACTATAGCGCTAGGCATCGATAGTTAAGCAGACTTAGGAAAAACAACAACAACAAAACAATTACCGTACAAATTTAATTGCATACCGCTCAATATCTAGCCTTTATATACATATGTATTTTCCAATCCAACCGGTCTTAATTTGATATCACATCACTACCATATACTGATGCGAAACAACAATCTGAGTGTTAGTAGGATACCAGAAAGGTTATTCTCTTTACGAAACAAATTATACGGTGGAACTCGGATATAACGCTTTCCCGCCTTTAACGCACCTTTCTCTCAGTCCCTTGGGCAAAGCTCATAGAGCAATGTACCGTATGTTTTTCCCGCATATAACGCTTTTTTACCATTAAAAAAGTCCCTGATTTGCCCAAAGAAAAGTTAATTTATTTTTTCAATTCAGCTAGAAGCCTAAAAGTTTTTGAGTCAATTTAAGATAAAATTTTGTTCTTGTTCATTCACGATAAAGACGCTAATGAGTACCTAACTTACCAATATGAAGAAGAAAATATCTTTTCGTATATTTTTGTTACTTTAGTAATACGATGAAGGTGTAAAATAAATCTTTTACAGTAAAATACTATGCATTTTTTCCCTACAACTCCTATAACGTATTTTTTCCCAATCATTTATTTATCGTTTCGGTTACGGGTTCTCATTAAAAGTCGCTATTGTGATAATTTATAATTTCCCTTTTAGTTATGGCCGAATCTCATTTCCCGCGCATAACGCTTTCCCGCCTATAACGCTCTTGTGGACCGGTTCCTTCAAAGAGCGTTATATCCGGGTTTCTCAGTATTTCTCGCATGGCTCTTAAAGAGGCATTTCCTTAATTTTACCCGTGCTCTAACGTCGTTTTTCCGCTTCATATTAAAAAAAAAAAAACTTCTGTACTTTTATCTGCGTCAACCTCTTTTATTTTTCGTGCGTGTCGCAAAATTTCTGATTGTTGCCTACCGCCTAATCAGTTTGAAATTCGCGCGGACCTCGCTAACTCTAGGGGCAGGGGCAAGGTGAGGGTGAGGGTTAGTTACGAAGTTTACAAGCAGAGAAGGTGCGAACGCGGTGGCTTTGTTTACTCTGATCCTAGTGAGTACTTTTTGTGTTTTTTCGTGGAATATTTGCGCGACCAAAGTTTAGAACATATCAGTGATGCTTGGTGTGACTCGTCAGCGACTTGGAGAATCAACCTCATCGTCAGAAGTGAGTCAATGTGCTGTTCTGAAAATTAGTGCGAACAAAGTTTGAGGTTATGAGGTCTGTTATTACAACTTTGGGGCCAATTCGTAGTGTACACCTTCGGTCTCATTTAACGCCCAATTTAAAAGCAAGAATCTCTCAATCTGTTAAATTTCTACGGCGATTTCGATTCCGAAAAGAATTCAGTCGGAAATAACCTCTCGGCAACTGAGGTCTACCCAACTTTCGCTTCTTATCGTTTCGTCATAGAATTTGCCACTTCCCACGCGATGAAAATGCTTTTCATAATATTATAGAACGGTCGTTTAGTGATTTCTGTAGTCTTACTGGATTTTTTTTTGAGGTTATGATGAGCACACCATATTATGCTCACCAGGGTATCTATGACAGATACTGCGGTTTATACCGCTACGTCTTTTATGGTCATTTATTTCCACGTCGGGTATTAATTTGATCCAAATCTATTGTGACGTCTGTACTTAAGTAATTTAATCCTAGATAATAAACTAGTTTGGTGAAGGACGTTACGGAGCTTTTAATGTCATCGTCGAGAACTTTAAAATAAGTAACGATTTTTCCATAGCTGTTCCTCTAAATTTTCTCTATAGCAGTGAGCACAAACCTCGGTGCATCACCGGGTTCCGGTCCTATATTTTTAGAGTGTTGCTATTGACCCGACATGCAATTAATATTGGGAGACTTGAACGCACGTATCTAACCTAATGCATTCTAAATGGGAGGTAACTTGAACGCACGGAAGCCAACCTAATACATTTTATATGGGGCAGTCGGGTCAATAGACACTCCTATATTTTTATGATAGCCGCCCGGCTACTAGGTATCACATAGCCCGCGGAAAACGATACATATATGAGCCATATATGACAAATTTATATGTTTCGTATTCATGTCATATATGGGACATATTAAGTTTCATATATGATTTATTACGAGATTCTTATAATGTTTCATATATGAAACATATACGAATCATATATGATCCATATATGAAACGTATATAATACATATATGATCCATATATGATCCATATATGAACCATATAGGTTCATATATGAACCATATAGGTTCATATATGAAAAAATATAGGTTACATAGTTTCCGGAATAATTTATAATGCCATAATAAAATATTTAAATGCATGTTTCATACCATTTGAAAGTAGCAGTTAACCAAGAGACACATCACAGCACATATATAGAGAGAAAAACCATTACTCTTACCGGGAGGTGAACCGCGGACCTCCGGGTTATGAGGAAAGACTCTTGACCACTACGCTGCTAGTACAGGTGTGGGGAATTGGTAGATCATGTATACTTAAAGCATTATGGGTGCATTCATATATGGCACATATATGACACATATATGTACCATATATGTGTCACAGTAGTATATCTTAATAGTTCTATAAATATGCTTGACCCGCAGTGTTATCTATTGCCTCAGCAGCCGA
>Ga0058701_10002819_pt1 | contig 13441 bp, 5 predicted proteins | sample AgamicOrMae_FD_97039 | JGI IMG/M metagenome (GOLD analysis project Ga0058701, IMG submission 97039) | Agave microbial communities from Guanajuato, Mexico - Or.Ma.e | ecosystem: Host-associated > Plants > Phyllosphere > Phylloplane/Leaf | place: Guanajuato, Mexico | collected 2012-06-04 | reverse complement strand
GGGGGGGGGGGGGGAGGGGGCACTGCGCTAGAATCTTCCTTCGATATCCGATTATCGAGATAATTACGTTAGGCCGGCGATTTTGACGGAAGCCTCCCGGACATGCTAATCGTCACGGAAACGGTACCTAAACGCTGTCTAAATCCAATTTAGTTAAGCATTTTTGGAGAAATCGGCGGGGGGCCCAAACCGATTAGTGACCAGGGATTTATCAAGATTTGCAAGGAAGAATGTGTTTTGGAATTGATTGAGTGCCTACTCTGGGCGATATTAACCCATAACAGCCCAAAGTATTTGGAGGGAAATTTAGCTTAAGAGAAGTTCGAAGGGTTTTTTCCATTAAAATACGCAATTTCAAGCTTTGGAAAATGCCTAAATAATTATATTTTAGATTTCCAGAGGGGTGATATTGTTTAAATTGTGACAATACCGAACTGATGAGATCCTCTAAAATATTTTTTTTTCCGAACGGCATCGCTGGGCGGCAGTGAGTTAAAGTTGGATTTTTATTTGCAATGCCCATTTGTTCGGTATTCAGGAAAATCGGAATTTTGGGACCAATAAAAACTTGCCGTGGGGGAGGAAAATTTTACTAGGAGTAGATATTTTCCCGTAAGTACATAGCTGATGCCGAGAGTCAGAAATAGCCCAAAGGGTTAAGCCTATGGTGATAATCGTTGATGATAGTTTATTCTACGTTAGGTGCATTGGTGGTTCATGTCAAGGTAGCCTATTAAACGCTTTTGGAGATCGATAAATATGGTAATTTTAAAGTAATACAACTCGTGAAAGTGCCATGTTTATCGACCTCCGCCACAGGTGCCTTTCCTGAGCAACCGTCCTCGATTCCTAGCCTCGTGTTTGACAGTTGAATTCAGAAATTTTCCAACGCTCATTAGTTAAGCTAAAATTTTAAATATCAATGAAAACATTTACTTCGTTCTGTAAGACTCTGTCTCCTTCATATCCTTGGATAGTTTGACAATCATTCGGGTGTACTGAATGGTTTGAACTCCTTGGAGAAGGAAGGTAGAAGTATTTTCTTCACCCTGTAAAAACGGAAATCCTGCAGGATAGTAATTAATCTTGTCCTAGTCCTTCATTGAGCGCGTAGAGTGGGGCGCCTTTTTGGAGACTTGAACGCACGGAATCACTGAAAAGTGGCTGTGCACAGGCAAGATCGAAACTGATGTGTTTCCTTCACTTGGAAAAGTCAGAGGGAGTGTGACAGGCATTGCAACCTCGATTGTACGTCTCGTAGTGCGAATCGGAAAAAAATTATAGAAATAATTCGCCTATAAATGGGAAAAAAATCGGAGTTAGCGTATTTTCCGTGGAATGATCAAACGCTATGAGCATGAGATTCGCGTTTCAATTTTCTGGTGAGCATCGAGCAATCATTGGTGGCAGAAAACAATAACTGCGAGCTTTCACCGATACCCGTTCAAAAAATGGTAGACGAATCGATCTATTCGTCACAAAAGTTGGATTTTTTTTTCCCGGCAGTCCTCAACTCTTTCAAAGGGAAATCATAAAACTGCTTGGAAAAATGACGTTTCATGTGTTATACTTTGAGGTACCTCTTTTCTCTCATTTTTTAGTTTTTGTAATGAATTTTGACTACTTTTTTACAACTTATTGTTAAATTATTATCTAGTCTTTTTTTTAAAATAAATTTTAAAGCAGAATTTTACTGAAATTTTCAAGATTTATTATTTCAATATCTCGAAGATTTTTTTAGCAGTGCGTTATAACTTGTTATTTTGATTTATTTTCTCTTTCGTGCTCGTAATGAATTCGTATCCTCTATCCTTTAAGGAAAGAACACTTGTTTCCAAAGAGCGAGAGCGCGCCTTGCATTGACACCCGCCATTTAGAGGAAGAAACATCTCATTGTTTTGTTTGGAATTTTGATGAGTCCAAATCGTCCCCTCCCCTCCCCGCCGTCACATCAACCCAAGCACCGATAGACTAATTAATTGCTGCTCACCGCGTTTCTCATCGCTAATTGCCCCGAAATTCGTCTTTTAACCAAATAAGTGGTTTAAATTACAGCTACAAAATCTTTTAAATGCGGGAGGACATTAACCGATTTAAATTAGAATGAACCTGTAACAATCGATGGAAATTGCACCAAGCGAGATGGTCACATCGAAAAATCACCGCTTTCAAAAAACACAACAAAAAAAAAACATTGTATAACAATTACCAACCAGTAACAGCTTCCTTGCAATGCTTTCTTTTCTGTTTTGTGCCATATTTTTTGTGCTTTAATTAAGAAAGCAGTCTTTTGCCACCACTGACGATTTTAATACTGAAAGATTATTTTTGCATTATCTTCTGTAAAGAAGAAGCGCTTTTAAGGTACATGGGTAGCATTCAATAATGTCTATTTTACATAAAGTGTTTTCTAATCGATTTGGCCGGTTAACCCACATAGCACTTATTCCGTTAAACTAACTTAGATTTATTCCACAGGGAAACTTCCGGGTTTTCACGTCAGTTCACAAAGTCTTTCTTCAGTCTCAAGCGCCTTATTTATTCCGCTTTTTTTTTCTGAAAAGCCAATTTTTTTAAAGGAAAAAGTGGGGTAAAATAGAGATAGCCGAAGGTTATCTCGTATGCGGGTATACTAGTGTTAATGGTTGCAAAGTGGCGATTTCGTTTTGTCCGTGACTGTACCTGTCTTGAGCGTGCTGCCGCGCCGCACTCCGCCGCGCCGACCTGGGTATTATCTTGAAGGTGGTCTAGGGAAGAGGGTCGGGGGGGGGGGTTCTGCCGTCCGCCGCATCGGCTGCGAGAGAAACAAGGTCTACTAAATCGTTTTGTCCATCGAATTGAGATTTCAATAGCAACATGTCAACTGTGGAACAAAGTGCTTCGGATCTCGTCGGTCCCCACTTCGGCGAAATTCGGATTAATCCTTTTTTTCTCGTTTTGCAAGTGACAATGAATCCGTTTCTTCTCAGATGCGCCTTGCTAGTACATTCGTACTTTTTCCTTGCTTTTTCCCTGAAGCTGGTCCTTTTATATGTTTTTACAAGGTTTTCCTTTCTGGTGAAAAATATTTTTTTAAAAAGTTTGGAAAACGTAAAGATAAAACGCATTCTTTGGTCAGGATATAAAATTAAGGATAGATCTGTCTTGCCACATCATTGCTCAGGACTTGACGTACGTGTCCTTTCGATATGACTCCTTCTCTAAATTTAGTGAAATTAGTTTAAAAATATCGTTAAAAGAAATTGCTACATCAATGGTATGGACTTGGAGAGGACTCTCGTTTGATTTGACCGCTAATAAGTCTCAATTTTGCAAAATTATCAAAATATGACCTCTGCCTGTTTTGAGCCCTACAGAAGATTTAAAAGAAATTCGATTTTTTAGCTATGCTAACATCAGAGCAAACTTAATTTTACACTCACGTCAGATTAGGAAGAGTTGAGATCAAAAGTAATGTACCGGAGAATGAGCCATTACAAGTCCGACATTTCTTTTGATCTTGATCTTTCTGATAATTAGATCTAAAAATACTCTTGTCAGTAAGAAATAGAATAGTTCTTGTGGAAGATGAGGTGAACTCTCTGATTTTGCTGGAGGCGAGAAAACAATTGATTGAATTTCATTTTAAGATTTATTTTGAGTAATGTTTGTGTTTACGGGCAAAGTTTGATTGCAATTTGTATCATTTTCCTTTAAATGACGTCGGTGTGCATATCACGTTGGAGCATTCGGAAACCGATAAATCCATTGGAATGAGAGGGAAATATGTAGCTCACTCGCTCTGTCACACTCCGGCCGTGACAGGATTTAAACACCTATCGCTATCTCTGTCGTGCTTGTTTACGTCAGGGGCACGTTAGGCATGAGCAAGACAGTGACGGAAATAAGACTGATGCAGGAAAATTCGAGCAAATTTCGGAGACTGGTGCGGTGCAGCCCGACCTCTTTGAGCATTTTTGTTCATTTTCGGCGCATAAAAGCAAAAGTCACGTTTTGCTACTCCTGTCCCTTTTTTTCGTTTTCCTCTTTTTTTTCTTTTAGTTAAGATCATGATATTCAGCTGCTGGTAGAGTTTCAAACAAAAACCGCGTGTAATTCTTAAGAAATCGCGGACATCTAAATTATACTAATTGTCGTCGGCCAATTTTGGACCATGAACTTGTGGATACGCAAACATTTTGTATAAAAAAAACTAAAAATGTTAGGATATGAGCACTAGGTTTGCTGTCCCCAAATTTCTTTAAAAAAAATAAAGATTATAAATTGTCATAAAATTGCCTGTTCTCCAAAAAAAGTGAGTTTAAATTAATTAGTTACTACGCCTCTTTATTATTCGCTAAATCAGTATTGGAATGCCCTTAAATGGTTCGCGTTTAAGTTATTAAATGAGGCTGTCAAAATATTCCACCGCTCGGTTAACTTTTTTGTTCAATTTTATGTTTAATCTGAAAAGTTAGTGTGTTTTGAGATCGTGGGAAAGCAGAGTTGTCAGAAAATGTCATAAATATGAAGTGCCCTTCATATTTATGACATAGCTTGAGGCGCTTATCGTTTTGAAGGTCTGAGCGGGGCGGCGCCTTTGCTTTGGGCGCCTGCAGGGCACTGACTTTTTTCGAGTTTCGAAAAATTAAAAATTGTCAATGCTCTATTAAAGGAAACATTTTTTTAACCGTTCTCACCTCTCAATCCTTCATTCCATATCATACAGACGTTTTTTTTCTCGTCCATCAGATTTTGAACCCGCCACATTTGGCAAAACATAGTGTCAGCATTCCATATTATATCTAGGGAAATAAGGCTAAATATTTTCGCATAGTTTTCGCCGATTTTTTTAAAACTCCCGTAAGATTTTTGCGGGACATGAAAGAGGCCTAATCCAGATTTAGGTGTATTTTTATGTTAGGAATATATAAACAATATCTTTTTAATTCAGTTCCCGATTTGTCGCCTTTAGTAAGCTACTTCGGATCACCGAATCAAATAACAGAAAAAAGACGCAAATTAAAACCTAAGTTGTTTTCATTGGTGCTAGGGTTTGCACTTCTTGTATTTGGTAACGTGACTACGTCAGCGTCGGCAGTTGAAATAAAATTACATTAGTTTCAACGATCGACTGGCATTAAGATTCATTGCGACCTTGCATTTTATTGCGTTACTCTCCAAACTAGATTGAAATTACAGCCTCTTTTAAACGAATCATATGTAAATGTTTTCATACATAGGCTCATTCCTTGAGTTCAAGCGTTTTTTTTTGTTTTTTTTTTTCTCTCTCTCTCTTTCTCTGATAGTCCTTTTAAAGTCACATTTTTTTTCATTTTAAATTCCAACATTCTTGTTTTGTTCTACAGATCGTTCCGCCGAGGTTAAAACTTAAGCGTAATTGGTTAAGGAGCTTTTAAAGAAATTTTTGTAGGAGGTTTATTGGGGAAAATCTTGAGGTCGGAAGTGCTTGATTACAGCAGTTGCCTCCGTCGATTACGTCGCGACCTGGTCCCTTCCTGGTCGTGACCTGATCGTGACCCTCTGAAAGGTTAAAGCGTTGCACCGGAACCAGTTGAACCTTGGAGGTTCATGTCGGATGGTAGCCGCTACCTCCGACTTCCGGTCGTCTATCTCTTTCGCACCGCGACACAACAAATCAGTCTCCTTCCTTTCCGTTGACAACTTCCTTGAAATGAAGAGTTTGCTGCCCCAATAAACGGGATCTTTCGTTTGCGAATTTTTTGTTGGATACGTTTCTGAAACTACAAGATTTACTGTATCATTCTCCGGAATATTTAAAACTATAGCGATACTCAAATCTTCGTCAGGCCAATTTGGGAGAATATTCTTAAAAAATAGGTCGTGGCTATTTACACGCTATTGCAAGGGAGACTTGAACGCACGTAAACCAACCTGATGCATTTTAGCTGGGGCAGCGTGTGAATAGCCGCTTCCTAAAAAATATCTTCAGGTCGTTCATCAATAAATTTTCATCAATAAAGTGGGCCAAAATCACTAATATCCTGCAAGCGAAACTTCATCCTCGGGGAATCAGTGTCTCACTGATATTTCTCATGTTTTGTGCTAATAATCCTTATCCTACCAGGATCGGCGAACTCACCTTGAATGGTCATACCAATTTCCTGCACTCCTTGGGTGTTCACCTTTTATCTGTCTCATTTTCGGAGGCGCGATTTCATTCGTAGATAACGTCCGGAGTAGTGGATTGGCAGTTAAGGTTTTTGGTCTCCCACAGGAGGCGTTAGTGCAGCAGCCACTTCGGGTGCAGCACATGGAGGGAGCAGGCGACATGGACCTCCAGGCCTGACGACACCGCGAGTCGACATGAGCCCAAGGTGAGTCACTATCTCTTCATTTCAAAGGTCGAATTTTACACACCTTGAGTTCCACCTCGTGTTCCACCTTTTGTTCCACCTCGTAGGCGAGCCCCATTTGATCTCAGCCCATTCGACGTGCTCTTAAGTTTGATTTGGCATTTGATTGGTTGCTCGAAAATTGTTACCTTGTCCCCCAAAAATAACCCTGATAAAACAACTCAAACGGGTATTATTTCATTGATGTTATGCCCACACGATAGCTGGCTGGGTTGGGAAATTTCGTGGCCGTGCAGCTCGTAGCGGAGCTTTCTACTGGCGCACCTGAGGCTACGTTTGGTCGGTGCAATTGCGCGCTCAGTTATCTGTGACAAAAAGGTGTTTTTACGGGCAGCGATCGCCAGGCATCCAGCGCGGCGCGGCGCAGCGCAGCGCCCTGTCTTGTCTTCCGTAACCTGACAAAACGTATCGCACGCCACACCGCTCCACGCCACTCCACGCCGCGATCTTCGTTTGTTTTTCAAGGCGCTGGGAACGAGAGAGAAAGAGATAAGCTGTCAAGGAAACCCACGCCTATTTGCTCTCCACCGACACACTCCAAATTTTTTTTAATTCATTTTTATTTTTTATTTTGACGCCAACCTTATTGGATTTTTAAAAAGCTATATTTTTTATATTTTTTTAAAATTGAATAGCTTACAAAAATACAATTTTATTTTTGTTTTTATGTTTTTGGTTTTTATTTAAGTATTTATTATTTTATTTTATGTAAATTTGTATTTCAAATCTAAAACTATTTGGCTTCAAAAGGGCGACTTGGCGGCCCTTTTACTGTAAAATGGTTTGTGGAGATCTTTAGGGCGACTGAACGGTCTAAACCCATTAACCGTCCAGAGTATTTGGAGTGAAATTTAGGTTAAGGGAAATTGGAAGGATTTTTTCGTATTGAATACGCAATTCTAAGCTTTGGAAAATGTCTAAATTATTAAATATCATGTTTCCAGAGGGGTGAAATATTTTTGAAAATGTGACAATTCTGAACTGAAAAGGTTTAAAATAAAATTTTCTTTTTGCGACATCGCTGGGCGTTTGGGGGTAAATCCAGAAAAATGTGTCAAGTGCACTCACGCTCCAATTCTGAGGGTGAAGAAATTCTGAGGGTGTTCTGTTCGTGCGAACTAATTCTCATCCAGATTGTAAATCCCGGAAAAAATCTTACGGGGACTCGCATCCAAGCCCTGGCCTTGATATCAAGAAGTTTATTCATCTCCGCGTGACTGAAGGGGGGGGGGTAGCGCTTACCTATCTATGAATTACCCGGAACAAAAGGGGGCCCGAGGCTTGTGAATGGGGGGAGCGGTGATTATGCCCCGTCGCGGCGGCGCGGGAAAGAGATGCCCCCCCTTCCCCTCCCTCCCCTATGGGCAGGGGGGAGGCTGGGATAGGTAATGCCCACTTATCACCTGTGTCGACAAGTGAGGGGGGGGGCGAAAGCAGCCCGTAATCCGATGGAATTCTATGCTAGGACTGACGTTCTCATTATCCCTATGGGAAAGTCGGGAAGATCCCGTGGTACTCCGATGAGCGCAGCAACCAAAGCACAATTCGCCTTTGGTTCGGGTACTCTCGCCTCTATAACCGAACTTTTTTGCTCAATAAAACTAGCGTTAAGCTGTTGTTGCCAAACCTCCCATCCGAAGTACGGAATAATCCGAGCTGTGGATTTAGAAGGTAGTGTAAATGCGTGTAAATGCATCACTAAGGTATTACACAGCAAAAGGAGAGGTGCGCAGCCGCCGTGACCTATTAATTAATAGTTAGCGGTAGCGTTTGCACGCCTTCTTCTTAACAATTGCCGGAGATAAATATTTTTTTTTCGGAACGCGCTCTTTTGACCTTACTGATCTTATTTTGTGGCGGTGGCTTTTCCAACGATCTGGGCGTCGAAAAAGTAAATCCTACAGGCAAATTAGATCGCAAAATCATATTTCTAAAATTTGAAATGAGTTGCTGAAAAGTCACACAAAAAAAGAAAAAAAATAGTTACCAAAAGTATTTTTTCTCTTTTCTTTTTCGGCGTAAGAGTGGCAATTCTGGAACCAAGCGCACATTAAACCTGCGGCGTAACTGACCCATGGAGGGAAAGAAAATCCACGCCTATTTATAAATATTTGACCTCAGATGCTTATTTAAACGCTGGTTTTATTGGAGGCCTTCTGGTAGAAGAGCTAATGTAGTCCGTAACAGAGCTCACCTGCAGGGAAGAGATTGTCGCCAAGCAAATCGAGACGGTTAGCAAAGCGGCAAGGGAAAGGGTTGCGCTCTAAGCGATGGTCAATGGAAATTTAGAGGTTGCATCTCCTTTCTCCTGCGATCTATACTTTTCGCCGCCAAGGCGAGCGGAACGGTAGCGTAGCAAGGCACAGGGCATCCAAGCTGAATATGTCGCGTCGGCAAGCTCGGAATGTATGAGCGTCTAGCGCTCAAGTCTCCAGCGATTATTCTCAAAGTTTAGGTCTCGAATTTTCCGTATCTTGCTTGTTCCACTGTTCCACCTTTCGTCGCCGAGCGGGGCGAGGTCGAATAAAGGCTCAATGTAATGAAGCTCGGTGTCATATAACCTAACCTACCCGTTTATTTCATTAAGGATATTCAGCATATCGACCTTAAGATTTGAGAATGGGAGACGTAACGTTCAGGAAGGCAAACAACTAGATTATCAATCACTCAGGCAGGCAGGCAGCTTGAGAAGAGAAAAGTCTCCGTTATGGAGCTTCCGCGTTTCAGCAAGCACGCCTGTTCACAATAAAAGCAAAATCCCCGTTTTGGGGAATGCTATGCCTGTTTTAGGTGTGAAACTAAAACGGGGATAGTGCGTATTTTGGTTATTTTTCAACATAGACCTGCACGGAGAAAAAGACTTTGTTGCCTCAGCAGAACGTTTTGTTATAATAGCCTCAGCAAACCAAAATTGCTGTGGTGACAATTTCAACTGTAACAACAACAATATGTATAGTCACCGCAACAATTACAGTTGTCACCGTAACAGGTAAAATTGTCACCCCAACAATTCTGGTTTGCTGTGGCTATATTAACAAAACGTTTTGTTGAGGCAACAAAGTCATTTTCTGCGTGTGTTTTCAGCCTCATCAATTGAAAGCTCTCGCCGAGACTTTTCCATTTATGTGGCTGAACATACGTCTATATGTTGAAAAATAACCGAAATACGCACTACCCCGTTTAAGTTTCTCATCCAAAACAGGTATAGCATTTCCCAAAACGGGTGTTTTGTTTTTCACTGAGGGGGCACCGACATCGGAAATAAACGGAACCTGACAATAATGTTGACTGAGAAACCTGCAGCAAGGAAAATCGCTCAAGACAAACGATCGAAGAACCGGTACTGAAAAAGTTCCCACGAGGGACGCGGCGGGCGGATAATGCGTCAGGCCATTTGGTCATCGGATAACTGGAGGGAGCCGAGTCGGGCCGCGCGGCGCCTGGCTCAGGCTCGCCGCACGGTACATGGCCGCCACTGTGGATGGCCGTTCACCGGTGGATGACCGTATGCTAGGTGGTTGATGGTGGATGCCCGATAACCAATAGATCGCCGAATACCAGTTATTTTTTAAGCTTATTTGTAAGTTATCGAGTAAGTTATTCAACACAGCCACATGAGTAGGCTTACGGTGGAAAACCGTCGGAACAACGAGACATTTTTTCAGTTCCAATTTTATATCTTCTGCTAAGTAAGTTGCATCCCGTTGAGCGTATGGATGGGCGGGCGGGCCGATGGGTGTTTGGTCCGTGGATTAGCCTCCTAGACGCCGTTGTCCCGTGTTTGCGTCAGGAGTCGTCATAGAGCGGAGCGCGTACTTTTTATTGCGCCGACTCGTAGCGGCTTTGTTCTAGTTTTCCAAACGGTTTAACGGGATGACGGGTGCATTTTAACTACGAGCCACTTTTTACAAAAACTACACAAACTTTCATGACCTAGAATGTCGGAACTTTGACGAGTTTCGTGAAAGTCTGTGGGATTAGAGGTACGAAACCTACGCGGGGAAATTTATTGGCCTTTTTTGCCGAAGGCCGTCATATGTACGCTTACGGCTTTAGTTATGCCATTGACGTGTTTTAAGAGTACCTAACGTAGCCTTAAAGCTCTGTTCATCTAACGTACTGTACAGTTTGCTTCCGAACTCAGACGATTCGTTTTCCTTTCTTATAAAGGAACCCCTCATGTTACCAATTTTGAAGGGTTTTGCTATTTACCCGACAAGGGAGACTTGAACGCACGTAACTCAACCTGATACATTTTAAATGGGCCATTCGGGTAAATAGACTCTTCCGATTTCAAATATTGTATTAATTTAAATAATTTGAGTGCGTTTATCTTTTCGCAGGAAAAATAAGAAGAAGCTTAGATTGGCGTGCCTTATCTCGTTACCTGGCCTATTACCGGCCCTTTCTCCCGCCTCATGTAACAATGCTAGACGGGGACGGCTTTGCCAGCCTCTCATTAAGCAATTACGAACTGTTTGGTAAGAGCAAATCGGGGCTCGCACGCCTTGCTACGCCACGCATACCGCTCCGCTCCGCTCAATGGACGAGATCCGATTTCTTCCGACTTGGGACGGAAACGCCCGAAAGGGCCCGACAGTCGGGCGGCATGTACCGCCGGCCGGTGTGAGAAAAAAAAAACGCACCGGATACCAATAATGGGCACTCGACCGATACCAAACAAATCGGCCTGCGACGCGATCTGGAGCCTCACAAGAGATGAGGGGACCAGAAAAGGACCACCTGCAAGGATATGTCCTTATTTCACAGGCGCGCCTCCATACCTTCTTCATGCCTTTTTTTCCCCTTAATTTTGCTGATTCGAAAGAAACTCTTTTTCTGCCCGCAAGATTGGCACTTGGCATTATATGTGTACTTTTTTTGCTTTGAGGTTGGTAATGGTGGTGATGTGTTTCAGCCGCACGCAGCCGTCGGCGCAGCGACTTTACCGACGGCCCCCGGCGGCGGCGGCGGTGGCGGCATCGGGGGCGGCTCTAGCGACCTCGCCGACGTCCCCCGGCCCCCAGCTCCAGCAGGCGCTACACCAGCCGCTGTCGCCGCCGAACCATCAGCCACAGCAACATCCCCCATCCCACTACAGCGATAAACATCAGCGGTAAGTCAACTTGCCTCCCTTCCGCTACTTCGTCCACTCACTTCAACGAAACAAAATACGTATTCTACGGGAACTAAAAATTGTTTTCCTAACAAAAACTCAATTATACAATCGACGAAAACCTTGTGGATTCACAGTAAAAACTAAGCCCCGTTTTGGGGAATGCTATACCTGCGTTTTTGGTATGAAACTTAAACGGGGACAGTGCGTATTTTGGTAATTTTTCAACGTAGACCTATGCTCAGCCCCATCAATGGAAAGCTCTCGCCGAGATCTCTCGAATGCTGTGGCCTAACATAGGCCTCTCTTGAAAAATAACCAAAATATGTACCCCGTTTTGGTTTCACACCTAAGACAGGTATAGTTTTTTTTTAAATATTTTTATGCTTTTTATGTATAATTACCCCACCCCAGTCGGAATCTGGTCAACAGACCTTAGGCAACGGCTCCGAACAGGAGTGCATAATTTGAATTCGGCGAAAACGAGATGGCATAAATTTGACAGGGGCCCAGGCCACGGGCAACGTAGCAGGTGCTTCGAGAGCTGGGCTGCTCTGCGCAGACGTCTGCCCTAGTGATAAGATTACCGCGGTTTCTCCTGCGGTTTCGTTTCAAAGATCAGATCACGTTTGGGCTTTGACCCGAAATGCTTAACGAGGCCTCGCTCGGACTTCCATACGCAACGCGAGAGCTCGCCTTACAACTCATTTGCCGCGCAACGGAATGACACTTCCTTCCCTTCATCTTTGTTGCCATCTATTATTTAGCTTCATTATTTCGTATGAACACTCTAAATTTGAATCAGTTACAGTCTCTGAGATTCAGTGAAAATTCACTGAAATTCAGTCAATATAGCTCCTCTGAAAAAAAATCAGTGGTGCTATATTGACTGAAATTCAATGAATTATTTTCACTGAATCTCATAGACTCTCTGATTCAAATTTAGATTGAAGGGTCTGACCGCAACGCGTTGTTATCATTCCAAAGGAAAATGCTTATATTTTTACGAGAGCTCGTTTTTTTTGTTAGCTTGCGTATTTTCGGAATAAATATTGGAGCATCTCACGTTAGCTTTGTTGGGTAAAGTATTTTCGTAGGTATTGTTGAAAACGGGTTTCCGTGGTTGGGGCGGGTCGCTTGCAGCAAAACGTATGCGGAATAATTTGCGTTCGACCCGGGAAAACTCGTATTTCCCGATTTCCAGCGCTGAAAACAGTGCGTTTCATCCCCAGAAGATCTCTGAAATAGGAGGAAAGAGGAGCAAAGGAAGGTGTTTGAAGTCGGGAACGCGAGAGACATAAATACGAAACCGATTTCCCGGCTATCCCAATAAAAGTGCACTCCCATGATTTCCGCATGGGTTCTCTCCCTCTCCTCGCCGTCGTCGCCGCCCCACGCCGCTTCTCGCCGCTCCGGCGTGATGCGATGCCAGCCACGCCAACCCTCCTTGAGAGCACCGCGTGTCCCGCCCGCCGTATTTACGGGACGGGATCCCCGCTATTTATGGCCGCACCCTCCTCGCCGCGCCGAGAAGAGGGTGTCCCAACACTGTCCCAAGCCTGTCCTAGCGCGTGCGTTATTGCGTTGACTGAGCTTGCGGTAGGTCCGGAACCAACCTGCCCGCTTTGTTGAGCACATCGCCGTAATTTCCACGTTTTTAGGAGTAGGTGTTATTTCCGGAGATGAGTCCCCCTTGGCCAGCGTCGGCCGCCGCGCCGCGCCGACTCGGTGTTGCTACCTGGGCTACCCGGCAGGCCGGGCAGCCCGGCCCGATGGGGCCGGGGCCCGATTGAACCCCGGCCGGCCGGCCTGGGTCGGAACGGAATGTCACGCCGTGTCAGAACATTAGCTCTGAGATCTGACTGCTGATATTCCGATCATGTCCCTCTAATTGTATCGGCGATCACCCCCCCCCCCCCCCCCCACCCCCACCCCCCCCCAACTCAGC
>Ga0058701_10002818_pt1 | contig 13441 bp, 6 predicted proteins | sample AgamicOrMae_FD_97039 | JGI IMG/M metagenome (GOLD analysis project Ga0058701, IMG submission 97039) | Agave microbial communities from Guanajuato, Mexico - Or.Ma.e | ecosystem: Host-associated > Plants > Phyllosphere > Phylloplane/Leaf | place: Guanajuato, Mexico | collected 2012-06-04 | reverse complement strand
TATTTTTGTTATCCCTATTTTAACAAATGATTTTGTTGGTATAACAAAACCTTTTATACCGTGTCCGCGTCGGGGTCCCTCCTCCGTCGCGCCTGCCGTGGCTCGTCTCCCGCTCAGCAGCTAAGCTCCTCTTTATTAAGGATCTCCACGGGAAAAAAGGTTTTGTTATACTAACAAAATCATTTGTTAAAATAGGGATAACAAAACATTTTGTAACAACAACAAAATGTTTAGTTCTGTCAACAAAACGCTTGGTTGCCGCAGCAAAATTTTTTGTTGCAGCATCAAATATTTTATCTGTTGTCCCTAATTTTGTTGCAGTAACAAAACCATTTTTTCTGTGTCCTCTCTCAGAACGAGATAAACAGCCTCCACGTCCACGAAACGCATTACTCCTCGTACAAGAAAATTGGGAGCGCGTTTGTAAACTAGGCCAAGGGTGCGTTAGATTGAGAATCCTACAAAATAGATGTAAAAGTCGACTGGAATTGGCGATTTGGCAAGCAAACGAAGCTAAGCGCAAGAGAAAACGAAACTTAATCCGTTTTCGGGGCAATTTTACTAATTAATCACAATTGCATTACCCTACGGCCTGTCTTCTATGACGTCAATCTGAATGTGTTTGTGTTCAGTCGTCGAATGTGTTCAATCACTAATCAAGGGTGTTATTTCCTTAGTGAGTTAGGATAGTGCCTAAAAACCACGTTCTTGAAAAATTTAATGAATTTTGAAGATAGACGTAGTCTTGATAGTTTTAAACTGCAAGTTCAGATGATTTTAAACCGTTTAGAGAATATATTTACGTAGCTATTTTCGGCATAGGATTAAAGTTTTTTGTCAGGAAAATAAATAAAAATAAATTATTTAGATAGTTTTAAGAAGGTAGATTCAAAAAAAGAGATAAACGTAAAATTTTAATTCTTAAAAGTTTTTGAAACATATCAACAGTTTTTCCTTTCGTTTCTGACGAAACGAAAAAAAAAAAGTTTTTTTTTTCGTTTCTGAAACAGCTATTTTTTTGTGCTCGTAGAAGATTTTTATAGTAGAAAACTAGTACAATAAAAAAATGCATCTATACTTGAGCCCCGTTTAAAAATAAAATGTAAAGTATATTTCACGTTATATGGATGTCGGTGTTGCAAGGAATTCAATAGCGAGAAATCTCAAATTAAATATTCTTTGTAACCCCGTCGCGAATGTTGCAGGCCAAACGCGTGTTGGCGCAACTCCAACGTTAGCTAAACTTCCCGGATCTAGAACAGATATTGTCACGTGAAAAACTGGGAATGCGGTTTTTATTTCTTGCTGCAAAGCAAAACTCGGCTGGGTGCGGGGAATGTTAACATCGATGATATACTAGTTAAGTTAGATTCTCATTAGCCTACTTTTCAGTCTCTGAACTATTGTCTTCTTCTGTGAACTATCCCCATTTAACTGTCGAACTGTGAATAGATATTTTACGGGTAGCTGTCATAAGCGCCAAAAACCACAAGCGCCAACGTCGCAAGCGCCAATCCGTAACCGCCAAACGTGAAAAGTCGCAAACGCCAAAGTTCGTAACCGCAACACTAACCTTACCTAACCTAACCTGACCTAATCTTACTTAACCTAACCTAACTTATCCTAACCTATACAAACTTTGGCGTTTGCGACTTTTCTCGTTTGGCGGTTACGAACTGGCGCTTGCGGCATTGGCGTTTGTGGTTTTTGGCGCTATCGAATGCCCTCCATATTTTACAAGTTTTTGAAGACTTGTGTAGATTGTCCGTAGTGTTTGCAACAAACCCGTCAGTAATTGATGTAGCACTGTGAAAAAAAAACTCTGTAAATGGTGGCAGGTTTCACACGCATTGTGTGGAATTTCAATCATTCTCTCTAAAAGATATAGTGTGTTTTCCTGAACGCAATCAGAGCTCGCAAAAACACGTTCCAACCTTTTTTTGTTTTTAATTCACGGCACGTTTGAACTGGACATCACTTCTTTAACTAGAAGTGAGATGTTCGAGCAATAAGTCATGTACGCTGTACACGTACAATTATCGGGTGTACGCGGTGCGTTTGAACCAATGAATAGTGCTGTGTAGGCGTTAGAAGTACACAGTACGCGTTCAAAATATCGCTACTTCGAATTATGTGCGTTTTATGAAATTCCTGATCACCTCGGTAATTGTAGTTTCGATTCTTTTTAGATCAAATACCTCCAAAGAACGATAACCCGTAAAAAATGCAGGTGCGTAGTAAGTATTAATGGGGTTGCAGCTGAGGATTCTGGGTTCGATTCCCGCTGGTCTGTCGACAATTTTTCTCTTGTCTGTGCTACTCATACTTAAAGTTTGAAAAAAAATCTGTCATGCTTAACCTTTAGATCTAATCTTTAGAAATAAATTAAAATAATTTGCTTGATATTGTAGATTGAAGACATCCCGGGAAACTACTGTATTTATAAGACTGCACCATTTCCTCAAAAATATGTCAAGGGAATGAATTTTTAAGAATAAGGAACTCAAATATGCTGTTATTGATCGTTATATTTTATTTTAAAAACCTGACAAGAGCCCTTGTTTGCTCTATATTCTTTAGGATAGAAAAAAAAATAGCTGGCAACCCTTCCATTCATGAATTAATATTTTTAATCGATGTCAAAGTCTTATTAGAAAATTTCCATCTAGAAAAAAAGTCTCTTAACTCACTACGGAGAATTTCCTGGGCAATGAAATTGTATCCTGATCAACAGACGTTGCGTGGCTCAGTGCTCTCAAAACGTTGGAGCTGACCTAGTGCATCGTAAATGCATTGATTTAGTGCAGTGGCTTGCAGCGCACAATGCCGACGATCACAATTAAGATTTGTGCGCAGCTGGCAGCACAACTCGGCTGTAAATGCACAGAAATAGAGACCACTTCTCCAACAGGTGCTGTGCATAGGACGCATGATTGATATAGCTGGGCGCGAAACCGATGCTGCCAACATGAAATTAAGCTGTTGGAGGGCGGGCGTTCTGCGTGTAAATTCTATTGGTAAATGATTTGATTCTGATTAGGATGGAGATGTTGGCAGTCCGGTTTTCGTGGCAGACGCGGGAAATATGCTTCATAGTTTATTTTTTGCCGGCGATGCTGAGATAGCCGCTTTTCGCAATTTATTTAAAACATTTTCACTGTGTTTATCGGACGTCAGTCGTGACGCCGTTTGAAGCGGAGGCGCGTTAATGAGTTCTTGAACACGCGGGAAAAATATTAGTGCTTGTAGCCATAATTTCAGGCATTTAACAACCAGGATGGACTAGCCCACATAGCCACCGCATGCTCAGTTTGGAAAGGATCTTGATGCTTCTACGAACGGTCTTGGACTTTGTATCATGAAAATTTCATGTGTTTTAAGCTGATGTGCCTGTGATTAGAGTCTTCTTCAAGTTAAAGTCCCTTTCAAACAGGTACTAATTGGACCATAAGCAGAAGCGGTGAGCAACGAAAAAAACGCATTTATCTGCGAACTAGACGCTTATGATTTCGACATTCCGAAGTAGTCGGTTTTCGAACAGCGCTTTCCGAATTATGTGGGTTTTGCCCGGAGGTACCGAAATTTAGGACCGTTTCAGCCAAAACGTTAGGAATCTAACACGACTAGATTAAATTCTCTACCATATCTACTTCTACATTCTCTACTACTATATCCTCTATTACATCCTCTTCTACAATATCCTCTACTACATCCTCTTCTACTATATCCTCTTCTACTATGTCCTCTTCTACTATATCCTCTTCTACTATATCCTCTTCTTTTATATCCTCTTCTTCTATATCCTCTTCTATATCCTCTTCTTTTATATCTCCTACTATATCCTCTACTACTATATATTTTACTTCTATATATTTTACTACTATATCCTATACTACTATATCCTCTACTTCTATATCCTCTACTACTTTATCCTCTATATCGTTATTTTCTTCTTCAGGTAAATTCATCGTGGTTTACACCCTGGTTCAGCGTCAACGCCTAGCTGGAATTCCACCCTGCCTTCCGAACCAGTTCTCCAGCTTTCACGCGCTCGTCACAAATTTTCTTGAAGTGCGAGGTATGTTGGAAACGTGAGCCACGTACGTCGACAACGTCTTCGAAATTTTAAGAGCAGCTCGAAGCACTTAATTCCTCTCCCGTAGTCACCCTTAGGCGAACAGCTAAACGCCCGCTGTTCCTCCTGAACTACCGATCGGATTTATGTTTGTTCCCGCGCAGCGCGCCGCGCCTCTCGACCACCTCTCGGCCACCTCTCGGCTTCGCGGGTGAGATACCGAATCTGCTCGTTTTGCAGGCTGCGATGGCAGCGCTGAAGCGGAGCTGACGTATCCATAGATTTTGCTCTCGGAAATAACGATTACACTACGACTGTACTCAACACTTACTACCCAAAGCAATCAATTCTTGCTGGTCAACCGATTTTTATTTCAATCAATGAAAAGCAATTACTGTTTAATAATAATTTCAAATATTGAAAGGAAACCCTTTAAATAAGGCATCAAGTTTTACAGGTCGGTGTAGACTAGTTCGGCGTATCGGGAGTATTTTAGGATAGAAAGGGGAGGTTTAAACTATTGCATGATTACTACAGTGGAATCTCAGTTAAACGTCCGAGTCGGGACTCATAAATTTGGACGTAGAACTGAGGGACGTACAAGTGAAAATAATCTTCCGTATAACGCCATGTAAAATATTTTGAATGAGACTATACCAAATGGACGTACAAACGAGAGGGACTTGCAAATGAGAGACGTATAACTGAGACTCTACTCTATGTAGTTTTTTAATTTTGGGCTCCTAAATCTGCTATTCCGCCTATAAAGTCGTTTTTTTCCGAAACGATTTTGTCAGATGAAATCGGAAAAAAAATCTCGTCTCGTTCGTAGCGTGATATATACGGCAGGTTTACAATCGTTAGTTAGATTTAGTTAGATGAGATATGTTTGATGTCCTCATGTTAATATACCTAACTGTTGAGAATAAAAATATTTCAAGAAAATTTGCCGGTACCCGGCAAATTATCTATTAAAATATATTAAAAAATATAAAATATTTTTGTTACTTCTGAAGCCATTTCTTATGGTCTCCAGAAAAAAACTCTGCGGCCTCTATTTCTATTGTCTATTTTCGGATGAAGATATCGTGTATTGTCGATACTCTATTTTAATTGAGGTAACTTCATCCCAAAACTAATGTTATAAGCCCTAAAGTTCAGTATAACTTCAATAACCCTTCACGGCCCTTCGGTTAGGTGGCGCGTGTTGTTTACTCTTTGATCATTCCGCTCTCGACGACGGAAGATAGAACACAAGAGGAAGAAAATGCAACCAATAAAATTAACAGTATATTTTCTGAAATAGCTTGTCCCGTAGCATCGGACGATATTTTTTCCTTGCGCGGAAATTACGGTTACGACAGTTTGCTTATTGGCCACACTTATTACCGAGCGTCCGCCATTAACTTCTCGCGACCCTGGCCAGGAGCAGCGCTCCCTTGCGCTACGAATAGCTACCATTAATAGGTATGTGGACGATTGCCGCTTAATTGAAGGAACAATTAAATAAAAAATAAGGCAGATACTCAAGCGGCTGCGGAATAACGATTTTTGGCGATTTCAAGGAGTTGCCCGAGTTTACATACGGAAAAGAATGAGTGCCGTTATTATTCCGAATCGCTAAATTAAATAAACAGATGGTGCTTTGAGGAAGAGCGTGGGAGATAGATCGCTGTTGTTGATTTAGGAGGGATCGTTCTCACATTGAATCGAGCTCTGCGAAGGTGGAACTCAGCGCGCACCGCCGGAAACTTCATGTCATTCCGAAAAGAATCGCCGGCTAACTTAAAGTTTGATTGGAATTTTCGGGGCCAGCGACCGAAGGAGGACTATCGGTTCTACCTCAGGAGAGACTTCAATGCACGAACAAGTTCTTTTACAGGCGTCCTTAAGAAAGTTCGGTTGCTCTTCCGGAGCCCAAGATAAGTTCTCCTGAAGCGGGGACTTCAACGCAAGAGCACTTCCAGTCCACTCTTAGTGCAGAAGAGCGCCTGGAACTAAGTTCTGAGGATTGTACTCCAAGATCAGTTCTTCCAAAGCGGAGACTTCAGCGCAAGAACACTTTCCTGGCTACCCTGTATGCAAAAGATCGCTTGGAACAATCAAGGTCTTCTGAAGATTGTACCCCAAAAAGATCACTTCTCCCGAAGCGGAGACTTCAACGCACGAACAAGTTCTTTTACAGGCGTCCTTAAGAAAGGTCGGTTGCTCTTCCGGAGCCCAAGATAAGTTCTCCTGAAGCGGGGACTTCAACGCAAGAACGCTCTTCCAGTCCATTCTTAGTGCAAAAGAGCCCCTGGAACTATTAAGTTCTGAAGATTTCACCTCAAGATCAGTTCTTCCAAAGCGGAGTCTTCAACGCAAGATCACTTCAAGTCCACCGATGTGCTAAAGATCGCCTGAAATCACCAAGTTCTTGTGAAGAGTGTACTTCAAGATCAGTTCTTGGGGTAAACGTTCAACGTGAAACATTAAAATGCTTTAAACGCGTATACAAAAACGCCTGAAGAGTCGTCAGTCATCTACCTAAATTGCAAATACCCCGATTGCAGCAAATGACTTTATAATTGCAGAGGAGTTTCACGTTAAGCAGATAGAAATCGCGCCGATTTTTTTACAGCGCCACTGTATCACAAAAGGTGTACTGCCGCTATGGCCATTATCCCCCAAGTCGAAACCACTTGTCTACCATTTGGCCTTCGCGACTCAGGCCTCATAAAACGACTAACTCGGGCGAATTCCGCAACGCAGAAACAACGGGAACGCTCGCGTCTCGCCGCCTGCCGACCGCCTCCTGGACGCGTGCTCCGCCTTGTCGAACGTGTTCCGGACAGCAGCAGCAACGACCAGCCCTCGTAATGACGGACTCATCGCGAAAAAAGATAGCAATCGATTTCGTGATCATATTGTACAGCAGGTGAAGGAAACGAGTGTTATATGGGTAAGCTACGCACGCACAGGGGACTTTTTCCTTTACGGGAAAAAAACAGTCAGCAGTGGCAGCTAATGCGTTCTTTGATATTGCAGGTACTATCAGTCCAAAAGGTATTGTCCGGTTTCGGTCGTGTAACAAGGCGGTGACCAATGTATTCCTCCGTAAGGCTGAGCCTTCTAGCGCGACCGGACAAATACCTTTTGGAGTGATAGTACAAATAATTTTAGCAGACATTCCTAACTTTTCAACAATCATTGCTAACTTTAGTGGAATCTCCTAAAATGTTAGCAATGGCTACTTAATGGACAAATTTGCTCAATTTGTAGCCTTTTCTAACTCATTAGTAGCTACAGCTAACATTAGCAATGTGTGCTAAACAGACAAATTTGCTGAATGTGTATTTTTGCTAACTTCTAGTAGCTTCAGGTAACATTAGCAGTGGCTGCTAAAAAGTTAGCGGCGGCTCCTAAAATTATAGCACTTGCTGTATCAACGCGTTAGCTACCATAGCTATTTTTTTCCATGTAGCCAGTAATATGATCTTATGCTGTTAATTTTTTGATGATACTTTTTATGTCTTGGAGGGCGGTATTGCTGCTGCTGGCTACAATGAAGATGCACTAAGAAGTACCTTTTGTCCCTTTTTAATTGTCACTCTTGATTTGGCACAGAGGAGTGGAACATCAGTAGAAAATTGAACCTTGAGGATAGTGTTGGAGAGGCTTTGTAAACAATTAATTGGATTAGGATAGGAGCGCACGTTCAAACTGCTAGGTCTCTTCTGGGAGTCGATATCTCCGCTAAAGGCTCGGCGCCTGAAACACTGCGTTTCCCATAAATCAGCGTTTCTCGATCTTTGCCTGGAGCCATTTGCTAAAGACGCTTCCATCTGCAAGTGCATTACCACCGAATAAAAAAACAAAGTCTGGTATACTGCCTGACAGTCCAGTTTCTTTCGTATCATTGGACTGCCGCTATATACACAGCGGTCGTGTCTATTAACAAAGCTTCCTGCGGAGGCACGAGCTCGCGGCTCCTTTTCGTTAAGTGGTTCGGGTACTGACTACCCGGAGATGGTTTCCGCGTCGGACAGCCTTATTCGCAGTTATTTCTGTTTATTGGCAGTGGGAGGGACCGCCTGCCGTGCGTGCGAATAGCTCAAACCGAGTTATTCGGTCCCGCTAAAAGTGCATCTTTTTTTCATGGTCCTCAACTACTAGATGCAGGAATCTCTTCGACCTAGCATAAACTCTACAGGAAGTCCTTTATTGATGCTACCTTGGCGTAGGTTATGGGCTACGCGAGATAAGATTAAATGACTTATTTTTTGTGGGTTTGTCGCGAATCGTCCATGACGACTTATAAATTGGGATATTAGTGTTTCGATTTTGTAGTACTTCGTATGCTAAGCCAGTGAAGGGATAAGTCCGTTTCGTAAGCATATTAAGTTTTGGATTATGCCATTGACCCGACATGCATTAATATAGGGAGACTTCAACGCACCTTACTAGCCTAATGCATTTAGGAGGTGACTTAAACGCTCGGAACCCAACCTAATACATTCTTCATGGGGCAGTCGGGTCAATAGACACTCCCTTAAGTTTTAATAGATTTCACGGGAAACACTGAGTATCTACTCGAATTTCTCCGAAGAAAGGTTGCGAGTGGCGATCTTTACCGATATAAACTAGTAGACGTCGAAAATACCGATGGTATCCGCCTTGTTGTTCCAATTTCGGGTACCCATGTCGCGCGTTGTAAATCGGTATTGCCCTAGTCACCGAGTCCTCGGAATCCGCCTGACCTATGTGCCGCAGCAGTGTTAATTCCGTCTCGGCCACCGCCGCCTCAACTTCGGGCGCCGCCGCCGCTGCTCGGTCACCGCTGCTACTGCTTCGGCAATCCCCGCTACAGTTCGGCCATCGCCGCCACTGCCGCTGTAACAGGGGGGCGTGGCGCCGGCCAGCAGGCATCCTTATGCACCACAACTTCCTGCTGCTGATGCTGGTTCCTATTTATTACTATTTTTTCGCACACTATAGCCGATATTGCTCAATGGCACGGAGCATCTAGCAATATTGTATCAGTTTTTGATATTTTATCTTTTTAAACAGTTTTTACGCTTTCATTGGAAAATTTAAGCTCACGGCCTTCGATGGGATTTGTTTCTGAAAACATTTATCTATGAACCGGGCTTTCAAGTTTTCCCTCTCTGCAGCCGAGATGCAAATATGATGTGCTGTTGAAGTTGTCTGCTGGACAGATAGGCTCAATATCTATTTTTATCTCCACAGCAGAGTGGGTAAAAAACTTAAATGCATGATGCATTCTTCAATGTGTTTATAAATGGATCACATCGAAGGCCTTGTGCTTACATTTTCCGAACAATCCGTTCAAACAGACAAAAATGAAAAATATCCAAAACTGCTACATTGTTGCCAGATATCCCGAGCCGTCGAGTAATGTCGTCCATTTCTTTGAGTGCAGAAGTGGCCCTTAAGGAAAAGGCTGGAAACAGCCGAGATTAATCATTTGACTGAACGATTCGAGCACCGTGACAATTCTGGGAATTTCCATTCTTTCTTATGGCGATTTTTTTGCCAAACCTGTTCAAAACTATTTTTTGCTCATCACAAGGAAATTTTTAAATAGAACGATCAATGAACATTTATACTTATATCTGCGATGTTTCTATAGGGTTTTAAGGAAATATATTGTGAGTTTAATTTTACAAAAATGCTTCTTCAATTAATACTCGGAAAGAGCCTTGGAAATCCCGTGTCAATAAGTAATTTAACATCAAGTCTAAGTTGAAGTATCCAGACTACAAAAACATCGGTTTCAAAAGAATATTTTTAAAAAATATTTCTCTTAGACTGTCTTATCAGTTGTAGTGATCAAACTTTTAAACTCGTTCGGTTTGATACAGATAAAATTGTCAATTTTCCAAATTAGAATTACAATTAAAACTTACTTTCTATTTTCGTGACTTTTTATTTGGGTGTTTGTTTAAATAAATATTTTTGTGAGTAATCGATAAGCCAGAGTGTAAATTCGTTAAAACAACAAAATAAAACTTGTTCCCTGTGTACGACATGCGTTTGCAAATAAAACATCAAACTTAAAATGATCGTGGCGGCAAGATGCTGTCAAGATATAATTTTGTTGCACTCAGTTTGTTGCCCCTTCATTCGCGAAGCTGGTTTCCTATCCAGGTACTCTTGAAGGTATCCTTGAAGGCGCCCGTGATATATTCCCGGAAACCGAGTGCACGCTCTTCAGGATGGGAGTTCACCTACAGCCGGGGCCGTCGTAAATGTCTGCTCCAGTAGGGCAGTGGGCAGGAGTGTGTATTCCGAATTGGAGGCGCGTGTATTCGAGTAGGGAGCCGGGAGCCGTGTGGAGCTACCTTAATCCATCACAAGGACATGGGGCCCCATGATGGGGCCCATGATGGGCCCCATGATGGGGCCGCGATGCGATGTCCCGTTGTCCACAACATGAAGCTGGCCCTTGATTGATGGGCGCGTGTCCAGCATCCGTGGAATTAGAGAGTGCACGTGGTGGAATGGACCGAAACAAGATGTTCGCCTCGACCAATTTAATTAGACTGACCGCCCAGTTTTCTGACCGAAAATCACGAAATTCGTAACGAAACTCGTTAGAAATCAGTGAGGAATAGTCAAGAAAGGATCACTCGTCGAATTCAGAGATTTTCAAAGTCGGGTTTAAGGGGCTTCCCGAAATCAAATTTCGTGCCCAAATCCGCACACGATACGGTACACTGCAAAAAGAGTTTCTTAATTTCAGATGCAACAAAAGTCAAATCACCGGTATAGAAAAGAAAATCAGTGCAAATATTCACTGAATATCAGTTAATTTGTTCGTAAAGAAAGGTTATATAGATTGAAAACAAGTGTCTGAAATTCAGTAAAAATTTACTTTTTTTCAGATCTGTCATTTGACTTTTGTTACATCAGAATTTGTGATTCTGTTTTTACCGTGAGAACTAATTAGAATGAAGTTATTTTTCAGTATAAAAAATGATGTGTGTTCAGCAGCCTAGAAAATGCTTTCCAAAAAGAAATATCAACATTTTTTTGCTTGATCTTTTTTTGAAGTGGTTCAACGGAAGGGGTTCTTGTTTTAAAATCGTATCTTTTTCCTCGAATTCAGCAATTCAGTGGAAATGTTCATGACGTTCGGTAAATAACTGCAATGAGTCAAGAAGAGCCCTCGAGGAATAAAATTGTTCGTGAGATTATAAATGGTCCTAAGAGTGTTGGCCTTAAATAAACTCTACTCATTATTGGACCTTGTGTTGACTGAAGTGCATTCAGTGTTCGTGGTCCAGCGCATATGCGAAATGTCTCCCTTTCTCAATTGACGTGCGATTGCGGCCCCGCCAGCCGATTTGCCGCACGAAACTTTTGAAAGTGTCTTTCGATGGCCTCGAAATCGCCTAATTGGCTTCATTAGGATACTAAAAAAGTCTTTCTTACTCTACTTTGAGCAGACTTAACTCATTTCCTAGAAAATGACGGATGAGATTGAGTGGGCCCAAAGACCTACGTAGTACAAGATGTATCACAGACTTGTTTATTCTCCTTCATCAGACGATGGACCTCGTATACCTACAAAACACTAGTTTTACAACCCAACTGTGGAAAACTCAAAGCTGTTTTTTCACCATTTTTTTTTGCCTTCTTGGGAACATGGACGAATTTTTCCCCTAGCTTTATTTAACGGGGAAAAAGGAAACCTTTAATAAAAATAAAAAAAAAAACAATGAGATTTTTTTTTGGTTTTTCCTTATACTGACTGATTGATTAAATGATACCCAGGACACAGTAAAAACAAGCATCTGTTTTTGATATGAAGATAAAATATGGTATAAGAGCGTAAATTGGTTACTCTTAAAGATATCCCTGTGCATAATCATATCAATGAAGAGCTCTCGACGAGACCTTTACATTGATATTGTTCTTGATAGGTTTATCTTCAAAAATAACCAAATTACGCTTTTCCCTATTTCACCTTCATACCCAAAATAGGTGTGGGACTACCTTAAAAAAGAGTTACTGTGGATCTGATAATCTCTATTTATTTTTAAACGTCCCTTTTCAACCCGTATAGCGTGTTTTACGGCTCGTTTTCACGTTAGACTTATCACTATCCTTATAAAACGGGAGAGCGCTATTAATACGACCATTGGTAAATCGCTTGAAATAGACAAAACACTCCGTTTGTCTCGTCCTTAAAAGTGAGGACCACGCGTAATACAAGGTTTATGATTCACTTATCGTACGTAGGTGCGTAAATTTCCCTTCCTGTATGTGATTCAATGGAACTAATTTATGATGCGCGTTAGGTAACGCAGAATTAAAATCGTTAATTATCAACTTCTACGTCACGAGGCTACGTACGTAAATGTTAAATTGAACATCAGGTAATTTCGTTTTTAGTGCTATCCGGGTAGCTGTCAAAAGCGCCAAAAACCACAAGCGCCAACCACGCAAGCGCCAATCCGTAACCGCCAAACGAGAAAAGTCGCAAACGCCAAAGTTCTTAACCGCAATACTAACCTTACCTAACCTAACTTAACCTAACCTAACTTAACCTAGCTTGACATAACCTAGCCTATACGAAATTAGGCGTTTGCGACTTTTCTCGTTTAGCGGTTACGGACTGGCGCTTGCGGCGTTGGCGCTTGTGGTTTTTGGCGCTATCGAATGCCCCCCGTGCTATCCGAGTAAAATAACTGTTTTTCAGCGAGTCTTTTTTCGCCAAATGGTCCGTCCTTAAGTCCGGAGAAAGTGTCCAGTCTTTCCCAGAGCGTATACGTATTTCAGGTTAGTCGTTTGAGGTAAACGCGAGTTAAGCGCGTGGGGGGTGCCTAGGTATCGCGCTGTCTTGCTGCCAGCTTAATTATCTTAACGGCGAGACGCCGCGCCACTTCAGCTGCAGCTGCCACTTCAGCTGCAGCTGTGGTGCATCGGCGCCGCCTCGCCGCAGCTGCAGCAGCGGTTGCAGGAATGCAAAAGGCGGTGCAGTGCGCTTTCGGAAATCGGACGGTGGGCTTTACCGGAGAAAACCGCCTGCAGGCTGAAATGACTGTGCTGACAAATCAACCAGTGGGCACGGTATAAAAGGTTTTGTTATGCCAACAAAATCATTTGTTAAAATAGGGATAACAAAAATATTTTGTTACAACAAAATTTTTAGTTTTATAAACAAAACGTTTGGTTGCTGCAGCAAAATTTTTGGTTGAAGCAAAAAAAAAAAAAATGTTGTCCCTAATTTTGGTGGCGTAACAAATCCACTTTTTCCGTGGGGTTTTCGGTTCATCTTGACGCGCTGAAACATAAAATTCATATCATAAGATGTTTGCGGAACCGTTTTGATATCAAATGTCCCGTAGTATCAAAGGC
>Ga0058701_10002817_pt1 | contig 13442 bp, 8 predicted proteins | sample AgamicOrMae_FD_97039 | JGI IMG/M metagenome (GOLD analysis project Ga0058701, IMG submission 97039) | Agave microbial communities from Guanajuato, Mexico - Or.Ma.e | ecosystem: Host-associated > Plants > Phyllosphere > Phylloplane/Leaf | place: Guanajuato, Mexico | collected 2012-06-04 | reverse complement strand
TAGGTTTATCTTCAAAAATAACCAAATGACGCTTTTCCCATGTTTTATCTTCGTACTCGAAACAGGTGTGGGACTACCTAGAACCCTTTTTTCCGATCGAAGGTAAAACATAAAAGAACCTTCTTTTAACAGTTGCATGCTACACCGTCTATACTCTAAAGAGGTTTTATTTTCAACCTTTTGGTTCAACCCCTACGACGTTAAGCCGAGCGAAGCGAGGCACAAGACACGTAACCTAACCTAACTTAATCTAGGGTAAGCTAAGTAAGCGGCATCAGGCTTGGCGACAGCCGAGCGGAGCGATAGCGAAGCGAGGCACAAGTGACTTTAACTAATCTTCGTAAGCGGCAAGGAGCTTGGTTATGATAAGTGGGATGCCTCTTGCCTCGCTCCGCTGTCGTTCCGCTCGATTTGACGACGGACAGTTGAACCAAAAACTTAAAATTGCTATCTTAAATAATTAGAGTGTAGATCAGCACATTCTATAGAGATCATGTCTTTGCAACTTGATCCTTTCAAATCACGATTGTGCGTGTTTTTGTTAATCTGCTGCGTGCGCAACGCAACTTAATGAAAAACCTCATTTTAAATCTGTGGCTAACCTTCGTTATCGGAACTGTCATCTGACTAAATCCCCACCGATATGCCCTATGCCGCTGACTCATAATTAATGCATTGATTCGGTGAGCATGGCAAGGCTCGCCACGGCACGGCGTGGCGCTGCTGCGAGCTGAGCTGCTTTCCTTTTGAATTGTCCGTCGCGCCCCAACTGACGTCATCGACCGAAATAAATGTTTACCAGCACTTTGTTTTGATTCGCGCAGAGCGATTTATGGCGTTTTGCGAATTCTTGCATATCTTACGCCGGCAACATACGCATAAGGTACTGCTTGTATTGGAGCGTTAATCTTGTTACTGATTGTTGCGATTTGCTTAGCCCTCACCCTTTGCTCTCCCACACAGACGCTATCGTACGGGGTTGAAAGTAACCAAGGTACGACTTGCTCCATTTGTTCTTTCTTACTGACATGGGTTTCAAGCGACGCTTATAGTTTTATTTTAAAATTTTTGAATACGATTTTTATGTCATTAAAAATATAGGCTTAACTATGTAGAATGGGTTCAATTCTTGCTCAAATCAAAGTTGAATTCGTAATTTGACTTCAGTGAAGATTTTGTCGTTACCTGCGGATATTTGCTATAGACCGGGAGCGGTTTGTCGGAATGGAGTTTACATGTCAAGTATTCCGACGGAAGTGAGAAAAAATACTTAAAAATCAGGGAAATGAAATACGTTACAAGAAGCAAAGATAAATAAAGGAATTATCGCTAATATTTCTAAGGTTCACGTAACGGTGTTCCCCAATCTGGAACATAATCTTAATCTTAAATCCATCCCGAAGTTTAAAAGAAGGTTAAAAAAAATCGGGTCAGGGAGAGTCCCAGAGAGTGAATTTCAAAATAGGTTGGTGGCAACTATTTGTAAATTGACTGAAGGAAGTTCAAGCCAACATACTTTTAATTTTCTGTCAGTTCTTTGGATTATTTTTATTTATTTGAAAATTTTCGCACTTTGAGGGGTTGAGCAAGGATGGTGATGGTAGAGGTGTATTTCGATCGAAGCCGTCGGGAAAAATATTTGAAGAAAATCGGGAAGATTGTCAAAAATGTTAGTTCTGTGAAATTAGAGCTAGACGAATTGTGTCATCCGTAATAAGTCGGTAGAGGCTGCAAAGCTGCCATCTAGATAGATAGACTGCGGAGTGCTGATGTCATCCAGTGGATGCCATCCAATGGACAGTCTTACGTCACCGCCTTGCAAGGTAACATTCCACTCAAGCCATAACCGAAGACAAGCGAAGGCAAGCGAAGGCGGCCGAATAAGGTCCCACGCCTCCGGATCGGCCAGGATGCCGGGCCGGACCTATAACCGTTTTGCCATTGACCCAATTATTCGGTCAACTACCATATCAGAACTCCAAGCGCGGACTTCCTGTGTACTTATCATGGCGATGATATTTATCTGGTCGACGCGTCAGTGTTTCCCACATTCGGAGATAAACCACTGATTGGAAAGATTGCATTTTTGGCTTGTGTTGTTCCATCTTTTTTTATATCCTACCTTAAGCCTAACCTATGTTGCAATATGACCTAACCTGTGCTTTAGTATGACGCATTAATTCTGCTAATGTCATGTAAGGTTGAACCAAGTTGGAACACTAGAGGTAGAAGATGTAACCGATAGAGCAGCATTAGAAATCAGGGCTTCGGTAGCAGAATCGTGGCTTTAATGGCGCTTGACAAAGATTAGCGACTTGCGCCCTTCGAGATGGAACCTTGGAATGTCTGACCCTTCCCTCTGCTTTAGTAAAGGGAATACTCTCACTAAGGTCCACCATGTTCGGCCCCGAATCCGCACAGGTCACTCATCTGTCCAACACTTAACTGGATTCAGCAAATAAAAAAATTGGGGATACAAACAAATCTCAAATGGCGGCGATTCGAGAAGTCCTGTACTGCAAAAGCATCGAATGCGAAGAAGCTTATGCTAAAATCGGTCTTCTTAGAAGAGCTAGAACCGAGTTCGGCAACTAACATTACAAGGCCTTTAAAAAAACGCCCCCCCTCCCCCTCCCCGTCGGAGCAGCAGTCGTGCGCAGCTCGTGTTTTACTGTCTAACTTGCCGCGTGCACGCTTAGGTTTGTGAGGAAAGTTGCTTAAAATATCAGCGTTCTTAAACCACTAAAATGTCGGATTGAAGTTCGGTTCTCTGCTGGGCTTCGTTAGCCTTACATTATCACCCCATTCCGCTCATGTTTAGTCAAACGTTGTTAACAGCATTCCGTCTATTAAAAGGTTTTAAAGTCTGGATTTGTTTTTCTTTATGTTTCCAGGTACAGAGCCAACCCTCGACTTCATAAAACCTCAAAATGGCTGTCAGCAGGCTATCACTCATCAAATTCCTTGAATTCGTAAGTACTGGCCCATTGCAGATAATGAAATGCAACAAAACTTGCAATTTTGTCGAAACTGTGGAGGTCCACGAGTCTAACCGCTTATATCGGTTATGGATTCTCTTCGCTGAAAGCAAAACTGGCACCGATGGTCGTCCTCGGGAACCGGTGGGTCCCAGATGGGTCACCTGTGGGTCCCTTGTGGGTCACCTGTATGGGTCCCTTGTGGGTCACCTGTGGGTCCATTGTCGGTTCACAGTGGGTTCCTGATGCGTTCCTGGTGTTTCCCCCGTGGGACACTGGTTAGTCCTCGGTGGGTCATTGGGCAAGGGGCTAACCCCCGCGCCTAATTTCTGAAATGCACGCTATAATAAAAAAGGCGGTATTTTTAGGCCAGCGAAGCTCAAATCAGCTGGAGAACCCACGACTTTACGTTGACTCGTAAAAGATATCATCGTTAGACCTCCAGTAAATTAGGCGAGCAGAGACCCTGAGCGTGCCTCATCCAGCGAAGCGTGATATCGCTGTGACTGGCCGAAAATATGGCCCGCACCTGGCTGACCCACTAATGGCGGGCCGGCGCGTCCTGCCCAGTTGAGGATAGGCGCAGTGCTGTGGACGGAACATACAGGCCTTGGGACATTCTTTTTTCAAAAAGAGCTGATTCCAGCACAAAGACAAGCATCTCGACGGATTTCACACCGTTTTCATTTATATCTCATTTCACAGATTACGGCGTCCCCTATTCCCGCTCAAAGTTCTCTGAAAAAAAATGTTTTTAACGAACACTTATTTTTGGGCGATTAAATTGAACAATACTTTTTAGAAGCTGTAATTTTCCTTAAGTGCGTTTACCTCTCTGAACTTGATCAGCAAAAATGCATAACTCGAAAATGAGGAACCGTATCTCTTTCAGATGACATGACAAATTAATTGTGAGTTTTGGAGAATGCGTTTTACATCCGTGTTCGTTGAACGAATGAGATCATTGGAACACCAACCGAAAATTCGAAGTCGAGTTTATCACTTTTCCAGGTTCTACTAACTCTAAAACGCCAAGAAAATGATATTTAGCTTGAGGTATGAGCGTCCGTCTGTCTGTCCGTCCTTAAAAAAATACTGAGATTTAAACTCTGAAAACCCGCCCAGCAGTCTTTTACTGAACGCAGTTCAAGGTGTTGGTATATGTTTTTTGATTCCCCATTCAAAAGGTACAGGCGAGGATCTTTCTTTTCGGAAAAGTTCGGTTAGCTAGTGCACAGCCAGATATCGTCTCTAGGTGTGGGGCTTATTCTTCTCACGAGTACAGGGCTGTCACAAAATCGGAAAATTATAAAAATCTCGGAATGTCATGGAATAAAGAAAGTTAGCCGGGAAATTAAGTAAACATCAGAGCGGAAACCCATTAGAACAAAAATGTCAGGGAAAAACGAATCGCTTTGGGAAAAAAATCTTTGCTTCTTTAAAATTGGGAACGGCAATGAATGTAGACAGATTGAAAATATCTGGGAAATCAACCCCTAACAGCCCAAAGTATTTGGAGTGAAATTCAGCTTAAGAGAAGTTTTTCTACTTAAATAAGGAGTTTTAAGCTTTGAAAAATGCCTAAATTATCAAATTTCAGGTCTCTAGAGGTGATATTTTTTAAATTGTGGCAATATTGAACGGAAAAAAAACCTCTAACATATTTTTTTCTGTTTCCAAACGGCATCGCTGGGCGGTAATGGGTTAAAAAAAGAAAGAAGAAGGGGAATCAGGGAAATGGAGGGAACGTGAAAATGTGAGATTCTAGTGGAATCCCTGAAGTAGTTGCGCTCTTTTTGAGCTAAAGAAGGCGCGTTCCAGGAATGGAAGCTCGCTGCTCCCTCCTTTGTTTTGATATATTCTCACAGAATGAAAAATAAAAGAGGAAAGGTCACCAAGTCGGAAGTAGCAATCGACCCTGGAGTCCCGTCGCGTCGTGTTGAGTCTCGACGCGGAGAAGTCTGACCTCAACCTCAGACTCGGCCAGCCGACGTTTGAGTCACATCTCCGGAAGTTTCGGGCCAAATTCGCAAATTTTGCCGATTACTGTAATTTTTTTCGCAGTCGAAGCGCAACCCACAAAAGCCCATTACAGTCCTCGTACTTAATTAATCAATATTTCCATCTCTGATTTGCGCAAGTAAAGAAAAACTAGCCAGTTCAGAGTTACCGCACGTGGAGGCGGGCGTAGCAGCAGAAAGGAAGGGTCATCACGTAATTACAGCCAATCGTAACTTATTTTACTCTCCGATGTTCCTATTCAGACAAATAAATTAATATTCAATCTATCGAGGTGCTTGGGTGCATTTTATCAGTCTAGACTCTTTTCTTTGCCCCATAAATCTCTCGAAACGATATTTTGTTTGCCCATAAATCATCTTAAGATCTACTCTTTGGTAATTAAAAATCCCATTTTTCTATCGAATTGAGGTTATTTGCGACGTCATACATTTTCTCTAAATTCTTTGAAAGTGTTTTTGAAGTCTCCCCCTTTTTTGCAAGAAGCATGAGAGTACTTGTTACTCTCGTGCAAGAAATTAGATATTTTTATGTCCAAATCTAAATGTTTGCTTTGAGAAGATAGGCCTAATCAATCAGCTGACTCAGAACAAGTTCGTAATTTTAGTATTTTTAAAGGGAATTTATTTTATTTACTTTTTTCTTTGGAAATCTGTACATATTTCTTTATTTATACCTCTCTAGGGTGTATGTATTGTTTTCATCTTAAAGAAATTCTCCTCCAAATAATTAGTATCGCGGCCGAATTGCCACGAGATAATATCCTGCGTGGCTTGGAAGTGGGCTTTGGTTCAGAGTGTAGATAAGCGTGTCCCGTTTGAAGCCGTCAGAGCTCGTTTTTGTTTTGGAGAGGGCATTTTGAAGATGCCTAGACGTCTTTGTCTCACGGCCCGGCCGCGCGGCCCGATTCGGCCCGGCCGGCTGCCAGCTCCTCGGGCGCCGCGCCGCGAGAGGGCCGTGCAAGGCCGGACCGGGTCGGGGCCACGGACATTTCCGTCCATGATGTCATACCGACCCGCCTTCACATTACGTCACGATCAAGCATACACTTTTTCTTAAAAGTTAGCCAGAAGGTGTCGGTTCTTCAGTAAACATTGATTAGAAATGTCGTTAAGAACTCGCCCGTGAAGCGTTTGAAAGATTGTTGGCTTTCACGATTGGTGCTGAAGACGTGGTTGTTTTAGGCAGTGGCCGAATGAACCCACTACCGCCCAGCAATGCCGTTCGGAAACAGGAAAAATTACATAAGAGGATCTTTTCAGTTCAGTATTTTCACAATTTAAAAAATATCACCCCTCTGGAAACCCGAATTTTATTAATTTAGACATTTTTCAAAGCTTGAAAATTCGTGTTTTAATGGAAAAAATCCTTTCAATTTCTCTTAGTCTGAATTTCACTCCAAATACTTTGGGCTGTTATGTGTTAAGCTTAATCACCGGGTACGCCGCAAATCGTCGTAAAACTTGGGCGGCAAGATTATATGTGGCTTGTCTTTTGCAATTCAAACCTTAAACTTCAATATTCCTTTTTTACTTTCTCTAATTGTGAAATTAGAAACTAAAATCACTCAAAAATATGTGATCAAATTATCAAAAATAATCAGTGGATACAGTGGTCGAAAATGACGATAGTTCCAAAGGTTTTGTTGGAATAATAAAATCTAGAAATGTTCCAGCGTCAAAAATGACTTCAGTATTTTATGTTAAGAATGCGACGAAAAACATTGTGTTTTTTCTTTCATCGAAATCTCATATGATACTGGCCTTGCCTTACATAACAAGAATTTAATTAGTCCCCCAAAAGTGTTCTTTCACACAAATTGCAAAACGGAAATGGAAACGGAAATTTTTAAAGATCTGTTCGCTACAAGGTCAAGGAATCAGATAAAAGTCAAAGAAAATGGTGGGTATTACTGGAAGCCAAAGAAAACGAAAGCGCAGCGATAAAGCACGATTTTGCTCAAAACTAATACACTTCATTAAGGTAATAAGTAAAAAGAAATTGTTGATAGAGAAAAAAAATGTTTGGGGATGATAAATATTTGGGCAAGGAAAGTCAGGACGGAGTCTAAATACACTGTAAACAGAGTGGGTTAAATTACGACGCAGCGGTTTTAACCCAAGTTGTAACTTAACCCCCCTGAGATGTAACATTACCTTACAAATGGGTAATTCAAACCTCTTCAGGGGTAATATTACAATTTTTTTTGTGAAATAACCCCAGTTTGAAGGTAGTAAAGCTTTTGTGTGGGGTTAACTTTACATATAGACATGTTCTATTCACCCGCCACCCTGCTTGTAAAAAATAATAACTTGGGGGTTAAAGCCGCTGCGTTGTAATTTTACCTATTTTGTTTACTGTGTATAAAGTTTGAGGCAAACGGATTGATTGATCTTTATTTGTCCATATTACCTAAAATTAGGTTTCGGCATCGTCATTTTTAGGGGAAGACTTCAACTTTAGTTGAAATGTTAAAGATCGAATTCCATGAGCCCTCCCGAGGAACGAATCGGCTTAGTAAGCAAGTATGTCGGGCCAGATTAACGAGGCGTCCATTGATAGACACATATTCGCGATTCCTTCGCTGTCTCTCAATCCGATAAAAATATGCCTTTTAACCCGCCCCACTAAACTAAAGACCTTTTATTCCGGTCACTGACTCGAATTCAGTAATCTGTTTTGTTTTTGTGTCGCGGCATTGATTCACGCTCCGCGCTGCGCCGCGCGTTGCGTTGTAGGAACCTGCCGCTGAAACTGGCGGGCAGCACGCCAAAATACGCCTACAACGGATAAAAAATTATTTTCGGCTTTTAAAAAACGACAGGCAGCGCAGAGGGACCTTGATTGCTCCAGCTTGGTCGCTACTCCCGCGAATTTACGCCACGCAAGCGATCTCAAAGACACGAGAAGTGCGTAGGCTCCCCCACCTTTCCACGCTTCACCCACACAACGTTTTCCTCCACTCTGCAACGAAAACGTCTTGGAAACAGACGTTTATGTTTTCCTGGAAAATACGCGGATTAGTTTCGTAACCAAAGGTGAAAAATTCCTGGTTTTCCATGTTGTATTTCAAGCTTTTTTTGTTCTACCTTTCATCCCCAAATCGAAAGAGTTAGCGCAGCGAGGCACACGGCACCTCAGCTGGATAACACTTTACTCTTGGTTGCAGTTACTGCTGCCGAGGAGTTGGCGGTGTCAGGCTTGACGTTATTCTTTGACAGGGAACTTCCTGACAGTGAACTTCCTGACAGTGAACTTCTTGAGATGATTTTAGGTTGATTTTGAGAAAAGGGGAATTATGTCACTTGGCATTTTGTCGTGAAAATTCCGGAGGCTCATTTTTTTTACACCATAATCTGAATAAATTCTGTGTCCTCTTCCGATAGTGAGAGCTAAAACCAGCGCCGGAACCGCAAAACCCCTTCGCGGAGGCTAACAAGTAAGCCCTTAAATTTTCGTTTGTAAAGAAGCCTCGGAAAAGAGTTCTACCGCAGTGACGTTGGATAGAAGTTTTGACATCCCACGGGAAAGTGGCAGCTAATCAAAATATCCGTCCTTGTCTTGTCATCAAACTCAAAATGAGTTGAAATTACACCTATGCGGGGACCGGTGGGGGAGAGGTGATTATGTGAAATGGCTTCCATTTCTTTCGGATTGAACCGTCGACTAAGTTGACGTGGGACGGACCTTCGCCGGCCGGGCGGCCCTAATTGAGCCAAAGACCCTCAGAATGTCGGCCTGCCTGTGGCCCCCGCCGCAACGGGCGAGGCACGGAAAGGCGCCGGAACTCGCATTGAAGGACTTCCCCGAAAGCTGTTCGCCTCAAAGGACACTGGGAGGACTGGCCATGGGAAAATTGCGATATTCAAAATCTCGACTTTGGCGCCATCTTGCGACAGCAGCCCAAATTGCCGACACTCTCCATGCCGTAGGGCCTGCAGTTCGGACGGCTGCCGCTAGATGGCGCCAAGGTCAGGGCTCAGAATTCCACACTTTTTTCCATGTCCTACCACACATTGAGATCTGCATTGCTAGGAGTCAACACCAATCGTATTGACGGTTACGCGTGTGTGGACAACCTCTTCCTCCTAAGAGCGGGACCTAATTAATGGACGATTCTTGATGTCGCTGAAAAGTAAGAGGTACCAAAGGCATGGCGGTAGCCGAGCAGCGCGACAGCATAGCGACAGCAAAGCGAGACACAAGGCATCTTACCTTGGTTAATCTAGTCGCGGTTGATCTGAACTTTGGTTAGCTAAATCGAACCTATGTGGTTGTTTGTTCTTAATGCGTAGCAACCGGTTGAACCATATGATAAAATAAAGGAAATGTAACCGAAGAAGAACTTAAGTGCGGTTCAAAAGCGGAAGTTGAACCATGCTAGTTTTTTGCGTAATACAAGCCTAAAAGGCATCTCCCTCTACTCATCCACAAGTGATCACATCTTAGCTGTTTTCTATGAGAGATTTGTTTGCTTACAGGCCCTGGCTGTCGTGTGCGTAGCCCTTCATTACCACAGCTTCGTGGCGGGCGACCTCACCCACGCGTTCCTGGTGACATCCACTTTCGGAGGCTACCTTATCATCACCGCGGGATCCCTTGGAGGTCATCTGTCAGCGAACCCAGTCAACCGAGGCATTGTAAGTCTTGCCATTTGATTACAGCCTCTTCAGATGGCCCAAATCGATCGGAGGTGCACACAAAATAGGCCTATATCCATCAAGCGTGTTCATTTCGTCGAGCTGACTGCAAACAACAACTGGTTTTAAATACTGTATAGGGTGTTGCTATTGACCCGACATGCATTCATTTAGGGAGACTTGAACGCACGGAATCAACCTAATGCATTTCAAATGAGAGGTGACTTGAACGCACGTAACCCAACCTTATACATTTTAAAAGGGGCTGTCGGGTCAATAGACACTCTCTTAAGTACTCACTTGTCAGTTCAAAACAAAAGCAAACAAAAAAAAACGCACTAAAACGCACTTATTTTTTACCAAATCCTTTTAAATAGCTTAAGTGGTAACAAAAGGTGATCTTCAGCGGTTCGAAGCCAAAAGTTATCTAAAATTTTACAAATATTCACTTTTGGACATAAAACATTGACTTTTGCGCAATATTAAGCAAAATGTTTTCGATTTTCGCATTTCTTAAATAAGCGACGTTGACATGGTTACAAAAAAAAAGAAAAAAAAGGACATATTGACTTTGATGTGCTACAAAATATTCCTTACGACCGTGCCTAAAAGTGAACCTATATACATTATCAGGCATTGCCTGAAAAAGAAAAAACGAACAACACAATGATGAGGTTTATTTTTTTTTTAATTTGGAACCAGTGTTACGTTGCTCACTGACGCTATCGTCTATTCCGGAATGTAACTCAGTTCGAATTGGTGTGTGCAGGACTTGTTCTTCTGCTTGGTGGGCTGCGCCCTGTTCATCGCCTCCGGCTCACTCGGGATCGACTACTTCAAAAACTCCCGGGGAAGCGTCCATGACTACGGCCTCGCCAAGTCATCTCTGGCCATCATCAACGGTGTCATTTTCCTCGTTGACGCAGTCTTCGTTTATCGCGGATAATTTTTAAATATCCTATTTATGTAAATACCTACTTTTAATCTTTTTTAATTACTTTTTATCATTATTGTTGCAACCTTCATTGCCCGCCAGGAACGGCCCTTTATTGTTATTTAAGAAAAAGCGCCGTGATTTTCCGCAATGCTTTTTTTTTCATGTCTCCCTCTCCCCCATTCATAGTTTAGCTCATGCCGTGAATGCCTTTTCAAAGTGCCTCTAAAACTGTATTTTGTAAATAAGTATTAAACCTATTTCGATTTGTCTACTACCTACATGTTTGCCTGAGTATGTTTTGGGAAGATTTCGTTAGCTCTGATCGTAATGCAACCTGCGAGCTCTCTGTCAAGTGGAGTTGTCTCCGCTTTCCGGTTGAGTTCAGTATTCCAACCACCCCTTTTTTCCGAGTATCAATATTTCAAATTAGTTGAAAATCGATCATAAAGTACACAGCTGTACTCTTAGCAACTGTCCTCAGATTCAATTTATAAGGTTTACCGGTGCACGTTTTGTTTAGAGTAGAGCCCTGACTAAAACTTCTGCCGGCCTCCTAGCCCATCGTGCGCTAAAATGACGGGCCGCATTGCCTCTTAAGAATTGGAGTTTTGGTCCAACACGTCTGTATCGCTTGGTATATAAGTAACTTATCTAACAAGTGAACAAAATCGGGTGTGAAATTAACACTGAACAAAACAGTTGACTTTTTGTCACAGCTTCCACGCCTCTCGCTAGCTGACTCCATCACTTTCGCAAAGTTCAAATTAGTTAATATTATATCGACGAGCAGTCATCATAAAAGGTCGGCAGAATAAACGCTAAATGAAAGGCATTTGCGTCTGTAGTATAGGCAGGCCCATTCCGCTTGACAGGGCAAAGCGTTGATGGGACGTTGACGCAAGTCGATTGGCTCGGCCTGGCCTACCCTCAACTCGCGTCCGTCCGGCCGCCGAAGCGGAGGGAACCATCCCTGCTGAGGAATGCGATCCTCACGCGGAAGGCCGCACTTTCCTTCACTTCCGGAATAAGGACAAGCTGAACCGATGTGCAGACTGCAAAAGAATCACTCCCTCTGGTGCCTCCTTTTTGCCTCAGACCTGGGAGAGCGTTGGGGCCTAGGCCAACCGCCTAACACGCGTGCCATGCTGGTGGCCGACCCACTGCAACGGTTTTCTCTCCATTCGCGGCGTAAGTCGCAGACCTTGTGGATTTCGTGAATTATCATTCCGATTACTACTGTGTGGGTTTTTGAGCCGTGATGAGATGTAAGTGCCGTCGTGCGGTATTTAAAATAACGGAGCCTATTTTAGACGATTTTGAGTCAAACTGCGATCTCAAGGGGATTGTGCCGTATTTAATTTACACTCGCGCACATCATTTAGTCTAAAAATATCTAGCTTACAAACTAAGATAAGTTAATGCATTGTGGCTTGCTCCGTTAACGAGGCATGTGGTTCAGCGACGAAACGTAAGCAAAGAAAATGAACCTTTTGTTGAAGTTCCACGGCCAACGAAGGAACAAAAAGAAGCGAAATGACAAGCGGCTCCGCCGCATGCTGTTTCAATGCGTTTCAGTCTCCCGTTTCCTCAGTCCATGCAGTCGCAGTTCTCACAGTCAGTTCGCTGTCGTCGCGTCTCGTGTTCGTCGAAAGTTTTGGGTGTAACCCTTCTTAAGAGAGAAGAGCAACTGGTGATCCTGTCGGATTGATCAGTCAAAATCACATGATGTTTCCACCTTAATGAGCCCTAGTTGTTATAAATGCTTTGCCGTATCCTTTGAATTCAAGGTCATGTCAACGGTCGGTTTGTTTATATCTATGACAGGAGCAGCAGAGGAGGGTTGTGGTGTCAGGTGAAGGGGAGAGAAAGGGGGTCCCACATCGCCCAAAATGACCGCCTGTCGCTCTTTTCTCTTAAGAAGTGCTCCTGTTTCGAGTAGTTCGCTTCACAGACCAAGTTATATATAAGACTTCGCACTCCCAAAGAGGAAGTCGGTCGCTTATCGAGTTAAAGCCCTATAATTTTATAGATCCAGTGGATCTAGGGCTTTAATCGAGTCAACATCGCACGGTACTGTACCAACCTTCTAACGTGAAATACTGTACCTTCAGACGTCGAAGATTTAGAATAACAGGAACGTTTAGATGTAAAAAACATTAAAGCGGTGTACACGGGGCTGTAGGAAATACTCGAGATTCAAAATTTCCACGGTTGATATCGTTTATCGGAAAATGTACTTGCTTCATTTTCATTGGCGCGAAAGAAGTGCGGTATGGCTGCTGGCGGACACCCGCTATAATTTGAACGTTGTGAATTATTTTACCCTCGAGAAGTTAGCTCATTCGGTTGTTTGTAAGTTCGATCATCAAAGCTGTATTGGAGCAGGGGAAGAGGAATGATACAAAAACAGAATTAATGTATGTTGTCATCACAGCTGTTTTATTAATATATTCAAGTACACAGAAAAATACAACGAAAATCTTTTCAATCTTTTTCTGTAGCAGCAAGAATTCAATCTTTTTTTTTAATGATTGTCATACAGTACATTTTAGAATGAAGTATATTTCTTAATCTGTACCTAAATAGGTTGTTGTGCATCCTTTTGGTATCCACCATAACTTACACAGTGATTGATTATATCCATAGAAAACAGCCATTTAAAATGCATTAGGTTGGTTTCTCATTCATGTCACCTCAAAAATGTGTGCTAGTTCCATTTGAAATACATTGTTCCATGGACTGCCCTGAGCGCATGCCATGTGGATTTATCAGAATTAAAAACTAGACAACAAACAAATAGCTTGCTCTGCACTTTCAATTTTTATACATCCTCCCCCCAGAAAAAAAATTCAAGGCATAAACTGGAGC
>Ga0058701_10002816_pt1 | contig 13444 bp, 6 predicted proteins | sample AgamicOrMae_FD_97039 | JGI IMG/M metagenome (GOLD analysis project Ga0058701, IMG submission 97039) | Agave microbial communities from Guanajuato, Mexico - Or.Ma.e | ecosystem: Host-associated > Plants > Phyllosphere > Phylloplane/Leaf | place: Guanajuato, Mexico | collected 2012-06-04 | reverse complement strand
ATGGTCCGATTGTACTGGTTAGGGGACGTTCTCGATTCGACGCCAATTGCAACATACACCTCAATTTTCATGCAAATCGGTCAACTCTTTCGTAAGATATCCACTGACAAACTTTTTCGCACACACAGACAGACAGGCAGACAGACACACACACACACGTCAAGCTAAAAACAGGTTTTCTTGGCGTTTCAGTGCAGTAGAGTCAGGAAATGTGCTTAGCTCAACTTCGAATTTTTGACGGTATTCCAATACTTCCATTCGTTCTACGAACATGGAAGTAAAAGAGTAGCTATTTATTTATTAAATATTTTTGTGCTCGAAACCACCTTTGGACAGTAAAAGACAACAGTGACTCAACTTAGGCTACCTTGAATACCTCCTGCTTACAGTTCCCAAGCCGCCTTCAGGAATTAAAAATAATAATACAGATTCAAAGTAACTGCTATGTTTAGCTTTCTGTCTGGTTTACTGACAATGAGTCCGTTGTTAGTCATGTCAGTAATTTCTGTGTAGGCAACCCCCGCGAATTCATCGCATGGCAGCCCGCCGTATCCTGACCTTATTAGTCCTTCATTATATTTTTCCGTATTATACGCTGCGTGGCGGGGCGTATTCAATCTCATGGAGGAGTCAAACAACAACACTTAAAAGGTAGAAGGGTGGGACAGAGAGAGCGACAGCGTTTATAATCCAAATCTACACTGAAATTCATTTTCAGCAAATCTAGCCCATGTCAGCCTCTTAACTCAGTATACCTATATATGTTTGAGTAAGCAAAGGTCATAGAAAAAATTTCAAAGTAGCTCTTTTTTCTTTAAGGCCTACATATTTGGTGCTTAAATGGTTGCGATTTGATCCCAAAAGTAATTATTACCAAAGACTCATGGTGTTCGCTGCACCATCTACATCTACAAAATATGAAACTTAATCACGATGATTACGCTGCTCGTTTCATTTACCCGGCAGAGAGAACTAAGTATTCTTCAAATAATTACGAAATCGGTTACGATAAGGTCACTGACGGCAGCCTGTACTTGGGCGGCCCGCAAGCCGTGAGCAGTTGTCGGCTGGCGCAGTGGCGCCGCCTCCTCGGCGCCGCCTTTTTGGCGCCACGTCACACGACTCTTTAAAACAAGTGTTTTTATTTCAAGCTTGTTTTCCGCCGTTGTCTCAAATACGTAGGCGGGTACTGGCGCCGCGCAAAACTATATTTAGGTTGCTAACTCATTTCATTTAATATAGATGGCCGCTTTTACTCTCAAGAGAGCGCCTCAAACGAAATCTCTCCTCACAGAAATTCTCCTAGAAGTATATTTATAAGGCCGCCAAGATAAAAGGTTGGAATACGTGCATTCCAGTGATGAGTTTTTTCAAGGTCTCTCAATAACTTACAACTACAAGGGATGAAAATTCAATTATGATTCCGACTTTAAAGACGTAAGGCAAAACCTCTCACTTAAAAATGTTTCAATCCACCGTAAGAGTCATTTCAAACGTTTGAAGTATTCCATATGGCACTTCTAAGAAGCATTAAATAAAATTTACAGATGTCTGAAATGTTATGCAAAAGTTTAAGTGTCCCGATATGACACGTTTCGGGCCTCTAACGCGATTAGAACACTTTCCTTAAAACATGTGGCATGACAAACGGAAGCTTTCAGGAACAGTGAACATAAACGGACCGCAATTTTTAATTGGTCAGTTCGCGCTCATGACAAGCACGCAGTTATAAAGGGAGACTTAAACCCTACCAATATATTTTGAATGGTAATTTCGTGCGAATCCCCATTTTGTTTTTCATTTCAGATGTGAAGGACCGAAACCTGAGCACAATATCAACGAAATATCACCCCCTGGCATAAGTTCAATAAATATCATATTACAGTCTAATTTTAAGGCATCTGGATGTATCTCAATGCAGACCTCGAACGCAATATTAGGTACTGGACCTAACTTTCTTAGGCCTTCAGCGATGATTTTTCGGGGAGTGAATACCTAAGAGTGAAATTCTAACGAAAATAAGAAAAAGGCATGCAGAAATAAAGAACAAACACAACATTGAACAGTGACAACGGTTCTATATTATGTACAATCAAATTTTACAATTAGAAACTAAAATTCTGTTCGAGATGGTATACACAGTGACTTTTTAATTAAAACTTTGTTTAACAATACTGAGAATAAGTCTACATGTATGAATTTATAACAATGACCGAGTTTTGTCTCTATTATACAAAGTGATGCATCATCACACGACCTTCGAAAACAGAAGAACATTTTTGGAAGATTTTCTGCAGTCACCATTTTGTTTCCAAAGGGCGGAGGTTTTAGGGCCACGCTTCGTCGCTAGAGGTCGGAGTAAAGGTTGCCAACATCCGCGACTACCACAACTAAATCGCGTTTAACTTGTTGACCAATACAACAAGTCACCATGGTTAGCGCCAATTACGGATTGCTCAGCTCGAGTGCGATCCAAAGCATTCATGTTTGGTTATCTCTACCAGATAGCAAGTTAATCGCGATTTGATTGGACGAGGTCGACAAAATTGGCAACGCTGGTCGGAGTGGACAAAGCAAAAGATACTTTTTGCCGTCTTAAAAAGTGGCTGAGCGGCGTGCGCATGCTGTGGCATCGTGAATTAAGTTTATTGCCATGGAGTAAGTCCACAAATCCGTAGTTCGGACGGCTGTGAAGTTAATAACATCAGCAATGCGACAGGCGTTTACCGCTGCACTTGAATACACAACCTCTCGAATAGCGATACACAGCTAATCAATGAGACCGGCAGCGAACGAGGACATCGAAAGATGCAAAAACATAAATCCAACTGTTACATCAAAACCAACACTCGCTTTATCACAGAGAGCATCTCTCAAAGAATCTGACAAAACAATTCACAGTCAGTACAGGTTTGCATTTACAACACCAAGCACAATCACAAAACGCACAAGAAATAGAGTTGCTTGGATCGAGAACATGCGGGACCGAAATTGCGACAAGCGCAAAGACAAATAAAGAAATTCTTATTTCAACAGAAGGAATATCTTGAATGACCGTAATTTTAGATTGTCTTTCTCTTCGGCTAGGAATTTTGTTCATGGCTAAGGAAATCTTGCAGCGAAAAACTGTGCTTGCCCCATTCCGCTCCTTAACTTTCTTGATCCAAGAAAATCTTTTTGTGTGAGAGTTCGTAAGTTCAGTTCAGAATCGTTTAGGAAATATTGGTGAGAAACGTCATGTCACAAGACTCATCTAATAGTTTGGTTATTTCGTTTTTGAACGATCTGTGGCAAGGACCATGAGGTACAGTAAACAAACCTTTTTATTAAAAGGGTTACAACTTTCGCCTGAGACTGTACCTTGAGACTTTCGTGTTTCCAGGAGCCCTAATCTCACTTTAACATTAAACATAGCATCTGAGGATAATCGGAAAAGTGTAATATGACATAGCACAAGAATCGGAAAAAAATGTCTGCCAGAAACTTTGAGGAACACTTCCAATTCGCACGCATCAGCTATACGTGGATTTCACGCAATCAAAACGAAGCAAAAATAAAAATACACTCAGTGCTCGTAAGACAACAAACTCAAAGGGAGCACCAGCACAAAACTTAAATTCGAATTTCACAACAAAAGTTGATATATCTGAACCGAGTAGCGGAAAGTGTTTGTGGCAACCATACGCGAAATTATACACGATGCACAAACATATCTAGAGACCAACAGTTTCACGATCTAAGACGCTCGGCATTTACCTTTCCTTAATTTCAACACTCGCGCGGCAGCGGAGAATGGAATGGAGGTAAACAATAGTACCAAGAGGTCGCACTGATTTCCAGGCGCGCACTATGGATACTTAGTATGACCTGAGGACGGTTCCTGAACTAATAAGGCGCGTAAAATCGCCAAAACATCCTACTTGATTCCATAGCGTGCCGTACAGAAAACAAGTGTAATCTCTTGGTGTTCCGGCAACTGACATCTGCAGTGCAGCGTCAATTATCAAACCACGGATTTTAGATTGCTCATTTCATAATACCTATACCTGTTTAAGAATTTGAATTATTTTTCTTTTCATCCAACTGTCCGATCGCAATGGCACGGCGGATCGTACAGTGCGTAAATCGAGAGCCTGTAGAAACTAGAGAAGCCATAAGTCACGAGAGTGTCTGTTATCCTAGTCTGTGGAGAGAGCCTCAGCGTTGTCCATGTTTCGTTAGGTATTGCCCTCCATGTACCTACACCCATTCTTTGTACAACCACAGAAACAACCACTAAAAAGCCTCCCCGGACCCAGCAAGTGTAGCTGTCTAAAATGAAGAAGAAATGTGGCAGAAAACTGGGATAGAATCTGTTCAGAAGAGTCGAACGTGGCCTCAAAAATCTGCCACGAAACGAGTCCAGGACAGATCACAGATATCTTGAACACATGACGGTCTGGCAATAAAGTGTCTAGCTTAGTGTACCCACTCAAAAGTACATGAGTTCGTCATCACACCAGCCTCGATTCACCATTCCTAGCACCAAAAGTAATGAAAATTCCTACGAAAAAGCTAGAAAAGAGGTGCTCAAACACGTAGAAAGATTTTTTTTGTCTTATAGCCAGTGTTTCGGGAGCATATTCTAACGGATGAATAAAATCATATAAGCTTTCAATGGAGCACCATTGAGTTGGTTGAGACTTGATCCGTTAAAAAAGATGTCGAAAAACTGGATTGAACAATTCTTACTTTGAATTCCGAGACGAAAGAAAGCTAGAATTAGGTTAGTTAAGGCTGGAGAGGCGACGACGGCTGGCTAAGTTAAAATCTAGACTAAACCCAAACCCTTGACATCTATAGGTCCTTCTGTAGGTTCTGATAGAATGGAAAAAAAAGAAAAAAAATATCGTCTCGGTGTGGATCATTTTCAGACATAAAAAAGTATAAAAAAGGGCGTATGTTTTTGAGATAGGGTTGTACACCAATTAGGCCTACGAGCCTTCAGGCGGGCGATTCCAAGAAACAAAAATGCTGGCGCGAGCTCGGCACTTAAAAAATGCCGCTCAATGCAAACTACGAAACGAGCACTCCTAGGAAGCATTCGGAAACACCACCCGGCCGGATCAATTCTGTCTCTTTCCTTCTTGTATGGGAGTCAAAAGTGGAAGACAGAGATAGCAGCCCTCGGGTGCCATTTTCGAACGCATCCCTTGCCATCCCAGTCAGTCTAGCTAGGAACGCTGTATAGTCCTCTCTCTCTCTTTCTCTCGACCTTTCAGGAGGGGAAACTTTATCACAGTTGAGTATACATAATGATGAATGTAGAGAGGCTTGCGGTCTACCACTCAGAACAGCCAACAAAATAACCGGGACACAGAAAGGATTTTAAAAAATCTAATCGTTACCAACTATGAGTGGTTGTACAAAGATATTTTCTATCGAAGCAGACAACACACTACAACAATAAAAAAATTACTTACTTACAACCCAAAATCTATTGACAGACTTCTTGCCTGTAAGTAGAATGATTCAAAACTAAATTCTTCATTTAACGATTTAAATTTCGCGCCGTTCTATACGGCGCCAATTTCTCTTTAAAATGCTCCAAAATCAGAGCCTTTCTAGGCTTGACAGAGGAAACGGTCACAGCCTTCGACAAAAACGTTAGTCTCAAAATGGAGGTAAACTCGCTCTTCCGCCGTCACAGGAAATGGTTCTCAAAGTGCGAATTCGAACATCTTCGTAGTACTGAATGTGAAACGCATGCATTCACGTCATTCATTTATTTAGATTTGTTTAAAATGGATCGACCCTTCAAATTAAAAACAATAACAAATTGTTTAAAACTCGTTGAGTGGTTTATACAAGGAACACGGCTTGTGATTTCATCAAGGCGGAAATCAGTTTGATTAACGACATTGGCCCCCTTGTCGTTTCGCAGTGCTATGACAAATTTCGAGCCGCATCATTACAGAAGACAGTTATCTAGCGGTGGACAGGCGAGGTCAGCGTTGAACAAAGTATGACAGAAGTTGCTCTTTCTCGAACCAGTTTATCAACCGACTAAAAAACACATTGCAGCGCAGAAAATCTATTTCAAAGGACAGACGGTTTCTTCTTCAAATTATTAGACAAAATCATCTAAACATCTTTTCAAATAAAATTTATAATAGCATTAAGTGAATTGAAAAGAACGAGAAGAAAGTATCAAACTAGAAAGAGGAATATCACTTGCACGTCGCGTATGTGCAAAGACGTTCGAACGCGGTTCCTGCGCCGCACATGCATTAGAACCTCTGAAAGAGCAAATTCTTGTAGACAAAAGGAAATCACATTAAAACCCTCCGGCGTTGCCAGCCTACCCAAAGCCATGGCAGTCAGAAAAGTCACCCAGTATAATCAACTTCTTCAATGATGGAGTACTACTTTAATTGGACATGATTAAACTGAGACCAATGTCCAAATTAAGCTAAAAATACTTCCCAGTAGTAATTGAACACTAGCCAGTGACTCGGAGTCCAAGATAAGAATGGGCGTGCTTGACACTAGAGCAAATAGAGCCCAGAAGTAAAACAATTAATGTAAATTGAGCTAAAACTGGCCTGGATTTAAACCGGCGCGGCGTCACACCTCCGTTGGGAACGTCCTACTACTTCATGATGCACGTTTGATTTGAAGACGTTTAAGCCGCCGAAAACGGCGTACATAAAAAGAAAACGTCCTGGCTGTCACCTTGAAATAGAAATGCCCTCGACTCTACATAAGCTTAAAAAAATAGCCGTTTCTGTAGTTGGTGCAAGCAGATGAGGCGTGCCTTCACGTCGTTGGTAAATGGAGGTCAATCAAAAGCCATTTCATTTTCGGTCAATCGGTCGGTCAGGCAAAAAGGTAAACCTTGTGGGCGAGAAAATAGGCCCCCTAAATAAACCTATCCCAAGATAACAGGGCAACAACGCCGCGCCGTCACAGAACATGTAAAGGACGTCACAACTTCCACAGCTGATGTCAATGATTAAATTTCTCACCCAATTTTATATGCTCGATCAACGACAGTGAATTCGAGTTTCGGAGGAGGTAAGTTTATTATTTGCAAACCAGGTTTGCACGTGCGTAAAAGACGTATATTTGTGGTGTTATTACTCCATGATTTTCATGTTGATTGTACATATCCCATCCCAAACCGAACATACTTTGAAGGAGTATTTGACGCAAGTATACCAACTGATTCAGACTTGTGCCTCTTGATTGAAATCTTATCCCAGTCCTTGTTAAAAAGTCAACAAAATCTAACTAAAAAGTGTTAAAAAATAAATAATCAAACAGTCGCACTTAACTAGCATTACCCAATCATCTGTTGTGTGTCCAGAGGAAAATTTGGGTAACAAAATTCACTAAAAACGGTTTCAAAAAAAAAGGTCGAAACCTTCAAGTCTGAACTGAAAACTTTTAAAACCGTTTCAGCGGAGGGTAAACAACGCGTCAATTTTAGAGATTGGCACTTCCTAAAAGCTCTTCAGTAGGTCATCTCACGTAACACAAAATGTAGAAACATACGCTGTTTGTCAGATCACACCTGAAGTGGTATCTGGGCGTACGTTTATACGGGCCCGTCGAAGCGAAAATAAACTAATCAGGAAAATTTCATGTACATTTGCAAGCTCGTAGCAAAATGAGTTCCGATTTCTTTGGCCTCTCCGTTCTGTTTTTGGAAGATGCTTCATAGAAATAAATAGATAAAAACAACAACACTGTTGAGGTACGTTGAATTGTAAGATTTGAGGCAGAATTTTAACAACTAGCCAGAAAAAAATAACACCATATGAGAATGAGGAACTTGAGACGACCAATGGCACTGCTGTTAAAAGCTTCCTTTTCGAGTCAGAAAACGATTTGTTAAAAGAAGAAAAGTCAACCAAGAAATGGTTCTGTTTGTCGCAAACCTCCTTACGATTATGTATACTCATTAAAAAGAATAAGGAAAACGGGGTAAAGTCACGTAACCCTTAATCACTGATACACAGCACGTCAGCTGAGCTGACGGTCCAGCTGACGGTCCAGCTGACGGTCCAGCTGACGGTCCAGCTGACGGTCCAGCTGACGGTCCGGCTGACAGTCCGGCTGACGGTCGAGCCGACCGCGACGAAGCTTTTCCAGTTATCTCGCGTACTGTACTGTAAATTACAAGTACATCTAATAAAAATATTCATTATAAAAACCAAGTGTTCGGTTGGGTGCACTTGTGCCGCTAGAGGGCGGTCCTTAGTGACTTATGACCGGGCTTTGTTGCACACACACGCCGACCATGGGGCTGTCCTCCTCGCTGCCAGGGCGGCCCTGGCCCTTAGGAACCGGGGAGGCACTGGCAGGGGGCTCGGCCATCACGGGGTCGCCGTCGCGGTACAGGTAAGGCCGCGAGTAGAAGGTCGACGGGCCCGCCATGGCCAGGCGCTGCTCGCAGTCGAGCCCCAGGTCGATCGGCAGGGACGACGGCGCGAACCTGGCGGAGGGCTGCTGGTGGCTCTTGAACCGCGAGCGGTGCTGGTGCGGGTGAAAATGGCGAGGGTACGCCTCGCAATCCATGGCCATGGCGGCTTGGCCCTGCGGGGGAATGCTGCCCAAGTTGCCGAGGAACAGCGGGGGGTCGGACCTTGAGCGGTTGCCCGACGTGCCGCCGGTGCCAGCGGTGCTCCCCACTCCTGTACACAACCCCAACCCCGGTTACGTTAGCTGCCTTCATCTTCCTCGCCTCAACACCTTCCTCTTCGACAAAATGCAACGCCTTTTCATGGTCCGCTACCATCCAAATATTCACCGACGAGATCTTCTACAACGACGATTTGGTAGAGCCCTCAGAAAAATGTAAGGACTTCTTACCACCATCCAGAGAGCTAGCGGCCTCCCTGGGGGTCTCTTGAAGCGAAGATCGGGAAAGGCCACGGAAAAATTGCTTGTGCGGGCGTTCATAAACTTCGCTACCATCCAGACAACTAGTTTTCACGAAATTAAGTATCTAGCGACCATTTCAAGGATATCTAAGAAAGTTTAAAACATCTGAATCCTTCTTTACGGTCAAACTCGCTTGCTGAGACGAAATTTTGACAACGGTGACGATATGGACGAGCCCTCTGGAAACAGTGAGGCCGATTTTGTCCATTATCTTCCAAATAGCTAGAGTGCTATTCTAGTGACGATTTGACAGCGCAACAACAGAGATGAAGAGGCATTTAGAATTCAAATTCATGTTTCCTATATTTCGGCGCGTTTGCAGCAGCCATTCATCTGGAAAGTTTCCTTTCTTAAAACCAAAAGAAGCCGAAAAAAAAAATCCTCGGAGGGTTTTACTGCAATAACAAAAGTTTCAAAATATCAATCGTCGCGATTTCCAGGAATCTTAAAAATTGAAAAGAATAATCTCCTTAAATAGCAGTTTAGCAGTTGCTGATTTGCTAATCCTGCTTTGCAATCTCTACGATTCTGCTGAGAAGGTAATATCAGGATTCTATCTGAATAGGCGAGCCTGATCCGAGGCGCATGAGCACATGTTCTCAAAAATTAATCACACTGGCAAAGGTCTGGCACATCATGCAAAAAACCCAAGCTTCATATTTCTAAACGTCAAACAATATTCCTCAATGAAACAAAGGATTCTACTTAACAAGCATAAGGACAAAAAAAAAAAAACGAAGAAGAAAGGAAAAAAACAAAAAAAAAAAGAAAAAAAAAAAAAAGCGTAGCAAAAAGAAAATGTGAAAAAAAAAATGGCGAGAAAATTTCCACATGAGCAGGGCAAGAGCCGGGAAAAGAAAACCATCTTCACAAAATCAAAAGCGATCCAATTTCGCTCCAAAAACAAAGCGTCACCGAAGAACCAAGACAGTCAACCAAAGCGGATTCCGGAACTCTAAAGCGAACCGCGAGTGTGCGCCGTCGACAGAGTTATAAGTCAAAGTCTTGTCACCAACTAGTTAATGTCGGAAGGGGTTATCTCAAACCGAGAAAGCCGGCCAAGTCACAACCAAGGTTCCAACAACAGGGCACTCGACTCATTGTTAGTAATCATATCTCATTAAAATATTCTGACCAGCGCCCAGTAATTAAACGATTTCCGGTCGAAAATCGGTCACTTATATTGTGTTTAACTGCTGATCTTACAACAGCGAGACGCTGTTTTCGGTCAAAAATCGGTAATAGATATTGTGTTTATCTGCTGAACTTACAACAGCGGGTGCTCGTGATTGATAGTAAATACATGGAAAAGAGTTCGTGTATTCCGCGGTTCAAATACGTCTTAAATGACATCGCTAAAAAAAATCATCGGTTATCGAAGGTTTTTTTTTTGGCAATGATATTCAGATTGACACCGAACGTCCCACTTATTAGGAATAAGTTCTGCTTGAGGTTTCCCTCTAGCTAGTTTTCCGTCAAGGAGAAATACCAATGTTGGAAACTTCTATTTTCAAGTTGGTTTGGGTGGCATGCGTGTTAATAGTTATGCGAGGGTTGCAGAAGTCATGAGACAGTCAAAGTCAAGATAAGCCACTTACTACGAGTCTGTTGTGGAGTTGGCCAGTCCCAGGCTTAGCGGTAGTCATAGGTAGCCTTCAAACAAGGATGCGTCGGCCGCCCCAAAAGGCTTTTTCACTGTAAAATGCCAAGTGTGTTAGACAAGCTCACTTCGCCCCACAAAAGCTATTCACACTCGCTCTGCGGTGCAAATAGAGGCGAAACAACTATAAGCACTACACCCAATCAAAAGAGAATCCTAATCAAGTAAGACTACTTGGTAGGCCAGTTTGCTATGGATGGCACACGTTAGATAGATTTCCCGTTGTTATAGCACAGGATGTAAAGGTTGTTTTGATAAAGCGAGTAAAGATATCAAAAATCGATGAATTGGCATGATCGACAAAAGCTAGTTTAGGATCGATTCAAACAGCTCATCTTTGTAAAATGTCCCAAGTCACTCAAAAAAACAAAAAAAAAAAAAACGTATGCTGTTTTGAGGTGTAGATCCAAATAGTGGATCAAGTCATAATCTTACCCTAACGCTGGTGCAAATAGCCACAACCACAGTAATGTTACTTCACATGCATTTCTTCCAGAAAATTAGAGTAGAGAGAAGCAGCTTCCCAGCAGTATAGGAGGTGTATCACTGAATTTCGTACTCTTAAAGCGCACCGAAAACCAAAAATAAAGGAACGAGGAATCAAGGTTTACAGTATTGGGATTTATTTCTCGGATATATTTACGGTACACATCTGGAAGCTATTCAAACACAGGGTTTATCGTGGGGGAAATGGTTAAGCTACTGTAGAGATCGACAGGGGGAACATGATTTAGCCTTACTGGCACAACGACTGCCTAGCATGACAATCACAAAAAAAAACTTCATAAAATGACAGCTGCATTGTTTCTTACAAATGTGTGGATCACACAAACGTTTCGATATACAATGACGTCGACAAAGAAATGTTTACAATGCTTTTCAGTTTAAGAGCTGTATCACATACTAGGGAGCGTTAGGCGCTTTACTTTGGTAACAGGCATGTGTTTCTCACAATGCAGCTGGTGAGCACCACTTGCTCGTTTTAGGTATCAATCGCCCAAAATTTCTCCCTGGAGAAAATGAATATTATTCCAGGAGATAGGAAATTCGTTAAAAGCTGAAAAGGTACAGAAATGGTACCTTAAAACATCGAATAGTCACAGAACCGAATCGTCAGCATCACGCATTTATCTACATTACAATCCAAGTTTCTTAGTAATCGCAGCTGGCGATTTTGCCGGCATATCAAGCTGACTAGACTACGAAAATTTTCAATTCGTTCCATTACGTCAATATTTCAATTCGGCAACCCGCTGCAGTTTCTGGCCTGTCTTACTTCACGAATTTCCAGCCGATCAGGCTAAATCTGACTGAGCACTCTATTGTCGCGGGTTCGTACCGACTATTACACCGATGATTGTCAGTCAATAAGGCTAAATTCACCCATTCTCAGTCGATCAAACTAAAAAAGACGATTTAAGGATCAGGAGTAGGCCGACGGTTTCACAGAATCATTCGTTAATGGCCACGTCAAAATAAATCTCAATGTCTCCAGGAATGGGATTTTCCAAAAATGTGTCCATGGTGGGAGCAGAGCGTTAGGGGGCAGATCACAACAGCGGGTGATTAAGCGTCCACTTGCAAAGCGGCCAGTTTCCGTGAAAGCGACCAGCGCCCGCCCGCCCGCAGACATGCGACAGAGAAAGGCGCCTCGCCGCGCCATTGCGCGGTTTCAAACCAACTGACAGAAATAAAGGAACGCACCTGCTCCCGCTCGCGGAACGCCGCCTTCAGAAGGCTGTGAAGATCCCGATGCGCCCACCATCGGTTCAAGCATGGAGCTCACTGCAGGGCTCGTGCTCGTACTACTTGTGGCTGAACAAACACCAAAATCATGTTACAATCGCCTCGTCCATTCCGCGCTGCTCTCAAACATATCACAAAACAACCTTCGTTCACGCACACTTTTGGATTAACATAAAAATTTTTTTGAGGGAAAATAGGCTTAAAAACTGTTCAGGCTTGAGTTTTCAAAGAGTATGAACAAAGGCTCCTCACAATATTCCATGTACAGTCGAGAGTTTAAGTCGTTGATAGTGGATTTTCGTCCCGCGCAGAACCGTGGTGGCTGTCCTGCTTGGGCTTCCCAGGTTGGAATGAAGACGGAAGCGTTTTGCGATTGCAATCGATCAAAAATTCAGAATATCATGCTGATACCGTCTAGGGCATATTACAAAAAGTGTTTTCTTCCATCTCCACCACAGACGCCCAGCAGGGCTGCCAACACTATTTTGCGCGGGATGAAAATCTACTGTCAACGATCTATACTCTCAAATGTACGTTCAATGTTGAAACAGTTCCGATAACAGTTACAAAAAATTACAGAAGTTTAAATTAAAATTCAGCTTCTAAATCGCTGAAGGTTTTGTTGCGCAAGTACACGATGTTGTTTTTTCCTTCTAGGACGTTTTATCATCAATCGAATTTCAGGTTAGGTGCTGGGATCAACTCCTCAGTAGGTGAGTATCAAGATAAAAAGTTAACAAAATAAAAACAGCAATGGACTTCGTTTTGAATAAAAACAACATGTGGCTTGATTTCTATCTTGTTTTTAACATCGACAACTCCCTTCAAGTCGAGGAAAACTACGAAAACTAGTACCGGTAGGTCAAAAACGGACTACAGCTTGATGAGCAAAACTCAATTAGGTTCACAAGATGGGAAGTCCGAATTTCAAGCGAAGACTTGTAGCGTAGGACCTATTAGTTCACTTCGCGTCACTAGTCTACCGAACGATGGTGCTCGTCCATTGAGGCGGGAAGTGTGGCGGGTTTGTCCGGGGGCCGCTGCGAGAATCCCGGCAGTGCAGCGGGCAGTGAGGATCGTCTCGACGATGCTGATCACGGCGGGGATCGT
>Ga0058701_10002815_pt1 | contig 13446 bp, 12 predicted proteins | sample AgamicOrMae_FD_97039 | JGI IMG/M metagenome (GOLD analysis project Ga0058701, IMG submission 97039) | Agave microbial communities from Guanajuato, Mexico - Or.Ma.e | ecosystem: Host-associated > Plants > Phyllosphere > Phylloplane/Leaf | place: Guanajuato, Mexico | collected 2012-06-04 | reverse complement strand
CCCATTCCGCCGCCTTCAAATCCGCCTCGCCCCCCGACCCCCCTATCCCCCCCCCCACCCCCCCCCGGCCGCCATTCCCCCCCCCCTCTGCTTTCCCCCCCAAACACTTGCTTTCCCCCTTCGGCCGCGCCCCCTCCAGTTGTTGCATTGTTGTGCTTTGGTGGTGGAGCTAAGGATCGGTGCTTGGCCGGAAATGGAGCGGTGCGAGGAAGCACACAGTTGCGGCGGTGCTTTACGAGCGGCAGTGTGCAGAGGAGGCCAATCTGGGGCAACAGATGCCAATTGGAGGCCGCAATTGGAACTGGGCTCGCATCTGGCGAGTTTGGGGTAGGCTGGCCGCTGCTTAGGATGCCCAGCAACTGGCGCTTTTTTGCCCAAACTGGCGGCCCAAACTTGGCACTTTGGCTGGGCAGCATCACCGGCGCTTAGGAGAGGCGCGTGTCCAGATTGCGTGAGGCCACAGGAAGCGGACGAGCATTGCGCTCTGGGGGCTCATCTGTTGCTTGGGGGCGCCTTTTGGGGCGGCAAAAAGAGTGAGAGTTGCGCGTGGCTGACGCGCGTCCTTAGGTTGCTGGTGCATCTGTGCTAGTGATTGTTGCTGCCCGCGGTGGTCCAATTGGGAGTGTGTTGCGCGCGCTTAGCTCTTCTTCTTCTTCTTCTTCTTCTTCTTTTGCACCAGCCGGCCAGTTGCACAACACGAAGCAGCATGAACGCATGAGGCGCATGAGGCGCAAAGGACAGAGAGCAGAGAGCAGAAAGCAGAAAGAAGAAGGAAGAATGGCCACAAGTCGGCGGGCACAATATGGATCTGCCTCTTTTCTGTTGCTTGGTTGCCGAATTAATGATGACAAAAATAGCGACCAAAGTTGAGGGCCGCCAGCTTGCAGTGTGGCGCATCCTAAGGAGCGGCAAGCAAAGGCAACTGGTGGCCTTTGGGGCTCTGCTTTCGCTTTTGGTTTTGCTTCTTCTTCTGCCTCTTCTTCTCCCGCAGCTTGTCCTCGGCCGCATGAAGTGTGCGCCCAAATGGAGCGCCTTTTGCGCCTTGTGTTCGCTGCTTTCTGTGCTTTCTGTGCGCTGGAGCCTAAGGGCAGCCTGTTGGACGAAGTTGGCCGAATTGAACACTGCCATTGGAGAGCAGAGGAAACAGCTGACGACTTGGGGCGAAACAGGCGCCTCCTTAGCTCTCTTACATCACTGCCTTTTGCTCCTGCGCAATCGCCTCTTTTGGGCCAACAGTGGACCTTGGCACTTTTCTGGAGCCAAATTGGGCGCCAGAGAAGTGCAAAGAAGCGCACATTTGCACTCAGCAGAGAGCCTCTTTCGCTTCCTCTTTGGGGCCCCCAAACACCAACAAGCAACAAGGAGCAACAAGCAACGAGCAGCCGGAGACAGTGAGCAGGAGGAGAAGAAGAAGAAGAAGAAGGCAGCATCTGGAGCTTCCAGTTCAGTTTGGATGGTGCGCAATTGGGACGGCTGGTGGCTGGTTGGCGACTGGCTGGCGAGTTGGCGTTTTGGGCGCGCGCCAAAATGCAACTGCCGGTGGCGCAACAGATGCGACCAGAAACAGTCTGCCGCCTTCATCTCAGTCTCTGTTTGTTGGAGCTAAGGGCAGCCTAAGGGCAGCCTAAGAGTGGCCAAAAGGCTGCTTATGTGCTGCTTGAAGGCGGCTAAAAGAAGACCAAAAGAAGGCTGCTTGAAGGAGGCCAAAAGGAGGCCCAAGAGAAGGTCCAAAAGGAGAACAAGTAAGCGAGAGAGTGGGACACGCGCAACTGGGCGCCCAAATGCAGCCGGCCGGCAAATGAAAGAGAGCAAAGGAAATCAGTGAAGAAGTGAAAGCGGCCAACAAGCAACGAGGAGCAGCTGCATTCTGTTGATCTCCAATTTCTTGGTTGCTTCTTTTTTCAGTTTGCCCAAAATAAGCTTCGAATTTGGGCGGCCAAAAATTGTCATTTTTTGAAACAAAAATTGGCGTTTTTTGAGCAAAAATTTGAGACAAGAATCACACTTTCAGAGTGCGATTCTTGTCCAAATTTGCTCCAAACGCGCAAGTCCAAAGCTGGAAAAGTGCAAAATTCGCGCGCAAGACTGAATTTGGGTCGCGCGAGGCCTCAGAGTGAACGTCTGGCCAGGAAGTTGCGCCGAATTTAGAGTTTCTTTTTCGCAGACGACAAGTTGCCGAGAGACCACCTGCGGAGACTTTGCGGATCCTAAGGGCGCGCAATGAGCAGCGAGCAGTGAGCAGTGAGCATTGTGGAAGAAACGGAAGAAGAGGGAGAACAGTGGGCGGCCCTGAGCCTAAGCTAAGCGTCGCCATGACAATGTTTCAACGCGAAACAATTGCCTCTGATTGATTCGCCGGCCGCATTCTTTGCCTCTTCTTCTGAGGCTGCTCCTTAGACTCCTTAGCTCCTTAGCTCCTTTGCTTCTTTGCCTCTCTGCTTCTCGCTCGTCCTCCTCTTCCCAAAGACAATCTGAGGCCATTTGTTTGCCTTTAAGTCTTGTTGTTTTGTTGTTGCAAAAGAGCAGTGGAGAAACAAAGTCAATACTTCTTTACTTGACACTGTTCATTATTGGAACTCGCGCGCAATTGGCCGCCCTTCTCTGTCGTGTGCCAATGGGCAATCAGCAGCCAGCTCTTCCACAGACAGTCTCTGTCTCTCAGAGCGCCATCATTTCCTATTGGATTCCTCTTTTTGCTTTTGGGCCCAATTTCGCCCAAAGACAGTCAGCAAAAGGCAGACTTAGAGTGCCAGAGGAACAAGTTAAACGGCTGGAAGAAGTTTGGCCAAAGAAGTGGAGGTTCTCTTGCAAAAAGAGAGGGAAAAACAACAAAAAGAAAAGAAACAAATCGATCTGCCTGATGGTTCGCCAAAAACTCACTTCGAAAAACACAACAACCTGCCGCCTCTTCGCCGCTTGATACTGTTTCTATTTTTATTATTATTATTGCCTCCACTTTTGCCTCCATTTTGCGCACAGTTTTGACTCTACTTTTGCCCTAAGTTCATCCAGTCGCGAGCTCAGCTTCTGCCTCAAACTGGAATTGTACTGCTCTGCCCTTAGCTATGGAGAGTTTGGAAATATCTTTGGGCGAACTCAGTTTCTTCTTGCAAATGTTTGCAAATTTACTTTTCAAAAGTTTGCCCAAAATTCGATGAAAATTCGATGAAAATTCGATGAAAATTCGACGAAAATTCGACGAAAGGCTCAAAAAAGAGCCCTTAGGATCCGGCCAATTAGCCCTGAGGATCGCGTGCCGCCCAGAAGGAGCCCGAAAAGTGTCTCTGTGTCTGGCGGAAACAAACTGCTTCTTTTGGCTCTTCTGTCTTTTCGTCTCCAACCAACGAGGAGTGTCTCTTCTGGCGATTCTCTGCCTCTGCTCGACGTCGGAAATGTATCAGAACTCGCAAGACGGTTGTCCTGCCACCAAGCTCGCACACTTTGCCAAGCTCGCCAAGCTTGCTCGAAATGGTCGAGCAGTCCAGAGCTAAGCTCAGGCCGCCCGTTTGCCAATCCCAAACAGCTGGCCAGTTTTCGCGAAAGGAAATGAAAGTCGCCGCCAAAAGCGCCCTCTGGCGGCCGAGCGGCGAACCAGCGCGAAACTCTCAACAGCTAAGCATCGGCACTTAGGCCAGAGACTGGAGCTGCTCATTCTGCTTGGAGAGCAGTGAACTGTTTCCCATCGTTTCGGCCAACTGTTAACAGTTAACAGTTAGCTCGCGTTGGTAGTAGACAGTTGCTAGTAACTGTCGCCGGCCCTTAGGATCACAGCGAAGACACTCGACGCCCCGAGTGACAGAGACAGTCTGCGGCTGCCAAAAGAGCAAAGGTTCCGCTCGGCGCACATTCAATGCTCGCTCAATCCGGTGACACAATCTCCTGTCACCTGTTGTCTGGCCAGCTCGCTGGCAGTTCTTTGACGTGCAACTTGGACGCTCGACAGTTGCAAAGAGGCGCACGCAAAAGCGCAATCAGCCCAGCGGACCACAATCTGCCCTAAGGATCCAGAGGAATCCGCTACTTTTGCGCCGGCCCCAAGCTGCTCGTTCACTTTCTCGCCTTTCCACTTTCTCACTTTCTCACTTTCTCACTTTCTCACTTTCTCGCTTTCTCATTTCCACTAACTAGCTGCGAGCCACAGACAGACGTGGACAGTGAATGGCCAGCTGATGAGCAGCCGAACGGAGATGAAAAGGCGGCCAAAGGAGCTTTGGAGAAAGTGTCAAGTGTGGACAGTCTTTCGGGTGGCCAATGCAGAAGTTTGGTGGCCGATTGGTGTCAGTTTGAAGCTCATGTTCGATCTGAGACTCTTGTTTGAGCGAAAGTTGCAAAAAGTCGCCTGCTTTTCGCAACTTTCAACTCAGAGACAAGCTTCAACTGAGTGCAAAAGGGCGGCCTCATCAAATGGGAGGAAATGGGCGCTGACCCAAAGGCGAGCAGCGGCCAGTTGTCTGCACAAACTCCACACACTTCACACACTTCGCGCCTCAAGCCCAACTGTTTGCCTTTGGCCGCACGCACACTTTCTCGCTCAAATGTGCTCAGCCACCAGCCACTGTCTCGGGCGACCAACCACTGTCTATGATTGGCATCCAAGCGGCAAAGAGAAGGCACACAGAGTGGCCGGAAGTGGCCCTGCGTGAGTGTGAGCTTTGCGGAGACTAAGCTTTAGCGAGAGACACGCAAGTGGCCCATTGGATTGGCCACTTGTCCATTGGTGACACTCTCTCGTGCTCGAGTTTGGTTCTGGTTTGGATTTCGATTTGGTTTTGGATTTGGATTTGGATTTGGATTTGGATCCAGATTCAAATTCGAACTAAAATTCAGATTCGGATTTCGATTCAGAGTTGCGATGAATTTATTTATTGATCCTCATTTGTGCGCATCACTGTGTGTGATGAGTGTTTGTGAGCAAAGTGGCCAAGTTGTGAGCTCTTCTTAGGCAAAAGTTTGCTTTTGGGCGCCCAAACAAACACTTTTGGCTGAACACTTTTTGGCCCGCAGCTAAGGAGCGGCACTCTTGCAGTGCTCGCAAGCCAAGAAGAGTGCTTGAGTCAAGCAACTCGCGTGGACAAACTGAGAGAGACGCTTGTTGGCGCCTCAAACAAAGCAGCCCCAAACACTCTCACTGGCCAGCCCCCACCAATTGCCTAATGATAATGATGATAACCCGAGTCTCATCATCACTTTAATGATGATTATAATCATTATCATTATTGCCATCACTCAGACTGGCTCCACTTGGCACTTGGCCATTTCGGTTGGGCCTCTTCTTCTTCTTCTTCTTTCCAGAGAAGAAGAGCTTCTTCTCTTTCTGGAAAAGAAAAAAGAAAAACCCCAAACTGCCCCAAACACTGTCTCCTCTTCTTCTTCTTATCGCCACTCAACGCAGACTCTTTGCGCCCACACACAAGCCACAATGCATACCCAAAGTTCGCTGAACTGCAACCGGAAGTGGCTTGGTGACAACAGAATGTCTCAGCCAGTTTGTTTGCGCCAAGGGAGACGAGTTTGAGTTTGGCAAGCGAGCGAGCGAGAGAGTGTGTCTGCTGGGCTGCAATTCACTCTTAGATCTTGGCTCGAATATAGATCGGCCGCCGTTTGGCCGTAATTTAGCAGTGTTTTGGCTAGACTTTAGGCAAGGAAGTGGAATTTGTGGGCGTTTTTATTAAGCAGACAAGCTAAATACTTTTATTCACAGTTATTTCCACTCAAGTTGGGCCCAAATTGGAACCGAAATTCGGCAAATTCTCAGATTATCTCTCACAAGGCTCGTCTCAGACGAAGACTCTCGCAAACTGAGACGAGCAGTCTCAGTCGCTTGCTCGTCAGCGAAGAAAAGATCAAAAAGAGTGCATCTGGCCGAGCTGCTTCCGGTGCAGCTGGTGTGTGGCCAGTTTGGGAGGCAAAGGAGGCAGAAAAGGAGCGAGTTTGGGGAGAAAATGGGCAGCGAGGCGGCCAAATGGGGCCAGTTTGGGGCCAGCGCGCAGAGTGTGTGTGCTTTGGAGGAGACGAGCGAGCAGAGGAAGCGAGCAGGCGAGTGAGCAAAGAGATAGAGAGAGAGAGAGAGTTTATGATGATGATCGTATCATTATCATTATTACTTATATCATTGTTGCGCGCCCATTTGCTCGCCTGGGATCTGGCGGCTTGCAGGGTGGTCTTTGCGGGGCTGCTTAGAGCAAGCAGCGAGCGGCGAGCGGCGAGCAGCGAGCCTCAGTGGCTCACAAGCCAGCGAGATGCACGCCCAACAGAGACACCCAATCGGCCGCATTGGGGCCACACACAAACACACAGACACACGAACACACAGAAGCGCCAAGGCCGCCCTCTGGTCGCCTCTTGATTACTGTTCGCGGGCCGTCGGGCGCAGTGCAGCAATTTGACTTTGGGCATTAAGTAAAACTGGGCCCTCCTTAACATTGCCAATTGGTTTGCCTCGGCGGCTTGTCTCTGGCCTGCGGGGGACGAGCGCACGTGAACTGATGACGATGACAGTGCGCCCCGCCAGTGGTCTGCGGGCCGCCCGACACGCCTCCTTGCTTTCAAAGCGGGCTCTCTGTTCGGGCACCGTTCAAATGCGTGCTTTTCCTCTGCGGGCCCACACCACGCCCCCTCGCGAAGAGAGGCGTGCCGCGCCCGAAGAAGCGCCCATCAGCCGTCCGCTTGACTTTCGTCCATTTGTTCGCGTTCGTTGCGTTCGTTTTGATGATGATGACGCTCATCATCATCATTCTCTGGCCGGGCGACGCTTTGGGCCCATTTGCTGGCCGGCCGGCCCCAATCGATCGGGCGGGCGAGCGCAGATCAGCCAGTGTGTGTGTGTGATGGGCGCCAAGCAGGCAGCAGTAGTGGTGAGCAGCAGTGAGCAGCGGTGGGCAAAAGAGCAGCCAGCAGTGAGCAGCCAAAAGCTAGTAGTGAGGGGCGGCAAACTCGCAAGGCGGCTGCTCATTTAAGTGTCGCCCGTTCCATTGATCGTGCTCATTACCCGTGGGCGCTGCTCTTCCGGCCAGGCAAAGGGCCTTCCTGCCTTTTCGGTCGGTCCTTTGGGCGCGCACTGAGCAAGGCAAAGCTTGGGTGCGCAAGAGTGGCGTCCGTCACTCTTCTCTGGTGCTGGCTCAGCGCCCCAAACTCGCTCGGCCCGCAGACTCTCTTCGGCCCGCAGACACTCCTCCTCGTCCTCGGCGGCCAAGCAGCCAGAGCACAATCGCAATCACACGCGCCCAACGCCATTTGTTCTGCGCCGGCCCAATAAGACAAACAGACACCGCAACTCGCCCACTTCATCTCCTCAGCTTCCTCTCACTTTCACCAACTGGCCACCACCAACTAGCTGCAGACTAGCCACCAACAACTGGCCACCAACAACTGACCAACAACTGACCATTGGCCGGCCGCAACAAATTCTCAACTTCCACTTCTCATCATCATCAAGCTCTGATTGTGCGCCTCTGGCCACTTTCCATTTCCATTTCCACTTCCACTTTCTTTTCCACTTCCACTTCCACTTCCACTTCCACTTGGAGCTCAGAAAGAGAGTCTCTCTGGCACTTTTCGCTTCAGCTTCCACTTGCACTTCTGCTCTTCTTCTGCACTCTGAGCGCCAATCTGCAGCTCGAAGGGCGATCAATATTTCAATGGGCGCTAATCAACTTGATTGCGGCCAGTGGCAAGTGGCCAGCGAGTGTGTGTGGCCCAACGGAGCGCACTCTTAGCCATTTTGCCAGAGCCAAACTGCAGAGAACGCACACTAACGAAGCCGTCAAGCTGGACTCTGTTCGGCGCATTTGTGCAAAGCGGCGCCTCCAGAAAGCAGAAAGCAGAAAACAGAGCTAAGTGCGCCCAAAACTTGCAGGTGAGCACTGAGCACTGAGCACTAAGCAGCCGCACCTTAGGACTCATCAGGCGGCCGCCAATCAGCCGCCAATGCAAGTTTGTGTTAGTGTGCGGCCCAAATTGCGCCCAAGCTGCACTTCTGGCCAAAGAGTGGCCGCAGACTAGCTGTTCTGCCAAGCTCACACCTCGCTGGCCAGCCGCAAAGATGTGAGTCCGTGCGGCTGGCCATGAATGGGGCTCAAAAGAGCAGCCGACAGACAGCCGACAAGAGACGAGCCGCACGAGCCGCACGAGACAGTGTCTATCTGGTGGAGTTTCTCTTTCAGTTTGAGTCTCGCCTTCCATCTAAGACTAGCCATTGTGGCGCCTCCTCAACTTTCGGCTCGAGTTCCCCCGCAACTTCCGCCCACGCGAGCACCTTGTTTCTGGCGCCATTCGAATGTTCAAGCAGAAGTGTGTAGAGGCAGGAGAGCGGCGTAAAAGTGTTGCCAGAGACAGTGGCTAACAAGAGAAAGCGAGCTAGAGAGCAGCTTCCGAGTGGCCAAATGAGCGCGGAGATATTTTTCACCGCATTTCTCTTTGCGTGCAGACAATTTGCACGTCCGCGCAACCCAAAAGAGCAGCCTTCTTCTGTTCCCACTTTCTGGCCCAGAATCCATTTGGATGCGCCGCTCGAGAAATCCAGAATCAAGCAGCACACAATTGTGCAAATGGCGCTCGTCTGTCTCGTCTGCTCGTTTGGACTGTTCGTTCGGCCCCAAAGACTAGCTCGCCGCAGACTAGCTCGCCTCTCAGACAGCCCGAAACAGACTGAAAGAGGCCCAGTCTGAGGCGAAAGAGGAAGAGCAGCCACCTTGCACTGAAGCTTTGTTCTTGGCTGCCCATCAGAATATCTTGCACGATGTTTGGGCCCAAACTTTGTCGCCACTCTGGCCGCTTTCTGGCCACTTTCTGGCCGCCTCAAACGGCCAATGGAGGGCAAGTGCGCGCGCCAATGAGTGGCAGCCCGTTACAGCTAATGATTATCATTATTTTGATTATGATTATTACGCTGCCTGATCTCACTGCTGCGGCCGCCTGTCTTGCTGGCCGAGTGCAACTTGGCAGCCTCCACCAACCAGGCGGCTGCTCCCCCGCGGCCGCACACAAGCACGCGCGCCTTCACTGGTCGCCTCGCAAAAGAGCCAACTGCATGGGACGGGCGCTCGTTGGCCCAACAACAACAGATGAGGCCGCTCATTTCCGGCGCCCGATAAGTGCCGAGGGCGCGCTCGTTACTGGCCCTCTGCTGGCACTGTGATGGCGCCGCACACACTCTGCGGCACACAGTCTGCGGCAATGTGCACAGTGCACTTGCACTGCACACGCGCCGCCCAATTCGTCGCCCTTCCCGCACGACTGCTGCGAGGGGGCGTGGCCTGAGCACAACTTCACACACAGTTCTGCGCACAGTTTCCCGCACATCAAACCACATAGTTCTGCCTGCGGGCCGCAATTCGGCCCGCAGCTGTGGGCGCGCGGCCGAACTTTTCGGACGCGCTCGCACGCAGGCCAGCTCGCCGCGGGGGCGCGGCCGCCCGAAGCGACGGGCGCAGGCGCACCACTGCCTGAAGCTCTCAGGCGGCCCAATTGGGCGCCCTTTCCGCCTCTCCGCCTCCACACGCTCGGGCCTAGAGATGCGAGGCCGCCTCGGAGTCTAGCAGTGCCGCTTGTGGCCAGCTGGCCTATAAGAGGCCGGCCAGACCAGGTGGGGCGGCTGAGGTTGCGGCGCTTAGCGAGCGCTCTGCTGGGGCGCCGAGGAGACTGGGCGGTCGCGGTTGAGCTCGTCGAGGGCGCGCTCTGGCTGGCTGAGGGTCGGCGGCATCAGAGAGGCGTCGGCGCGTGGAAGTGGCGCTTGAAGGAGGCGGATGAAATGGAGCCCCAATTCGAGTGGGGATTAAATTGGTGCGCCGAGCTGGTCAAGCTGCCCGTCTGGCGTTGTGACTGCTGCCCACGGCTCACTGCTGGCCGCTAGCTCGGCGCAAATATTGCGCCGAACAAGTGGGCGCAATATTTGCAAATTCAAATTGGCAGCTCCCATGTTGTCAATGACTAATGGTTTGCAGCGCGCGGGCAGCATCGAACGGCCGCCAACTGTCCTCTGAGCAGCTCAGTGTTAGGCAGTCCAGTGGCAGCTCAGTGGCAGTCAGCTCAGTGTTAGTGCAGGCCAACTGGGGCGCAGGAAATCACACTAACGGCCGGGTAATCACTTGGCGGCGTTGGCCAGAAATCGGCCGCTTTAATCTAATCTAATGTTTGCGGGCCGCAAGGAGGCGGCGATTGTTGCTCGCCAGTGGACGTTGTGTGTGTGTGTGTGTGTGCGGCAAAGGAGCACCGCTCGCTTGGGGCCCAGTGGCTCCAAGCTGGTTGACTTTGGTCGGGGGACAATAATGACGATTGTGGCCGCGCTCTGGGATGATGATGGCGCGCTAATGATTGCGCGCGACTTCCACTTTGACTCGCCGCTCCTAAGGCTCCACCAGTCTCTCAGTCTGCCTCTCACGTCAGCCTCTAACTCGCTGGAGTTCGAGTTCGAGCTCGAGCTCGAGTTAGAGTCGTCTGCTGCTGCTCGCCGGCCGCTCATCATCAGCCAGCTCGGCCCACTTGGCGCGCCCGCAAGCTCCTCTTCTGCCCACTGGCCAGCTCGAAACAAGGGCGACCAGTCGGCGGATGTTGATGGTTGTTGCGCCACTCTGCTGGCCGGCGAGTGGCCGGCCAGTGCGGCACGCAGTCTGCCCCTCTGATCAGTCTAAGGAGCCTTAGACTCTAAGGCACAGACACTCTATGGCGCACACAGTCTATGGCGCACAGTCTGCAGCAGAGAGCGAACTGTCCCGCAGACTGTGTGCGGCGCTGTGCTGCATCACACCGGCACTCTCCGGCACACACTTTCTGGTGCGTCTCTCTGGCGTCTGTGTGATACAGACTGTATCTCACACTGCTGCCACCACACTGCGCCTCTGCTTGGGCCGCGCGCAGCAAGTGGCGCCCCCGCTCGACCAAAGACCGCCCCTCATTGCTCACTCTGGCCACTTCCTCCACCCTCGCCGGCCAGATTCCACTCGGAGGCGCCCCCAACTCGCCCCAGCCGCTCGGGGGCGCAGATTCCTCGCGGGGCGCCCGAACACTGCCCTTATATTGGCTGCACACTGCCCACTGTCTGCGGAGGCTCCACAGCCACTCTGCCGCCTGTGAGCCAGTGGGCGAGCGCCGAGAGTGCGGCCAGCTCGACCAGCTCGGCCAGCTAGTTATTGTTGTTGTGGCATCATCATTATCGCGGCCGCCGAACAAAGCCCGCAGCCTTGGCGTGCCTTCTTGTGGCTTCTTCTCTGGCAGTCTGTCTCTGCAGTTCCACTTCTACTCTCAAGCTTCAGCTCCACTTCCACTTCCACTTCCACTCTTCCAGCGCCACTCCACTCGGTGCATCCCAGTCCACATCATTAAAGTGTGCCGCTGATGAAGATGGACAACGAGAGATGTCCGCCGCCTTCCGTGTGGCGCCGCCCATGTTGTCTCGCTGGGCCGTGATGATCGCAGCGATGACGAGAGCTGCAGCACGACGATGATGATGATGATTCGGCTGATGATGTTTGCGGGCGTCGATATCTGTTGGGATACCAGAGGCGCATCCTCATCGACAGTTGTCGGGGACTGTGTGCGATGAGGACTGTGTGCAATAAGGACTGTGTGTGGGGACTGTGTGCGGGCCAGTCGCCGCAGACTGGGACTGAGTCATTCTGTGCGGGCGAACTTTCAGCAGAGTGCAGTGTTTGCCGCCGCACACTAGCTCAGGCGCGACACATTGTGTGCGAGCCGAGCTGAGCTGAGCCCAAATGAGCCCAAATAAATGAGACCAAATGAGAGGAACCAAAGCGAGCTGAGCTGAGCCGAATTACAGACTAGTGTGAGACTGAACGAAGACTAGCTCCAACTGGAAAAGCGCACCAGAAGAACACGACTCGCTCAGTGCCATTGAATTGCGGCCAGTCGTCTGAGGCACGCCCGCCAAACACAGTCCACGAAACACAGTCTACGAAACACAGTCTACGAAACACAGTCCACCAAACACAGAGCCACCGACTGGACGCCGGACGAATAGGAGCAACATCATTAGCTAACGCGTTGCGCAATGCGCTCACTCCAGTGACCATTTGGCCGGCCATCGATCAAGTTTATTCTCTGCCCCTTCTGCTCCTTCTCTGCTTTATCCGGCTGGGAGGCGGCCGGCGGATTTTGGCCAGCAGCTCGCCTCTGAGCGAGGCCCGAAATGAGCCGCCTGGATGTGAAGAGGACAACTAACGATATCTTAACATCATCTTGCCGCCGAACAGTGCCTCCCAGTGCTCCTCTCTTCTCTGGCTGCTCCTCTCTAGCTGCTCGCCTCTAATACTAGTCTCGAGCAGCGCCTCCTTTGCGGCCGTAAAACTGAGGAGGCGACCAAAGAGCAGAAATGGGCGGCAAATCTTGATGGTTTCGGGCGGCCACTTGACGTGTTGTGTTCGTGTTGGTGTTCGTGTTTGTGTGCACCAACTGGTTCGCCTCCAACTCGAATGGAGACTGGAGACTGCAGTTGGTTGTTTGGCACGAAAAGGAAAAGGAAAAGGGAAAAGGAAAAAAGAGGCGCCCGAACTGCATCAGTGGGAAGGAGCAATAACAAACTTTTTTTTCCTTTAACTCGCCTCCTCTAGACTGCCTCCAACTGGCTGCCCCTTTCTGCTGTTGCTCGCCAGCCGCAAAAGGAGCTCAACGCCGGCCTCTACAGTCTCCAGTGCAAGATCATCATAATGATTGTCGTCTTTGTTCTGCTCTGGCTTGTGCTGGCTCTCTGCGTGTGTTTTATATTATTATTGTTATTTTCCTAACAGCGCAGCATTTAGACATTGCGCAACATTGGATTGAGCCGAGCGAGCAGCAACGAGCCAGCCAAGAGGGCAGGAGGCAGGAGAGCTAGCAAGTAGAGGCAGAAGAGTGTCCATCATCACTCACAACTGCGACATACTTTCGGCACACATGCTCCTTTTGAAACTAGCTTAGGCTTGCAGAAAAGGGGCAAACATTTTACAGGAGCTCTCGGCAAAACCATTAACAAGTGTCCATCCAAATCCTAATAGTGTGTTGCTCTTGTTTTTATTTCCACTCACACCCAAAGGAGGAGACACAGTTTGTCTAATTTCACATTGATCTACTATTGCCAACCACTATTCTCAGCACACAACCAGAAACGAGCAGATCTCTCTCTCTCGTTGGCCTCAGATTCGCCTGCTTGCTATCAGACCTAATGGTCAACTCATCCACTTTTCAATCTCCCTCACAAACTCTGGCCCACCTTGCCATTGTTAAGGCAGTTCCATTTCACTCGCTCGGACCACACTTCTGCTGCTGGCTGGCCAATGGGTGGCCTCTGGGTGGCCTTTGGGTGGCCATTGGGCGTCCATTTGGCCACTCGCGCAAACACGTCACAGATTCTTATCTATCGACCACTTTTCATCCATCTCCGACAGTCCGATCACATCTCTCTCTCTCTCTCTCTCTCTCTCTCTGTGCCAGTCTCCTTGCCAATCATACACACTG
>Ga0058701_10002814_pt1 | contig 13446 bp, 9 predicted proteins | sample AgamicOrMae_FD_97039 | JGI IMG/M metagenome (GOLD analysis project Ga0058701, IMG submission 97039) | Agave microbial communities from Guanajuato, Mexico - Or.Ma.e | ecosystem: Host-associated > Plants > Phyllosphere > Phylloplane/Leaf | place: Guanajuato, Mexico | collected 2012-06-04 | reverse complement strand
TGAGAAAAAAAGTTCTAGTCTTAAGAGGAATCCTCTAGAATGTAGTATATTTGAACGCAGAGGAAATTTAGGTCTGAGAAAATATTATTCTAGACTTAAGAGGAATCCTCTAGAATCTAGTATTTAAACGTGGAGGAAATTCCTCTGGAATCTAGAATATTCCTATTGGTGTCGTATTCTAAACGCAAATCCTCTAAATTCTAGAGGCTCCCTCTTAAAACAAGAATATTTTGTTTTGGGTGCTGCATGAAATTTTGCAAGACTAAATCTATGAGACGATGGATAAAGATGAATGTTACAAATAAAATGCTATAAAAGTTTTCCCCTGCGGAAACCCTCAAGATCTGCACGACATTAAGAGGAATTTCCTTTTGCATAAATAATACGCATTATATCTTTTTGGTATCAACATTATTATTTCATCGGCGCCGTGATTGAAAGAAATACTCTTCGAGAAATTTCATTTTTTGAGTGTAAAAATCAAATAATGAGTTGTTAAACGGACGCCGCTCATGGCCAACACGTCTTTCCCGATGGAGCAAAAAATTTGACAGAATTCTAAGGCGAGTAGCGAAGTCCATTGAGCATTTGGGCCGGGCTTCCTCCCGTTCTGCGGCGAGCACCACTACAGTCACAATATCTGCTAAAATATGGAAAGGGGTGCCCAAGATTACGTAACAACTACAATTGTGCTAAAGCTGGTGCGAAAATGGAAGTCCGGCCATGCATTCCATGTGTGTCGACAATTCGTCCGACGGCGGACAAAAGACCTCCCCACGATTTCGGCGGCGCTGCGGAGACCGGACGCGAACCGAGGTCTCGCCAATCAGCCACGCGGCGGTGCGGCAGTGCGGCGATGCGGCGGCGTGGCGGCGCGCACCAAAAGAAAGGTAGGCAACCAGAATATTTTCCCTTTTCTTTCTTTTGAAAAACATCTTCACGAAATTTCGCTGGAATCGATAAGGGCGCACTCGACTCGTCGCATTCAATTTTATACACAATGAAGGTGGGTAAAATAGAAGCCACGCCAGTCGTGTAATAATCATAAAATATACCGACGTTACTGCCAAGTAATAGCCAAAAAAGAAAACGCTATGGCGTAATAGCTAACCCGGTGCAATCCTTCGTGATAGAGACGAAATCGTTTCGTAATACTGTGCAGTGAAACATAACAGCGTAGAACCAGTGTACCTTCAAATCAGCCGAAAAAGAAATTGTTCGATTGTATAAAATACCACAGTACTGATGCGTAAAAACAGAGAAATCGTTAAAAAATAATTGTTTTAATAAATAAAAATACAATAGAAATACCTTTTTTTTAATGACAGAAAAGGTTACCACGTAAATGTTGGGTGATAGGCATGAATAAGGTTGCGAAATAGGTGATGGCCACGCAGTCCCGTTTCAGAGTGTTTGTTTCCCATACTTTGTTATTTTTATATCTTCCACAGTTTTCCTGCGTATGTGAACTTTCCAAAATGGTTAATTTGCATTAAAGTTACCCGCATGTCAAAAATTCTGGTATTGACGTAAACAAAGCACAAAGTCCTCGCGATATCCTCATAGTTAAAGAACGCTTCAAAAAAATAAAATGAAATAAATAATAATCGCCCCGGTTTGGTCACATTTCTTGAATCCACTTTCAGTTGCAACTTGTGAGAAGAAAAGTCAAGTTTGCAAAGAAAGTGAATATGTTATAAAAAGACCTGGAAATTCGCTCCAAAATCTATGAAAACATACGCCTGCTTGCAATAACTCAACCGGACGGATTTTCCAAAAATTACTCATGTCCGGTTTTTATCGTAGAGCCGAATTAAAACGCAGAGGGGCATGCGCCACACGCTTCTATGTTTAATAGGCGGCTATTTTCCATGTGAATTGTTCACCTTTCTCTTATCATGTAGCTCTCTCTCTCTCTTATTGAAGCGCCTGAGAGGGCAGTAATGCCCACTGCCCCTTCCCCTCCCCTCCCTTTAAACCCCCATCTTGCTGTTCTGACAATTGTGAGTCCCAGTTTGAACCTTCATCTTTTACCCTAGTCGGAATAGTGAAAAGCTCAAAGCAGAACAGCTGCTGCCACGAGTATTTTTAGTGGTGCACTCTTTTTAGAGGCGCCATTTGCTACCTCTAGTGGGTCAACCATTCCGTTGCCAAGCGGAGCCGAAGCGAAGTGTGGAACATGACACCGAACCATAAGACGCCGAATATGATGCCGCTAACCTCTCGACAGTTTTCTGTCGCCGCACAGAAGCTGCATCAGGCTTGGAGACAATCGTACGCAACCCGGATGGCAGTGGAGCGGAAGAGAAGGGTGGAAAAAGGCCCATAACCTAATCTTGGGGAACGGCACGTGGCGTGGTAACGTTATATTAGGTTAAACTAGGTTAGTTTAGGAGCCACATGCCTCGCTCAGCTCGGCATAACAAAAGGTAGAACACGAAACAAAACAACCTTCTATGAGAGAGAGATGCTGAGGCTGGTATGGTATGCTGCCTCAAAATTCAACCTTTCTTTCTTCTTTTTTTTTTACATCAAAACGAAATGCAATCGCGCAGAAAGTAAAATGCTTTGATTTTGCAAAGCAGCAGGGCCCGCTCGCATCCCGACGTCCAGAGGCAGTAAAGACGGGAGGATGCTCTCCTCGCACAATACTGTAGGAGGAAAAGAAACAAAAGGAACTGCGGACTTCCTTGGTATGCGCGCGTGCTGTGATGTGACGAGAAGAGAAAAGGACGGAAGGTGCACTAAAACGACAAAGGGAGGGGTGCCGACGTACTGGACTTTAATCAATCAGCTGTGTCCGATTGTTTACATGGGAATCACGCTCCGGCGTCGAATCCTAACGAAAATACACCTATAAACTTGTGCCACGCCCGTATTTTATTTTCAAAAACTGGTGATCATTTCGATGCCCTCCGCTGAATGTTAAATTCACAATTCCCCACATTCACTTACATCGACTGATCTACGTGAATTCGAGCTCCTCTCTTCAAATATTCCTAGACTTCGCGATACAAAACTTTTATATTATTACGGACTTGTACGTTTTGTTAGTTGTTGCTCTCATGTTGGTTGGCTGTTTTTGAACTTTAACGAATGTTTGATGATTCTTTTAGACAGGGAAAATTCGGGAAGTTTTTTTAAGAACTGATAAGTTTAACCTCGGAAAAAAACATTTTTTTAAATTTGTTTCGCGAATAATTTTTTATATTTATGAATTTTATAGTCGGATAAGCAGCCTATAATGCGATAAATCACAACATTCCACGAGCTCGTTGCGCTATATTTAATATAAAATGAATCTTACAAAATCATTCTTATGAAATGAATCTAATCAAATGAATCCTATCAATTCTGTTTCATTTTTAATAACTTTTTTTATAGGACACGAAATACGGGTAAATTACTGCTTTTACCACGGAACATTTTTGACTCAATCAAAGAAAAAGAAAAAAAAGAAAAAGAAGTACCGCATCACACTGCAGGGATAAACAGTGAAATCCGTCCACCGCAAGAATCAAAGCCGGTAAGTTTGAGGGTAAAATTTGCAGAGTCCAAAGACGCAGGACTCGGGGGTACTTGCCAAAGGGACGATAAGGAGAAGGGAGAATAAACAAGGGGCAGCTACCCTCCCCCCCTCTTTTGGGTGCCGCTCAGAATGTTCAGGATGAGCTGCTGCAATAGAAGCAGATTAGTTCAGGCAGGGCGAGCCACCACAATCATTGGATGCCTCTCCAACCGATGTCCAGCCCGCGATGTCTCTACGAAAAGAGTCTCAGACAGTAAAACTAAAACCAAAGACACTTCGTAGTCCACTCGAAAGATCATATTATCCACCCTTTTTAATCCATCTTTCGCTGCCGAAGTCATAAATCGGATATAAACAAAAATAGTAGTTTTGCTTTGTTATTCTCAAATCTGTTCAACATGCTTCTAATTTAAAAAAATCAAAGACGTATTACCCCCCACACACACCTTTTTTTCGGTGAAATGCTCAGCAAAAACTGTCCCCTGTGTTTTGGAACGGAAAAAAATCCTATTTTGGGTGATGCGTCCCCTGAAACAGGTGTGAAGGTATGCGTCCCCTGAAACAGGTGTGAAGGTATGTAACAGGGGCTTTGCTTTCCCTAATTTGGCACATCGCGGTACTCAAATCAGGGGGGGGGGCTATTACAGGGTAGAGTGCTCTGAAACGGGGGAGCGTCTTCTGTTTCGGTCGGAGGACCCCCTCTTTTAGGCACAACCTGAACAGGGGCCTACATTTTAGGATCGGCCTTATTGATGATTAGATATTTCATAATAATTTGCGCTCTACGCGAGATGGACTCGTGTTCAGACCCAATTTTGGAAAGTCCTCGTGAAGACCTTTCCAAAGATATGGCGGATCACTTGTTTACCTTGAGAAATAAAAAAGTAAGGCCAAATTTCGTTTTATTTTCGTTCAAAATGCTCTAGAAAGCTTATTTTCTCGGTTTGACTTGTCCAGTCCCATTTTTGGAAAAAAAGAAAACCATCTGTACACCTAAACATGTGAGCGGCTGCTCATTGCATTGAAAATCGCATCGGCTAACCATTTTTCAGGGGCTTGGTAACCTATATTAGGGGAGAGTGCACTCAAATCAGGGAACCAGAAACAGGGGGTGTCTCCGTACGGTACCTCTAATTGAGTAAAATCACACCTGTTTGGTCTTCACTCCTACATCAGGTATTAATCGTGCCGAAAACAGGGGACAGTTTTTACTGTGAGTACCGGTATTTAACCCGAACGTTCGCCCGAATAGGGCGGTAGTACTCAAAATGTTTTGGTAAGAACGGTACTTTAGCAAGGCGAAGACACGTAAAAATCCGAAACAGCCGTGAATAATTGGTTTAAACCTTGCTTGTAGGAGTTAAAATATCTCCATGATACAAACCTGGCCATATTACCTTACTTTGTACAGAAAAAAAAAACACTCATATACAATACTTTACATTCTGAGGTTAGGGTTGTCCTTTGGTTAGCCATTCTTAACCCCATCATGTGACGTCGTGTAATGAGTGTTTCTCCGTAACAAAGTGAGATGATATGCCACTGTTTGTATCTTATATGACAAATTAACTTTGACAAGAGAGGATTAATCAACTACTTGCTGTTGTTTGGAGTTCTTATGATTAGGTCTACGCCTTGCTAAAGTAGCGTTCTTACCAAAAATTTGGAGTGCTACCGCCATATAAGATTAAATGAGACATGCAATAGAAGCAGATCAGTTGTGGAAAAGAACACCACAATCACCGGGTGCCACGGGTGCCTTCTAATTGATGTCCGCGATGAATCATCAACGATAATCATCCGCTGAATACTGGAGCCGAAGACACAGCAAACAACTCTAACCTATACAAGCTTAACGTTTCGCCACGACCGTTCAACAGATTGTCTTCGTAATACACAAGACATATTTCGATTCTGAATATAAGGTCATGCACGAGTAGTTCAGTCGTTTTGGATAAGGCTGCTTTTCTATCCCCAAATTATACTAAAACCAAAAATAATTTGTTAAAAGTAATACTGAATTGTTATTTTCAAATTAAATGTTAACGCAAAAAAGCACTGACCTTTTAATTACAGACATTGTCTAATTACCAGACAAGTCCCTTGAAAATGCATTCAAGCCTTTTTACGTGCGTTGAAGGCTACCCCATATGACTGCGTGCTTGTCATTTCCCGAACGTTGAAGCTTTTCGATGTAAAAGCATTTAAAGTCAATAATAACACCCTTAAAAACGGTTTAATTATATATACCCTCAAAAGAAATAGGCCAAAACATGTTTGGCTAAGAAAATTTACCGGAACGAATTTTGAACCGGGATTTGCGAGTGATTTAGAGCTACGCATTAGGAGTTAGAAAAAAAAAGTGTTTGTGAAATAATATGGGCCTTTTACGCGATTCTGTATCAATATAATATAATATACCATGTGTTACATGAGTAGGTAAACGTAACGCAAATACACATACTAGGTATATGACTAATGTGCCAATGCAAAAACGCGGTTATGCAAACATGAGGTTAAGCAACAATATAAGCGCACATCGAAATTGACCCGGAGGTAAGAGGTTCTTGGGATAGGAGACTCTCATAGAACCGCAGGAAAGCGGCGGGAGCCCCTATAATTTATGCAACCCGCACGGCTCACGCTAATTCTGCGCGCCTCGGCGCGGCCCATCGCCCGGACCGAAACGGACCGGATCAGACCGGATCGGACCGGACGCGTGAGCATCGCGGGCACCGCTGGCCCGGAGACGGGACGCCAAAGCCCCAACATCCGCTTGAGACGTTTGCATCAGTTGCTGGCGATAAGTCCTCCTCCGTCTCAGCGGACCAACAATGCCAGATCCATCTACTGCGTCGCCTATCAGCCATTGTTGCGGACCGCAATTTTTCATCTTTGCTTGAAACAAATCATCGGCCGGGGTCGTAGAAAGTATTCTGGCGGGTGCTTTTCAGGGGAAAATCGATAAGACAGCTGATTGTGAGTCGCGATATGCAATCCAATGGACCGATGAAAAATTACGCACTAGCGATAATAACGAACTATTGAGGATCTTTATACATTATTTCTTGTGGGACATGATGGGATCGGAGAAAAATTACTATTGCCACGTATACTATCGAGATTCTTTTATCGAGACTCGCCTGTGCTCCACAAATGCTCCGACCGCTACTAATCTCATTTTCTGATGCTGCATCTCGTATGGAACCAGTGGTGAGATTTTAGAAGTTGCACCTCCTATTTCTTGACTTCCACTTTTCGTCGCCGAACCGAACACAGCGAAGAAGCAGCAAGGTCCAAGCTAACCTTATGTGACCGAACCTATCACCGCCACGCCTCATATTATTAATCGAGGTGAGGGTACGTGACTTGTGCGTCCTTTCTGCATTATATGAACGGCACTACGTTTCTTTCTGGATTACAAGATAAGCATTTATCTTGAGGATGAACTCCAGTTCCACACGAATCTCTCACCAACGAACCGTCTTCATTCCCTAGAGTACAGTACACGGTTGAGCATCTTGGTACCCTCAGGAGATATTGGTCCACGGTTTACAGTAAACGCAGCCTTACATTTTAGCATTAGAGGTTACATTTTGTTAGTTACATTTCAAGTGAAGGAGTAGACGAAAGAACATACAGGAGAGAAGAAAATGATTGGGGAAGGGGTCTTTGGTGGGACGCGTTGAGTATATGAACTGAAGTTCCAAACTTAGGTTTTGGTAATGTTGCCTCAGTTTTTGAGAAAGTTATTCTAAAACTGCGAAGGCCATTTTGTCCAACGGGTAAGCAACTGAGTTGGTGGGGCGGTGAGCGTATGTAGGTACTTCTGACGAGCACCTTGTGGAGTTGAATGATTATTCATGTGTTTCTGGTTCCAATATTCTCTTCTCATTGCAACTCCTGAAGGTGTTCACAGCAACCTGTTGCCAGTTTACGATAAACGCAACCATTTTAAGCCAACACGGTGGTGTCTTATTCTAGCGACCCACTTCGACGGCGGGGCCTCCCCTTTCCACTCCATGTGCTCCTTGCTCAAGTCTCCGCATGGTAATTCCCACCAAAAGAAAATTTCTTCTCGGTGTTCAAATCTCCAGTTCAAGAGTTGAGTGTTTCTGCAACCACAAAGAAGAGGCGAGGCTCCAGGCAGCGGTATGAGTCCCATCTTGTGATTGGAGGCGACGCGGCGCAGCGGCCGGCAATTGAACCCGCAAATTCTTGGAGCATGACTGGGTGCCCTCGCCTTCGCCTTGTTGAGATCGCCTCTTGCCTTCAGCTGTCCACGACTGGGACTGGCGCGGCGCTTTGCTGCGGTGCGGTGCGAGTTGCGGCGCCCGCGAACTCGGACCCCCTCCGTCATTAGTATATTTTTTTACGAGTTGTGGCCCCGGCAAATGCCTTCAGGCTCGTCGTCAAATACGCTCAAGCTCGAATGCCCCTCAGCGATCATCCAGGATAATTCGAAGAGGTATGATCATCTTATTCGATTTGAGTTATCGAGACACGCAAAAGGTCTGTCTTACCTAGAGTATAGAATACTCAAAAATATACATTAATTCTGGTAATCCTGGTCTTGGCATATGCCGTACGAAAGGGCAATTATAGACAAACTGAGTGGTAACCACCGCCAATACTGATAGGAGAATTCAACACAGATCGTTTCTCTAATATTAGAAAGATTTCCTGCGTGTATGTTTAGGTAATAAAAAGGTTTGCGAAGATTCAAGAAAACTTTAAAGCACATAAATGTTCTTCTATCCCAATTCATTAAAAAAAAAATGATTGCGCCGCTGAAACACGGACTTACAGTTTGAAGAAAACTAGAGGGGATATTTTTTGAAGATATTTTAAAGACATCCTTGATTCAGGTGCCATCACATTGCAAATTAGGGTTGGAAACATTCTATTCAAGATGTCTAACAAATTATGCTTGATCTGGAGGTGGACCTCAGAGGCTTCTTGCGAAAATGTTTTTTGGAGATAACCGAGTAAGTAAATAGAAATGATGCGAGTAATCATTCAAGTGTGCGATGCCACTTGGCCAAAGTGCCCTTCGGAAATACTTTTCGCTTATTTACTGCTGCCGGCGGCGCGGCGGCCGGACGGCGAGTTTCTTTTTTATTATTATTTTTCAATTTGGCTTTCATTGTCGGAGGCCCGCCATGGCGCGACGACAACCTTGCAGTAAGCGAACATAAAACGGCTTCTCAACGGCAAGTTTCGCCCAGCAACCTCTCCTTTATGTTTGTCAAATACAACATTAATGTTCTCACGTGTACTTAGCTCCGCATTTATCAATGTATGTTCGCGGACCACCATGGTTGTATTACCAGGCTAATGGGTAGTTAAACGTCAGCATTTTCCACGTGCAGATTTATCATTCTGCGATGAAAAGAATAGGCTATGTAAATTAGCACTGGAAGACCATAGCTGTGAGTCACCTGAGATGACATCTTGGGGAGTTCCTTTGCTACATACGACGATTCCGAGAATGAAGATTGGTAACTTGGAGAACGCAACCAAGTGGCAGGAGTTACAACTCCTTAGGTTATTCCTGCTTTTTACTTTCCGTCGCATTGTTTCACTTCACTCTCTTTATTTGAGGAACACTCCTTTAGATCTCACAAGATCTCGTTTGATTCAACTCCCTCTGTTACTATTACCCTCATTTCATTCTTTTTTCATTCCTCGACATTAGTCTAATTTCTTATCTTCCTATCCTTGTCGTTTCTCCCCCCCCCCATTTCTATACGATTCTTGATCTCGAATACTGTCAGCTTTTTCCTCACAGCCCATTCCATCTTCCGAATGGTATACTGAAGGTTTCTACTCATATTATGACTGGTGTCATTGCAAGTTTGAATTTCTGTTCTCACGATTAACGACGCAAATCCGCGTTGGTGGATAGGATAGGTTAACCAACGTTACGATAGGTCACGCGACTTGTATTTCGCGGCCGTTCGACTGTCGCTACGCCTGACGCCGCTCACTTCTGAGCGACAGTTAAAATGTTGCCGGCAAAAGATTCGAGACTTGGCGACCGTCAACAAATATGTAAGAAGGAAACGCCTTTTCATACGCTTCTTGAGTGTTCCCATTTTAACTACCCGAGGAAACCTTTACACTTTTCACTTGCCATTTTAACGAGCTATGTGCGTCCCTGCACACGATATCCAGCACCATAAACCAATACGCGCTCATGAATCTGACGCGCATAGTACGAAATCCATTACCATCTTGGGGAATCAAAATCGCAATCCCCAACTGTGAACACTCCCCATCCCAGTGCCCCACAGAAAACAATTCAAGAGCGAAAGTTGTCGGCACGCTGTTCTCAGATGCACTGCAGCAGCCTTGGCTCGGAGCAGGTGTATTAGTCCCGCCGTGGAACAACTCTAAGTGCTTGTAGAGAGAGAGAGAGGGGAAAGGGTGTCTGATCCCTGGGGAGGGGAAAGAGAAAAGAAACAGAAAGAGTGGAGGAGGCTGACGCGGTGGCGGCGGTTCGGTGCGCCGCGCCGACAGAACAGAACGCACTACGACTCCGCTTGGGGAAGATCAGGGACCAGGAAAAAAGAGACTAGGCAATGCGGACGGGAGGGAAGGGGCGGGGAGGGGGAGTCACAGCGCTTTTAATAAAGATAGACGTGCGCGGCATAGTCGCGTCGGCGCAACGGGGCGCTTCGGCGGGAGGGGGGCAGAGCGGGGTAGGCGGGGGCAGGGGAAGGGGCCCTCAAGCTTTGTTTTAATGCCAGCACATTGGCCGACTTATTGGAGGAAGGCATCGTTATGTAACGCGCGGTTGCCTAGATTCCAAGGACGGCGAAAGGTGAAAGTCCTACAGATATAAGATACGGAGTGCGGCCTTCCTATTACGAGGAAGAGACTTTTCAGTTTGCCGCGAACCGTTCGACTAGCAGCGAGTGTTTAATGGTTCTGCTTCGAGATTCGTTTGTTGGTGTGTTAGGCAATGTGATGCTTATTTGATACGGTCAAATAGATTTTTTAAATGCCATTTTCCCCTCTATTTCTTTCCTTTTTAAAACCCGCCTCGTTTCGGAGGAGCTTTTTTTTGTCTGGAGGAGGAGAGACATTAACTTTAAGCATTTACTTGAGACGGTATGCTTAACGATGAACTATGGACGCTAAGTGTCCATGTTGATAAGTCGACATCAACTCAACTGTGCTGGATCACCACTCATTGAAAACTAGATCTGAGTAGGCCTATATTAAACATTTTTTTACTACAATTAAAAAAGTTAAGCCCATTCCAATATATTTTTTAAATCTCATTTTTTCAGAAAAAATTGAAATTTTTTCGGCATAAAATGACCACATCAATTACAGAGAAAAAGAATCAACCGATTTCGCCCAGTGCAAACATTAAGAATAAACGTTGCATCTCAACATACACTTAAATGAACCAGCGATATTTCTAACCTCAAAGTCGCTTCAAGACGTAAACTTCAAAAAAAGAAAAACAAACTTTTTTAAAATACTGATTTCCCCACTTCCAACGCAAAAGTTTCTTCTGATACGCCATATTTGTCGAAGTCCTTTGGTCACGGCTGGATGAAGTCGACTTAAGAAGCCACGCTCTAAAATCTTGTCTTAAATTATGCATCGGAAATCAAAATAAATAAACACGCAAACTGATAAGCAAAACAATGGCAAGGAAAAACAGCGAGCTAGTCGTGATGCTAAGGCACGCGGGGCCCAAGAACAAAGAAAGGAATTTTGGGGAGCAAAAAAACAAAACAAAAAAAGTCTAAAACGAGGTGGGGGAAGGGCGCCATGGCGCGCAGCGGTGGTCTGCCGGCCACGCCGCTGGGCCCGAACGAGCCGAGCGGCCCAAACCAAATCCAATATGGCGGATCGACGAGAAGAGCTCATGTGAGCAGAGAAGAGCGATCAATCATGGTTCGTCCGCAGATCCATTCCGAGTAGTTTAGGTCATCCAAGATGCGTCTTCTACACAATGATGTCTGCCGCGGATTCGTCAACGTCCTCCTCTTGATCATCTATGATAAGAGGGCAGACATCGCCAGGGAGGATCGGAGTTGTCCTCACGTTTTCAGACGCACAAGTGAATTTCGGGTACTCTTCCTACCCTGTCGATTTTATTGCTTCCCCTATTTACTTCTCGGTTCTACCTCGTCGCAGGGTAAAGCGAGACGGTACTTGACTCAACCTAACCAACCGATCGCTGCAGACTTTTCGGCGGCAGCCTGAGGTCGTGAAACAGCACCAAGTTTGGCGATAGCCAAGCAGAGCGATAACGAAGCGAGGCACAAGGCGCAGTATGTTAACCTCACCTTACGTCGTGCGTGGTTGTAGATCGTTAATCGTCAAAATAGAATTAGATCGGCCAATTAAACCCTGGGTGGAACAACAGGGTTAGATAGAAAAAGTAATTCTTAAAACTTATGGCCGAACATCAAGATGGAAGTTCATTACACTCATAAATAAAAGGAAGACAAAAAAAGGTTCTGTGAGCCCATGCCGTACATATCTGTTCTGAGTGCACTCTAAATCTGAAACAGTGAAAGTCACCGGTATTCAGTGAAAATTCACTGTCTCCCCCTACAAAATTGCTCCACTGAATGAAATCAGAGGATCAATTTTGTTGGGGAAATAGTGACTTTTCACTGTTTCAGATTTAGAGCGTGGATAAAACGGGTACTTTTCTTTAAAGATCTATGAATATACATCGACGGAAATCTCTTGCCGAATCTAAACGTTATGGCTGTTGATAGGTGCATCTCGAAAACTCATCAGACTACGTGTTACACCCGCTTTATCATCGCACACCTGCGAAACAGATGTAGACCTTTCCCAAAACGTAAATTTTTTAAAATAAAAATATCCAAAAACATTTAAATTTATTACGGCTGGATTAAGATAAGTCAGCAAACATAACCTACATTACCAAAAATTCGTACTCGTGCTTCTGGTATCAATCCATGGGTTTCAGCCTCGGTTTTAGCACATGTATCCATGATAATGTATTTCTAGTAACGATTCTACATGAGGGTAGCTGGTAAGTACAAAGGCAGGAAAATAGTCAAAGGGATTTGTTTCATTGTGTTTGTGAAAAGAGTGTTGCCTTGCCTATTCACGCGAAACACCAGACAACTTTACATACTTCATTCTAAAGTAATCACTAGCGATGGCAAAAATACCAACTGGCATTTCAGGGAGATTACTTAAAATACACAGATTAGACAAAGAAAATTGACCGATATAATGAGGAAATCGGCAGAGAAACTTCTTTAAAATTGCGAAATTCACGATATTTTTTCATGCAGTTAATTTACGTTGGCAGTGACGTCAGCCGTCAAGATGACTTGACAGCTGAGAAACGCCTCCCGGCCAGTTACCTTTGCCCTCCCCCTCCTCCTTCACCATCCCCCTCCCCCGTCCTCCCCCTCTGGCTGATTATCTGCGTGTCGCACGCGCGTGAGCCCTCCACGAATCTGTTTAACAAAAGAAATCCTCCTAAAATTACCAGAGATTATTATTTTTTTCGAAAAGAGGTTGTTTTACTCATAACACCGTTAAAGTAGCGATTTCACTTCAAAAGCTCTCTTTTTGACACCCACGAGGTATTCCGACCGCAAGATTCATGCTTTTGATTACGTATGGTTTTGCAGATTATCGGAAATGCGAATTGTGATGCTCAATCGAGGACCGGGCATTGCACTTACTTTTATTGTAAGGTGTCATATGGATACTGATATATTTTATATCGTTGAAGAAGTGTGTCATCATTAGGTAAGTTGAGAGTAAATGTTTGAATACCATTTAAAAACCTGAAACCGGTAAAGATGGAGATTCAATGATGCAACATTTTCAAGGCAACGATCGTAAATACGCCACCAGGTTGAGGGAGGGGGGAGTTGAACTAGCCTAACGTATAT